>Ga0207667_10000253_pt1 | contig 75314 bp, 70 predicted proteins | sample KBSCornC52_FD_184301 | JGI IMG/M metagenome (GOLD analysis project Ga0207667, IMG submission 184301) | Corn rhizosphere microbial communities from Kellogg Biological Station, Michigan, USA - KBS Corn C5-2 (SPAdes) (version 2) | ecosystem: Host-associated > Plants > Roots > Rhizosphere > Soil ... | reverse complement strand
GCTTTTTGCACCAGCGCGATCCCCGCGCCAAGCTGGCCGCGCTGCTGCTCTTCCTGATCGTGCTCTCGACCACGCCGACTTCGGTGCAAGGGGCTTTCGGCGGCTACGCGGTGGTGCTGATCATCGCGGTGTACATGGCTCGGCTTCCTATTCTTGGACTCACCGCCCGTGCTGCCCTGATTCTGCCCTTCTCGGCCACCTTCGCCCTGCTCACCTGGTGGTCCGGCGATTCGCTCCGCGCTCTTGCACTGGTGGAGAAAAGCTTCCTCTCCGGCCTCGCGGCGCTGCTGCTGGTGGCCACTACGCCCCTCACCGGCTGGACAGCGGCGCTCGAAAGCTGGCGGGTCCCGCGGATGCTGATTCTGGTAATGCAATTCGTCTACCGCTACCTGTTCGTCATCGCTGAACAAGCCCAGCGCATGCGCTGGGCGGCCGCTTGCCGTGGGTCCCGAAAGCAACCGAAGTCACGTGGGTTTCGTCTGGCCGCGGGTCTGGTGGGAGTGCTCTTCGCGCGCAGCTGGCAACGCGCCGACGGTATTTATCACGCCATGCTCGCGCGCGGATTTCGGGGACGCTTCGTGCCCGCCGCTCCAGCGCCGTTTCGTGCGTCCGACGCGGTCTTCCTTTCCGCCTGTCTGGCCGGGTGCCTCGCCATCCGGGTACTGCTGTGACTCCAGCGATCCAGATTCGCGGGTTGCGCTACCGCTATCCCGACGGCACCCAGGCGTTGAACGGCATCGATTTCCACCTCGACGCCGGAGAATCCGTCGCGCTGTTTGGCGCCAATGGATCCGGGAAGACCACCTTTGTCCTGCATTTGAATGGATTGCTGCGAGGGGAAGGCTCGGTCGAAATCTGCGGTGTGCCGCTGGCCGACCAAACCCTCGAACAGATCCGATCCAAGGTCGGCGTAGTCTTTCAGGACTCCGATGAGCAGCTGTTCATGCCCACGGTTCTGGAAGATGTGGCGTTTGGACCCCTGAACCTGGGCTTGTCGCCGGACGACGCGCTTACCCGTGCGCGCACGGTCCTGAAACGCGTGGGAATGGCGCATGCGCTCGAACGCGCCCCCTATCACTTGAGCGCCGGTGAGAAGAAACGAGTTGCGATCGCCGGCGTCCTGGCCATGGATCCGGAGATTCTGGTGCTCGATGAACCGACCACTTTCCTCGACCCGCCCACACGGCGCGACCTTTTGACGCTGCTGCGAAGCCTGCCGCAGGCGAAAGTCGTGGTGACCCACGACGCCAATCTGGCGCGGGCCTTGACCACCCGCGCCGTGTTCTTCGAGCAGGGCCGGATTGGTGGTGAGGGGGAAGTGATCGAAATCATCCAGCGTTTCCACTGGGAATATTCGTAAGAGCCTTCAGCCACGGGAAGATGGACTCTCTACTATCAGCGTGACGGGTCCATCGTTCACCAGCGTCACCGCCATGTCCGCCTGAAACACTCCGGTCTCCACGCGCACTCCCAAGCGTCTCGACGCCTCCGCGAAGTGCTCATACAACTCGCGGGCCTGGCCGGCGGGCGCTGCGTCATCAAAACTTGGCCGGCGACCCTTGCGGCAATCGCCGTAAAGCGTGAATTGCGAGACCGCCAGCATCGCACCGCCAGAATCCAGCAGGCTGCGATTCATCTTTCCCTGGGGGTCGCTGAACATTCGCAAGTTCACAATTTTGGCGGCCAAGGAGTCCGCATTCTCAGCGGTATCCGTGCGGGAAACTCCTAATAGCACCAGCACGCCAGGGCCGATTTCCCCTCGCACGGTTCCCTCCACTTGAACTTTCGCGTAAGTAACGCGCTGGATCACGGCACGCATACCGGAGAGTGTACCCTGAGCCGCTAAACCCGGGGCAACCTCCTGTAGCGAACTCCTGCCACCATCTAGGGTAGAAACCCTATCGCCCGTCCAGCCCATCGGTTCCATAATGGAGCCAGTTAGCACCAGCGGCTATCATGATCTTCGGCAAGCTACGCAAGAAACAACAACTCCCCGGCGGCTTCTTTCACCTGGAAGAGGAAAAAAGCAAGACTCGCGTGTTTGGCTACGGGCACGGCGATCACATCAAGCTCAAGGACGAATACGGTAACGTCTGGATGGGCTCGGCGATCCGCAATCCTGATAATTCCATCGTCTATCGCTTCCGCGATCCTAAAGGCAACGCCCTGAAGGGTATTTCGAGCGGCGGAACCGTTACGCTGCGCGATGACCGCGGCAACACCTGGAAGGGTTTCATCGACTAAGCCGCTTCATCCACTAAGCCGGGTCTTTTTGACGGTCTTCGCCAGTGTCTCCTGTGTCTTCTTAGGCAGCTTTGCCATCACCAATTCATAGGACCGGGAGACCAGGCGTCTGATCTCGGCCCGCGGCAGCGCATCTTCCCGCTCTAAGGCCACCCAGTGACTGCGAGCCGAGTATGGTGCGGGGATGATGCCCGGCCGCTCCACCAGCTCCGCAAATACTTCCGGGGTGCATTTAAACGACATGACGACTTTGTGGCGTGGCGTAAGCACGACCACCGCGTACATCTTGCCGCCGATCTTGAACACCAGGTCGTCGCCCCACAGGATCTCCTCAGTCGTGTGCGGAAGGGCCATGCAGTGCGCGCGGACCCAGTCCACGTTCATAACGGCTCCGGGCTCATGGTCTGTAGGTAGCGCTTTGAATTTCAGTTTCCCAGATTTTTACTTCGAGAATGCGAACCGGCACCGGGGTGTTGGCCAGGCCGCTGCTCATTTGTGAATAGAAATACTCGGCGATATTCTCGGCCGAGGGATTTTTTACATCGAAGGGCGCAACCTCATTCAGATTCCGGTGATCCAGTCGCGCCAATACTTGTCCCATCAAATTCTTGACGTCGATGAAATCGACCAGCATCCCGGTGTCATCTAAACGTTCCCCTGAGATAACAACCTGCACCTTGAAGTTGTGGCCGTGCAGGTTCTCGCAGCCGCCTTTGTAATTGCGGAGCGCATGGGCCGCCGCAAAAGTCTGTTCCACGGTTACTTCAAACATAGGTCACTTCAAACATGTTTAAAAAACTTCTCTACTTCTTCCCGCTTGGTCGTAAAACCATATTCCGGCAGACTATCGAAGAAAATCTGCCCGTATCGCGTTTTCGTAATCCGGTGATCCAGCAACGCCAGCACTCCCCGATCCGTGCGGCTGCGGATCAGCCTTCCGAACCCCTGCTTCAGCGCGATGGCCGCCTGCGGGACCTGATATTCGTTAAAAGCGTTCCCGCCATCATTCTTAATCGCTGCGATGCGAGCTTCCACCACCGGGTCGCTGGGCACCGCGAAGGGCAGCTTATCGATAATAACGCAACTCAACTGTTCACCCGGCACGTCCACGCCCTGCCAGAAGGACGAGGTCGCGAACAGCACGGCGTTGGGCGTCGCGCGAAACTCGTCGAGCAGCGCGTTCCTGGGTCCCGTTCCCTGCAACAGGGTCTGATACGGGATTTCGAGCGACACGCGGTCGTAGATCAGGCGCATCTGCTGATAACTCGTGAACAGCACGAACGCGCGTCCACGACTCAAAGTAAGAATTTCCACGATCTCCTGAGCCGCCGCCGCCGCAAACGCCGGACTGCGCGGATCGGGCAAAGCCTGCGGAACATATAACAGAGCTTGCTTCTTGTGATCGAAATGGCTGGGGACCAATTCCGTGCGGGCCGCGCGCAGCCCCAGCCGCCGCAGCGTATAGTCAAAGCTGCCCGCCACAGCCAGGGTCGCCGACGTCAGAATGGCGGTGTCGACATGATCGAATAATCGTTCGTCCAACAATTGCGAAACTTCGATGGGCGTCGCCTGTAAAAAAGTTCGGCGGCCGCGTCGCTCGATCCAGTACACATAGCGCTTATCGGGAACTCCGTTTGAACCTTCCATCCAGAATTCCAGCTTGCGAGCCATCTCACGGGCGCGTGCCACCAAAGGAAGAGCCTCATCCGGTGGCGCCTTAACCAGCTCCAATTGCAGCGTGACCAATTCCAGCGCCCGCAGGACATCCCGATAAGCTTCTTCGTTCTTTTCGAGGAACGCCTCATGCGCGCGGAACCCGGTGCGTCCGTCCGCGGCGTTTCCAAATAGTCCAAAGAACTGCGCGGCCCTCTCGGTAACCGTGATCAGAATGCGGTCCAGCTCCTGGCTGCCGAACTGCTTGCGATGCGCGAGCGACGCCACATCGCGCGTCAGATCCTCCACCTGGCCGCTCGAAATCGACACGCCGAAATACTGCCCGGCGACGTCCTCCACCTCGTGAGCCTCGTCGAAGATTACGGCTTGATAGTCGGGGATGATCGCGCCGCGCTCGTCTTCCTTCACCGCCAGATCGGCGAAGAACAAGTGGTGATTGACGATGATCAGGTCGCTTTCGCTGGCCTTCTGATGCATGCGCGTGATGAAGCAGCGTTCAAACTGGGGGCACTTCTGGCCGCTGCACAGCTCGCCGCGCGCGTCCATTTTGGCCCATACCGAACTATTTTCAGGGAGACTTTTTATCTCCGCACGATCGCCCGTTTCGGTGATCTTTTCCCAGGCTTGAATCACCTGAAAATCAGCAACCTCTTCCAGCCCCGCCAGGACTGGTTCCTTTTCGGCATCGTAGATCTTCTGGCGGCAGGCGTAGTTGGCGCGCCCCTTCATGTAACACGCCCGCAGCGGTCCCAGATGCTTTTCCAGGAACGGGATGTCTTTGAAAAAGAGCTGTTCCTGAAGATTCTTGGTTCCCGTGGAGATGACGACGCGCTTCCCCGAAAGAATCGCGGGAACCAGATAGGCCAGTGTCTTGCCGGTACCGGTGCCGGCTTCGACGATCAGGTGTTTCTTTTCGGCCAGCGCGCTTTCCACGGCCTCCGCCATCTGGAGTTGGCCCTCGCGGTATTCGTAACCGGGATGCCACTCGGATAGCAGTCCTTTACGGCCAAAGAACTGGCGGACCGTGAGAGTTTTGGGGGATGCAGCCACCTACGACATGATTTTAACAGTGCGCAATCCGCGGGTCGGTGAGTCACTCATCGATTTATAGCGCGGGGCACCGAGAGTAATTCCTCGTCGGCCTCATCCGGAACGGGCTCCCTGAGCTTGGTTTTTCCGCGGCGCGGCAGCATGGCGGCGCTTCCATAAACCCAAGCCAGGAACTCCGTCTCACCAAGCGGGAAACAGTCCACGACCCGTGGTAACGAATGAAAATCCGAGTCAGGTGCTGCCAGGCCAGCGTGACACGCAGCCGCCGATTTGATTCCCAATTCCCTCAGCCACTGCGGGTCCCTGGTCCCCCGCACCCCGTTCGGATAACCGAAATGCTCAGGGTGCAAACCAAGAGCGGCCATGCAATCGCGGTTGTCCACGATCTCGCGCGAAAAGCCGTTCTGGTGAGCGGGATTGCGATGCCGGTGGGTGTGCAGCTGGAGGTCGGCTCCTGTCGCCGCCAACTGCCGCACCTCATCTTCGTTGATCAGGCTTAGAACCCTACTCTGACGGAAAGCGTCATAATCGAAGCCGAGACGCGTTGCCAGATTTTCCAGCAGGCCGTCCTTCTCGGCGGCCGTTAGTTTCATCTTCCAGGCATGAATTTGGAGGACCTTCCGCATCAATTCCCGGCCGGCCGGATCCAGCGAAACCGGCTGCGCGACGATCTCCGGCCAGTCGAGCTGTCTATTGCGACCCGTCCACAGCAAATAGTCAAGAGCCGGATCGAATACCGGCACATTGCGGAGCATGTAGTAAGTGGTGAGATACAGAGTCGCCGGACAGCCGAATTCGCGCAGAATCGGCCAAGCGAGGCGGTGAAAATCCGCAAAACCGTCGTCAAACGTCAGTACCACGCTGCGCGGAGGCAACGTTCCGTTTTCCAAGCGCGTGAGCGCTTCCCCCAGACCGAGGACGTGGCATTTCGCGTCGCGCAGGAGTTGGAGACGCCTTCTGAATTCCTCGGCGTACATGAACATCGAGGGATTCCATTGGTGAAGATCGCTATCCGAGATGCCGTGGTAACACAGGATTAGAAGACGATTCTGACGCCAGCCGCTGGCGCCGATCAGGCGGCTTAGGCCCGAGGCATTGGCCGCAGCCAATAAGCCAACCCTGATCCTCCGGAGCATGAAGAGATCTCCCTGCCGAGCAACGTCGGTATTTTACCGTCTCTATGGGCCGAAAGCTCCAGAATTAAGAGCACCAAGCGTGGTGTTCATATATTCCGAAAGACATACCCGAGCTTACGATACACTATCATAAGTTTCGGTTTAAAGTTAGGCTCAGGGAGTACTAGAACGCTTGAGCGGAGGTGATGCCGTTGGCTTCGAGGGCCACCTGCATCTTCTCAAGCGCCGACTTGTGGATCTGAGAAACACGGCTTTCATTGATCCCCAGGATGCCGCCGATTTCCTTCATGGTCATCTCGTTGGTGTAATAAAGCAAGACCACTTTCTGATAGCGCTCCGGCAGCGTCTTCATGGCTACGCCCAGGACACTGCGCAGTTGCTCCCGCGCACAGATGGAATCGGGGTGGGTTTCGGGTTTACTCGGGAAATCGGGGGCGGGAAGATCGTCGCCTTCATTGCCGCGGGTGGAGGCCGAGATCAGGCCCACGTTGCGGAGATCGATCATCATGGTGCGCCAGCGTTCGGCGTCCATGCCGAGTTTTTGCGCCACTTCCTGTTCGGTGGGATTGCGCTGCAGCTCCGCGGCCAGATCCCGCGTCGCGGCCTCCACTTGCTTGTGGCGGCGGCGCATATCGCGCGAGGCCCAGTCGAGCTGGCGCAGGCTGTCGAGAATCGCACCCTTGATGCGATGCTTGGCGTAGCTCGAAAACACAACCTGTTTGTCCGGATTGAACTTGCTCGCGGCGTCGAACAGACCCAGGATTCCGGCATGGACCAAATCGTCCAAGTCGACGTGCACAGGAAGATTCTCATGGACCCGGACGGCGATCGCTTTCACCAACGGAACGTGTTCCAGCACTACGCGGTCGCGTCGCGCCAGCTTGGCGGCCTGTGCGCTGGCCTTAGCGGCCGCAGGGTTGGTCTGGGCAGCGTGACGGCTGGTGCTGGCGGCCACCGGTTTCGCCGCAACGCGCTGGCGGCTGTTGGGCACCGTGCGCAGCGCAATCTTCGTTCCCTGCCTGACCGCCGTCGCAGTCTTCAGCGCGTTCGCCCCACGCGTCTTTGCTCCCATTGTTGCTCGCATCGTCATCGCCTGACATCCTCCTGCTTGGTATCGGTGAACGCTTCCCTAAGTGCACGCCCTAGACCATCTGCGGCATTGAAGAAAAGCGGCCTTCCTGCCGATTCGATGAATGCGCCCCAAACACGGGGGTTGCAGTTTAGAATCAGCGGCAAAACCGGAATGTCCGGCTCGCGGCACGGAAGCCGTTCGCACTTCCCTCGTCGCCCCGGCCAATAGGGCGGTACCAATTTGGAACTCGTTTAGCACTGCTTTTTCTCAAACTGAAACACTGGTCCCTTATCGGGACCGCAACGCCTGAAATCCTCGCGTTAACAAGCAGCTTAAAGGCAGGGGAGGGGCGGAGTATCTCGACGATTCACCTTAGCGGGGACTAGTAATCTATCCCAACTGGTGTATGCCGGCTTCTTAGCTCTGGCGCTCTTTTAGGACTACCAGCCAAGCCTTGAGTGCGAAAGCCCCTAGAAATATCCAGGTGGCCAGCAGGATCTTGCCGTCCAGCGTGAAATAGGCCAGAGCCGCCAGTCCGGCGAAGGCTGCCAGGGTGACTGCAAACTTGCGGTTCATCAGGGCTTAGCGGGCGGAAGGTTATAGGAAAAGGACATTTGAAGGCGGATCTGATCGCCTTTGTAGGCCGCTGGCAGCGGCGGGAAGGGATTGGAAGCGCTGATTCCGGCCACTGCGGCGCGGTCGAAGGAGGTGATGCCCGAGGTGGATGCGATCACCAGCTTGGGGACGCCGCCACTGCGGTCGATGCTGAACTGAACCAGCACCAGGCCGCGCCGCCCCAATCTCGCGCTGTCCGGGACCACGGCCATCCAATTCTGACGGACCTTAGCCAGCACCTGTAGCAAATAGGGCTTGAAATCGACGCCCAGGGGATCGCTTAACAGTTGCATCTGGCGGAGCGCGGTCGCATCGCTGGCCCCGTCCGGGGAAATCACTATCCCTCCAGATCCGCCCGGCTGCCCAGCCCGTGCGATTTTATCCAGGGGCGTGGGGGGCAGCTTGATGGAGGGATTGTCGGGCGGCGTCACCGGCCCAGTGGCCGCGCCGACGTTTTCCAGGACGATCTTGGGCTTTTCGGCCGGCGGGGGCAGCGTAGGCGCTACCCCGACGACCGGAGGCGCTGATACCGCCGCCTCTATCTGCGGAGGGGGCGTAAGGGTCGCAGCCGGAGGAACCACAGGACCCGCAGGTGCGGGTGGCACGAACGCCCGGCTCTTCCGGGGCGCTTCCGGCAAGGAGCTACGGATGTCGAGTTGGGGCGTCACCTTGCCCTTGTTCGGATCTCTCTGCGTCACCTCAAAGATTTTCGGAGCATACAGAGGGACCGCGGCCTTGCGGAAGTCGGCGGTGACGCGCGGCCCGTTAAATCGACCGGTTGTTTCGGGGAGGGCCAGCAGCACCGCTATAATGATCGCGTGGACCAGCAGCGAACCGACCGCCGCCAGGAACAAGCGCCGCGATGTAATGGGCTCATGCCACTCGGGGAATAGTTCGAGTGCGTCTTGCTCTGAGCCGGCCTCATGAAGATTTGCCCGTGACATTGAGCGCCTGAGCCACCAGTCGGGCGTGCGCTTCGATTTTATCAAGAATGTCCTGAGCCACTTCGAGCGCCGCTAGCCCTTGCTCGCCGGTCACCTTGGGCGCGGCCCTGGAGATCACGCATTTGAAAAAGCTCTCCAGCTCCAGCCGAAGCGGCTCATCCTTGGTTACTGGAAGCGGGGCGTAGCCGATGGAGACAGGCGGTTTGACGGTAAAACGGACCGCGTCCTGCCGCGTGTAGTCCAGCGAAATATACTCGTGCGGCTGAAACAGGCGAAGCTTCCGGACTCGCTCAGTTGAGACCCGGCTGGCGGTGAGGTTGGCCACGCAGCCGTCAGGAAACTGCATCCTCACATTGGCAATGTCCACCTTCTCCGAAAGAATATGGATGCCCGCTGCACGGATCTCCTCGGGCGCTTGCCGCGTGAGCGTAAGCACGATGTCGATATCGTGAATCATCAGATCCAACACCACGTCCACGTCCAGGCTGCGCGGGCTGAATTCGCTCAGCCGGTGGACCTCGAAAAACAAGGGCTTGGAGATCACGGCCTGGAGCGCCGATATCGCCGGATTGAATCGCTCCAAATGCCCCACCTGCAGGATGCGGCCCGTTCGCCCGGCGGTCTCGATCAGCATTCGAGCTTCATCGAGTGTTCGGGCGATCGGCTTTTCGATCAGGACGTCTAAACCGAGTTCCATCAACCGCCGGCCGATGTCGGCATGGGTGTGGGTAGGCGTCGCTACTACCGCTGCATCGGCGATCCCCGCCAACTGCTCCAGCGACGTCAGTAAGGGACATGAGTTTGCATGGGCCGCTTCCGCAGCGCGTTCCTGGCTGGTGTCCAGCACTCCGGCCAGTTCCGCATGCTGGGACTGATGAATCACGCGCACGTGGTTCCGGCCGAAGCTGCCGGTTCCAACTACGGCGACACGGGGTTTCGATGGGGTCGATGCCAAGATATCGAGGCTAACACACAGGCCGTCGACCCTAGCTGCAGCTAGTTTTTAGCGGCCTGCATGGCGGCTCTGCGGGCTTCCTGTTCGCGGGTCAGGTGCGGCGTGATGCCCAGCATGCGTTGCAACACCATGAGCTGTGCCCGATGATGCATTTCATGCTCTTTCGGGCTGAGCAGCATCTCGAAGCGTGTCTTAACAGGCGGCTGCGCTCCCGCGGGGAAGCTCACCTGTTCGGCCAGGAACTCTTCGGATAATCCTTCCAGCCATGCGGCGAACTGCTGGCCGCTGGTCCGTAGAAGCTGAATGATTTCGGCTTTGCTGCGCGATTTCTGCTCTTCCGCGATGATGGGATGGATGAAGCTGTAGAAGTTAAAGCCTTCCATAGTCTTAAGCTTCTCGCCATGCACCGCCAGCGCGAAGCGCGTGCCCATGGCGATGTGCACCAGCGTCTGGGCCACCGTTCGCGATTCGGAAGCAGCCTGAAAGCTGTACTTGTCTTCGGGGATCTCTTCGGCGATCTTGATGGTATTGTTCCGGACCGTGCGGAATGCCGCGGCCATGTCTTTTGCTGAATAGTAGTTCATCACTCACATTGTAAAGCTTGCAGCCACCGGATCGGCGAGAGGTTCGGCCGCTTTCCGGCCTGGAATCAGCTCACAGGCATCCGCCGTTAGAGCAATGAACCACAACAGCAGCAGGGCAGGCGTGATGAGTCCCCACGCGCCTTCCGCCATCAACAGGAAGTATGGAAACGGGGTCAGCAGAATGATACTCAACTGGCGGACTAAGCTCGATTCGGGCCGAAGGAACAGCGGAATCAGCAGAAGGAGCGCGTAATCCTGAATATAGGAATGCCCCGCCACCAGAAGGCCGGCGAAGATGCACAGCACGAACGTCGCAGGAAAACTCTTGGCGCGCCAGCACAGATACGCAGTGAACAAGCCGACGGCCAGCGTCAGAGCGATTTCCAGAGGAAACAGGGTGCCGGCAAGGCCCGAAATGTTGGGAGGAACATAGGGTGTCGGATGCAGCGCCGGATTAGTGAGGAAATTCGCGTACTCGATAGGCCAGCGCCAACCCGCCACGGCGAAGCTCACGACCAGTTCCACCGCGACGCCTAGCGCAGCCGACGCGGCGAAGCGCCATTTTCGGTGCATCAACAGGGCGATCGGCGTAAACACAAAAAGATGGAACTTGATGGTGCACAGCGCCAGGCACAATCCCGCCAGCGAAGAACGTCCGGTCTGGTCGAGGTAGACCGCCGCGGCACTGAGAGCCAGCACGAGCATCACATCCTGGCCGTCGGCAAAGCTGGTCAGAACCGGAATCGAGATCAGCAGGAACCAGGGTACCGAGCGCGCCTTCTTCCGGCTCAGGAGCGCAAGAGCCAGCGCAGCCGCCAGGCACATCCCCTGGAACAGCAAATACGCAACGTGGTACGGCAGCTTCGCCAGTGGGCGGAGGAGCGCGGCGTAGTACGGCGGGCGCAGATACTGAACCGCCGGCATCCAGTAACCGAGTTTTTCATTCAAGGCTCGATTCGCGGATGGAGAGTAGAGATCGGGAGTGCCGGCAAGCGTGGCGCCGGAATAAAAGGCCATGAAGTCGTTGTGGCCGGCCCACACGCGCTGCCAAGGAAGCGCGGCGGCCCATAGCGCCATCGCGGCCAGGCAAAGTCCGAAGGCGGCGCGGCGGGCCCACATAGGTAACCCATTGATCGTCTTAACTTTGCGGCAACTTTAAGACCCTGTGGGTGTCCGGACTGCTAAAATTGAGATCTTTCCCATGGAAATACCGAAGGAAATCGAGAAGGTGTATGAGCCCCAGCGGTTCGAGCCGCATTGGGCCAAATGGTGGGTGGACGAACAGCTCTTTCGCGTGGAGCCGTCTCTTTCTGGAGAAAAGCCCGGCGATCCGTATTTTTCGCTGGTGATCCCTCCGCCCAACGTCACCGGATCGCTCCACATGGGCCACATGTTCGAGCATTCCATCATCGATGCCCTGATCCGCTGGCATCGCATGCGGGGCGAGCGCACGCTGTGGGTGCCGGGCACCGATCACGCCGGGATCGCCACCGAGTTGATGGTCGACAGGCAACTGACGCAGCAGGGCCTTCAGAAACGCGAGCTCGGCCGCGAGGAGTTTCTTAAACGCGTCTGGGAATGGAAAGCCCAGCACGGCGGGCGCATCGTCGAGCAGATGAAGCGCGCCGGCGATAGCTGTGACTGGTCGCGCGAGCGGTTCACCATGGATCCGGGCTTATCGCGCGCTGTGCGCGAAGCGTTCGTCCGGTTGTACGAAAAGGGTCTTATCTATCGCGCCAATTACATCGTTAACTGGTGCCCGCGCTGCCAGACCGTGCTGTCGGATCTCGAAGTCGAGCACGAAGACACCCAGGGCCATCTATGGCACATCGCGTATCCCGTCAACGGCAGTTCGCTGAAGCTTGTGGTCGCGACCACGCGCCCGGAAACTATGCTGGGCGATACCGCGGTCGCGATCAATCCGAAAGATCCTCGCGCAAAGGAATTGGCGGGCAAGACGGTCCGGCTGCCGCTGATGGATCGAGATATTCCGATCATTCTCGACGAGATGGCCGAGCTAGGATTCGGCTCGGGTGCGGTGAAGATTACGCCGGCTCACGATCCCAACGACTTCGAGGCCGGGAAACGCCACAACTTGCCGAGCATCCAGGTGATTGACGGGAACGCGAAGATGACTGCCGCGACCGGCAAGTACGCCGGCCTGGATCGCTATGACGCCCGCAAGCAAGTGGTCGCGGATCTCGAAACGCTCAAGCTGATGGAGAAGATCGAGCCGTACCGGCTGAGCGTCGGCAAATGCCATCGCTGCAAGACGGTGGTTGAGCCGCTGGTATCGAAGCAGTGGTGGATGAAGATGAAGCCGCTGGCCGAGCCGGCGATCAAGGCTGTCAAAGACGGGCGTATCACGTTCGTGCCGGAGAATTGGTCCAAGACCTACTTCGAGTGGATGTACAACATCCGCGACTGGTGCATCTCGCGGCAATTGTGGTGGGGACATCGCATTCCGGTGTGGCATTGCGGAAACTGCGGCGAAGTTACCGTCTCACGCGAAGATCCTACTCAGTGCGCGACCTGCGGATCGGGGAAGCTGGAACAGGATCCGGATGTTCTCGATACCTGGTTTTCGAGCGGCCTGTGGCCTTTCTCGACGCTCGGGTGGCCGGACGATACGGCCGACCTGCGGACATTCTATCCGACGTCGCTACTGGTGACGGGTTTCGACATCATCTTCTTCTGGGCGGCGCGCATGATCATGTTCGGCCTGGAATTCATGGGTGACGTGCCGTTCAGGCAGGTCCACATACACGGCTTGGTGCGTGACGCCGAGCGCCAGAAGATGTCCAAGACCAAGGGCAACACGATCGACCCGCTGGTGGTGAACGACCAGTACGGCACCGATGCCGTGCGCTTCGCTCTGCTTAGCAGCGTCGCCCCTGGTGGCGATATCGCGTTTAGTGAAGAGAAGCTCCTAGCAACCCGCAATTTTGCCAATAAGCTCTGGAATGCATCGCGATTGCTATTCGGCAAATCCTACGAGGGAACCGCTGTTCCTCTATCGACTGAGGATAGCTGGATCGCAAGCCGTCTCAACGCTTGCACGAAGGTCGTCAACGGCAATTTCGAACAGCATCGTTATGACGAAGCGGCTACGGCTGTCTACCACTTCTGGTGGAACGAGTTCTGTGATTGGTATCTTGAGCAGAAGAAGCGCGAAGCAGATTGGAGCTATGCGTATGTTGTTTTCGAAAAAGCTCTTCGCCTACTCCATCCCTTCATGCCATTCATCACAGAAGAGTTATGGCAGCGGTTACCGAGCTTTGTGCGAGGCGAGGCTAAATCAATTGCATTGGCGGATTATCCCGCTTTCGAGCAGTCTCTGGAAAATCTCGCAGCGGAGCGGCAAATGGAGATCAATAGGGCGATCAAAACAACGGATCGTGCACAACGCGCGGAGCGTGGGTACGACAAGAAAGTCCCGCTGAAGGCTAAGGTCTTCATCCATTACGCGCAGGATTTTGACTTCGTGCAAAGCGATGCCGCGACCATACAATACGGGACCAACACACAACTTAGCCTACACAACGGACCCGGACCAGAGGGTGCCCTCCCGGTAATGCCTGGTGTCGATTTCATGTTGGAAGACGTGCCCTCGGTTGATGCAAACCAGCGGGCGCGTATGGAAAAAGAAATCGCGGAGCTCGAAAAGGTAGTCGCCAACTCGCAGCGGCAATTGTCGAACGAAGCATTTCTAGCCAAGGCTCCGGAAAAGATCGTGGCCGGAATGCGCCAGAAACAGGCCGAGTACGAGGCCCAGCTTGCCAAACTCCGTGCCGCCCTTTAACGTTGGAACCGTGCGAGCCCGGCTGCCTGGGAGGCGCATCGATTGGTACGAGAGCCTGGATTCCACCATGATTGAGGCCCGCCGCGACTTGCAATCCGGACGCATCGTGGGGGCCGAACAACAGACCGCCGGAATCGGTCGCCATGGACGCAAGTGGATCTCAGGACCGGGCGCGGGGATATATGTCTCGATGATTTTGGATGCCAAGCCCGTTCCGGTGGTCATGCTCGCGTTGGGTCTCGCGACACGTCAGGCGATGCGTTGCGGCGATATTCGCTGGCCTAATGATGTACTCTTGAACGGCAAGAAGTGCGCGGGCGTGCTCGCCCAACTCGAAGGCAATACGATCATCGCCGGTATCGGGATCAACGTGAGCCAGACCGAGTTTCCCGACGATCTCGAAGCATCTGCTACATCGCTGCTGCTCGAAGGAGTCACGGTATCTCGCGAGGACTTGCTGGTGGCGCTGGTTGAATCCGTAGATCACTATACGCGGCTAAGCTCCGATGAGATTTTGCGGCAGTTCGCAAACGCTTCCAGCTATGTTTTCGGAAAGCGAGTACGGGTCGAAGCAGGCATCGAGGGCGTCACCTGCGGGCTCGATCCGGCGGGCTTCCTGCGGGTGCGCGAAGATAATGGGACGGAGACCACGATTCTTGCGGGTGGTGTGCGGCCAATATAAATGCTTCTCGCACTCGACGTAGGCAATTCGAATGTAACCATCGGCGCCTTCGATAAGGAAGAGGTCGTCGGCCGATGGCGGCTGCGTACTATCCAGGAACAGACTGCCGATGAGTGGGGCATACTCATCCGCAATCTGTTCACGCTCTCGAAGCTGGATCTGGCGGCTGTGAATGACGTAATCATTTCAAGCGTGGTGCCGGCCGTCGATCAGCCGCTGGAAGCGATGAGCGAGCGCTATTTTCGCCGCAAGCCGCTGTTCATCACGTCATCTACCGACCTTGGAATAACGGTCCGCTATGACAATCCGCGGGAAGTGGGGGCGGATCGCCTGGTGAACGCCGTCGCGGGATTTGCGAAGTACGGCGGCCCGTGCGTCGTAGTCGATCTGGGCACTACCATCAACTTCGATATTGTTTCCAAGAAGAACGAATTTCTGGGCGGCGTGATCTGCCCGGGAATCGGAATGTCGATCTCCGGTTTATTCGCGAAGACGGCGCGTTTGCCGATGGTGGATTTCCGCGAGCCCGAAAAACTGATCGGATCGAACACTGTGGGAAGTATAACCTCCGGGCTTTTTTACGGTTTTATAGGGATGATCGATGGCATCGTGGAGCGAATCGTGGCCGAACTGGGTCCCGAGACCAAGGCCGTCGCTACAGGCGGGCAAGGTCAGTTGATTGTGAAGGCCTCGCGCTTTGTGAAGATCTATGACGAAGATCTGACGCTCCACGGGCTGCGCCTGATCTGGCAACGCAATCAGCATTAGTGACCGACAATTACTTTAACTACTTCACCGAAATCGAGGAGCATTTCCAGCGCGCGCGCGGCACCGGGTTGTTCCTGCTGTCGCCGCTCGATTGGGCTCTGATCGAAGGCTGGAAGAACTCGGGCGTGCCGCTTGAGGCCGTGCTGCGGGGGATCGACGCAGCGTTCGAGAAATGGCGGTCGCGTCCGGCGCGGGCTCGGTTTCAGATGGTGAATTCGCTCGCATATTGCGCCCAGGCGGTGGCGGAGGAAGCTCTATCTCTGGCAGAGGGCGGGCCCGTCAAGCGCAAGGAATCGCCACCGCCGTTCTCGCTCGAAGACGTCCGCGCACATGTTCAGCGAAATGCGGATGCCCTTCGCGCGGCGGGTCATGGCGACCTGGCGGAGTCGCTCGTACGCCTGAACCTCGAAGAGCTATACCGCGACCTGGAGCAATTGGAGCAGCGCTTGACGGCGATCGAGGAAAAGATGATCGCTCGGGCCCGAGCCGCCGCTAGCGAGGAAGCGTTGTTTGAGGCGCGCCGTTCCCTCGACCAGGAGCTAAAACCGTATCGCGGCAAGATGAGCGCGGAGCAACTGGCCACGCTGGAACGGCAATTTCTGGACCGGAAAGTGATGGAAGCCGCGGGACTGCCGCGCCTGAGTCTGTTCTACATGACTATATAGCTCCGGTATGTGGGTATAGGCGCTGGTGTACACTGGAATTTAGGTTGGGGCTCGGAGGTGAGTTTTCTCGAGTAGCCTGCTCCCTAGTTGGAGCCACCTTATTTCGGCCAACGGCGTCGGTCGCGTCGCAAAACGGGTATCCTGCGGCCTGCTCGATGTTGTTTCCCACCTAGTCTTTCCCGACGATTGCCGCGTCTGCGGCGAACCCCTGCAAGAGTTTTCCAGAATTCCGGTTTGCAATAAATGTCTAGCTGAACCTGAGCCGCTGATTGCGGAATACTTCTGCGCGGCGTGCCGGATGCCGTTCGTCAATCGCTTCCCGTTGGACGAAACCGGCCGCTGCGCGTTGTGCCGCCTGGGACTGCAAGGCTTCGACGCGGTGTATTCGTACGGGTCCTATGAAGGCACGCTGCGGCAGCTGGTCCATTTGTTCAAGTACGGCGGCGTGCGACCCCTTGGAAGGACGTTTGGAAGGTTTCTGGACCAAGCGTTACCGCGGGAAACGAGCTTTGACGTGATCGTTCCGATGCCGCTGCATTGGTTCAAGCAGTGGCAGCGCGGCTTCAATCAATCGGATGTTCTCGCCAGGGAAATCGGGAAGAAGTGGGGAGTTCCGGTGCGAAATGTGATTCGCCGGAAGAAGGCCACGCGTCCGCAGGCCGGGCTCACCCATGCGAAACGCCGGGCGAACGTGAGCGGGGCTTTTCGAATCCCGCGCGGGCGATCCTTGGCCGGAATGCGAGTGCTGCTGGTGGACGACGTGGTCACCACGGGCGCCACGGCCAGCGCGTGCGCACGGGTTTTGAAACGCGCGGGAGCCGCGCATGTCGCTTTGTTGGCGCTGGCGCGCACGGACCGGCGCCAGGCCGTCGAACTTTATTTCACCACAGCCGGAGGATGATTATGAGCGCCGCACAGATCTATACCCATGCCTCGACAAATAACGGTGAGCGTTTGCACCGGCCCGTGCTGGTCCTGAATTCGAGCTTCGAGCCGATCAATGTTTGCGCGGCCCGGCGCGCTCTGGTCCTGGTGCTCAAGGGAGTGGCGGCGGCGGAGGAGCATTCCACCGGCCACGTGCATTCCGCTCGCGCGGCGATCAAGGTGCCGAGCGTGATCCGGCTGCTGGAGTACCGCCGCATTCCGCATCAGACGCGCGCGCTGTCGCGTAAGAACATCCTGATGCGCGACCGTTACACCTGCCAGTACTGCCTGAAGACCATGAGTTCGGGCGATCTGACCCTGGATCACGTGATTCCGCGTTCGCGCAAGGGCGAAACTACTTGGGAGAATCTGGTGGCCTGCTGCCATCATTGCAACAATCGCAAGGGAAGCCGGACGCCGGAGGAAGCCGGGATGCGCCTGGCGCGCGCTCCCAGGCCGTTCAGCCTGCACACCAGCCGGCACTTGATGCGTCTGCTGGGTAAGAGCGACGATCAGTGGCGGAAATATTTGTTCTACTAGCGGGCTTGGCGCTGGGCGAGCATGCGCGCCTACTGGGCGCCGCACAGCGCCCCGGTCTTCACTCCACACCTCCGGCGAAATTCGACCGTCACGGGCGAGGCCAACGCCTCCTGATGCTCGCCTCCCCATTCGTTAGTACCTTAATACTAGGTGATTCATTTTCACCTATAGACACTACTTCCCTTCACACGGGACGTTTCCCGTAGTAAAGTAACAGCTATTCTACTCTCAAATTGCGGGTTGCAAACAGCCGTGGAGGAACTGAGTGGGGCACTCTCGAATCATTTTACTCATGGGTATAGGCTCCGTCGCGGCCGTCACCACGTCCGGTATTGTCCCGGCCTGGCTCATTTAGGTAAGTAAGGGTGAGGTCTGTGGTCAGTGCAACAGCCAATCAGGAATCGCGAAATCTGGACCTCCTGCGGACTGTAGCGGTGTTGGCTGTATTCCTGGCGCACCTGATCTTGACGCTGATGCCGACTCATGACGTTTATGATCAGGTCCATTCACCCGCGGTGGAACTACTCTACGGTTTGGGTGAAATTGGAGTGCTCCTCTTCTTCGTTCACACGAGTCTGGTTCTTTTGCTGTCGCTGGAGAGGATAAAAACGGGGCGGCTGTTTTTTACCTTCTACATTCGTCGTTTTTTCCGCATCTATCCGCTAAGCACAGCATGTATTGTGACCGTTATCGCGCTCCGTATCCCCTACGTTCCTGAGCTCAGCTACACTCCCGTAGGATGGCGGGAGTTCCTGTGCAATTTGTTTTTGATCCAGAATTTGACGAACGTTAAGGAGGTCGTTTCGCCGCTTTGGACGCTACCGTGGGAAGTGCAAATGTATGTGGCGCTTCCCTTCATCTTCGTGGTACTCCGCCGAGTCGGTTCGATTCCTTTGATTCTATTGCTTTGGCTGGGTTCGTTAGTTGCGGCTAGAACTGGCCTTCCATTGCTTTCTTATGTCCCATGCTTTATGGGGGGTGTACTTGCATATCAGATAGCCAAGAAGAAGACGATGAAACTAGGGGGTGCTTTTTGGCTGCTGGTCTTGTTGACTTCGATTGCTGTCTTCCTCTTTTTGCGTCAGCGTTTCCGGGACGCCTACCTGCCGGAGTGCGTGTTTTGCTTGGTCATCGGAGCCATGGTGCCCCAATTCAAGGAGTTCACCGCCTCGACGTTCACGCAGGCGTGCCACGTGATTGCCACGTATTCGTATGGCATCTATCTATTCCACCTACCGGTGATTTGGTTTGTATTCTTCAAACTCAAGATGTGGCCTGTATGGGCTCAGTGGTCCGCGCTCGGAGGCCTGATGTGGCTAGTCCCTTGGGCTGCGTATCATTACCTAGAGTCACCACTGATCCAAGTTGGACGGAATCTCACGTTCGGAGCCAGGTCTCCTGAAAGACTCGCCGCGGAGGTTTCATGATGCTGACAGGAACCACTCGTGAGAATTCGTCGCCAACGCTGCATTTCGTCTCGGTCGAAGAAATTGTTGCCAACGCCAAACAAACCGATATTGTCGCTCCATCCCCCGCCCTCGCCGCGGCTTTGGCGCGAGCTGGACTTCATCTAAAAGTTCGGCTCGCTGCACCGCAGCTGGTCGTCTATCTTGAGTAATCTAACGCCGGCATCCATTTCCTACCTAGTTCGATCTTAAATCGATGATTCCGGGCAACTCCTGCCGACTCCCGGGGTTATGATGACAGGACGGAGATTCCGCTGCTGGGAGGAGATGAATGGGTAAACGACTGATTCTTGCGAGTTTGTGCGCCTTCTGGCCCGCCTATGCGCAGATCTCGGTCACCGTCTCACCTTCGCCGGCGTCCGTGCATGTTGGAACCTTCCTGCAGTTTTCCGCCAGGGTCAGCGGTACTTCTACGAGCGGTGTTGCCTGGTCCCTGACGCCTTCGATGGGGGCGGGCACGATCTCCTCCGGTGGACGCTATGCGCCTCCCGCGGCACTGCCCGTTCCCAACACCGTCACGGTAACGGCCACCAGCACCGCCAGCCCCGCCGTGTCCGCCAGCGTGACCGTGACGATTTTGAATCCCTATCCCACGTTGGCGTCTGTCATCCCACCCATTATTCCCGTGGGCGCCTTCTCTATCACTCTGAACGGCAGCGGGTTTGTGCCCGGAGCACAGGTGATCAGCGGCGGCACGCCCATGGTCACAAACTACAGTTCTCCCACCATGCTGACAGCTTCAGGCTTTGCGTTCCCGGTAGAGAGAGGATGGACGATCCCGATTGTAGTGAAAAACCCAAATCCTGGCTCGGCCACATCCACGGATGTCGTAAGCGTGGTGGTGGCGGCGCCGTCCGGGCCACATATTCTGGGTGAAAATGTCGCGGCACATTTCCTGGATCAGGCTGCATTCGGTCCGGACTTCGCCACGCTGGACCACCTTGAGACGGTTGGCCTGGAAGACTATCTCAAAGAACAATTCGCGGCGCCCATTTCGCCTTATCCCGACCCCGCGACCCTTGGTCCCGCAATTAATCAGGTACAGGCGCATTTTTTCACTAAGGCGGTTCACGGGCAAGACCAATTGCGCCAGCGTGTGGCGTTCGCGCTAGGCCAGATATTCGTCGTATCGGCGATCGAGGAGAATACGCCGACGCAGTTAGTGCCGTACCTGGGAATTCTGGAAAAGGATTCCTTTGCGAACTTTCGCACGCTCATGGAAGACGTGACCCTGAGTCCCACCATGGGCGAGTACCTCGACATGCGAAACAACGATAAGGCCGATCCCACCCGCGATACCCGGGCGAATGAAAACTATGCCCGCGAACTCATGCAGTTGTTCACCATCGGCCTTTCCCAATTGAATCTGGATGGAACGCTGAAGCTGGATGCGGGCGGCAATCCCATCCCCACCTACGATCAGTCTACGATTCAGAATTTCGCGAAGGTCTACACGGGATGGACCTATCCCACCAAGCCCGGTGCAGTCCTGCGGCTGCATAATCCGCCGTACTACATCGGTCCCATGGTGCCGTTCGAATCGAACCACGATGTCACCTCCAAAACTCTGCTCAACGGCTTGGTCCTCCCGGCGGGACAAACCGCAAGGCAGGATCTGGAGGCCGCGCTGGACAACATTTTCAACCATCCCAACGTCGGCCCGTTCATCGGCAAGCAACTGATCCAGCATCTGGTGAGCAGCAATCCTTCGCCCGCCTACGTCGCACGTGTGGCATCCGTATTCAACGACAACGGGTCAGGCGTACGCGGCGATCTGGAGGCCGTAATCCGTGCGATCCTGCTTGATCCCGAAGCGCGCCAGGGCGATGACGGTCCGTTCGCGGATGGGGCAGGATCTCCTCCGGGCGCACATCTGCGGGAACCGGTTTTCGTGGTGGCGTCGATCCTGCGCGGCCTGGGGGCTTTCGTGAATGACACCAACAGGCTGACGTCCCTGGCGGCGAACATCGGGCAGACCATTTTCCAGCCCCCAACTGTTTTCAATTATTTCGCTCCGGGGTATGAAATCCCGGCGCAGCTCACTCCCGGGATGTCCTTGCTGGGCCCTGAGTTCCAGCTGGATTCCCCGTCCAACGCCGTGGCTCGTTTCAATATGGTCAACAGCATGATCTACGGCAATCTGGGGACGGGCACGGTGATCGATTTGACGCCGTTCGCAAACCTGGCATACGATCCGCCCGCGCTGGTGGACGCGATCAGTCTGACATTTATGTGCGGGCAGATGCCGCCCAAAGTCCAGACTGCTCTGCTGGGTGCGATTAACGCGATCCCCGGGTCATCAGCGGCGGTGAATAGAGCACGAGCACAGGCGGCGATTTATCTGGCCGTATCCTCGTCCTACTACAACGTGGAACATTAAGATGCGGAGCAGAAGAAAGATGTGGAGCAGAAGATCATGCTGATTCCTTCCAGACGAAACTTCCTGCGCATCTCGTGCCGCTCCCTGGGGACCCTGGGGGCCGCCACTTTGATGAGCCGCTTCAGCCAGGTGAATGCGCTGGCCCAGGATGCCTGTCCCGCGGATTACAAGGCCTTGGTGTGCATATTCCTGTTCGGCGGGAATGACGGCAACAATACCGTGGTGCCGATTTCCACGCCGGGAAGCAATCCCGCGAATTCCTACAGCAGCTATGCTCAGGTCCGCGGCGGGCTGGCTCTGCCGGCTGCCAACCTGAATGTGATCGGCAACTCCAAAGGCGATCAATACGGGCTGCATCCAAGCCTGAAGGAGCTGGCGACGCTCTATAACAACAATCGGCATGTCGCAGTCGTGGTGAATGTGGGAACGCTGGTTACGCCCCTGACGCAAGCTCAATATAAGAGTCAGCAGGCCGCCATTCCGTCGAATCTGTTTTCACATCTGGATCAACAGACCGAATGGCAGACTTCGCTGGCCCAGGGTTCCGGCGCTACGGGGTGGGGCGGGCGCGTCGCGGATGCCGTCCAGGACTGCAATACCAGCAACTTCCCTACCATCATTTCCGTGGGCGGAAATAATCTGTTCACCACCGGCGCCCAGACTAACCCTGCTACGGTGACCGCCGGACAGATCCTCGGGCTGCAGGGATTCAATAGCTCGGCGGCTTCCGTAGCCCGGTTGTCAGCGCTCCAAAGCCTGCTGACCTTTGACAACGGGGTTTCCCTGGTGCAGGCCTCGAATAGCATCGCCTCTTCGGGTCTGAACCAGGCTGCGCTGCTGAATCAGGCGCTGGCGGGCGCCAAGGCGCTCACGACCGTTTTTCCCAATACGTCACTGGGCCAGCAGCTTTCGCAGGTCGCTAAGATTATCAATACCCGCGGCGCTCTGGGTATGCGCCGCCAGATCTTCTTCGCTTATCTCGGCGGTTTCGATACTCATGATCTGGAACTAAACGATCAGGGAACCGGGCTGGCCCAGGTGAGTCAAGCGATGAAGGCATTCTATGATGCCACAGCGGAGATGGGAACCGCCGATCAGGTGGTGACCTTCACGGAATCGGATTTTGGCCGCACGCTGCAGCCCAGCGGAGGTTCAACGTTAGGCACGGATCATGCCTGGGGCAGCCACCATTTCGTCATGGGAGGCGCAGTGAAGGGCGGCGATATCTACGGCACCTTTCCCACGCTCCAACTCAGCGGCCCCGACGACGCCAACAATCGGGGCGTGTGGATTCCCACTACCTCCCTGGATCAATACGGTGCCTCGCTGGCTACCTGGTTCGGCGTGGACCCGTCCAAACTCGGCCAGGTCTTTCCGAACCTGACGAACTTTAAGACCTCTTTGCCGGCATTTCTTTAGGCTTGCCGCCGGATCGCAAAAAGCATCCGCCCCGAATGTTACCGTTTGGGGATGGTACTCAAAATCCGCCAGGTTGGCGAACAAGTGTTGCGGCAGAAAGCCCACCCGCTTTTAACGGACGAGATCCTGGACCGATCCACGCAAGAGTTGATCCAGTCCATGCGCGAGACCATGCACGATGCTCCCGGCGTGGGCTTGGCCGCGCCGCAAATTGGGTATCCTCTCCAACTGGTGGTGATCGAAGATCAGCCAGAGTTTATTCAGAAACTTCCCGCGGAACAAGTCGCCGAGCGCGAACGAAAACCGGTACCGTTCCACGTTCTGATCAATCCGAAACTGACACGTCTGGGCTCCGATCCCGCCGAGTTTTTCGAGGGCTGCCTAAGCGTGGCGGGCTTCACTGCTGTGGTTCCCCGCGCCCGGCAAGTTCGCGTGGAGTGCCTGAATGAGAGGGCCGAACCCGTGATCATTGACGCGGCAGGGTGGTATGCCCGCATCCTGCAACATGAGATCGACCACCTGGATGGGATCTTGTACGTCGATCGGATGAATTCGCGCTCGTTCTCTACCCAGGACAATTACGTTCGGCACTGGAAGGACCAATCTGCCGCCGAAATCGACCGGCTGATACGATCAACGTAATGGAAGAGCGCGAAGTTTATCCCCTTATCGGTCAGGATGGATTTGAGCGTCTGGTGGCGGCGTTCTACCGGCAGGTTCCCGGCGACGACGTCCTGGGCCCGCTTTATCCTGCGGACGATCTGCCGGGCGCCGAGCAAAGGCTTCGCGATTTCCTGATTTATCGCTTTGGCGGACCACCCCTATACATCGAGCAGCGCGGTCATCCCCGCCTGCGTATGCGTCATGCCGCGTTCCCCATTGGCGTGGCCGCTCGCGATCGCTGGTTTCAACTGATGAGCCGGGCGGTGGACGAGGCCGCCCTGCCCGAGGATGTGCAGCATCTCTTGCGAGTGTTCTTCGCGTCCACCGCGACATTTCTGATCAACCGATCGGGTTAAAGGTGCGTGGTCATCAGCAGTAACACCATCGCGGCTCCCGCCATCAGCACGGCACCGCCCAGTACGGTGCCGAGAACCAGGACCGCCGAGAAACGATCTGTATCTGCCGTTGTCATGAAACAACCTATTCGCGTTAGACCGGCGTCCTCCGTGAAACGTGGGTGATCAGGCTGATGACAAAGAGCACCAGGAAAATAAAGAACAACACCTTTGCCACGCCCGCCGCGGCGAACGCGACAAATCCAAATCCGAGTGCGCCCGCGACCAGCGCGATCAGAAGGAAAACCAAGGCATAGTAGAGCATAACGGCCCCTTTTCTGGCGGAAGATTTACTCCCGCCGATAGCTTATGAGCACGTTCGGGACCGCACGTCCAAGTGCTGTGTTTGCACCGGATCCAGTTTCCGGACTGTGCAAGATGCGTAAATTGGCGCGAGTTTTTGCCAAGTCAGCGGGCCGGTTCGATTCGCAGCACCGCGCCGTCTTTCTCATCTGTCAGGACGTACAGGAACCCGTCCGGTCCCTGGCGCACGTCGCGGATGCGCTGGCGTAGTTCCGTGAGCAGCGATTCGCGGCGCAGCTCCTGCATCTCTTGATTGAACAGGATCCGCTCCAGGTGGCCGGTGCCGGGGATCTCTCCGGTGCGAAGCGCGCCGACGAAAACGTCGCCCTTCCACTTCGGCAGTTTGTCGCCGGTGTAGAACGCCATGCCGGAGACTCCAATCGCCGGCATCCAATACACCACTGGCGCTTCGAACCCGGCATGTCCAAAGGCCCCGTTATGCAAAGGACCTGGGTAGTCGCGCCCCAAACTCACGATCGGCCAGCCGTAGTTGCGGCCGGGCTTGAGGATGTTGATCTCATCGCCGCCGTTGGGACCATTCTCGTTCTGCCACATCTCGCCGGTTCCAGGATGCAGGGCCAGACCCAGGGTGCCGCGATGGCCGAGCGTATACACCTCAGGCCTGTGGCCGGACTGCCCGACAAAGGGGTTGTCCCCGGGGATGGTGCCGTCGTCGTTCAACCGCAGCACTTTGCCGCCGAGGGAATTTGGATTCTGGGGAAAGTTAGGATCCTTCGGATCGTTGCCCGTCATGCTCATGAAGAGCGTGCCGTCGCGGCCGAACGCGATGCGCGAAGTGGCTGCCACATCGCTCACGAAGATATCTTTCATCCCGGTGATCGCGTTGCCATCCCATTTCCCGCGGGCCAGCGCGACCACGCGGCGCTTCTCGTCGAGCGGCTTGGTATAGGTAAGGTACACGAATCCGTTTTGACCAAACTGAGGATGGAGAGCGATATCCATGTAGCCGTGAACCGCCCCTGGCAGTCCTGATTCGACTGCCCAATACGAAGCGGGTGTTCCGGCGATGGGCTTGGGATCGAGGACGCCGTTGCGAATGATCCGGAGTTGACCCGTCCGGGTGGTGACCAGCATGCTGCCATCGGGGAGGAACGCCGCGCTGAATGGCGATTCGATACCACGGGCGACTGCGACCACCCGGATTCGCTGGCCCTCGCCCGTATCGAACTCCATGGGCAGTGTCGGCAACGGGCGGTGGGCGAGTCCCTCCGGAGCCACCGGAATGCCGTTCTGGAAAGGAGCCTTTTGCTGGGCGGAGACGCTGGCGGCGATAAACAGGACTGCGAGCCGGGTCTTCATTTCGGCGGTTAAACCTCTCTATGGATCTACGCGCAAAACGGAGCGCGCTGTGCCCTTTGCGCTTCTAATGAGTCTATACGGAATCAGGCGCCGAATCTCTGGGCGGCACGGAGCTTCGCTTTCTGGGCCTCTTCTTCCCGATTCTTAGGAGGCGCATGGGTTTCGAGCGAAGTGAGAAGCCGGACCGAAACGCCGGCGATTTCGTCGACTGCGGCTAGGAACGCGTGCTCGTTGGACTTGGACGGCTTGTTAAAACCGCTGATTTTCCTTACGAACTGAAGCGAAGCGGCGCGAACTTCTTCTTCCGTGACTGGAGGATCGAAATTGAAAAGAGGCTTGATGTTGCGGCACACGCAGCTATTTTCCCACGGAGTGAGTGGAGTCGCGCTCGTTATCACACACGTCCTCGATCATATCGGTATCGGCGAGAAATTCGAACTTCATGGGAAACGACCAAGGTTTGGTATATGCCCCCGGATCGTCGATGGTAACTTCGATGTCCATGTGACCAAAGTCGGTGCGCCGCAAGCGCTCGGTGGTGTGAAGAGCTTCGGTATGAGGCCGGCCGCTGTCATCAAGCCAGCTTTTATCGTTGAAACCGCGAGTGTCGATGACGAACCAGTCGCCATCCCACTTGCCGATGGAATACCCCAGCCAGGCGGGATTCGCCACCGGGGCAGGAGGACGCCCATCGGTGAAAATCTGGCGGAATCGAGCGAATTCCTCATACAGAATGAACGTTACGCCGGGGTTCTGTACGATCTTCAAGGGCACGCCGATCAGCATCTGGTCGGGGATGCCGTGGGGCAGGCAACGCGAGGAGGGACGGTCCGCCATGAAGTTCGCCTGACGTTCTTTGTAGAGAGCTTCGGCGGAGGGCAGCATGGGTGGGATGGTCTCACCAGGACGCATGAAGTCCGCAAGATTCGGACCCATCGCCAGGCCGGCGCCACCGGTGCGCTGCCTGACAGCTCCTCGCTCGCGCTGCCATAGCCCGGTAAGGTCAGGCTTGCCGTCGGCGGTTTTAGGTACAGGAGCGGCGAGGTTGGGTTTACCGTTAGGGAGGCGCGGAATGCCGGGAGTGGGATAGTTGATCCACTGGGCCGCGGCCGACACTGTCCAAATCGCAACAGCAAAACAGACTCGGCGAATCATACGTTAGCTCCTCATTCTATATCCCGGCGTACACGTCAAATACCTGCATACCAGGAATAGCCGTAAGGCGCGCCCACTGCGCCGGTACCGTCTTCGACGTCGTCGAGGCGATCCGTGACGTCGATCCGGCTGATGTATTTCAGGCACTTGTAGCCCAGCTGACGCTCCACGCGAAGGCGCACGGGAGCGCCATGGGCGACCGGAAGCTCGCGGCCATTCATTCCATAGGCCAGAAGCGTCTGCGGATGGAGCGCGTCAAACATGTCCAGGCTGTCCCACCATCCGTCGACGGTATGAAACACGACATAGCGAGCCTGCGGGCGCATCCCCACTTCCTGGAGCACGCGTCCCAGCGGAACACCCGTCCACTCGGCGATCGCGGACCAGCCTTGCTCGCAATTATGCTGAGTCACTTGCGTTCGCGACGGAAAACGCTTTAAAGTTTCGAGCGACAGCTCGGTAGGTTTCGAAACCAGGCCTACGATGGGCAATCGCCATTCGGCGAAGCCGCCGGCCAATAGATGCTGGTAGCGATCGCTCGTGGGATTCGTCTCATTGATCGCCGGAAAGTTCTTCGTGATTCTGTCGCGTGCGAATTCGCGCACTAGTGGCTGGTTGCGAAGCAGCAGCCGCTGCGAGGCAAACGTCAGCGCGTTGCTGAGATCGAACAGACTGCCGTAGGTGGGAGGCAAATCGCCGTTGCAAGCGCTAAGCAACATGCTGCCCGCTGCCGGAATGCCGGCGATCAGTTTTCTCCGTGAAATCATCGCTCTCCCATGATCATGGAACGCATGTTGCGGACGAATCCTTCGCGGATCGTCAGGGTTACGTGAATCAGAAGGAAGAGCACCAGCAAATCTGCGGCGAAAAAGTGAATCGTCCGGGCGGACTGCCTGCCGCCGAACATGGTGAACAAGGCCGGATACGCAGCCGTTACAGCCGGCGACAGCGTGAGGCCGGTCAGGATCGTCAATGGCAGGAGCCCAAATACCACGCACAGGTAAACGACCCGTTGAAATGGGTTATAGCCGGTGAATCGAAAGTGGCGTGCGAGCAAGCCCCAAACGACGTAAAGGAGTCCGTTGATCACTGCGATCCAGGCGGCCAGAAAGTGCAGGCTCCGGCCCCAACCAGTCTGGTCGAGATTCACCGGCAGGTGGAGTTCGAACGCGGCCGGCGTATCGAAGTAACCGGTTTCGCCCCAATAGAATCGGGGATGGGCCAGGAGAATCGCAAATCCGCTCACTGCCAATGCCAGGAAGCTCGCAAAGTTGATCCAGTGGGTGGCGCGGACCAGAATTGTGTGACGCGTCATTACTCCAGATCTACTTAAGGTCGTTCTTGATGACTCTCCCGCCCTTCATCACGAACTTGACGTGTTGCAGCTCAGTGATGTCGGCCAGGGGGTCGCCCGAAACCGCGATCAGATCCGCGTATTTACCCTTGTCGATGGATCCGATCTGGTCCTGCCATCCCAGTGCCTCGGCGTTGATCATGGTTCCGCTTTGCAGAGCCCGAACCGGCGTCAAGCCACCGTGCTTCACCAGCATCTCGAAATCGAGCGCCTGGGTGCCGTGCGCGTAGGTCGAGCCGTCGGCTCCGCTGCCCACCATGATTTTCAGCCCCTTGGTCGAGGCTGCCATGGCGACGGCTTTTTCAAAGATGGGGATCATCCGATATTTGCCGCCGGTGTTCTTGGCGTCGTTATCGTCCATGTAGGGCTCGATGTAGCGCTGCAGCGTGGGATCGTAATACAATCCCTTGGCGACCATCATGTTGGCCTGCTCCTGATCCAATCCGTAGGCGTGCTCGATAGTGTCGCAACCGGCGACGATCGCGTTCTTCTGCCCTTCGCCTCCCAGGACGTGGCAGGCGGCTTTCTTGCCGAGGCGATGAGTCTCGTCGATCATTGCCTGTAAAACCGGCAAAGGATAGGTCACGACATAGTGGGCCTGACCGGTGGCGTCGAAAGAGTAGGCGCCGGTTGGGAATAGCTTGATCCAGTCCGCGCCGTGTGCAATCTGATCGCGGACGGCGGTGCGTCCGCCTTCAGCCGAACGGACGATCGTGCTAGCCAGTGGGTTCTGCGGCGCCGCAGGATTCGGCGGGGTCGCTCCCCAAACAATGCCGAGGGTTGACACTTGATAGCGCGGGCCGTCGATGCGGCCCTGATTAATTGCATCGCGGATCGCGATGTCGCCATACCCGTTGCCGTGGGAGCTCATATCCCGCGCTGTGGTGAAGCCCGCACGCAAATCGGCCTGCACGTTCTGCACTGCGATCAGCATGGATGTTTCCGTGCTGCCCTTGGGGCCGCGAGTGTTGAACATGTGCGTATGCGCGTCGATCAGGCCGGGCAGAACGGTGGCCTGGCTGAGGTCGATTACCTGAGAACCAGCGGGAATCTTGACTTGACTCTCTGGTCCGACTTCGGAGATGCGCTCGCCAGCGAGAACTACCACTTGTCTCGCGAGCATCTGGCCGGTCTTGCTGTTAAACATGCGGCCGGCGCGGATGGCGACCACGCGTGCGGGCGGAGGACACTGCAGGACGCCGCCGTCGGATCCGACGCACGGTGTGGGACCTGCTCCTCGCCACGGCGCCGGGGGCGGCTGAACTTGAGCCAGGAGCGGGAAAGCGCTCAGGATCGTTGCGACTAAAGCGGTCTGGATCATGCTTGCCGGAACATTTCGAACGGCTGGAAATCGCCGTTCAGCAACTGCCGCGTGTCGTGGAGTCCCAGCCAGCCGTCGATCATGGTCGCGTAGACGCGGCGGAAATCGGTGGTGTGGATCAGGTTGCCTCCCGCATCAAGTTTAGTGAGACTAGGAATCGCCCCGTATTGACCGCCCTTGACGTCCTTGCCGGCGACAAACATCAGGTTGGCAGCCCCGTGATCCGTACCGAGATTGACGTTCTCGGGAACCCTTCGCCCAAATTCCGAAAAAATCATCACGACCACGTCATTCGCCATCCCGATCCGTTCCAGATCCGAGAGAAAAGCTGTAACCGCATCGGAAGCGTATGTCAGCAGCCGCTTGTGCGTATCGTTCTGATAGACGTGGGTGTCGAACGCGTTGTTGCGATAGGACGTGTAATAAAGCCGCGTGGGCATCCCCGCCGAGATCAGTGCCGCGACCTTGGGCAGATCCAGACCGGTGATTCCGTAGTCCACCGGCGAATGGTATTTCGCCCAGGCTTCCCGCACCAGTACCGAGGCATCCTTGGCGCTTTGGGCCGTTTCGAGAAGGAATCGCCGCGTGGGATTCTCGACCTGTTTGCTTGAAGGAGCGGAATTTAGGATCTCTTTCTCATCGTAGAATTTCTCTTGCGTGAATTTGTTAGGATCGTCGAAAACGACGGGCACATGCAGGCGGCTTCGAACGGCCAGCGATTGCCGCGCGGCGATATTCACCAGGAAGTTCGGCGGAGCGGCTGGAGCCATCGCATCGGCCAGACGGCCGACCCAGCCGTACTCCTCGCCGCTATTGGGAGCCGCCGTGTGCCAGTACGCCATGGACGTGAAATGCGAGAACGATGGATTCTCGTATCCGCAGCCGTGTACCACGGCCAGCTTGCCATCCTTATATAGCCGTTCGAACCCGGCCATGCCTCCGCTGAAGCCGAGGTGATCGTCGATCGGCCGCAGTTCTTTCCTGGGAACGCCAATATGCGGGCGGTGCTTATAATAAGCGTCGTCGCCATAGGGAATCAGCGTATTCAGTCCATCGTTGCCGCCCGACAGTTCCAGAACGACCAATATCTTCCCGTCGTGCTTACCCTGAGCCGCCAGCGTGGCTCCCGCCTGCGCGAATAGCGGCAACGGCAGTACGCCCGCGGTGACGCCGACGCCATACATGCCGGCCCGTAAGAGATCCCGCCGCGTAGGTTTTGAAAACGAAAAATGATTTGGCATGGCTTTTGCTCCTTTAATCCAACTGGTATTCGGGCTGACTCATGATCAGGTGCAGGACCAATCGCAGCGGGTCCTCCATGTAGGTTTGCGCGGCGGCAATTTCGGTGGTGCCTAGTTCGTTGTTCAGGAACAGGACCAATTTTTGGCGGGCTTCATCACTGGGCGGAACGCTCATGAAGCGGTGAATCAGATAGTCGACGACTTGCGTGGAATTAGTGAGGTGCTCATCCAGCACCATCCGGGTCAGATTGATCTGCGCCGTATCGCGCGGAATCGGCTTGACTCTCTGGATGGCCATCTGTGAGCCGCGGAAGCTGCCGTAGCGCGTGTTGAAATCCTCGTCGCGGTCGGCATTCTTGTTGGACTCGGCCCGGTCGCCGCTTTTAGTGTCGTCCTTGGTTGCGGTGGTGATGTCCATTCCTTGCCGGATACGTTCGGCCACTCTTCGAATCTCGCCGCCACCGGTATAGCGGTCAGGCGGCAGGAAGCTTATGTCGGGGAACAGGATGTCGCGTGCCAGGTTGCCGCGCTCCAGCAGCAATCCTGGCGTGATCCAGCTCTGGCCCCCGGCCCATCCGGCGACTGTCGGCGGCGAGAAGAGTTGCTGACCCAGTGCCGACGTAGCCTGGTTGAAATCCGGAACACCCGGAATATTTGTTTGGCCGAGCTTCTTGTAGGTCTCCACGGCGAGCTGTACCGGGCTCTTGATCTGCGTGCCAACCGACGCGGGACTGTAGAAATCGCGCGACAAGAAGATCGTTTCGAGCAGCGGCGAGATCTCGTAATGGTTTTGGCGCAGGATCGCGCCCAGCTTCTTCTGAAGCTCGGGAGAAAGCTCCTGTCGCACGAAGAAGCGATAGATCTTCCCGGCAATGTAGTCTGCCGTGACCGGCTGCTGCATGATGAGATCGATCACGTCGACGCCGTCCAGGCGGCCGGTGTGCCCCAGAAATGTTTTTTCGCCGTCGTCATGCTGGTCTTTGTTGACCACAAAGTTCACATCAACGTAGTTCCATCCGGTAAAGGCCCGGGCAGCCTCGCGAATATCCATTTCGGTGTAGTGGCCCACGCCCATGGTGAAAATTTCCATGATTTCCCGGGCGAAATTCTCGTTCGAAGCGCCTTTGACGTTCACGCCCGCGTCCAGGAACGAAAGCATGGCCGGGTCCTGAGCGACGGCGACGGTGAGATCGCGGAAATTGCCCATCCCTTGCTTCTGGAACAATTCCAGTTGCCCTAGGAGCTTGCGATAATCGCGCACCTTGGCTTCGTTGGAGGCGAAATGGCCGTGCCAGAACAGGGCCATCTTCTCCTGAAGCGGCCGCTGGCTGGTCAGCATCCGGTTGGCCCACCAATAAGACACGCGATTGGTTTCGAGAACGCTGGCGCGGAGCCAGTAGAAAAACTCGTTGACCACCGGCTGGAGGCGGCGATTGCCGGTAGGCTTGACCTTAATTCCAAGGGCCTCGCCTTTCTCCTTGGCCAGATCGGTCACGGCGGGCCGAGAGGGAGGAAACGGCTCCAGCCCAGGATCGTGAATCCCGGAATGTTCGAAGGGAGGCAGCTGGCTGACATCGGTCCCTTCAAAACGAACTAAACGGGCGATAGCTTGCGCAGGCGTAAGTTTCGCTAAAGCCTGGATTTCCTGGGGCGTGCCGCCGAATCCGGCCCGTTCAAGAAGATGCGCGGCGAAATCGTAATTCCAATCCGAGGGGCCGATCGGCCTCAGGTCGTTTTGCCAGCTCGATGGTCCGGCGGTCTGCCCAGCCATTATGGCGGCACCTACAGTGGCAAGAAACAGCAGTCGTCGAAACATGCTGGAACTCCTTGAGATCTTCTCAAAGATGTTCCCACGAATGGCCCGCTGATGCCACCGGGTTACCTTGACGGGCTACTTCTTGGCAGGGATTTTGACGATACGGTCGCCTTGAAATGCGCCGGTATAGATCGAATTTCCCACCTGGAGGGCCTCGGACACACCGGGAATCAGCGCGCCCTTGCCTTCGGAATCGAAGACCGTCTTCGCCTGCATTTTCGCGGGATCGATTTCGGCGATACCAAACGCCTGGATGCACGGTGTGCCGCTGCCCGCCGGGCAATCGCCCCGGGCGCCTTTGACGCCGGCGGCGAGCATGGTGCGCCTGCTGGTCCAGGATATGTTGTCGGGCATGAAGTCCAGCTTGATCACGCCGGTTTCCTTGCCTTGCTTGAGATCGTACTTGTGGACTTCCTTGGCGGTCCACGCATTGAAGTACATGTAGCGGCCGTCCGAGCTCACCAGAACGCCGTTCGGATATCCTGCGCGAGTCCCGGGCAGTTCCATTTCGCCGTTGCCCGCCGTCCAGCGCGAAACATATCCGCTGGGCTGGCCGCTGAAGAGGTCGGATCCAGGCGCGCCCCTGCCTTGACCTGCTGGAGGAGCGGGGGGCTGTAACGCCGTGGGATGCGTGGCGATGAAACTGCCATCGGGTTGCGCCGCGACGTCGTTAAAAGCCTGCGTCGACGTGACACAGCCATGCCAGATCAGAGTTGACGCTCCTTCGGCTTGTTTCAGCTCGAACATCTCGATGGACTCGCGGCCGCCGTGATTGACCACATAGACCTGCACCGCGCCGCTGCTGCGTTTCAATAACGAAATTCCATGCGGCCGGAGCAGGTCGCCCAAGGGACCGGGGCAGGCGGGATCGCCCCAATCCTTGCGCGGTTCCGCAGTGGGCGTCATTTTAGTGAAGGTTTTCTTCGCGAGATCGAATAGCGCCAGTCCCGCGACGCCAGTGCCTCCCGGGCCGTTCACAAACTGGCTCACCAGGAGCGATTTGCCATCGGGCGTCAGCTCCAGATCCTCGGGCGAACGCGTGCCGCAAATGATGTCGATATCGCCGTGCGTCCCACACGCCATCAGGGGCGGCTGCGGCGGGCCGCCCTTTCCTTGTGCCTGTGCCGATCCCGCCAGAACGAATCCGGCCAGCAGAATGAGAACCGTCGATTTCATTTTGATTTCTCCGTTGGCAAGTATAGTCGAAACTCAGATGGCGCTGTGAAGCGCGACAATAAAAAGCGCTGGAGCTTCTTCATGGTTCACACAACATCTCACACACGCCGCAATTTTGTTTCCGGGCTCACCGCGGGTATGGGCCTGCTTCTGGGTGGCTGCAATCGGACCGCCCCGGAATCGGCCGTAACTCCTGCAACCGGCAGTGCCACCGATACCGGTCCGGCCGATGTCACTCTGCGCATCGGTCAGGTCCTGGTTGATATCGCCAAGGACCATACCATCAGCACGCTCGGATATAACGGCAGCGTGCCGGGTCCCGTGCTCCGGATGCGTGAAGGTATTCCCGTAACCGTCGATCTGTTTAACGACACCGATTCCCCCGAACTGATCCATTGGCATGGCCAGATCATTCCCGCCGAAGTGGACGGCGCGGCGGAGGAAAAGAGCCTGATGGTGCCGGCCAATGGGCACCTGCGGTACCGCTTCACTCCGCAGCCGGCTGGAGCGCGCTGGGTGCATACTCACGTCATGCCGATGTCGGATCTGAGCCGGGGAACTTATGGCGGCCAGTTTGGATTCGTCTACATCGAGCCTAAGAGCGAACCCGGCGCCTACGATCAGGAAATCTTCCTGGCAACCCACGAATGGGAGCCTTTTTTCACGTCGGCGGAGGAAGGCGAGGAAATGGACGCGGACCAGAAAGCTCGTATGGCGGCGCAGAAGAAGGACCCCAAGCCAAATGGGTGGGAGATCGGCTACCAGCGTTTCACGATTAACGGGAAGTGTCTCGGTTTCGGCGAGCCGGTTCGCGTGAAGGAAGGGCAGCGCGTCCTGTTTCATTTCCTGAATGCGAGCGCCACCGAGAACATCCAGCTCGCGCTACCGGGCCATATGTTCCAGGTTGTCGCGCTGGACGGAAATCCCGTGCCGCGCCCGCAGGCGGTGGAAGTGCTCGAACTGGGAACGGCCGAGCGGATCGATGCGGTGGTGGAGATGAAGAATCCCGGCGTGTGGATCCTGGGAACCCCAAAGGACGATGATCGCCGGGATGGTATGGGAATCGTGGTCGAGTACGCAAATAAAATCGGTCAGCCGCGCTGGATCAAGCCTGCCAGGAAGGTTTGGGATTACAGTCTCTTCGGCGACAACCGGGCAGCGCCCGCTCCCGACGAAGTGATTCCCATGGCTTTCGGGAAAATCAACGGCGGAACCGGAGGATTCAATCACTGGACGGTCAATGGCAAGGTCTTCGACGAAAAGGCGGAGCCCACGATTCTGCATAAGGGAAAGCGCTACCGCCTGGCATTCGATAATCAGACCGACGATGCGCATCCGGTTCATCTTCATCGCAATAGTTTTGAACTGACCAACGTGCACGGCAAGCCAACAGGCGGAGTGCTGAAAGACGTCGTCACACTAAAGGGCTTCAGGAAAATTGACGCGGACTTCACGCCCGCCATGGAGGGATTGACGCTGTTCCACTGCCATCAGCAGCTGCACATGGATTATGGATTCAAGCTCCTGTTTAACGTGACGTAAGAAGTGCTATGATACGTGGTCACCAACCAGCTGGAGCGCGAAATGCTTGTGAAGTGCCTGCGAGCTTCGTTGTTGTTCGTTCTACTCCTGGTCCCTGCGCTGACGTTTCAATCGGACTTAGATGGCCCTAATGTCCAGATCGCGCCGATGCGTTCTCGACAGAACGTGCCGCGCGAGAGTCGCCCTGCCGATCCCTCGATTCCGGAAGCGACTCTGCGCGTCGATAGTTCCCTGGTACTGATTCCCGCGCAGGTGACCACCCACGCGGGATCTCCCCTGATGGATCTTAAGCGGAACGACTTTCGGCTTTACGAAGACGGGACGGAACAAAGGGTCACGTATTTCGCCAAGGATGATGCCCCAGTTTCCATCGGCTTATTACTGGACTCCAGCGGCAGCATGAGAAACAAGAAGGAGAAATCCTCCGAAGCCGCGGCTGCATTCTTCAAGACCGCGAATTCGGAGGACGAATTCTTCCTCATCGAATTCGACGACCATCCTAAGCTGGCCGTTCCATTCACCCGTGACATTGATATGCTCCACCACGAAATCAGTCACGTCCGGCCCTTCGGACAGACCTCTCTGTTCGATGCGATTCACATGGCCCTGGGCGTGATGAAAAAAGCCCAGCACGATCGGAAAGCTCTGGTGATCCTGTCCGATGGCGGCGACAATCGCAGCCGCCGCACCTTCGCTGCGATCAAGAGCGACGTGCTGGAGGCGGACGTCCAGCTGTACGCGATGGGGATTTACGATCCCGATGGTCCCTCCCAGAGTTCTCGCGAAGAGGCCGAGGGGCCGGAGCTTCTCGCTCAGCTCGCCGAATTGACCGGCGGCCGGCATTTCCCCGTCTTAAACCTCGGGAGTCTGGCCGATGTGAGTACGCGCATCGGTCAACTGCTGCGGAACCGCTATTTACTTGGTTACAATCCCACCAACGCGTCACGCGACGGGCGTTATCGCGACATTAAGCTCGACGTCACCGCGGATGTCGAGCCCGGCGTGCATGTGCAGTATCGCAAGGGATACTACGCACCGCAGCAGTAAACTGATTCCGCTAACGTCGCTCTTGACCCTCAACCGGCGCGACACCGCCACCGCGTCCCGCTGGAGGAGCAGTCCCCAAATTTACCCGAGCGCCCTGCTGAATCAGGTTGGTCTCGCCCGGGCCTTGAAAGAACGTGAACCCCGGACGTTCCGGCCGGCCCTTCCAGGCTTGTGGCCCGCCCAGGAAAATCTTGTGGGCCAGAACCGTGTCGTGAATTTTGGTGACTAAGGCCTCATATTCGGGCTGCCCTTGCCGAAATCCGGAAAAGTTTCCAAGATCCGTGCTTGCGGCGAAAATGACGTCGATCCCCGGCACTGAAGCGATCTTCTCGGCATTCGCGACGCCGATGGGCGTCTCGATCATCACCACCACCACCATGTTGTCGTTGGCGGTCTGCCGATAATCGCTGCCCCATAACTGGCCGTATTGGCCGTTGCCCTGGCTGCGTCGTCCCTGCGGTGGATAGCGCGACCACTTTACCGCGGCTTCGGCCTTCTCGACGGTGTCCACGGTGGGAACAATAATGCCCATGGCCCCGATGTCGGTGGCCTTCTGGATGTCGCTCTCGGTTGCGTCCGGAACGCGGATAAACGGCATGGCAGATGCGCCGCGGCAGGCATAAATCATTTTCGCGACGTCACCGAACGTCAAAGGGCTATGCTGCATCTCGATCCAGGTGAAATCGTAACCGGAATTCGCGGCGGCGCAATAGATGTTGGGATCGGGAGAGAAGATGGTGACTCCTACCACTTGCTTGCCTTCGTGAAGCTTCTGCTTTACGGTGTTATAAATTCGCTGCGGTCCGCCTTCCTTATTCTTTCCTTGTCCCGTGGCCGGGCCTTGCGCCCATACAGCAAGACCCAGAAAGAGCACGGAACATGCAACCAGAGATATTGCGAATCGTGTGGCAATTTGTTTCATGGGGCCTCCTCGCAGAAGTGCAGCTTCGTTGAGGTAGCTTACCGCATTTTGAAAGAAGAGTGCACGACCAGCTGCGATATAATGCCCGCACCGTGTTATGAGTGAATCCGCGAGTGCGCCTTTCGCGGCAATGGCGCCGGAATCGGCTGGGCGGCCCGCGCCGCGTCCGGAATGGAACTTTGCGACTCGGAGCTTCTTTCGCCTCGCATGCGTGTACTGGCTCCTCTACAGCCTTCCGTCTACTGGGCGCATATCCTTCTTCGGAGTCATCCCTGGCGCGCAAGCTTACAAAAGCGTTTGGGAGTCGATCGGACGCTGGGTGGCGGTCCACGCATTCCATTTGAGCGGACCGGTCACCGTGTCCCGGTTTACCGGCAGCGGAGACACAACTCTGGATTACATTGAAGAACTGTGTTTCCTGGTCCTGACGTGTGCCGCCGTGCTCGCATGGTCCTTCGCCGACAGGAACCGGCAGGGGTACCAGACGCTGCACTCGTGGTTGCGATTGCTGGTGCGCTACACACTTGCCATCACGCTGTTGTCGTATGGATTCTCGAAAGTTTTCCCGTTGCAGTTCCCGTTCCCCGGACTAAGCCGGATGATCGAGCCTTTCGGCGCCTTCTCGCCCATGGGCGTTTTATGGGAATTCATGGGGTCGTCCCCCGCGTATACGATTTTTGCCGGAATGATGGAGACGTTGGGCGGAGCCCTGCTCTTGTTCAGGCGTACGACCACGCTGGGAGCGCTGGTATCTGCTGGGGTGCTGCTCAACGTCGTGGTCCTCAACTTCTGCTACGACGTGCCGGTCAAGCTTTATTCTTTGAATCTGCTCCTCATGGCGGTGTTTCTAATGGCACCCGACCTGGGCAAGCTGACCGGCTTACTGGTACTGAATCGGCCAGCCGCGCCTGTGACGGCTTCCGGCCCGGTTTTTGAAAAGCGCTGGATGAGAATCGGCGCACTGTCCATCAAGATTCTATTCATCGGATTCTTCCCGTTGCAAAATGCGCTGCAGAGCTATCAGTTCTATAAGAGTGCCGTGCTGAATCCGACCAACAGGCCTCCTCTCTACGGGCTGTACCAGGTGGAAAGCTTCAAACAGAATGGTAAGGAGGTTCCGCCCCTGATGACCGATGTGAGCCGCTGGAAAATGGTGGTGGCCCAGAACGCGACGATCATCCAGGTAAGAATGATGGATGACACCGTGCGAGGGTTTGCGGCCCAATACGATGCCTCGGCCAGCACCGTGACGCTCACGGAGATATCTAAAATCATACTGACCTATTCGCGGGCGGATGCGGATCATGTGGTGCTGACGGGCACGCTGGATAATGACCTGCTGGAGATCCATTTGCGCAGGAAGGATCCGTCCGAGTTCTTACTGGTGAACCGCGGGTTTCATTGGATCAGCGAGACGCCGTTTAATCGCTGACGCGATCTAGTTACGGCGATCGCGGGAAGTCATCAGCTCTTCGATATTGATGAGCTCAGTCGGGTAGTTGCCGGTGTAGCAGGCGTAACAGTAGTCCTGGCGATCGTCCTGAACCGCCTTGCGCAAGGATCCGAGCGAAAGGTAGCCTAGCGAGTCGGCTTCGACGAAGCGGCGAATCTCTTCGACCGAGTGATTGGCCGCGATCAGCTCGCCCAGGCTGGGCGTGTCCACGCCATAGAAGCACGGCGAAACCGTCGGCGGGCAGGAAATGCGCATGTGGACTTCGCGTGCACCTGCGCCGCGCACCATGCGGACGATTTTGCGCGAAGTGGTCCCGCGCACCAGGGAGTCATCCACCAGAATGACGCGCTTGCCTTCCAGCAGGTGCCGCACTGGGTTGAGTTTCAGCTTGACCCCGAAGTCGCGGATGGCCTGCGAAGGCTCAATAAAGGTCCGGCCCACATAATGATTGCGGATCAGCCCATGGCGAAACGGGATGCCGGATTCCGAGGCATAGCCGATCGCGGCGGCCACGCCCGAATCGGGAACCGGGACCACCACGTCGGCGTCGACCCCATGTTCGCGCGCAAGCAACCGTCCCAGCATCTCGCGCGATTGCTGCACCGGCCGCCCGAAGACGATCGAATCCGGGCGCGAAAAGTACACGTGCTCGAAAACGCAGTGCGCGTGGTCCCGCACCGGAGCGTAGCGCTCGCGGGTCAGACCCTCAGGTCCTACGATCACCATCTCGCCGGGTTCCACGTCGTTCAAATACACGGCATTGATCAGGTCGAAGGCGCAGGTTTCTGACGCGAACACATTGCAGGTACGGCCGCCCGACATTTCCATCTGGCCGATCGCGAGCGGCCGGAATCCATGCGGATCGCGCGCCACCAGAATGCGGTCCTCCGCCAGAAACACGAGTGAAAACGCTCCTTCCAGCTGCAGCAACGCTTCACGCAGCGCGGCCGGCAGTGTCTTCTCCCGCGACCGGGCTACCAGGTGCAGGATCACTTCCGTATCGCTGTTAGCTTGAAAAATAGAGCCGTCGCGTTCCAGTTCCCGGCGGAGTTCCGCCGCGTTGGTGATGTTACCGTTGTGAGCCACCGCGATGCGGCCTTTGTTGCAGTTGACGGTGAAGGGCTGGGCGTTGAGCACCCCGCTATCTCCTGCGGTGGCATAGCGGGTGTGGCCGATGGCCATTTCGCCGGGCAGCCGGCCCAGCACTTCCGGAGTGAATAGATCCGCCACTTGTCCGATGCCGCGATGGGTGTGGATCGCCCGCCCGTCGCTGGTAGCGATGCCGGCGCTTTCCTGGCCGCGGTGTTGCAGGGCGTAGAGACCCAGGTAGGCCAGGTTCGCAGCCTCGGGATGCCCGTAGATCGCGAAGACTCCGCACTCTTCATGAAGCTCGTCGAACATGAACTCCTTACCCGACTGGAACGGGACTCAGCAGATTCTCAAGAGCGTTTTCCCACACTTCGCGAAGACGTTCGACGCGGCAATCGATCCACGCTTCCGGTTTCACCGACCCGTTACTGATTTGTAGCCGCTCTTTCATTGTAACGCCCACGCGCAGACATTCGACTTTATTCACACGCGCGATCTGCTCCACCGTTTCGGGCGCGTTGGTGGATAGCAGGATTCGGGACGGCCCTTCGTGAAACAGCGCGAATTCCGCGCGCAAGCTCGTATCCAGCGAAATGGACGCGCCCATGCTTTCGGCGCAACACTCGGCCAGAGCCACCGCCAAGCCGCCGTCGCCCACGTCGTGCGACGATTCCGCCAGCCCTTGTGCGAGGACCTCGCGAATCGAGGTGTGGACGCGTTTTTCGTAGTCCATGTCGAGCGCAGGCGGCAGTCCCCACATCTGGTTCAACACGACTTTGGCGTATTGCGTGCCGCCGAAACGGACGGCCTCAGTCGAACCGAGCCCGCCAAGGAGCATTACGGCGCGGCCTTCCTCTTTAAAGGGAATCGTCACCGGCGGCGCCGTTTTCAGCAGGCCGACGATACCCATCACAGGCGTGGGCCAGATGGCTTCGCCTAGAGTCTCGTTGTACAGGCTCACGTTGCCGCCGGTAATGGGCGTCTCGAAGAACTTGCAAGCCTCCGCGATTCCTTCGATGGCTTCGACCAATTGAGCCATGATTTCCGGCCGCTCGGGATTCCCGAAATTCAGATTGTTGGTCGCCGCCACCGGCAGCGCCCCCACTGCGGAAAGATTGCGGCAGCATTCGGCGACCAGTAAGCGTGCGCCCTCGCGCGGCGATAGCGAACAGTAGCGCCCGTTTCCGTCCACCGACATCGCCACGCTGGTGCCGGTTTCCTTGATGCGCACGATGGCCGCATCGCCACCCGGCCCTTGCAGCGTGTTGGTGCGCACCGATTGGTCATACTGCTGCCAGATCCAGTTCTTGGAGCACAGGTCGCCCGAAGCAAGCAACGCGAGTAGATCGGCATTCAAATCGCGGCTTCGCGGAATGTCCGGAGCTTCCATCGGCGCAGAGCGATACGGCGCGGAACCATGCGGCCGGTCATACAGCGGCGCTTCATCGGCCAATTCGCGGTTGGGAATCTCCGCCACCACCACGCCGTGATCCTTTACGCGCAGTTTCCCGTCGCCGGTCACTTCGCCCACGGTCACCGCGTCCAAGCCCCACTTGCGAAAGACGGCGAACACTTCTTCCTCGCGCCCTTTTTCCGCCACCAGCAGCATCCGCTCCTGGGATTCCGACAGCATGATCTCGTACGGCGTCATGCCGGATTCCCGCTGCGGCACCAGCGCGAGATCGATTTCGACTCCGGTTCCCGCGCGGCTTCCCATTTCGCATGTGGAACACGTCAAGCCAGCGGCGCCCATATCCTGGATCCCGACCACCGCGCCGGTGTGCATCGCCTCCAGGCACGCTTCGAGCAAGAGCTTTTCCATGAACGGATCGCCTACCTGCACGTTGGGGCGCTTCTGCTTCGATTCCTCAGTGAATTCGGCGGATGCCATGGACGCGCCGTGAATCCCGTCGCGGCCGGTTTTGGCGCCCACATAAATGACTGGATTGCCGATGCCCGAGGCGCGACCGAAGAAAATTTCATCGTGGCGAAACACGCCCAGTGCGAACACATTCACAAGTGGATTGCCGTTGTAGCATCGCTCGAAAACGCACTCGCCGCCGATAGTTGGCACCCCAAAGCAGTTGCCGTAGTGCGAGATGCCTTCGACCACGCCTTCCAGAATCCGTCGGTTGCGATCGCCGTTCTGGGGATCGTCCAAGGGCCCGAATCTTAACGCGTCTAAAACGGCAATCGGCCGGGCCCCCATGGTGAAGATGTCGCGCAGGATGCCGCCGACGCCGGTGGCTGCGCCCTGGAACGGCTCTATAAAGCTGGGGTGGTTGTGCGACTCGATCTTGAACGCAATCGCGTATCGTTCGCCTTTTTCGTTGGACCCGATATCGATAATCCCGGCGTTTTCTCCGGGTCCCACTAGAACACGATCGCTGCGCGTGGGTAGTTTTTTTAGATGCAGGCGCGAGCTCTTATAGGAGCAGTGCTCGCTCCACATCACGGTGAAAATGCCGGTCTCAGTTTGGTTTGGCTCGCGGCCGAGAATGGCCCGGACCTTCGCCAGTTCGGAAGCCGGCAGATCACTCATAAAAGCCCGCTCATAAATGCCCGCTCATGCGTGTGCTGCGACCATCGACCGGACCATGGATTCGAGAACCACTCGTCCATCGGTAGATCCGAGTAAGGGATCAGCCGCGCGTTCCGGATGCGGCATCATGCCCATCACGTTGCGGCCCTCGCTGCAGATGCCCGCAATGTCGCGCAGTGAGCCATTGGGGTTGTCTAGATATCGGAACACGACCCGATCCTCGGCTTCTAGCGCATCCAGCGTGCGTTCATCGGCAAAGTAGCATCCTTCCCCGTGGGCGACCGGTGCTGTGATCCGCTGTCCGGGCGTCGCGGCGCAGGTGAACGGAGTATTAGAGGTCTCGACGCGAAGGGTGACGGGACGGCACACAAAACGGAGGCTTCGGTTGCGCAGCAGCGCACCGGGAAGCAGGCCGCTCTCCACCAGGATCTGGAATCCGTTGCAGATCCCGAGCACCAGTCCGCCCTCTTGCGCGAATTTCTTCACCGCCGTCAGGACCGGGGAGAATTTCGCAATGGCGCCGCAGCGCAGATAATCCCCGTAGGAAAATCCGCCGGGCAGAATAACGGCGTCAGCGTTGCCCAGCGAAGTGGAATCGTGCCAGATGAATTCAGCCGAATGGCCCAGATTATGGGAGACCGCGTACCACGCGTCGTGGTCGCAATTACTTCCCGGAAACACGACGACGCCGAATCGCATAGTAGGGAAACTTCAGTGTAACATGAGCGAAATGGAAGTTCTTCCCGAATGTGTTCAGAAATATTTTGAATGCCTGAACCAACGTGCGTATGCCGTCGCATGACGGATCATGAGCGGAGTTCGGGAACCTGTGCCTGCGGATCGAAGCTACCCGAGCCGCTGTTGTACTGGTGAGCGCGCGGAAGCTGTGGTAAGTTCAAAGAGTCTCATCGCGCGCGCCCGTAGCTCAGTTGGATAGAGCGTCTGGCTACGAACCAGAAGGTCGCATGTTCGAGTCATGCCGGGCGCACCATTTCATCTTTGATCCCGAGTTCCGACGTCAGAGTTATGCTTATGATGGGTTCGGGAACTTGACGAATCAGACGGTTACCAGCGGATCGGCTCCGGCCTTGAATACCACCTATGACCCGGCGACCAACCGGCAGACCGGGGAGTGCGCGGATGCCAACGGAAATATCAACTCGGCAACCAACTGCACCAACGGGAACTACTTTGATATGGAGAACCGGCTGGTACGCAGCGGCGGATCGCCGATGTCGTGGGCCTATTCTTACGCGCCGGGAAATAAGCGCGTGTGGCGCGGGGTCTGGAGCAGCGGAACGCAGACCGCAGACGAGGTGACCTTCTGGAGCGTCAGCGGGCAAAAGCTCGAAACGTACCAGTTGAGCCAATATAAGCCATGGCCCGGCGACGATCACACGCTGCCACAGTTGGTGGCATCGCAGACGGGGACCAATTATTACTTCGGCGGTAAGCTCGTCAAGAATTCCGCGGGGTACGTGACGCCGGATCGGCTTGGTTCCATTGGCAAATACTTCCCTTACGGCCAGGAGCGTCCTTCCGCCACGACCGACGGCAAGGAAAAGTTCGCCACCTACTTCCGGGACAGCGAGACTGGGCTCGATTACGCTAACAATCGCTACCACCAGCCGGGCATGGGGAGATTCATGACTGCGGACCCATACGCCGCATCTGGCGGCCCGAGTGATCCGGGAAGCTGGAACCGCTACGCTTATACCCGCGGCGATCCAGTAAACCGTGCCGATCCCGGAGGGACGGAAGACTGCCCCGCCGGGTTCAATTTTTGCTCGAATATTCCATCGCAGCCGATTCAATCATCGGTGGAACTTCCGGGCACTCATCAACCGCCTGGTGGCAACGGCGATCCGCAGTGCATGATCCTCTACCTGGCTGCTGAAAACAATCCTGACGCGGAACAGATGTTCGAAGCTTACTGTACCGGAGAGCAAGTTAGCCAGAACACACAGCCTTCACGGACGCCGAATCCGTATCAGGTCACTTTAGAAATACCCAAAGCCGTCGTGACGGCGCTAAAGCTTCTCGACAATCCTGATTGCGCTGCTATCTTTGGAATTGGATATGCCCAGGATGGTTCAACGGTAACGCCATCAGAGGTTCTCCTCAATCTGTACATGGGCGGGACGTACGGGAGCATTGTGGCGGGCGTGCCTACAGTTCACCCGGGACAAACCGTGGGAGCGGTAACTTCGGATATCGCTACAGTTAGGCTCAGCGACGTTTACGCTCACGGTGTAACTCAGATCCTCCTGAACGACACTGCCGGAGCCTTCATTGATGGCTCACAGCAGGATCAAACGATTGTATTGCTGCACGAATTGGGACACGCCATGAACTATATTTTTGGGTTAGGCACCAATGGCTTCAACCAGAGTGACGCAGGTAACGTAAGACTAAGCAGGGGAAACACCGACCTAGTTAAGAAGTACTGCAAATGATCAAAACACTTCTAGCATGTTCATGCGGCCTCTCGGCTGTTGTAGCCGCACAAGCCGCGAAAAAACAAGCCTCAGATCCTCCCATCCTGTCAGTGTGTGAAGTCTTATCTAAACCTCTTCAATACGACGGACAGCTAATCCGTATCCGTGACGTTATGAGGGGTACAGAAGAGGGCAATTGGTTTGTGGGCGATGATTGCCCGAATGCTTTTGCAGTCGAGGGGCACAGTTTCCCGTCGTTGATTTGGCCCAAAATACCGGGTAATCCTATGCCTCAACTTCATCCCGTCGATTTCCAGTTCAGCTTCGAGTCTGAACGGAAACTTGAACCGAAGTATGAACAGCTCAAGCGTCGCGTCGGAGAGGACTGCCTCGTATGGACGTACACCGGGGTATTCGAGACTAGGAAGGACTGGACCGGGGCCGAAGCCAAGACGATCGACGCATCGAGGCTTCGCGGTTTCGGACATGCCAATGCCGCGCCGGGTCAATTGATCCTGAAATCCGCCGATGATGTAACAGCGATTCCAAACTGCACTCCGAAGCCAAAAGACAAACGAGTTCCACTTCCCGGTTGAACTGTCCTGACGGGGAAATCCGGGACAACGACCCCTTTCCCTCAGTAAAGTGTTCTGAAATCGTCCCCCAAGGCACCAGCTAAACTCGCCAGAATCAGCGAATTCGCAGCGGTATCCTCAGAGCATCAAAACCCGAGCTATACCTACGACAACGAAGGCCGCATGGGGTTTCGGGGCCCAACCTCGGCACTACGTTCGACAGCATGGGCCGCTTGCAAAAGCTCACCGACGTCGGTTCAGCCACCGACATCGTGTCGAACGCCACATATAATCCGGCGGGCCAGTTGCTGACCATGTCAAGCGGGACGTATGTAGGGGTGAGTGAGACACGGGCTTATAACTCCCTGGGACAAATGACGCAGTTAACAACTTGCAACAACGGCTACACGTGTTCCGTGACTCAGAATATCCAGTACAACTACCCGGCGACGCAGAACAACGGCAAAATCACCTCTCAGAATGACCTTCTTTCGGGCGAGCAGGTTAGCTACGCCTACGATTCGCTGAACCATCTGGCGAGCGCGAGCGGCTCGGGATGGGGGCAGAGTTATACTTACGGACGGCGAAAACCGGGACAACGACCCCTTACTCATCAGAACGATGTTCTGAAATCGTCTCCTAGGGCGCACCATAAATCAACAACTTAGAAGGCATCATCAGCCGCTCCCTTCCGAATCTGTGTTCAATTGGGTTCAATTGACGCGGTAACTTTTCTCGCCACACTGCTCAGCTTCCGATCCAGCAGCTCGACGGCCGCTCGCACGCTGGACGGAATTTGCTGCATGTAAACATCTGCTGTGATGTTCGGCCTCGCATGACGAAGATGAGCCTGGATGTCTTTGACGCTGCCGTACGGCTGCATGTGCGTTGCGCAAGACCGTCGCAAGGCTTGATGGGTCAACGCTTCCTGCGTCGAAACAGACACCGTCAGGACCTCGCACGCGCAACAAGCCGCGACCACTATCTCAGTCTTCGGTCATGGGAAGCCTTCCGATAATGATACTCATCGGGCAACTCTCAGAACAGGATTTTCAGATCGGAAATGAAGGGTAGTTTCCGGATACGCCGTCATCCAGGACTCAACCGCCAGTGGATGGCCCTTGGTCTCCCAGGATACGAACGCCCTTTTGTTGTCGTCGCGAGGCCCGGGAAATCGCTTGTGATGAACTCCTTGCGGCCTTTTCGTGCCCCGGAGAAGGCGGGGCTGGCTCCGTCCCTGGGTCATTTGGAGGTGCTCCGGGATGGAGATATTCAAGCAAGCCGACCAGCGGAGGGGCGCTTGGGTGTAGAATCTTTTTGGCCGCAATGGAACTTCTGATTGAAATCTGCGCAGGGTAAAATTCCTTCGTATGACTCGTGTCGATCGCCGCACCGTGGATCTTTCTGCCTATCCCGACTTGATAGTGATCATTCTGGGCATGCGTGTGAACGCGTGGACAGGCCTGAAAACACTCCTCGGCCTGGGGCCGCAAATCGCGAAATCAGCGAAGGCGAAGCCGGACGGACTGCTGCTTCATGAGGATTTTCTCTTCTCGCTGTTTCCGCCACACGCGGGCATGCGCCAATATTGGCGCGATTTCGAATCGTTGGAACGCTGGACACGTTCCGAACCGCACCGCGCGTGGTGGAGGAATTTTCTGCGCGATTCGGGAGGCACCGGATTCTGGCACGAAACCTATTCCATCCGTGGCGGAATAGAAGCAATTTACAATGATATGGCCACGCCCATCGGCATGATGAAGTTCGCGCCCTTGACCCCCGCGCGAGGCTCCATCTTTTCCGCTCGCCACCGTCTGCAACGCGAGGGCGCGGAGGCATCGCCCGCTCCTGCAACGGAAGCCGAGCTGTATCGGAATGATTGAATCTCGCGAAATTGCGCGACGGCTTCAGTGGGGAACGCTTTCAGCCTTATCAGACCCGCAAGCTGGCGACGGGCTCCGTTCCCGAGGAGTTTCTTTGGCAGTGCGAATCGAGCGCAGTCGACAATAACCTTCTGCAAGAACTGCTCGTTTGACTTCAGGTACGGAAGTTACCTCCCTCCGGTCCTGGTGTCTGTCTCTGGAAAGTTGGCCGAGGAATCGCGGCCGATAATACGAATTAACGGGCGACAAACTATCGTCTGCAGCAGGGCGGGGACCATTCTATGAGGTAAGCCCGAGTTGTCGATTACAAAAATTAATGGACGGTTAGCCGACCATACATCCACTATCCAAACAACTCCTTCCAATCAGAATTTTATTTGAAATTCTACTATCTCTGCTTATACGGGTAGGTCGTCGCGCGAGATGCGAGTACGATACATCTCACCCGGCTGGATTGCGAAGCGCGGTCTCATTGTTGCCTGACGAATTCCGCTTTGGCTTGCTTGAAGATCGGGATGTCAGCATCGGCGTCTTTCCAAAGAGTGAGGAAATCCTGGTAGGCAGACTTTGCGTTGGCTTTGTCTCCCGACAAAGCCAACGCCCTACCGAGTTGCAAATGCGCGAGTGCGCTTATGGGATCGCTGACCACGATATTACGGCCATCGACAACTTTTTGGAATTCCGCGGCGGCTTCGGCGCCGCGATTCTCGGCGAGATAAGCTAGGCCGCGCACATATATCGTATAGAATGCCCCGATGAACATTGGCGAGCTGGATGGAGGGATGCCCCGATCATAGGGCCGGGCGAGTTGAAGTAGGTCGATGGCCTTGGAAGGCTGTCCGTCGTTCAACTCAAGAAGCGCGCGAATCGCCGGCACGTAAAAGCCTTTTACCGCCGTATCATCCGGAAAACGCGTCTCCAGATCGTTCGCGAGCGATCGAGAGCGTGACGATTCCCCCGACAGAGCGAGGGCGAAGGCAGCGCCGTACTCCACATCGCGATCCTTGGAAAGGTCCGCTGCGGCAGCCGCGCTCTTTCTGGCCGCAGCCATATTGCCGAAGAACCCGTCCCATAGTGCCGGTCCGATTTCTATCAGGGCTTTTCGTCCCCGCTGGTCCGGCTGCGAATTCAAGTCCGCCACACGCTGGGCCGTCAGCTTTGCCTCTTTCAACCGGCCGGAATATGCCTGCACAAAAGCCTGCCGGTCATAGACCAGATCGTTGCGGGGGGATTGCTCGTGAGCCAGAGCCAGAGCGGCTTCCCTGTCCATTCCCACTTGGTCTCCTTTTAAGAAAGCGATGTCATATCGCTCGACGGCAAGCTCAGGGATCTCGAGTTTGCGGTCGGAGGCTAGCCGAAGAGTTTTCTCAGCTTGCACTAAATCTCCAAAGAATCGAGAGTTGAAGGCAAGCTGAAGATAACCGATATCAAAGTCCGGATCGAGCTCAATTAACTGTTTGGCTACCTCGACTCCCTTGTCATATTTGACGAGCATCGGGTAAACATATGCACCCAAGATCCCGCGCGGGAGTTTCTCGCGAGGATAAGCTTGCGCCCATAACTCACACGTCTGTAGCGCCTTCTCTAGGTTCCCGGTTACTTGGGTGTCGTACGTGGCAGCGATGAAGAACTTCTCCCGGTCACTGGCGCGATCCCGCAACTCGTAGGCTTTCTTGTTGCTTTCCGTGGAGAGTGCAGACTGTCCCAGAAGACCATACATAAATCCCAACGATGCATGGGCCACTGCGAATTTAGGGTCTATCTCAATAGCGTGCTGGGAAAGAGAAATAGCGGTGGGTAGGTCGTGATTCGTGTTGAGATTTCTCATTGCCACGCTATGGGCTTTCAAGGCTTCGAGCGATGTGGTAGTGGCCTCTTCGAGCGGAGTGCCGTGCTGCTTAACCGTGGTGAGCGATTCACCCACCTTGGTTCTGAACTTAATTGCAATTTGGCTCAGGGCGCTCATCACCTCTTCAATACGAGGGGCTTGCACCTGCTCTTGGTCGAGAATCTCTCCTGTACGGCAGTTCTTGGCGCGCAGCCCCAGCACGTATTGGCTTCCGAGCCTAGCAATCGACCCATCCAGAACGGCAGTGCTCCCCATTCGCTCGCAGATTTCCTTGGCAATTTCCGGGTTCAGCCGCGCCCCCGCCTTTTGGCCCATCAGACCAAGCGTCTTCTGGACGCCTTCGTCGGAGACCATGCTGAGAAAAGGGGACTGCTCAAGCTGTATCGCCAACCCTTGGCGAAGCGTCTCATCGAACACCGGATCACCGGTTGTGTTGGCGAAATCGGCTAGAACGATCGTGTCCTTGTCGGTGAGCAGCCTAGCTTGGCCCCGCTGCAGCCAGAAGAAGCCGCCCGCGGCCAGAATCAGCGTGACAGCGGCGACCATTCCGTATTTCAGGAAAGGCTGGCTTCTTCGGATTGCGGCGGCCGGGCTCGATCCGATTTGCAACCTTTGCAAATCGTCGCGCAGCTCCGCCGCAGACGCGTAACGCAACTCGCGATCTTTTTCCAAAAGCTCACTGATGATCCGTTCAAGCTCATCGGGGACCTTCGGATTCCGCTCATGAACCGGCTGGGGCGCCTTATTCAGGAGGGCATCGAAGATGATCGGGGATGTTGGACCGTCAAACGGCCGCGACCCCGTCACCATTTCGTACAGAACCACACCAAACGACCACAGATCGCTGCGCGCATCGACCACTTCGCCCTTGGCTTGTTCCGGTGACATGTACGCGACCGTGCCCATGGCCGTGCCTGGCTCCGTAAGCATATCCACTGTCAGCGCGTCGCTGTCTGCAGGCTGATTGTGCTTGGCTAAGCCGAAATCGAGCACCTTGGCATCACCGCGTTCGGTGACAAAAATGTTGGCTGGCTTGATATCTCGATGAACGATCCCCTTGGCGTGGGCGGCCTCCAACGCGTCGGCCACTTGAATACTTAGCGCCAGTGCGGCCGGAATATCAAGAGGCTGGCCGCCGATCCGCTCGCGAAGCGTTTTACCGTCAAGCAACTCCATCACCAGAAATGGATGGCCCGCCGCTTCACCCACGTCGTAAACCGCGCAAATATTGGGATGGTTGAGCGCTGAGGCGGCACGCGCCTCGCGCTGGAAACGTTCCCGCGCACCTTCCGTTGCAAAGGATTGTGGCAGAACTTTGATGGCTACTTCGCGTCGCAGCCGCGTGTCCCGAGCACGATACACTTCGCCCATGCCTCCCTTGCCGATGGGGACAAGGATTTCATAAGGACCGAGTTTGTCGCCAGGTTGAAGCGGCATCTTAGTGCTAGAGCCAAGTTTAGCCCATCAGAAAAGATAGATCTGGTTAACGGCGCATACGGAAGCTATCTCAACCTCGATCCCGTGCGGAAGCCTTCCGATAATGCCCCTTATCGGGCTAGTAAACTGGTGTTTTTCTCCGCCGCGAAATATCTATTCTCGTCGTTCGGTTCGTTGCGGCAAGAGTTCCTTCGGGATACTGGTCACTGAGCGCCACTCGACCTGGAAGTGACCCTTATAGCCGAATAGGCGCCCCATGTCCGATTCTTTACGATGACTTCGATTCGAAAGGACTGATTCGCGTCGTCGTACCATTCGCACACGTCGGCGACGCCGGAAAACAACATAGGGAAGGAGAATCCGACCGGCCCCTCATAGAAGCGCTGTGCACCCGATCGTAGCGACAGGCCGCCATTGGATGCGACCTTAAGATCGATGTCCACTGCCAGGTGCTGATGAGTGCCGAGATAATCGACGATCCGTCCGCGCTGCTCGCTGAGGATCATGTACGCATCAAACCGTCGGGGACGCCCGGTGTGAAATGTCCGAACCCACGTCATGGTCTCTCGGCCGTAAGCATCGACGTAGGCGTAATTCACAATTTGAAACGGCACATTTCGACCGCTCTCCGGGAACATGACGTGACGCCAAGAGCCCACATATAGGAAAGGCAGCGTATAGGGCGGTCCGTGCCAAACTTCCTCCATCACGCCCGTGCCAATGGAGGCCACTCCGTCTCCGCTGGAAAACCCAAATCGTCGCTGGATCTCAGGGTGAAGTCGATTGAAGTCGGAGCCCAGCGCCTGATCGTAAATCGACCTCATAAGGCCTTTTGGGGTGCGCTCCGAAGGCAGCGTGAGGCTGAAGGTAGGTCCGCCGCGGAAATGTATCCGATGATCGAGAGAAGAACCATACCGACGTTAAGGGTAACCGGGTTGAACGCAGCCACAAGATAGGATGGCGATCTAAGTGCGACCGCTATGAGTGCTCCCAACATGGCCAGGACATTCAACAGAAAAAACAACCGCCACCGCCAAAAGCATAGCGTCACAGCGGCGAATACCAATTCAAGCACGCCGAACGCCGGCACAAGTCCTTGCCACAGCCAGGTAAAGGCAATTCCAAACCGCGCGAAGGGCATGAATCAGTGTCATTCGCATGCTCGTTTCGGGGGGTATTGCGCGATCAATCCAGAGCCGAAGCCGATCAAAGCTCCAGGCTGTAGCCCAGCCGATAAGCCGCCGAAACAGCAGGCGGTCGACCAGTCGTCCGACGTGACCAAAGCGGGCCCGGTAGTCGTACCATGTTAAAAATCGAACTCCGTCAATGATTGGAAGGTACTGCCAGTATCCTGAGCCCTCTTCGATTAATGACTTCGCGTCAGAGGACTAAAACTTAAGAGCGGACGTGCGTGCGCCGATAGCGTCCTCGCGCGTTCCCGTGCTTTCGCCCTCCCCCTCAATACTTAGTCCAAACCCTATGCGCGTCGAATAAACGAATCGTTGCGGTTCGTCCTCCGAGCGTCTCGGAAGGTATTCTATGGCGGTAAAGCGTAAATCCCAACGTTCGTGAAGATCGGGAATCTGAGTGCGGCGCCAGATTTCGTCCGCGTCTGCGCAGATTAAAATTTCGACGTATATTCCCGGGTCGTCCGCCACCACCAGAAGATAGCATGCGGCTAACGCAAACGAATCCATCGCTCGTGGCGCAACAACTTTAGTGACTTAGTGACTTCGCAAGCCTTTGGAATAGGCGCGCGGGCCAGCGTCCGATAATGTGGGATAACGGTCGCCATCCCAGAGGCTGACTTCTGGATTCACACCCAGCCTAAGGATCGGTAAACACTAGGAACGACTTGACAGGAATGATCGGGCAGCCCCTATGGAACAGGCCCGATATGCAGATCAACACCGAGCGTCCTCCCCAAATAGATGCACGCGTCCGCCATTTGGCCCAGTGTCACACTGCTGCCGTGATAAGCGCTGACCCACTCGCCATTGACGAGGTCTTTCGCATTGCGGCCGAGGAACTCCTCCGCTGTGAAGTTCCGGAACGGCGATCTTCCGAGCGAAACGAGCACGGGGCGCGCCGGCGTCTTCAAAGCTCTTTCGAATTTGTCATACTCCGCGTAGGGTCCCCCTTGCGTGATCACTACAAAAATTCGACCAGGATAATCGGCCTCCAGTGTCTTGGTGATTCCGACAACACCGGGTAGGGAAGTCCGAAAGAGGTGTCCGGGCCCGTAGATGAGCAGCGCCCTGCCGTGCTTCTCAAGCACTTGCTCCTTCAGAATCGAGACGGCGGAGGTATCGCGATCGATGTGGGACCCGGTAGGCGGATCGCCCGCGAGTACGCGCACTCGCGCGCCGGCGGGCAGCTTCCTGTTTACTTCCCGGACGGCCGCAAAAAAGTCCGCATAAATCGGCGAGTCCCAAACCCCATTGGCTTGCGTTGTGGCTTTCCAAACCTGTTGAAGTTCCGCGAGCGGCACGTCTTCGCCCCGGATATAACGGTCAAGAGTTGGCTGCTGCGCGGTGCTCCCGAACTCCACCACGATGAAACGCACCTTTTTGGCGAATGCGGGATTACGAACCAAGGCGATTCGGAGGTCGGAGTCCAGCTTTCTCCAGTGGTCGTCGCCTAACGCAACAATGTCGACATGATCAAATGCCGAAACCAAGATCTTGACAATCCTGTCAGAGCCCGCGGTTTCATCGGGCAGGCGTAATTGTGGCTGCTGGCCAACAAGGCTTGCGCCAAATAGCAGCAACAATAGCCAAGCTTTCATTTCGTCCCAGTTTAGCTGGTTCCGAATTAGATCCTGCCAGACGGCGCAGCGTTTACCAATAACTCCCGTTGGATCGGTAATCCGGAAGTTGCTCTTTGGCTCGTAGATTCGCCGCCGCATCTCTACCGATAATGAAGCATAACGGACATCTTTAGGTGGCGATCATCAGTAATTATTCCGACTAGGTGGCCCAACTCGATTACTTCCGAGTCGCCTACCACTCGGACACAATCGTTCATGCCACGCCGGTTAACCGTTGAAAAGGGAATCCGAGACAACGACCCCTTACCCACTAAAGTGTTCTGAAATCGTCCTCTAAGGCGCACCAACAACTCTAAAGTCTCTAGTTCCTTTCGGGCAGGTTCTATATGGGCCCTTATGTCTTCGGGGCGATAGCGGACCAGCGTCCTAATTTCACATAGGGACAGCCCTGTCGCAGGAGTCGGTCTCGGCGGACGCTAGCTACGCTACGCTTCGTTATGCGCGCGTACTCGTGTTCCGTGAGCAGTGTTTCTAATTGGGGGTCGGCGGCGTTCTTGCGTTCGCTCCGCGGTGCGGTGTTCATATGTGCGATTTTTTCGCCGCGGGGATCTCAGATACCAATCGAAAAGCTAACTCACAGCAGGAAAAAGAGTTTTGGACGTGGGGTAGAAGCCTCACGTGAAGCAAAGTAGAAGCTTCAGGGCAGATACAGGTCTTCCACATCCCGCTTCATTCGATTGGCCAGTTTGGTGACGGCGTCGTCGCCGTGATAGTTGCCGTTGTTTCGCAGCGATGAGACGGTGCGGACACTGATCTTGAGGAGGTCAGCAAGCTCTTCTTTGTCGTAGCCCTCGTCGTCCATCCAGTTGCTGATCATTTCGACATTCAGTCTTGGTTTGGACGACGCCACGTTGCGAATGGTTGTCCCTGGGGACTCGAAGCGGATTGGTCCCCTACGAAATCGGACGTCTCTGTGCCAATGATTTCTGCGTCGTGTGCTCCGTCTTCACGAAGCTGTTCACTCCTCTGGATGGTGTCTTGCAAGTACAACCCAGCGGCTCCGCTGAGCCTCGTGATTGATGAGCGTAAGAAGACAACTGCTGACAGACAAGAAAGAATGTCTGGGGAGCTTCCCGATGAATCCGGTCAAGGCCATCAGCCAATCTAAGCCCTGTCGCTGAGTAACTCGCTTCGTAATAGAACTCTGACGCCAAACCTGCCAGGACCGAAAGAATTCGGCTGCCGCGGCCCACGATAGCGCAGGATGAAGCGAACGTGCGGTGATTTCGAGATCGTAAACGGCCTTGACGACGATCTCCGCTAGACTTATGTTGCATGAAGAAAATTGGCTTTCTCTCATTCGGCCATTGGACACCTAATCCGCAGTCTCGAACGCAATCGGCGGCTGACGCGCTTCTGCAGTCCATTGACCTCGCTATGGAGGCCGAACGCCTGGGAATAGACGGAGCGTACTTTCGCGTTCATCACTTTGCGCGGCAACTGGCGTCACCGTTCCCGCTCCTTGCCGCTATCGGTGCTAAGACGCGAAACATTGAAATTGGCACCGCAGTGATTGACATGCGGTATGAGAATCCTCACTATATGGCGGAGGATTCCGGCGCTGCGGATCTCATCGCCGGCGGGCGCCTGCAGTTGGGAATCAGCCGCGGTTCTCCCGAGCAGGTAATCGATGGGTGGCGCTATTTTGGCCACCGCCCGGTTGAAGGCGAGGACGATGCCGGCATGGGCCGGCGGCACGCCGAAGAATTTCTCCAGCTGCTGGGCGGCAAGGGCTTCGCTCAGCCGAACCCACATCCCATGTTCCCCAATCCGCCAGGGCTGTTGCGCCTTGAGCCGCACGCCGAAGGACTGCGCGATCGTATTTGGTGGGGGGCGGCGACTAATGCCACGGCCGCGTGGGCTGCCAAGCTCGGAATGAATTTGCAATCCTCAACCCTCAAATTCGACGAGACCGGTGAGCCGTTCCACATCCAACAAGCCGCGCAGATTCGCGCCTTTCGTGCAGCCTGGAAGGAGGCTGGCCACGTCCGCACCCCGCGTATTTCCGTCAGCCGCAGTATCTTTGCCTTGATTGACGATCGGGATCGTGCCTATTTCGGACGAGGAGTTCAGGAACAGGACCAGATCGGGTTTCTTGATACAACCACACGAGCGATTTTCGGCCGTGGCTATGCAGCGGAACCGGATGTTTTAGTTGAACAGCTTAGGGAAGACGAGGCGATCGCGGCGGCAGACACGCTATTGCTAACAGTCCCAAACCAGTTGGGTGTTGCCTACAATGCTCATGTCATAGAGGCAATTCTAACCACGGTCGCCCCTGCTCTCGGTTGGCGCTGAATCTCCGATACTGAGGCGATCCACCGCACGTCCGCCGGCGATCAGGAAGGATACCCCAGCAGTCGCGGTGAACTCGGTAAGCTTGAGGTCGGCTTAATTTGAGGGAGCGGAGGTGCATCCAGGGTGAAGGATAGCCTGCCACTGGTTTATCGCCACGGGCCATCGGAGGAGGAGACCCGCCCCTCAGTTATATAGATGTGACGCGGAGATTATAGTTGCAGTTCAGGACGGAAATGGAGGAAGTCGAATGACGGGCTTTATGCCACCCGCAGGAAGGGCTTTACCGGAATCGTATATTAACGCCAATAGGATCACGCACGTACGAATTACATGCGACGGCTGCCACACCCAAGTGACGGTTCCTGTAGCATCAGGCGCGACGCGACCGGTATTACGTGGCTGCCCGTCCTGCAATAAAGAGTTTCCGCAACAGTTGACTGATCGTCTTCGTGGCCTCCGCGACCTGCTCCGACAGCTACAAGAATCGGCTTCAGTTCTGGAGTTGAAAATCGAAGCGGGTATGTGGGAGTCTTTTCGTCGCGAAGTTCCTCGACCGAAGGATCAAGGGTCATCAGGTTAGAAATAGCGGAGCGGGACGCCAATTCGCTGCCGATAATAGTACTTAACGAGATCCTTTGAGGGACCTCTCGGACAGCCGGGCTACACGGCGAAATCGGCCCTTCATGGCTGCGGAATCGCTAAGGCGATTCGCAACAGCGGATCCGATCGAAGGGGGAAACTTCCGAGTTTAACCGCCGTGCGAAATACTACCGGCTCACGCCTGCGGGAAGAAAGCAACTTCAACGCGAGCATCGTGTCGAGCAAGCGATATGTGTCCGTGAGCGATTCGGCGCCACGCGCGTAGGCCGAGTACGTGTGGAGAACGTCGTCGTCGACCTGGAAGAAAACACTTAGACCGCTACTCACCCTCCATAAGGACGGGGTGGCCCTTGGCTGCCGCCATCTCAGCCTTGTTCCGATAGTTGTAGTCGGCCGGCGCAACCTTCGGGTCAAGCGTCACATGAAAGTCATAGTTGAAATCGCTGGCAAACGAGGAAAACCACGAAATGCTCCATTTCTTTTCCGCTTTGTAGGCGTCGAGCTTGGCCAGCGGCCCGGGACATTCGTTTGCACGCCGGACGCCAATTGTCTCAGCCGAGTTTGTCACGAACGCGACTTCGACGGCGCGAAATATCGGATCGGTGACGGACGCTAGGCCCCGTCACAAGTTGTCAGATTCGCGTTTTGGGGCGAGGGCGAAGACCGGCAAAGAGTAATGGAAATATCGCCGACCACTCGGAAACTATCGTTCACAACTCTTCTTCTTCGCTCATACCGCGCCTCAACGTCCGTTTTAGGATTAAAATGATCAGGTGCGCCGGATGGTTTTGCCTCTACTCGTAATGCTGGTAGCGTTGGGCCCATGTTTGCGGGCGCAGACGGCTTCGAAGGGTGCACGACCCTTACAGCCGCCAACGGCAACGATACAGGTTCAGTCCAATCTGAACCAGTTGATGCGGGGCGTCCTGTATCCGGCATCAAACGTGGTTTTCTCTGCGCAAATCGACAATCCAGCGGACGTGAAACCTGTCCCCGGGCAGGATCCATCGATGGCGACAGATCCCTTGGTAAGCACCTTCGGAGGTTGGCAGGCTGTAGAGAACGCGGCACTGGCCCTAACTGAATCCACCAACCTGCTGTTGATCCCTGGACGAAATTGCGCGAATGGCTTGCCCGTCCCGCTGAATAATCCGGACTGGCCGAAATTTGTTCAAGAGCTTCGGGATGCCGGAGCGAAGGCTTACAAGGCGGCCCAATCCAAGAACCAAGACAAGATGGTTGATGCCGCCGATACGCTGTCTGCGGCGTGTTCCGGCTGCCACAAAAAATGGCGCGAAAAGCCGAGGCTCGCAGACCGATGCAAATAGACGCGGCCTGTCCGAACGCGTAGTGCCTGAGTTACGGCGTATCCGGACAGAACCTAGGTAAGCGACGGATGGCCGACAATCTATTCCCTAGCCGGCCATTCGCTCCTCGAAGCTTCGCGTTACGGGGCCAAACACCGAAAACGAACCTTACTTACAGATGCAATCTTGCGCGTGCTTCCGGCTCAGTCAAACCCGCCGGCCAGTTCAAAACCACCGTCATGGACACGTTGGCCGAATGCTCCGCCGCCGTCGGAATCAGGAACCGGCCGTCCTTGCTGACGTCGAAGTTGGGTTGGTCGCTCCCAGGCGGACGTCGAACAGCGCCTTGGGGACCACCATTGGTCGAGATCTGCTACTTCTCCTCGGGCGTGGGAAAGCTAGTGGGTCATCTTATTCTTCGCGATCGTGTTCGAGGTGGCGGGAACCCTGACCCTCAAATTCACCGAAGGCATGACACGGCTGTGGCCCATGGTGCTGATGTTCGTATTTTATCTGGCCAGCCTCTTTGGTCTCTCCGTGGCCGTTTGCAAAATCCAGTCGTTACCGCCTACGCGGTCGGGTTGGGCGTGGGGACGCTGACAGAGGCGGTGACGGGCGCCTTTGGGCTAGTGTTTTTACTGCCGGCGGCAGCTCGGGTTGTAAAATGAAAGTTTGATCAGGCATAGGACCGGGCTGAATCTATGGCGCGTACACCCTTACTCGGTCTTGTTCAGTCGTTAGCGCGAGACTTTGCACGGGCGGATGCTTCCGGGCAATCTGTGCAAGACGTTCAGGCCGCTCGCCTCAGCCGCCGTTCCAGCCGCCGCAAATTCCTTCGATCGAGCGGTATCGCAGTGGCGGGGGCATCGCTGCCCGCCTGGGCCGGACAGATTGCTCCCAAAGTTGCTCCCCGAATCGCCATTGTTGGTGGCGGCATCGCTGGTTTGACCGCGGCGCTTACCCTGCGGGATGCGGGCTACTCCGCAACCATCTATGAAGCCTCCTCACGCTCCGGCGGTCGCATGCATTCCGACGCCGCGACCTGGCAGAACGGGCAGGTAACCGAGCGCTGCGGGGAGCTGATCGACCCCGAGCATGACACGATTCTCGATCTGGCCAAGCGGTTCAATATTCGCGTCACGGACGTGAGTCGGGCAGAACCTCCCGACTCCACCGACACCTACTATTTCTTCGGGCAGCGATACCCGCGCGATCAGGCCATTGAGGATTTCAAGCCCGTCTACCAGGCCGTGAAACAGGATCTGAACGCGGCTGGGTACCCTACCCTCTATTCCAGTGCCACTCGTGCGGCTCAGATGCTGGATCAAATGAGTCTCTTCGAGTGGATCGACCAGCGCATTCGTGGCGGGCACAATTCTCCCATGGGCCGGCTGATCGACATTGCTTATAGCCTCGAGTATGGGGGCGAAACCACACAGCAGAGTTCGCTGAACCTTATCTACCTGTTGGGGTATCAATCCATTCGTGCCATCGAGCGGTCCGCGGAACAATATCGCATGACCGGAGGGAACGAATCTCTGCCCCGCGCCATCGCCGCGGCACTGCCGGCCGGCACGATCCGGTTGAATGCGTCGCTGACCGCCGTCGCGCGCAATGAAGACGGCACCTATACGCTCTCTTTCCGCGGCGGCGGACAATCCAGTCCGGTTCTTGCGGACCGCGTAATTCTGACGTTGCCCTTTTCCGTCCTGCGCCATTTGGATTACTCGGAGGCAGGCTTCAACGACAAAAAGACGACGGCCATCCGGGAACTCGGGTACGGCACGAACGTGAAATTGCACACGCAATTTCGCACCCGCCTGTGGAATCGGAGTGGCCCCTGGGGGGTCGGGAACGGATCCAGCTTTTCCGATACCGGGTATCAACACACTTGGGATGCGACGCGTTCCCAAGGCGGGGAAACCGGCATTCTGGTGGATTATCGCTGTGGCAATATCAGCGAAGAATTTAACGGCGACGATCCCGAAACGATTCAGAACTACGCCAAGGAATTCCTCCGCCAACTTGAGCCCGTGTTTCCCGGCATCGCCGCGGAATGGAACGGTTTGGCGACCCTGAGCGTTCCCGCCCGGGTTCCTACGCTGCTGGGATCGTACGCCTACTGGAAACCCGGCCAGTATACGCGCTTTGCCGGCGCCGAGCGGGAACGGTCCGCAAATTGCCACTTCGCTGGGGAGCATTGCTCCATCGACTTCCAGGGCTATATGGAAGGCGGAGCCCAGGAAGGTGCCCGCGCGGCCAACGAAATTCTCGCCGATTTCAAAGCCGGGATTTATCCATAGTTCCAGTTCATGGGATGTCTCCTTTGCTGTTTTGCCACCTTCCGTCGTTGTGCCAGAACGAAGTGGCAACGCTCTCCCCCCTGAGCCTCGTTCCGGAGGAGCCGCCCGTCGCTCGCCCACGTCCTATAAAAGGTAGGTGATGGAAGGGTTGCCGACTATCTTCGGATGCTCCATGGGTAGACCTGTCGGAGGCCGAACAGGTTGAAGTGGTTGACCAGGAACGTTGCCGGCACAGTAAGCCATCCCGCCAGCGACGGCACCTATTCAAAATCCGCCAGGCCGTTTCGCTGAACTTACGCTGCCCCGCCGCAGAATCATCCCTAACAAAACACCGGGACATCTTACTAATGTCCTCACTTACAACGATCCGGAAGGTTGGCCTTTTCGACGAGCGGCAGCAAGTCGTTCGCAACCCGATACCTGTCGTGGCAGTTGGCGCACGCGGCGTTTATCGTGGCAGCAGCGTCAACCATCTTGTCTTGATTCTTGGATTGGGCCGCTTTGTACGCAGTCATGGCTGCCTCCCGCAGTCCCTGAACGAGCTGGGACCAGTCCGGGTTCTTCAAGGGAACGTCCAGACCGTTTGAGCACTTCCGTCCTGGAAGGATGAGGAGGTTGGCGGCCTCGGCGATCGCCAAGGCGCTGTTCTCGACCGCCTCCCATTTTCCATATGAGCCATCTAAAGCATCCGTCGCCGTCGACGGATCTTTTGCCGGCTTCACGTCGGCCGGATTTTCCCTCTGAGCGGCGAAGATCACATTCGAGGCGGGAAATATAATGCCCTTCATGACCTGGCCTAAGACTGCATGTACTTGCGGCTTAAGCTCCGGAGTGCCTGCGGCGCCGCGCCCCTGTGCATCGCATTGTGGAGACAGAATCAATGCCCCAAACCCAACGATCAGTAAGTAAAGAATTCTCAGCATTCCCGTCAGATCTCGTGCAATTGCTAACCATATCACTATACGTCTTCCAGCGCGGCAGCATTGACAACGACCTCGCCAACCAGCGCCGGATTCGATCGATGTTCCGTCGATCAGAACAGCAGACCCGCGTTGGCCCAGACCAGGACGTAGAATGAACGGAGGAGAAACACGAATGATACTTTCCCCATTTTCGCGCCGGTGCGCGGTGATGTTGCTCGGAGCCTGGGCGGCTTTCACAGCCTATGCTCAAGCGAAGCTCCCCGCCGACCTTGACCCCCAATCGCGCGCCCGCCTGCCGTATCTGAAGAGTTCCGAGGTGGACGCTAAGGGAAAGAGAGTCGCCGACACCTTCGGCAAGGGTGGGACGGTGAGCGGGCCGCTCGCCTTCGCCACGTATAACCCGGCCGTGGGACAAGCCTTGCTGGACCTCCACGACGCGGCGGTGACAGGCGGAACGCTCGATCCGTACGCGCGTGAACTCGCCATTCTGGTCGCCTGCCGCGAAACCAATTACAACCTGGAGTGGAACGGTCACGAGGCCAGCGGTCTAAAGGCCGGAATCGACGCCAAGTTGATCGACGTGGTTCGCAAGCGCGGCCCGCTCGCTGGTTTGAATGAAAAGGACGCCACCGTCATTCGTTTAGGCCGCCAGATGCTCACGGAAAAGAAGGTCGATTCCGCCACCTTCGCGAAGGCCGTCCAATTGTGGGGCAAGCGCGGCACCATGGACATGGTGGCCGTCATGAACACCTACGCGGTGAGCGGCTATTTTGCCATCGCCGTCGATGAGCGCTCTCCCGAAGGCAAACCCGAACTTCCGGCGGTAAAGTAAGATCATTCGAGGGGGGTCACTCTAATTCCCCCGGCGGGCCGCCGAGTCTAGGACTTAGGCGGGTTTGACCCACTCCGTCACCAGGAACCAGGACGCCCGTCGATAGCTCGCCGCTTTTTTCGGCATCGCGTCGGCCTAGCTAAGGGTCATCAAAATAGAAAGGCGTAGACCGGCGTAGAGCAGAGCGAGTCTGTGTCGACGCATGCCGTCTTGAAACTGTTGAGATTGGCGCCGCAGGGCGCCAGCACGCGCGCCATCTCAGGGATCGCTGCAGTGGCTACCGATTCCTTTTCAAATTGCTGTTTGTCGCGGAGTTGAGCTTCCGCCAAAAGAGAGGATCGTTTCGTGGTTTCACGCGACGCGAATGATCCTCTCGAAGGTCACTTGCCCTTCAGTCCGTCGCGCCAGGCGATGACTTCGAGTTCGCCCCGGACTGCGTCCTCGACGCGGATGACGGGGTGCGCCTCAAACACAAACGCAGGGAGCATCGAACAAAACTTGTGCACGGTCAGCGGATCGTCGCACTCCACCAACATATGGCCGCCCCACTCGCCCACCCGAATCACGAAAAACTCGATCTTGAAATTGGCTGGCGCCTTCCACTGGCCAAATACTTCGAGGATTCGCTTCTGGGCATTCTCATATTCTATAGGCGAACCTTGCGGGCGTTCGAACCAGCTGATTACGTACTTCATCTTTTCTCCTTTGTTCCAAATGGTCTGACACAACGCTTGGGCAAGGAGCGCTTCGTTGAGGAACCTTTGCCGGGTTTGGCGCCGATAGGGAGCGGCATGTGATGGGTTCAATACAGTCTAGCCGATGAAGATGTGGATAGGTAACGGACGACGGCGTATCCGTCCCCTGCTTTTTCAAAACCTCCCGTTTGGCGCAGATTTGCGGTCCCGCAGAAATGTAGTGGAAGTGTAGCCGACGATACGGGAGTTGAGTTCTATGCGCAACACTAGTCTCACGGTCCGTCACTGCTTGAGAAGAGTCTCCCTATTGATGACTGCGGGATGGTGGTCTGTTCGCTCAACCGTTCGATGCGGTTGACGGCAAGCTATTGGGGGGGAGCCCACAGCGTCGCGTGCCGAGGTGGCTTTGTGAAATGTTACTTCTTCAGTGCGGACTGCCAGTTGAGTACGACGTTGATGGTGTCGGGGGCGTCGGATTTCTGTTCGACCATGCCGAGGAAGCGGGAGCCGTCGGGGCTGACGGTCCAGGCGGGGTTGCGGTCGAAGCCTCCGGCGCCGACGATAGACACATCCATCACCAACTTGGGCGTGCTGGGCACGAAGTCACCGCTGGGCTTCACGTCGACTTCCATGATGGAGGCTTGATGCCGATAGTAGATCTTGCGGCCGTCGGCGCTCCAGCGCGCCTCCACGCCCTGGCCTTCCGATATGACCCACTTGCCCTCGCCCGAAGGAAACCGGCGGACGTAGGTCTGGTTGACTCCGCTCTCAAGCGAGACGTATAGGAGCCATCTGCCATCCGGAGAGACACTAGCTTGACCTTCCTGGAACTTCGTTTGTACCAGAGGCACCGGCGTCCGGGCGCCGGTGAGGGGCAGGCGCAAGACGTCGGCCCCGGTTTCCTTGCTGGAAACAGTCAAGATCAGATTCTGACCGTCCTTCGTCCAATCCGACGGCACGGCGGGTTGATCGGACTGGTACAGCATCTGAGGCTCGCCTCCGCTGACGGGTTTCGTCCAAATCGCACGCGAGGTTCCCGTGGAGCTTGCATAGGCGATCTTCGATCCGTCGGGCGACCAGACAGGAGCACGGTTACCCATTCCATCGAAGGTGAAGCGGGTGGGAATGTTGCGATCCAGATCGAGAATCCAGATATCGCCATTGATTATGCCGGCCAAGCGCTTGCCATCGGGCGAGAGTTGAACTTCGGTGAACTGTGACGCGTCGCCGGGCGTGCCTAAAGGCTTGCCCGAGCGATCCAGCCAGGTGAGCCGGAAGGTGCGGCCGGTTCCGGAGCGGTAGGCCAGAACGCCATTTTCGGAAACTGAGAACCCCGCGATGCCCAGGATCGGACCCCCGATCGTCTCGCCGTTGGAGACGGAACTGACAACCGGTGTGGGCTCGCCCGACAGCTTTCCGTCCGCCGCGTCGAACGGTTGAGCGAGCAGGCCGCCATCCCGCACGAACAGCAGATGGCCGCGGCTTCCGCCCGGCACAGAAGGCGCGAACTCGGCTTGAAAGGGCGTCGCCAAAAGAGGCTCGCTACGTTGCCGGTCCGGAGGGAGGGAGATGGAGCCAAGGTACACCGCTGGATCGCGAGTTCCTTTGATGTCCCGATAGAGATAGTGGTCCCCGTCGGGCAGGAAGCTGGGACTAAAGCGAAGGCCGACCGAACCGACGGCCACGGCTTTCGGTGTGCCGCCGGTTTCCGGAACCGTCCAGAGTCCCGTCGAGCCCATTGCCGCGCCGAAAGCGATGACGCCCTTGTTGCTCCAGGAGGCTCCGCGGAATCCGGGGGCAGCGCAAATGATCTGAGTGTCGCCGCTGGTGCTGTCGACTTTTTTCAGTTTCCCATCGGCGTAGTAGGCGATGACGCGGCTATCCGGAGACCAAAAGGGAGACGACACGCCAGGTTCGTTGGGGTCGCTAAGACGCTTGGCATCGAGCGAGTCGAGCGGCCGGACCCACAGGCTGGCTCGATTGTTAATGTCGAAGGTGATAAAGGCGAGCTTTCGACCGTCGGGGGAGATAGTGAGGAATTCGGAAAAGACTTCTTTTTCGGGCGGTAGGATTTGGAAGCGGACGGTCTCTTTGGAGGGCGGGGCCGCGGTGTAGTGGACCCAGGCGAGCGCAGTGGTGGCGAAGGCGAGGACTGCGGCGATGGCCCACGCCAGTCCAGCATGCCGTCGAGGTGATGCGGGCGGTTCGGATACGCTTGCGGAGGGCCGCGGCTCCGGATCGGCGGTGACCAGTTCGAGGGCGGATTTCAGGTCGCGGGCGGATTGCCATCTCGCGTCGGGATCTTTCTCCAGGCAGCGTTTCAGGACGCGATCGAGCGCGGGCGGCGCCAGGGAGGCGACGGACGGGGCAGGGCGTTCGAGGATCGCGGCGATGATGCTGGCGGGGCTGGCTCCCTCAAAGGCGCGCTTTCCGGTGAGCATTTCGTAGAGCACGCAGCCGAAGGCGAAGATGTCGCTGCGGCTGTCGGCTTCCTTAGCCTGAAGCTGCTCGGGCGACATGTAGAGGAGGGTGCCGAGGATCTGGCCGGCGCCGGTAAGACCCATGGTGATGGTCTGGGCAGCGTCCTGGAGTGGGGCATCCATCTTGGCAAGGCCGAAATCCAGAAGCTTGACTCCTTGCTTGGTGACGAGGATGTTGGCCGGCTTGAGATCGCGATGTGTGATTTTCTTGGAGTGCGCGGCATCGAGGGCGTCGCAGATCTGGGCGGCGTAGTCGAGAGCTTTATCCAGCGGCAGCGGACCTTTGACAGGCTCGCCTTCGACGAACTCGAAGACGAGATAGTTGGGTCCGATATCGTGGAGGGTGCAGATACGGGAATGATTGAGGGCGGCGACGGCTCGAGCTTCCCGTTCGAAGCGCTCGCTGAATTCCTGCTTGGAGATTTTGATGGCGACGGTGCGATCGAGGCGGGTGTCGCGGGCGCGATAGACCTCACCCATTCCGCCCGCACCTATGGGCGCAAGTATTTCGTACGGGCCGAGTTTGTCGCCCACAGAAAGCGGCATATCAGTGATTTAGCCCAGTTTACATGATCAAGAAATGGTTCGTGCCTGGATGATGGCGTATCCCGTCCGGGCAGATCACCCGCGAAAAGTAGGTGCCGGATGGCCAACAATCCGGCAGCTATCCAGCCAACCCTTCAAAAGCGAGGCTTTATGAGGGATTCCCGCCGTCAGCGCCGAAGGAGTTATTTGCCTGCGGGCACTTTCCGTCGCAGCTCGTCGAAGAAGTTCATAAGAAAGATCACATGATTCTGCGACTGCTGTGATTCTGACGTCTCGACAGGCATCAGAGCAGCGATGTGATTGCCATCAGGCGCGACGTCATAGCTTGCGGTTCCAATGAGACCGAAGTTCACCAGTCGCTTCTCTGACCACGGCCTAGGCTTTTCCGGAGCGAAGGAGTCGCCGTTGGCGGTATAGTTTGCCACCATGATCTGGTTATCGCCGGTGCGGAAAAACAACTCACGGGCGTTGGGAGACCAAACCGGGTACGAACCGCCAGCGCTAGACACTTGCCACCTTTATCCGGGAAGGAACGCACGTAAACTTGATAAGTTCCCAACTCGTCAGATGTATAAGCCACCCGCGGCGCGCTTGCCTGTCAGTATTCATACGGAACCAATCCAAACGAGAATATGTCGCTGCCTTGCGCCGCGTACTTCAGTGCCTGGTCGAAAAGGAACGGCCCGTTGAGAGGCGTGCCGCCGATGATAACCAGGTAATTCGGGCCAACATCGTGCAGATATTGGGATGGTTCAGCGCCGCAACCGCGCGAGCTTCGCGCTAGAAGCGCTCACTGAACTCGGTCTTGGAAACCTTGATGGCCACGATGCGGTCAAGGCGCTTGTCACGGGCCTTGTAGACATCGCCAATTCCGCCCGCACCGATAGGCGCAATGATTTCGTAGAAACCAAGTTTTTCGCCTACAGAAATAGACATCTTGAGGATTCAGCTTAGTTTTAGCTTATAGCTCCTGTGAGGGCGGTGGACAGAGACTTCTAGCTTGTTGTGCCGTAGGGTCAAGGGTCTCGAAGGCGAGGGCTGAAACGTGGCAGGCGCGCTCGGCCTTCCCACGCACACGCGCTCTTACAAGCCAGCCAACGCCGAGTCGTAGGAAATTTGGAGAAAGTGCCTGCTTGGTTTTGGATTTCCGCACAGAGCGCAGCAATAATGCATAGCGCGACTCCCTGGATCACGGCGCATCCCTCACCTACTTTTTCAGATTCGGCGTTTGGCGGGGTTGAGCTTCCCGCAGAAAAGTAGTGAAAATGCGGACGACCTTTCGGCATGACCTGAACTCCATCACGTTACGATCTGACCAGATAGAATAAGAGGCGCCATGCCAAAAAAGATCGATCCCCTCAATAAGAAACGGTTTGGCGCAGTCAGCGCCATGCTCACGGTGACTGACATAAAAGCCGCCGTCAACTTCTACCAAAAGGCCCTTGGTTTCGCCAAACGGGGAATCATGAACGGACCCGATGGCAAACCGATTCACGCCGAGTTGACGCTTCGGGGTACAACTTTGATGCTCGGGCCCGAGATTCCCCAAATGGGCTCTAGTAGCGCCAAGACGCTGGGAGCGTCGCCCGTCACCCTATATATGACCGTGGAGAACGCGGACAAAGTAGTCGCCAAGGCCGTAAAGCGGGGCGCCACGCAGAAGGGACCTGTCATGGACATGTTCTGGGGCGATCGCTGTGGAACCATCGTCGATCCGGAAGGGAATACCTGGATGATCGCAACCCACATCGCTCAACCCACGGCTCAGGAGATGAAGAAGAAGATGAAAGAGATGAGCAGTCAGGCCGACGCAGCCAGCAGATCCTAGCTGGCGGCTCGTCGAAAGGCTGAAGCGGCGCGAGTCAATTCGTTTTCTTCCGGCATATGCCATCGCGAGGCTAGCGCTGCGGGCCGAAGCCTGATAGCTGCGTCGCTGTCGAGCTTAGTGTTCCGCGCATGGTACACCTCACCCATCCCGCTTGCCCCGATCTGCGCAAATATCTCACGGGGTCCGAGTTTGTCGCCGGATGAGAGCCGCATCTCAGAGCGACCATCTATCCCGCGCTGACGCCGTCTTTGTTGTCCAGCCGATTGAACGTCGAGTTGTTCGACGGCCGCTTCGGTGATGGCTGAGGAGAGGAGCGCCTTGCCGGTATCGTCCAAGCTGACCAAGCCTGTATCGAACGCGGCGTCGCAGAGGGCGGACGGCAGCAGGCCGTTGTGGACGTCCCACCGGAGGGCATCCGTTTCGCACTCGGACCGGCCGAAAATCGGCTCACTCGTATACTTTTTCGCCTCAGACGAGGGCGTGGAATCACAGGTCCGGCCTTCTAGATCAATGGCGGCCCGCCTGCCTGATCGGCCACGTTCTCCGGTGTCATCAGATCGGTGCACATGAGCCGCAACACCTGAGCCGCGTCGGGCGGCAGCCCGATAATCCTGGCATGGCGGCCCGCACCAAGGACCTCCGTGAGCAGGTCCTTTTTGAGGGCAATCCATCCGCCTGGCGTTTCGTAACTGACAAGGAAATGCGCTTCCCGCCGCCCCGCCAGCAGTTGCACCCGGTCATATGGCTCAGCCTGGTGCGCCGCCACAATCTGTCTGTCCGAAGAGACGAAGTACCGGCCCGGCAGTTCTGGAATGGTGGGCGCTTCCGAATCAGTCTCAGGGTCGTCGATATAGAGGCGCCCGGTTCTGGAACCGTCGCATCCTTTGCGGGCTAGCTCGCCTTCGATGCGGCCGTAGACGTCTTCAGCGAACTGTTGCGGGTAGTCGTAAAACCGTTGTGCTTCGCGGTCGATGTGGGGCAATTTCCGCCAGCCGTTCACCCATGCGAGCTTTGCCGCGTTAGTGTCACTATCGTCAAAGACGCCATCCAGAAATACATCCTCCAAGCTGAATCGCGTTTCCGCATCGTGCTGCAAGGCCTTGAGCGCCATGTGCTCGATGAGATGGGATGGCAACCCGAATATAACTGCGTATGGAGAATAGCCGCCATCAACCGGCCTGAAGCGCGGGAAATCGTCACGCAGCGACGACGTGATCAATCGGTCGATGAGTGCACCATACTCCTTGAGCAGCAGCACATGCCGCTGTCCCGCGGGCGAATAAACGACATGGCCTTCGGGATCCGGGACGATGAAGACGTGCTCGATCATGCTGTAAGCGCTCAACAGGTCGATGCGATTCAGAAACAGTTCAGGATCGGCAGATATGCCCTGACAGATGGCTCCTGCCATATCGAGCCGCATTCGCTCATCGCCGCTCTGCAATGCACGGTCATAGGCTTTGAGCAATTCCACGAGACCTTGTACCAGCAGTGCGAAATCGAGCGCATTGGAGGCCCGCGTGCGAAGAACGACGCTATGGTCGTGGATCGACACGCGATCCTTCGCGCAGTAATAACGAATCTGTGAGGTCAGATGCCCGCCAAGCATTCGAACATGGGCCTTCTGGATTTCGAGCACGTCCGCGTCTGGCAGCGTCTCCGTGACTTGCCGGGCGACTTCGAAATAGGGCGCCAACTCATCGGTAATGAGGCTCTGCGCCAATGGAACCAGCCAGCGCGCGTCGCGCACGATCACGGGCTGATCGGCTGGTGAGCTTCTCCACAGCTCATCGAGCACGCCTTGAATTTCCGCGAGCCGCCCGCCGGCCTTTTCCTGTGCAAAGCCGCTCGGGCCTTCATCTTCTCTTCCTGAGGCCCTTCCTTCGGCAGGGACTGCATCCCAGAGGCGCATGCTCAGAAATTGGAGCCACCGGAGTACATACAAGTTGAACAGGGTGTGCGCGTAGTGCATGCGGCCGTTGCGGCCGGGCCACCGCGTCTGCTGCCAGCAATAAAACGCGCGAATCATCATCTCCGCCGGATGGATCAGGTCGTTATGCAGACCCTGAACCTGACGAGGTCTGAATCCCCCGGCCCAATGCGCTTCTTCCAGTTGGCCTCGGAGACTTTTTTGGCTGGCGGGGACCGCAGTGCGTGCAAAGAAACAATCCTCGAAATGGCGGGACAAAAGAGACTGATCCTGCAGGTACCGGATCGGCTTTCGCTGGGCGTTCAGAACGGCCTCTATGCTCTCGACGATATCTTCGCGATGCGTCAGAAACAATCGCAACAGCTCGACGTTTGCCTGAAACGGCACCTGACCAAACGGCTTCCCCGGCACGATGCGCCCCCACGATGAATCTGCACCCATTCGAGAGAGAGTATAACGAGGGATTGAGGCGGATGGGGGCGTGGGGAACCGGAGTACTGGTTTTGTTTTCGGGCCAATAACCCCTACCAGGCGCTCGGTGTTCCGCCCACCATGTCAGGCAACGCGATTGAACGCAATGAAGAGTGAATATAGCTGATAGTAACCAGTGTTAATCGAAGTATAGTGGTCCTCACGCACAGAAACCTGAGGTCACAGACACAGTAAGTGTGTCGTCATAGGGATCAGGCGTTCCCGGGACGTCAGGCGGACCGCCTTCCCTATTCCTATACCCCAGCAGCGACCCCTTCTCGGCTATGGGCATGGCGATCCTTCGTGCACCAAGAGTTCTGAGGCCCGACCGAGTCGGGGTATGCTGTGGAGAACATGACATCACAGCGAATGAGATTGTTTCTGGTCGGATTCCTTGGGATCGGTCTTTTTATCTGGACGACATTGGCGGTTGGGCAGGTCAAGAAGATTGACGACAAGGTGCTGCAGACTGCGGGGAAACGCACCGAATGGACCATGAACGGGATGGACTGGGGTGAGCAGCGCTACAGCACCATGACTCAGATCAATCCCGGGAATGTGAGCAAACTCGCACCAGTGTGGTCGTATGAACTCGGTCCCGGCGGGGGCGACCAGAAGGCGACTCCTCTCTATTCGAACGGGATCCTCTACACCGTGACGAATTGGAGCATCGTCGCCGCCGTCGACGCGAAAACCGGCAAAGAGCTCTGGCGCTATGACCCGCAGGCGGATCGAACGATGACGCAGCCGGGGAAATCCCGCCTTTGTTGTGGTGTGAATAGCCGGGGCGTTGCCCTTTACGAGGGTAAAGTACTTGTCCCCGTTGTCGACGGGCGCATGCAGGCTCTGGATGCAGCGACCGGAAAGCTCTTGTGGTCTTCATGGGCGATCCCCGAGCCGAAAGAGGGCGAGATCTCCCCATACTCCCTCACGATGGCCGCGCGCGTCGCGAAGGGCAAAGTGTTTATCGGCAATGCCGGAGCTGAGTTTCCTCCGTTTCGTGGATACGTTTCCGCCTTCGATGTGAACACGGGCAAAGAACTCTGGAAGTTCTACACAACCCCCGGCGATCCATCGAAGGGATTTGAGAACAAGGCCATGGAAGCCGCGGCGAAAACATGGGTGGGCGAATGGTGGAAGATGGGCGGCGGCGGATCCATGTGGGATGGCATGGCCTACGATCCCGATGAAAACCTTTTGTATGTCGGAACTGGCAATGGGACGGTCTGGTCTGCGGACGTTCGTAACGGTGGCAGGCAAGCAACGAACCCGGACAATCTCTACGTCGCCTCCATTCTCGCCATCAATGCGGACACCGGTCAGTTGAAGTGGCACTACCAGTGCACGCCTGGCGATGAATGGGACTATGACGCGATTCAGCACCTCCTGCTTGCCGATATTCGAATCAACAATCGCAATCGTAAAGTCGTCATGCAGGCGAACAAGAACGGGTACTTCTACGTGATCGATCGCACCAACGGCGAATTCATCTCCGCATCCGAGATGTCGCAAGTGAGCTGGGCCACGGGGCTAGATCCCAAAACCGGCCGGCCCGATGTTCACCCGGACGCGCTCTATTCTTCCAAACAGGGCGTAACGGTATATCCGGTGCAGATGCACAATACGTCGCAAATGTCGTTCAACCCGAATACGGGCCTGATCTATGTTCCGATTGCCGCCGAAAACACATTCAGCTTCGTGGCGTCGGAGACCTACACTCCAACTCCAGGGAACCAGAACTTCGGATTGAATCTGGGCGGAGCGCGGGGCGGCATACCGATGAAGTCCCCACCTCCGCACGGACCCGACCGCAAGAATCCCGATGGGAGCAAAGTGACCGGAGGGATCCTCAGCGCGTGGGACCCCGCCACTCAAAAGGAACGGTGGTTCGTACTCGGCGGGGGACAGTCCGGCGGCGGCACACTGTCCCTGGCTTCGAACCTCGTGATTCAAACGTTGAACAACGGCCGCATGAAAGCGTTTACAGCAGACAAGGGTGAGCAGCTTCTGGACTTGGCGTTGCCGCTGAGCTCCGGCGTCGGCCCGCCGATGACCTATATGCTTGACGGCAAGCAATACATCGCCGTCATGGCGGGGACCGGTGCTCAAGGACGCGGAGGTTTTGGTGGTGGCGGACGTGGAGCAGGGCGCGGCACCGGCCCGGGACGAGGAGCCCCAGCGGGTGCAGCGCCTTTTGAGCCGACAGCTGCCGCCGCTCAAGGCGGAAACAATGTTCCTCCCGGGTCGGCCGCATCTGTGGCGAACAACAATCCGAAACTGCTTGTTTACGCCGTTTCGAATTGAGGATACATCGAGCGAAAGTCGAAGTGGCAGGCTCGTGGCGAGCGGGAGATGGAGCCGCCGACTGTTCACCCTCGTGCGAAGTTTGTTCTAGAATGGCTGCCAGGAAGCCAGTCTGGCAGAAAGAAAGTCCGCAAGAAGGAACGAACCATGAAAGCCTTCTGTATTTCCGCTTGGATAACACTTGCGCTGATCCCGGCTCCAATGCCACTTTCGGCGCATCATTCATGGCCGGTGAACCAGCAACGGCTCATTACGGTGAAGGGTACGGTGGTCGATTTCCAGTGGGGCAACCCGCACCCGATGATCACTCTTGCCGTTCAGACCGCCAGCGGCAACATGGAGAAATGGCAGGTCGGCGGCCCGGCCCTCAACCGGATGGAGGCTAACGGCTGGACGAAGACCACCGTTAAGACCGGCGACGTGATCACAGGCATCGGCTATCAGTACTCCGATGGCCAGAAGATCATCAAGCTTGAGCGCATCATCCTGCCCAACGGTAAGGAACTCCTGGTCTACGGCCGCTGATCAGCTCGCTCAACGCTCACTCGTGGCGTGCCGCTTGCCCCTGGTCGGACTGGGGTGTATGCTTCGTCTGATGTCGTTGCGCCCCGTCCGAAAATTAGTTGGGATCGGGAATGTGTTCCTCGGAACTGAGCTGGTGGATATAGCGGAGTACGATCTCGAGATCTACGAGGAGAATCCGGACGATCACGAGCATCACGGAGCTAACTGGACGCCCAACGCGAAGAAGATCGAGGGAACTGTCGTGGGCGAGCTGCCTATTCGGAAAGATCTGAGGCTAGTCACGGAAGAGGGGTACGCACTGAGCTTTTACTTGCGGGATAGCTTCGGATCTATCGTGATTCTGGAGTCAATGTTAGACAGCACGGGTAAGCCGGTGTCCTAGGGGCGCCAGACGGTTTTGTGCGTATCGGCAATCCGCGCGTGTTGTTCCAGAGATAAACTTCATCGCAAATTGGATAATCCTCGGGTCGCCCGTGCCGCGCTGGCGAGTGCCCCCCGTACTTCTTCACTCCCGGTTTTGCGCACGGTGGCTGCATCTGCTGGTTCCGCAATGCGCTTTAGAGTGCGGTGGGCGCTATAGAATGTTGTGTGGAGGCAAGGACATGGACATCTTTACGAACCGCTTGCTCGCCAAATTTACAATTATCTGTTTGGCCGGATGGGTCGGTCTCCCTGCTGGTTGGAGTCAATCGCAAGCCTCAACTGCGCAGTTTGAGGTCGCGTCGATCAAGCAACTCGATCAATCCTTGCAACCGGGTCAATATGACCTCTCTTTCGTGGGAACCGCAGGTAAGCCATTTAAGATCGCTGGGAACCGAATAACCGTTAGAGGCACCCTGAGAGCCCTGGTTGCCGACGCGTATAACGTCAAGGACTATCAGGTGACAGGCGCGCCGTCCTGGGCCGAATCTCTCCTTTTCGTCATTACATCCGAGAGCCCCGGCGATGGAGTTTCCACGCAAGACCAAGTTCGGCCGATGCTTCAGGCGCTGCTCGCGGAACGGTTTCAGTTGAAGGTCCATCACACCACCAAAGAACTCCCGGTGTATCGCTTGATCCAGGCGAAAAAGAGTCGCGCGTTCAAGTCGGCCGATCCCGGCGAGACGTTTAGCTGGAATCTTACGCCGGGACCTGGAGGCACGTTGCGCAGCAAGGCCACGAAGGAATCGATTGGCGACTTCGTCCAACTGGTGGGAGTTTCCACCGACCGACCGGTGATCGACAGGACGGGCGTCACAGGCGACATCGATTACGATATCCTGATCACCCAGCCGGAGGGTAAGAGCCCGGACGAAGTTAGCAGAGCCATTGTCTACGCGGTCATAGATCAACTAGGTCTCAAGCTGGAGCCCGCTAAGGACCCCATCGATATGCTGGTCGTGGACCGTGTCGAGAAGCCCTCGGAGAATTGACCAGCGGCGAGGATGGTCTCCTATCGACATCTGACCGGATACCGCCTTAACCCCTCAGCTCAGAATGAATAGAATAGGTAATCCTAGTTATCGCGGTGAGTCCTTAAGTGGCGGGCGGTCCGAGGAATCGTTTGCATATCTAGCCACCATAGTAAACTCCGGGTCTACTGCGTTCGCGACCTCATACTCCATTCCTTGGCCGATCAGCACGCTGGCGCCGTGCTCGTCGTACCCCAAGACTTTCTGTCAGCCAATGCATCAGCTCCGTGGTGGCATGTTGTAGCGCTTCGTTCAGTGCACGCGGGCTTCCTCGCGATTGACTCACTGCATGCGTGTAGGAATGAATCGCCACGGTGTGTACGCGTCCGCGGGTATCCCCGAACCGGGCTCGATGCGGTCAGTCAGGCCGGAAGCTTCAAGGGCGACCGAGTTGCACTAAAAACAACCTTCGCCGTTATTTACCGGTGAGAGTCCGCAACGCTTGTTCCGCTGTGGCTCGGGCGTCCGGATCGGGACCCTGCGCGGCGGCCGTCAAATGCTGAAAAGCGCCGGCACGGTCTCCCTGGCGCGCCAATACTATCCCGAGTTCAACCTGCGCGCGCCAATTCGTAGGCTGGAGCCGGACAGCCTCAAGCAATTCCCGCCGTGCACCGGGAACATCTCCCTTCTCGGCCAGGAGAGCCCCCCAGATTTCATGACCGGGGGCGGAGCCGGGATCGCTCTCCACCGCCAGTTTGGCTTGCTTCTCGGCGTCGGACAGCCGGTTCGAATCGGCCAGCACGCGCGCATAGTCCACCCGGGCTTCTGCGTTGTCGGGCTTCAAGCGCAGACTCTCTTCCAGTTGGAAACGCGCTTCCGCGATTTGGCCTTGCGCCGCCAGTGCGCGACCGAGATTTAATCGCCACTCGGAGACGCCGGGCTGTATCCGGAGCGCGGCTCGGAATTCCTTCTCGGCAGCGGCCCGGTCACCCACACCCCACAGGATGAGGCCCAGATTGTTCCTCAGTTCGGGCACCTCGGGATCCAGGCCGATCGCCTTCTCGAGCGCCGACTTTGCCTCCGTCGCCTTGTCTTGTTGCCACAAGGCCCATCCCAACCTGCCCCAGGCTCGCGGGTCTCCCGGCGCTAGTTCCGTGGCGCGTCGTAGTTTCGATTCCGCAAGCGTCCACTGCTCTGCTCGCATCAATGCATCTCCCCACTGGATCAGCCGGGGTGCCGAGTCAGGATCGAGGCGGGAAGCCTCCTCAAAAGAGCGGATCGCCGAGGCCGGATCGCCAACGGCAAGGTAACCTTCCGCCAACTCCGCATAATACCCCGGCTCCGTTGGATGATACTTGGCGATTAGGGATGCCAACAGCGGCAAACCGGCCTTCAGGTTACTCTCTTCGCGAACCTGCGCGACCGCGAGTGTCAGATCGTCGTCTGCGGTCGAAGCGAGTTTGGCGGGGTAGTAAGGGACCACCTCACCCTGATAAGAAGAGGCAGCCGTTTCGGCGCGTTCGGGCTTTTCGGCCAGCAGGTTCCCCTCAGGGGGGCGGCGCGCGATGAGATGATCGGTCATCACGACATGGACCGCATCGTCGGTTCGC
>Ga0207667_10000252_pt1 | contig 75421 bp, 71 predicted proteins | sample KBSCornC52_FD_184301 | JGI IMG/M metagenome (GOLD analysis project Ga0207667, IMG submission 184301) | Corn rhizosphere microbial communities from Kellogg Biological Station, Michigan, USA - KBS Corn C5-2 (SPAdes) (version 2) | ecosystem: Host-associated > Plants > Roots > Rhizosphere > Soil ... | reverse complement strand
AATGGTGCCCAGGTTCCTCCATCTTCAAGCTCGCGAATCCCACTGGGATACCTGAGTCGAATGTCCGCGGGAGACATGAACTCCACCAGGCTGCCTAATGAGTCACCGGCGAGTTGACCTAGAAGGCAGCCTTGAGCACGAGATAACGTTCCGGGATCAATGTCCACATTTTCGTTCCTTCAAGTCTTTCAAAAGGATCAAACAAGCACTCTTCCCGAGAGGTTGGCGACAAGTTCCTCGGTTCCAAACCTACGAAACAGGCTCGACTGAGAACTGCGCCTTTGGCCATTTGCCTTTATTGTCGCTGCGGCCTGTCAGTTCTACTTCATTCGCGCTCAGCCATCGACCGCGATATTTGGCCCGCTCCAGCATGAGACAGTTCCGTTTGGAACTGCATGTAAGAAGGACTTTTTGCGGCTGCATCGCTCCCCGGATCGTACCCTCGGCATGAACCATGTATCGAGACGTGGCCTGTTTCCCTGTGACATAGGCTATCTCAAGCAGCAGTGGGTATCGAGCGGCATGCTTATCGGGAAGCTGGGAAGACTCTGTCCCGGTTGATGGAAGGGGATCCAGCATGTCCGGTACTTCTTTCGATTCCAGAGCGAAACTAGTCTCTACACTTACTTGCGCCGCGACCGGCTGACCATCTTTCCTCGCTGGTTCGAATCGCCAGGCGCGGATTGCCTCGATCGATTTTTCGTCGAGGCCCATGCCCAGGGAGCGATCGACTCGCACATCGCTAGGACGACCATCTGCCCCCACCATTACCCGCAGCACGCATTGGCCCTGGAGTAGCCCGCGCCGAGCTTCCTCAGAATACTCAGGGTCGGGTGCGTAGATCGCACGGGGGGCCGTAACGCCAGCACCAACCCTGTACACCGGTTCGCCTTGATTGCTAACAGGCTCTGACTTTTCGACAGCGTTGGACGGCAGTTGGAGGTTCTGCGCCCATGAGACCGCCGCCAAAACGGAGATCAGAATGCTTAGCATCAGGATGCTGATCGCGGCGCTCATTCGCTCTCTGCTTGGACCATCAATTCAGCGATTCGATTCATGCCAAGGGCAAGATTGGACCCAAGCCCACTTTGAACTTGAGTGACATAGGCGGCAGCATTGTCGCCCATGAGGGTAATTCGCTGAGTGATCCGCGTTCGGTGGGCCGACACAGCGCCGAACACCCACTCAAACCTTAGCATCGCCCCTTGGAGAGGCGCTTCAATGGTGAAGCCCACGCCAGGCCGAACATCACGAATTTGCCAAGCCAATGGTGACTGTGCCGGTATGAGGGTTGTTCCCCATGAACCGCTCTCGAAGGGGCCATGGAGCTGAAATTGTGCTGGCGGATCATCCCAGTTCTTAATATCAGTCCGCCACTTCCACGCGAACGCAGAGCTGACTTCGGCCTCGACTGAGTACTCAAGTTGACAGGCGATGTTGGTCATGGCTCGGAGTTCCGCTCGGCTGTGTTCTTGTACCACACTGCGTCCGTATCCAGGCGGGGCGGGTTTTAGGAATCCTTGCCAGCCGCGCCATTCAGGGATGCAAGCCAGTTCCAACCGAATCGGTTCGAACTGGAAACAGCAGAGGCCCACGGACAGCTCTACTGCCCCGCTTGGGTCTTGTCCTTGTCAACTTGGTAGCGAGTGATGTCATCCCTTAGCCTTTTTTCTAAGCGCTCGTCGTGTATCTGTTGTGCCAGGTCGAGGGCACGACTGGCAGCTTGGATTGCCTCGGCGCAACGTCCGGCCTTGTTATATGCCTCCGCCAACGTAGCTAATGGCTGCCATTCCTTCCCTTGGCTCAGGTCCACAGCTTTTTCCAGGGCGCCCACGGCTCCAGCGGAATCTCCACGTTGACCAAGAGCAAATCCGAGATTCGAGAAATACTCGGCAGAACTGGGGCTCAGCGCGATCGCTTTCTGAAGATGCTCGATGCCCTCATCCGCGCTCCCGGCTTTCACTAATTCCCATCCAAGACTATTGTGGGTATCAGGCACTTCTGGGGCCAGTTCGACTGCTTTGCGAAGGTGTTCGAGGCCCCCATGCACATCGCCGTTCTCGGCCAGCACCGTTCCCAGGTCCATTTCTGACTTCGCGCTTGACGGATCCAGAGCGAGCGACTTTCGCCAATTCTCCACCGCTGCGTGGGAATCACCCGTTAGCGCCAGCGAGGTCGCGAGGTGGGCGAACCAGCCCGCGTGGGAGGAATCGAGAGCACAGGCCTTGCGGTACTCCTCCACGGCTTCTTCCTCCTGACCGTTTCCGCTCAAGGAGACCGCCAGAGAGAAATGAGCCATGGCATCATCCGGATCGAGCTGCAGGGCTTTGCGCCACTGTTCGATCGCATCGGGCAGCTGGTTTTTCTCCATCGACGCCAACGCATCGTTCGACACACGATAAAAGCGAGCTGCCTCGGGGTCGATCTTTTCCATGCCACCCGGCGGAATATTTACGAACTCCGGAATGTTTACGGCACGATTTGCTGCGGTCGTGTTGTCAAGAATTACTGCAGGCGTGTCATTCCCGTTTGCATCGATGTGGGTCAGCATGAGCCGGGTGTAAGGACCACGTGACTTCGACGAGAACGCCAGCCAGCGACCATTCGGCGAGAACGTGTGCCATGAATTCATCAACGAGGTGTTGCACTTCATGAGACGAGCTTTACCCCCGCCAAACGGCACGATATAAAGTTTGCTGTCAGGGCGCATCAGCAAGCCATTGTGATTTTGGACAAATACGATCCAGTGGCCATCGGGCGAGACCTTGGGGAAATTGTTGCTCATGCCATTGCCACCGCCCCCGACAACCGGCTCCGCCTTCCCACCTCGGCCTTCATTAAAGGGAATCCGATACAGGTCATACTGGATTTGCGGTTCCCTAGGGTCGTTAGCATGATCCGGCTTTTCGGCCCCAGGCGGATATGGATCGCGTGCCAATGCCCTACTAAAGATCAGATACTTCCCATCGGGAGACCAGAACGCGCTGGTATGCACATACTTTGGATCATCCGCTCCCGGCAAAGGCCGCAGCTTCTTGACACGACTGTCATACCACGCCAGAATCCCACGCGTGGGGTAGAAGACCTGATTGAAGGAGATGTTCATGTAGTTCGTGCTGAATAACCGATCTGACAGCCCAGGGGCGAAGTCCGGGTTCTCTTTTTGGTGAGTGTTGCCCGTACCTGGAGGTCCGATCGACGTCACCACGTAGCGCCCATCGGGCGAGACTTGGGACATGAATCCAAATCGCTTTACTGCCCGATCCGTGGTCCTGGCATTCAGGTTCTCCTGGAAAGAACTCCATCGGATGACATCCTGATTTCGGATGGTCATCGATTTCTGTACTGAAACGAGCGCGTACAGGCCCTTGTCATTTTTGGGACCATCGACATCGATTCCCATCGTCTTACCGTCGCGTGAGAAGGAATGACAATTGGCGCAAGTGTAGAGGTTCTCCATCACAGTCCGGCTCTGCGGCTCGGCAATATTGCGCAATTTCCATTTGATCAGCGGAATAGCCGAAGGTGGCAACGGTTGGATGGAGCCCTTGTCCGTTATCGGCGAAAGGGCCAGTGGTACGTCGCGGTAGAAGATGGGAGCGTCAACTGGGTCGGATGACGTGGAGATGGTCACAGTGCCGCGCGAGACCGGAAGTTTGGAATCTGCGTCCGCAAGCCCCGTGATCGTGATCGTTGCTGGCTTCAGCGATCTCCGTTTGATCTCCGCCCAGGTGGCCGCATCGGGCGTCCAGGTCCGGGTTGCGGCCTGCTCTGGAGTCAGGACGAGGTTTTGACCGGAACCGGTTCGCGGATCGATCTCGGCGATTTGCAGCCGTTCACCGGGCACCTGAAAGCGCATTCCGCCCCTGCGATCGGCAAACGTGACTTCAATTCCCCACACTTTCGCGTTGCCGCTGGCATCGCGCCAGAGAAACGTTGGTGGCGTTATTTCCGGGGGGAACACCGAGCCGTCCAGCGGATAGTCAACCGTAATGCCTGGTAATTGGCCGACTGGCGATTCTGGCTCGACCATCAACGCCTGCTTTAGCCCAATCCCGCTCCCCAGGAAAGCCGAGCCCAATCCGAGGATCGCTACAAACAAAGCTTTCACGGTAAGAAACTTCATTCAACCTCAAACGCACTCAAGGTGAGAGACTTGCCGGTCAATAATAGCAGCGCTCAAAGGCCTCTCCGACAACCTGGTTTACAAAAAAGCGCGGCCCCCTCCCGAGCAGTATTAGCCTGCGCGCCTGGGCAGCGCGGCAGGAGAACCATGAGCATCACGCATGGTTTTAATCTGCTGGTGTTTGTTTCTGAAAGATGGCAATCGCTTCGATCTCGATCAGCAGGTCCGGACGGCACAGAATCGCCTGAATGCCAGTGGACGCCGGGAGAAGTGAGAGGGCTTGCTCCCTATAAAAGGAGGACCTTTCTTCGTTAAAGGCCTGGTAGTCACGCTCGATATCGCGAAGGTAGCAGGTAGTCCGGACAATATCCTTCCACGTAGCCCCCTCCGACGCTAGCAGGCCGGTGATGTTGTCGAACGTGCGCCGCACCTGCGCGCGCAGATCGCCTACGTGCACGGTGCATCCTTTTTCGTCGATGCTGGCAGTGCCCGAAATCAGCAGTATGACGAACTTTCCTAGGTCGATCCGCATGCCGCGCGAGAACGCGCTGCCGTAGTCATAGGCTTCGTTCAACACATCCAAGTTAGTGATCGCCCGCTTTTCCATGCGTGCCGTTGCGAGTTCGTAAAGTAAGTCTGGGATACCCATCCACGCTCCTTAGGACCTGAGTCTACCGCAAATGCGGCGGCCACCGTCCCCATGTGCCTTGCTTCTTTAGCTTACCTTCTTGGGTCAATGAGGGCTTTGCTCTCGAGAGGGGCGACCCTTTTCTCAATGCGTGGGTCGGGCAACAGCCACATGGCCGCGAAACTCGTTCCATGCGGTGACTTCATCTCCAGCACCATGATGGTGATGATGACGGCGAGAACCCCGTCACTGAACGCTTCCAGGCGACCTTTGTTCATGTCATTCTCCTGACGCTTTGGAGCGAGTGTCTATCCTCAGTTCCCGATTGCAGGTGGTCATCCCACGAGACTGCGGGCTCCGTCAGTTTATTCACAGAAGTTCGAGTCTCGCTCATTTCGAGCAAGTAGTGCCTGTTGCCGGTTGATTGGCGCCCTCTCCTCGATCCGATGGATCCTTGGTCCCAGGACGTTTCCGGTGCCACAACCTTGAACATCCACGGTTGTGGTTCGGCGTCGTACGGATGCTCTCACACCCCTAGTCTAGGCCCAAGATTCTCCCGAATTACCTACTTGCCGGACGCCATGCCCCGGGGGAAGCGGGTAGAGCAAGACTACCCGTCAGTACTGTCGATATCTCATTCTTTCTGCTGTAGGGAATCAGCTTGCACTAAACTTTCTTAGGAATGGATACGATCGAGCAAGAAAAGCCTACTTCGCCCTCGGGAGCTCTAAGCACGAGCCTAGAGAAGCTTGAAGATCCAGTTTCGCTGGTGAATACCCGGATCTGCGACCTCGGATTGAAGCTGGAGGGGTCGGAGGTTGAAAGGTTCGTTCAGCAACTGCATCGCGAGCTGGAAGAGAAGAAGATCAAGAAGTTCAAGCCACAATGCTATTTGACGGACGAGTGGGGCTGCCCATCGGGAGAGCCTGTTATCGGTATTCCGTTTTACCTGGCACGGAAGGACTTGGCGCTGATTGAGGCTGAGCACAATGATCTTGAAGACCGGCGCGAGATCATGAAGTACCTTCGACACGAGGCTGGACACGCATTCAACTATGCGTACCGGCTGCATCGCACGCCCGAGTGGAAGCAGCTGTTTGGGCCGTATCGGCGGCCGTATCGCGAGAACTATCGCCCGGTTTTGTTCTCGAAAGATTACGTTCGGTACTTGCCGGGTTGGTATGCGCAGAAACATCCTGATGAAGACTTCGCGGAAACCTTCGCAGTGTGGATGACGCCTCGATCCGGTTGGAGGAAGAAATATCGCGGCTGGGGCGCCCTAGCGAAGTTGCAATATATGGAAAAGATCGCGCGCCAGTTGGGAAATGTTGATCCGCTACGCAAGCGCGGGACTCCAGACATCACGGTTGCGGACATGGAGATCACGGTCGGGGAATTTTATCGGCATTCGACGGAACAGATTCCGTTGTTTGAAGCGAATCTGGACGCTGATCTGGCAGCTATGTTCAACACTCCTCGAAAAAAGAGAAGCGCCGAGCCGGCGGAGAAATTCGTAGAACGCCATCGCAAAGGATTGGTTGATCAGATTGCCAGCTGGACGGCCATGCAAAGGCCATTGATTCGGAAGCTCGTCGAATCGATCCAGAAACGCAGCGCAGAAATGGGGCTCTTGGTCGACCGCAACCGAGAATCAGAACATCTATCGGAATTTACCGTGTTTGCGACTACGCTGGTGATGAACCATCTGGCTCGCAGCAAGTCGTTTCAGGCATAGAACAACCATGGCGGACAAACTGAAAATTGCCGTGCTTTATGACGTCTGGGGCGAAGAGGAAGTAGCCGAATCGGAAAAGGCGGCGGAGTCGGGGCGCAAGCGCAAGGAGAAAGAAGATCGCGAGGAAATCACCGACGCGCTAACCAAGCTCGGCCACGAACCGTTCTACTACGTCCTCGATGGCCGGCCGCAGTCGCTGCATGGCCTGGCCAAATGCGGCGCGGACCTGGCATTCAACCTCACGGAATCTTATGCGGGCGACGACACCAAAGAGATGAATGTTGCCGCCTACATGGACCTGATTGGACTGCCCTACACCGGAGCAGGGCCGCACGCGCATTTTCTCGCGCAGGACAAGGCAACAGCAAAGAAGATGTTTCACTTTCACGGAATCCGGACACCGTACTTCGCGACCGCATACCGGGGGAACATCGATCACGCACACGATGTAAAGTTCCCGCTCATCGTAAAGCCACAGCTCGAGGACGGATCGATCGGAATCGATGCTGCTGCGGTGGTGAATGGCGTGAAGGAACTCATGGAACGCGTACAGTACGTGCAGAACGAATTTGATTCTCCAGCCCTGATCGAGGAGTACATTGAAGGCCGCGAAATCTATGCGGCCATCCTGGGGAGCTATGAGCGCACCGAGGTATTGCCCCTGGTTGAGCTCGATTTGTCACAGCTCCCAGAGGGCGTACCCCGGATCGCCAGCCGGGATGTCAAGTTTGAACGGGATTCTGAGGCCTACAAGCTGACAAAATCCCGAGTCGTGGAAGATCTGGATGAAGCCACCACGCAGAAGTTGTCAGAGACGGCCGTTGCCGCCTATCGCGCGGTCAAGCTGCGGGACTATGGGCGAATCGATATGCGGCTCACCCCGGAAGGCGAAGTCTACGTCATCGAGGCGAATCCCAATCCCTGGCTATCCAGCAAGCACGAGTTCGCGATGGCGGGCAGAAAATCGGGACGTACTTATACGGAATTGATCAAATCCATCCTCGAGCTGGCGCTCGAACGAACCCGCAAGTCAGCCGCATCCGATTAGGTTTTTTGCGGAGTTGAGCTCTTGGTCTTTCTGTTTTTTCGTTCTACGGTAGCTACTTCGATACGATTCCTTCCACTCTGTTTGGCGGTGTAAAGGGCTTTGTCGGCTAGCTCGATGACGTGTTCGATAGTTCGACGCGGATGGGATTCCGCGATTCCCATGCTGACCGTCACTGAGAGCGCTGCGGAACTGGTTCGGCTGGTGGGTTTCGCTTTGCCTGCGGCGCGGCGTTCCCCTTCGCGCGGGCTCTTGCGGCGATCCTCACCCCGGCGAAGACGAAATGAGCAACTCTCAATATTCATGCGCAGCAATTCCAGATGCTGAAAGATGTCATCGGAATTCCTGCCGGGGAAAAGAATTGTGAACTCTTCACCTCCAACACGGTAGGCATTGCCACCGCCGGTCACACTCGCAAGGCGGGACGCAACCAGCCGGAGTACCTGGTCACCGGTGTCGTGGCCATAGTTGTCATTGATGCTCTTGAAGTGATCGATATCGACTGCGGCCACGGCGTACGGATGCTTCATCCCGGAAGTGGCGTCATTGAACGCACGACGCGAATGAAGGCCGGTCAGTTCGTCGCGATAGGCCAGCGAGTACGAGCTTTCGACGATAGAGCTGGCGAGAACCAGGCCGGAAATTGCAAAGTAGGGAGTGACCCGCCCAAACACGCTTCCTGCTTCCAGTCCAATGCAGACCGCCAATAGCGACCAAAACATTCCGTGATCAATGGCTTTGCCAAAGCGCAATACCCGCCAAAGCAAAATCCCCAAGGCAGCAAGGAACATCAAGATCGCCGGTTGGGGCAGGCGCAGAGGGGAGCTGTGCAGGAACGAGAGGTGAAGCCAGGAATAATCCACCTGATCCGGGCGTGCGAAGACGGCGACAAAGGTGACTTGAAAAAACAGGACAACGCAGATCCCGACGAAGTGTTCGCGCGTGAGGTTTCGCTCTGGAATGAAGGTCAGCAGAATGAAATCCAGCGGAACCAGCAGGGCAATTGCCTCAAAAGCCATCCTGCCCTGCCCCAGGTGAAGATCCGGGCCCTTCGCTTTGAGCGCATAGTGGGCCAGCAGCAGCACAACGGAGCCGAAGACGATGCGCGAAGATCGGAACCGCAGGGAGAGCGCCAGGGCGGCAACAAACACCGCGTAATAGAAAAAATTCAAGCCTGCAGGCGAGAGAGGTATCCAGGGCTCGTGATAGAGGAAGACGGCAAGAGCCAGGATGATGCCACCGGGCACAAAGATCGATTTGAGCACCGCTCTGGTCCAGAGTGTCATGCGATCCCTTCATTATCCTCTGGCCAAGCAAATCTCCCGTGAGTGGCGAAGGAGGTTCGCACTGGACGATGCCCTTCGACCGTGGACGGTACAGCCTTCGGGCGACGCTCGACCATTGTAGATATGCTTCTGACCAGAGGGCGTTGATCTTCAGGACTCACAAGGTGGTGGACGCACGACGCACTCATGGGTGCAGGGGGGCGAGGCGTCTCTTGAGCTATCCCGTGTCGGTGATTCGAGCGCGTGCACCAAGTGGCGAGTTATGGGGGCCAGTGCAAAAGCAAAAGGCCGCTGCTCCAGGATATAATCCCGGGAACTCGCGGCCCCTTCGTTGTTCTCACGCCGGAAGCAACATGCCTTTTTCCAGATGCCGGATCACGTGCGCGTACGAAGCCGCATGTGGATCGTGGGTTACCATCACGACAGTCTTTTGGAAATCCTGGTTGAGCCGCTTGAGGATCTCCAACACTTCCGTCGCAGAATGGCTGTCGAGATCGCCGGTGGGCTCATCCGCAAGCAAGAGTGTCGGATCGCTAACGATGGCACGGGCAATGGCGACACGTTGTTCCTGGCCACCGGAAAGCTGCTTAGGCAGGTGGTGAACCCGTTCCTCTAATCCTACGAGCTTCAGCGCCGTCATCACATGATCGCGGCGCTGTTTCGCATTCAGCTTTGTGAGCAGCAGCGGAAGCTCAACGTTTTCGAATGCGGTAAGGACCGGGATTAGGTTGAACGTTTGGAAGACGTAGCCGATGTGCTCGTTGCGCCACTTGGCAGCCTGCGCGTCGCTGAGGGAGAAGATGTTCTTCCCGAGGACCAGAAGTTCGCCAGCAGTGGGGCGATCGATCGCAGCGATCATGTTGAGCAGGGTCGTCTTGCCTGAGCCGGACGGCCCCATCAGGGCGATAAAATCGCCACCAGCAATTTCGATGGAGACCTTGTCGAGCGCGGTCACTTGAAAGGCATCCCGCTTGAAGATCTTGCTGACGTTCTTTGCTTGAACCAGTTTTGTGCCGGTACTAACGTTTGCAACAGTAGCTGTGCTCATGACTGTCCCTTAATCTTGATTTTGTCTCCGTCTTTCAAACCCTCTGGCGCGGTCGTAATCACGCTTTCGCCTCCATTGAGGCCGCTCACCAGTGCCCCGGCGCTGCGCTGCGAAAGCACTTTTACTTCCCGCTTTAGGACCTTGCCATCTAGCGCGATGAAAACAAATTTCTTGCCCTCGGTGTCGCGAATAGCCGCGCTGGGAACGAACGCACCCACCGCCTGCCGGGTCGTTTCACCTTTGTTTTCATCCGCGAGAAAGCGCACGGTGGTGTTCATCTCAGGGCGAAGGTGGCTGTCGGGGTTCAGGATCTGCACCTTGACCTCAACCGTGGCTTTTTGCCGGTTCGCTTCCGGGGAAACCTCGGCAATCACCCCATCCCATTTGAGGTCGGGGAATGCATCGACGGTCACAATCGCCTTCTGACGCGGCGTAAGTTTGGCAAAGTCGTCCTGCGCGACATCGAGGTCTGCCTGAATGTCGTTCAGGTCTGCGAGAGAAACCACCGATCCCTGCGGACCACCCTCAGCCGAACTGGCAAACTGAGCGGTAATCAATTCACCCTTTTCCGCGGTCCGCTCGAGAATGGTTCCACTGACAGGTGCGCGAATGACGGTCGCATCCAACAATGATTTGGCGTACGCCGCCTGTCCTTCAGCCTGCGCCAGCTGGCCTCGTGCACGCGCAATCTCCTCCTGCCGCGGACCAATCTTTGAAAGCTGGAATACTTTCTCCAGGGAATTGACCCGCTGCTGGTCAGATTCAAAGCGGGCAGTCGAGTCATCGAGCGCCTGCTTCGAGACCACACCCTGGCTAAACAGCAGCCGGTTACGGTCCAGGGTCAATTTATCGTTCGCCAGGGTTGCTCTGGCTTCGTCGAGGTTGTGCTGTGACTGAGCAATTTCCTCCGGTCGTGAGCCGTGTTGCAGCTCATCATAAAATGCAACCGCAGCATCAGCCGAGCCGCGCGCTTGGTTGTATTGTGCGCGAAACTCGTCGTCCTCGAGTTTCACTAGGACTTGGCCTTCCTTGACTTTGTCGCCCTTCTCTACGCCTATCCACTTCACCCGGCCGGTCACCTTTGAGTTCACGTTGATCTTGTGATGAGGAACAACATATCCAGTGGCAGTCAGCACCACGCTTCCGGCGATATCGCTGCCGCCTTCTGCGGTTGCGCGGACCACTTCAACCTCGGGGGCCGACGTGAACAGGTAGCGGTAGGCGAGTGTTCCCAACCCGAGCAGGGCAACCAATGCAACCGTCGCGATGATGAACATGCGCGACCATTTATTGCTGGTTGATTCTTCCGGCAGGGCTGTGCGGTCAATCCGCAAGCCTTCGAGATCTCTGTGCTTGGTATCGGTAGACATGATTGTTAGTCTCTCAAGGCCGCCAAAATGTCACGCCGCGCTGCCCCCCAGGCCGGAGCCACTCCTCCGATCAGTCCCATAACCAGGGCAAAAATCGTGGCGTACAGAACCACCGCGAGAGTTATCTGCATCTTGAATACGACTTCGCTGAACGTGACTGCATTCGATGTGCCCGTGCTCATTCCATTGAAGGGCAGCATCAGGACAATACCCACGGCGGCACCCAGTAAGGCCAACAGCACCGACTCAAAAATGAAGGAGAGCAGAATGCTGCCGCGGCGGAAACCGATAACCCGCAGCGTCGCAATTTCCCTGGATCGATATGCGACGGCGGCGTACATCGTGTTGGTTGCTGCAAAGATAGACCCGATCGCCATGGTCAAGCCCACGATGTATCCCATGAAACGAATAGGAGCGCCCGAGCTGGTTTGCTTCTCGTAGTAATCCGTCTCGAGCATGCCTTCCAGCTGTAAACGCTGATCATCGGCAACCCGGTGCTTCAGGGTATCGGCCGCCAGTGGGTCGGTAGCGTGAAGATAGGCGGAACCAAGAGCGTTTTGGCGGTTGAATTGATCTGCAACCTGGTTCACATCGCCCCACATCTCGGAATCGGCCGAGGTACCTCCGCCATCAAAGATGCCGGTAACCTTCCACTGCCCCTTTCCGAAATCGAGCATGTCCCCCACGCCAGTGTGCGCAAAACGGCTATGGATGGACTGGCTCACAACAATCTCGTGCTGCCCCGAGCCGAACCAGGCGCCGGCGATGAGCTTCACATTCTTGCGCAATTCCAAGCCATTGGCACCCATGCCGCGAAGGGTGACGTTCGTATCCCCGGTGCCATCCTTCCTCGGTAGGTTCACGATTACGACCCATTCGCCGGAGACGAGCGGCTCGCCGCTGCTGCTCTTCGCGATCCCCGGCAGGGCGGTAAGAATGGGCAATTTGTCCTTGGTGAAGCCACCCGCAAGCTCGGAGGTGGAGCCCTTGCGCATGACCAGCACGTTGAGCGGGTCGCCACTCTTTACAAAGGCCTTCTTCATTCCGGCGAGCAGCATCATCAGGAAAACTGCGGTCATAACCGTGAGCGCGATACCCATGGCGGTCATGAAGGTCAGTCCCTTGCGCAGAACCATGTTGCGAACGTTATAACTGATCGGAATTGCCATAAGTTTGCCTCAGCCGATATGACGAAGTCCCTCGACGATGCCCTTTCGGGAAGCCCCGTACGCTGGGATTGCCGAACTCACCAAGCCCGCGATGCCGGCGATCAGCCAAACCACAGGCGCAATGAACCTCCACTCACGCGCAGCCACCGAGAACAGAGGCCCCATCTGCGGAGCTTGTGAGGCACCTTTCAGAAGGAGGATTGCGATAAGGCTCCCGACAATTCCCCCCACCAGGGCAATTGCAATGGCCTCCCCGACGAAAAGGCCCAAGATCGTTTCGCGCCGGAAGCCCAGAGTCTTCAGCACAGCCACCTCACGCGTTCGTTCGCGGATAGACATGGCCATGGTGTTGCCCGTCACCAGCAGGATAGTGAAAACCGCCGCCAGTGAAATCACCAGGATGAAAGCCTTGACGTTCCCCAGCATGGAAATGAACCCTAGCTGAAAGGCTTTTTCGGTTTCAGTCTTGGTGGGCTCGGGAGCGTTCGCAAACAACTGATCCACGGCCGATGCGACGGCATTTACGTGAGCGGGTGAATCCACCAGAATGCCGAAAGTTCCAGCATGGCCCTTGGCGAAAGGTACGCCTTCTTCCACATACTTCCAGTGAAAATAGAGGGCATTGTTAGGAACCGATGCAGTGAATATTCCACGCAAGGTAAGCTCAAGCTTGACCGGATAAATATCGCCCTGGATGACAATCCGGTCCCCTAGTTTCCATCCATACTTGTCCGCCAGAGCTTTGTCCGCAACCGCACCGGCCTGGTCTTTTTTCCACGCCTCTTCCTGATCGGGCGGAATTGATAGCTCCTTATAGGTGGCAAAGAACTCCTCAGGATCGGTTCCAAATCGGGCAAAGAAATTCTCTGGCTTTGGATCCCGATAAATACCCTGGAACCAATTCACCTGAACCACGTGCACCACTCCGGGCACGGCCCTGATCTTCTCGCGATAGTATCCGGGGATGAAGTTCGCCAAGGAGACTTTGTGGCGAACAATGAGCCTTTGGGCCGATTCGGCGCTGCCCTGGTCCACGTAAAACGCCCTCCACACACACATCAAGAAGGAGAGCAGGAGAAGGGAGAAGGCCATGCTCCCTACGGTAAGCAGGGTGCGGCGTTTGTTGCGAAATGCGTTCTTGCGGACAAAACGAGCTAGAGTCATGGGCGAACTCCGGGAAAGCTCAGAGTACGTTCAGAAAGCAGCCTGGGAGGCAGGCATCCAGCATAGAACATAAACGATTTCCCAACAACCACAGATAGTCTCGCGGACGAGGAAAAATTGCGAAAGTGCAGATCGTCAACGGGGATGGCTGACATTTGTCACGTGGGCCTAGGCAGACGTGTCCGCAGGATGGTACGGAGCCGGTTTCCTTGGTTTCAGCGCAGGCGGGTCCCGGGCGGGCGGATGCTCTCAGCTTTGACCGCAAACCGGTGATCCGGGCCGAGGTTCCGCCTCGCTTGCACGGCGGGAATAGCTTTCGGGGAACCCAGCTGCAAGCCTAAGTAGGGGTAGAACTTATCGACAAGGTACTTCCGTAATTCCCACTCCAGGCGAGCAAAAATTTATGATTCCACCAGGTCTCTCCCTGCGGCGAAAATGCCGTGCCCGCGGAAACCACGATGGCGGAAAAAATTGGCCGTTTCGAAATCGTCAGCCAGCTCGCTCAATCCCCGTTTGCAATGGTTTACAAGGCAAATGATGGGGAGGCGCAACAAACCGTCGCGTTAAAGGTTGTGAGCCTTGAGAAGGTGGCGGATCGTTCCGCGCTGACGAAATTGGTTTTCGAGGAAGCAGAACGCGCAAAGTCCCTCAGCAGCCACAATATCGCCGGCCTCTACGGGGTAGGCGACGAGGGAGATCTGCTGCTGGCGGCCGCGGAATACATTCAAGGGAATTCTGTCGCTACGACGCTGGCGCGCCACGAAGGTTTTTCCATCTGGGACCTGCAGGACATCGCGCGGCAGGTTTGCCAGGCACTGGACCATGCGCAAGTTCACCAAGTTCCTCACCATTCGCTCGAACCGGCAAAAATCATGGTGCAGTGGGACGGACTAGTGAAGGTCTTGGGATTCGGGATCTCGAGCATGAACGCAACTGCCGTTCCGTCGGAACCCGCTCCGGAAGTGATGCACTATTTCTCGCCCGAGCAAGTGCGCGGCGAAGCTTGGGACCACCGCTCCGCAATTTTCAGTCTGGGCGCAGTTCTCTACGAAATGGCAACCGAGCAAAAGGCCTTCGCGGGAAATACTGCCGAAGAGGTCCGGGCGGCAATTCTCGAAGCCACCCCTCCCTTGCCGCACCGCCTTAAGGGGAACCTCAACCCGGCGCTGAGTGAATTAATCATGAAGGCGCTAGCGAAGAATCCCGAAGAACGCTGCCAGTCGGGACAAGAACTCGTCCGTGAGCTCGAACAGTGCAAGCAGGCTGTCGGCTTAGCAGCGAAGCAGGCACCGGGAGCCGCGACCAAGCCGGCCGCTGCGATTAAGGCGCCCCCGAAGGAAGCACCCAAAGCGAATGCGGCTGCTGCAGCAGCGACTGCGACTGCGCCAAAACCAGCAACCAGTCCTGCCCTTCCGAAAATGAATGCCTCCTCGGCAGCTGCCGTGGAAGAAAAACCAGCGTTTGCGGTCGATCCGCTGATGGCCGAGGAGTCGAGTGAGAAAGCCGCCCCTTCTAGGAGTTTCTCTGAGGTCAGCGAGCTTCCCCCGCTGCAAGAAGTTCGGGTCGTCGAACCGGCACCGGCCCCGGAGGCTCCCGCGGAGGAATCTGCCCCAGAAGCTTTGCCGCCTATCGCGTTCCGAAAAACCGAGGCCGAGAAGTCCAAGGTGCAGGTCCGCGAAGTTGCCCAGAAGGCAGTTCGTGAAATCCGGAAGACGCCACCGAAGCTTTACGTCTATGCCATCGGAGCTGCCATCGCTGTGATTGGGATTTGTATCGGCGGCTTCCGGCTCTATAGCTACTTCGAAGACCGCGATTCGAGCGGCGAAGCAAGCGCGGTTGCCCAACCAGTTAGCCCGCAACCGGCCAACTCGCAACCAGCCGCCCCGCAACCGGCCCCAGAGCCTGCAAACCAACAGCCTGCGCAGACGACCACACCGGAAGCGCCGCAGGCGGCGCCGGCAGAACCCCAGCAGGCCGAAGAAGCGCCTGTCGAACCACAGCCAAGATCTGCCCCAACTCCGCGGGGACGGAAAGCGAAAGGGCGTGCCGCCGTGACACAAGCGCAGTTAAGCGTGAACTCGTCCCCAGAGGGCGCCGAGGTCAGCTTCGACGGTTCGGCTTTGTGTCAAACGCCTTGCACACTGACCGGAATTGCGCCGGGCCAGCATTCGGTGACCGCAAGCAAAGCCGGATTTGCGCAATCCAGCCGCACCCTATCGCTAGAGTCGGGCGCCAATGCCTCCGTGTCGCTTCAACTTTCGCAGTTGACGGCAATCGTTTCAGTTTCAAGCAATCCTGCAGGAGCAGCCATCGTCATCGATGGCAAGGACACGGGGAAACTGACGCCCTCGCAAATCGTCCTCGACAAGCCCGGCAAGCACGCGATCACCATTCGTCGTTATGGCTATCTGGATTCGAGCAGCAACCTAACGGTTGAGCTCGGCCAGACCTCAGCCCTGAATCTGGACCTGACGAAGCTCGGCAGCACAGATGAAATCAAAGCTGCGGGCGGAAAGTTCAAGAAAGTATTCGGCCGTGGCGATAGCTCGGCTTTGGGCATCGTGAGCGTTAAGACGCAGCCCAAAGGTGCGCAGATCATGGTGAACAACCGGGTGCTCGACAAAACCGCACCCTTTGACTTCTATCTCAATCCCGGGACGTACGTGATCGAAGTCACGATGAATGGTTATCGCCCCCTGCATCGCGTCGTAAACATCCAGGAAGGCGAAAAACTCGCCATCGAAGAAAACTTGATACCCGAATAATTGGGGGAAAAGTTTAGGCCGCCGAAGATCAGCGGCCTACCCTCCCCTTTAACTTTCCATGCTCACGACCTGCATGTCTTAAGCAGACGCTTCTCGAAGGGCCTCGAGACCCGATTAGCGTCTCCAATCAAAATACCCTCCGAAACCGCGGGAGCCGCGAAAGGCAGCCATGTATCCGTCGCGATATCCGTCAGCGTAGCGCTCGCGATAAGCATTGCGGTCGCCAAACTCACGCCGGTAGCCGCGATCGGCCCATGCGTACTTGCCACGAGGATTGGGATTGTAAGGTTTCCCGCGCCAGGTGTCTTCGCGGGCGACCTCGAGGCCGTCGCGATATCCAGTCTCATGGGCTGCGCGCAAGCCGTGACGGTAATGGTCGTAGCCATATCCGCGGTCGTAGTGGGAGTCATCACGATCGTAGCGCCAGTCCTGCGCACTCGCAAAGCTGGAGCCGATTAGCACCGCCAATCCCAAGGTTGCCATGCCAAATAATTTCTTCATATGTCCTCCTGTGGGGCGCGGTCGGCCAGCTTCCGTCGTCCCTGAGCTAATGGTAGAAACACAGGAACAGCCACAAAGTTGCGGAGCGGATTGCTCACCTTGCCGGATGTTAGACTTTGCTGTCCTCAGGGAGTTTCTATGTCAGTGCAACAAGTTGGAGTAGTGGGTGCCGGCACGATGGGGAACGGCATTGCGCACGTATTCGCGCGCAGCGGATACGAGGTGGTTTTGTGCGACATCGAACAAAACATCCTGAACCGCGCCCTCGAAACGATTTCGGCGAACTTGGATCGTGAAGTCGGGAAGAACAAGATTACCGCGGACCAAAAGACTTCGGCGATCGCCCGAATCAAGACCACCGTGACCCGCGGAGAATTGGGCATCTGCGATTTTGTGGTGGAAGCGGCATCCGAAAAGTTTGAAATTAAGGCAGCGTTGTTCCGCGAGCTCGATCGGATTTGCCGGCCAAGCGTGATTCTCTCCTCTAATACGTCTTCGATTTCGATCACCAAGCTCGCGGCGGTGACCAAGCGTCCGGAGAACATTATCGGCATGCACTTCTTCAATCCAGTGCCGGTGATGAAGCTCGTCGAAGCGGTTCGAGGTCTGGCAACTTCGGATGCGACCTTCGAGGCGGTACGAAGCCTGGCCCTGGCGCTTGGAAAAACGCCGGTCGAGGTCAACGATGCGCCGGGATTCATATCGAATCGCGTGCTGATGCCGCTGCTGAACGAGGCCATGTTCGCGGTGATGGAAGGCGTGGCCACTCCAGAAGCCGTCGATGAAGTTTTTAAGCTGGGAATGGCGCACCCGATGGGACCATTGGCCCTGGCGGACTTCATCGGACTTGACGTTTGCCTCGACATCATGCGGGTGCTGCACAGCGGTCTGGGGGATCCGAAATACCGGCCCTGTCCCCTTTTGATCAAGATGGTGGACGGAGGACGCCTGGGGAAGAAGTCAGGACAGGGTTTCTACAAGTATTGATGATGCGAGACCTTTCCATTTACATCCTCGCGCTCCTGCTCGGCTTGAGCGCGGGCCTGCTGGAAATCCGGGTGGAAGATCTGCTGGCAACGGCGCTGTTCGTCATGATCGGAACGATGGTGCTGGGGTACCTGCGGCCGAAGTCTCCCTGGCGATGGACTCTGATCGTGGGAGGGTGCGTACCGCTGGTCAGGTTTTGGGCCTTTGCGTTTCGCACCGAGCCCGCCAGCCGCGCACAATTGTGGGAATCGGGATTGGGACTTCTGACCGGCATCGCCGGCGCCTACTGCGGCATGTTTACCCGCAAGGTCATCCAGGAACTTTTCCGTCCCCATGGTGGGAAACCCCACTAGATTTCCCGATGTTGCTCCGGGTGATGGCTTAACCGAAAAGTTACTCCCGTTTCCACAGTAGAAGAAGGTATGCTCCGCACATGGGTGTGTCTGTTTCGGTGCTGGCGAGTGGCAGCCGTGGAAACAGCACCGTCATCGAAAGTTCGCAAGCGCGGATCCTGGTGGATGCGGGAATCTCCTGCCGCGAAACTTTCAAGCGGCTGAAGTCAATCGGAGTTGACCCGCGCAGCCTGTCTGCCGTTCTCATCACCCACGAACACTCGGACCACGTCAACGGACTGCGGACTCTCGCGAAGAAACTCAACTTGCCGGTTTTCATGACGGGTGCAACCCACCAAGCCTGGGCGCGATCGCTGCGGGATGACGAGGGTGAACTGCCGAAGTTGCAAAAATTGGAGATCTTCGCCGCAGGGCGCTCGTTTCAGATTGCCGACATAACTGTAACGTCGTTCACAATCCCCCACGACGCCGCCGATCCGGTGGGCTTTACGCTGCGTGCAGAAGGAACAAAGATCGCCCTCGCCACCGACCTGGGCTATCTGCCGGTGAGTGTTTGCGATCACTTGCGCAGGTGCGACGTGCTGATCGTGGAGTCCAATCACGACCTGGAGATGCTGCGAGTCGGACCTTATCCGTGGTCGGTAAAACAACGGGTCATGAGCCGGGTCGGACACCTGTCGAATGAATCTCTCGCCCAATTTTTCGCCAAAGACTATGATAAGAGCGCATCGTACATAGTATTGGCGCACCTGTCGGAGCAGAACAACCATCCGGAAGTTGCCCGTAAAGCGGCTGAGGACGCGTTGGGTTCGCAGCGCACGCTGATCGAGAACCGGATCTTGCTCGCCGCCCAGGATGCGCCCATGGAAAGTATTCGGCTGTAAGGATCAGAAGGTTGTTGGGTCATTGCTGAATGCCCCAGGCTCTCAGGGGCACCTGCTTGGCTCAATGATCCCGATGATTGAATGATTCAGTTTCCGTTATGAGCGCATGCGCTGATCACGTGGTGGGCAAGATTCTAGCCGGCTGGCGGTACGACATTTCCGGCCTCGCCCCGGAGATGCGTGGCGACTATGATGCTCATTTCGCGGAATGTGAGCATTGCCGGTCGCGGCGAACGCTGCATCGGACGATTGACGTCTCTCTGATCGTGCTGGCGTCGGTCTCTGCTGGAGTCTTCCTGCTCGCGTTTGGCGTGATTCATCATTTTGCACCACGGCATACGCTGATCCTTGAGTTAGCTGCTTTGGGTGGATTCGCCCTCTCCGCGTTGATTTGGCTGATCGTGGCAGTGGCTACGCCGGCTCCGATGACGGTTGTAGATGTGGCGAGGTTAGGGGCGCGCCACGTGCACGACCGCTTGCCCGCGGAAATTCGCCAACGACTGCCGGAAGAGTTGAGAATGAAGCTGACGGGATCGTAAATCCGGGTCTTTATGGAATCTGCGCGGCGCCAACTCCAGATTGTTTGCTTCGGGATGCTGGTCAGTATTGTCCTCTACTTCGCAAGCCTAAGGATGTTTCCCTCCTCTCAAAGCCCCAATCCATTGATCTTTCGACTTATCACCCTTTGCGCCTTTGCCACCCTGGGGATGCTGGTTTTGTTGCGGAAGGTTCTGGTCGCAAACCCATCGGAAGCGCTGAGATCTCGGCCAGATGATTCCGCTGCCCTCGCGAAGTGGAAGTCCCGACAGCTGATCACCTGGGCGCTCGGCGAGTCGATCGCCATTTATGGCCTGCTACTGCACTTCTTGGGTTTTTCAACAGTTCAGGTGGTGCCGTTTTTCTTGGCTGGGGCGTTGTTGATTGTGATCTTCCCGCCAAGTCTGCCCTGACCGAAACGAGCGACTCACTTAATGTGGCAGCTCGCCAGGCCACGCTTCTCCAGGTACTGCTGGTGGTAGTCCTCGGCCTCATAGAAATTTACCGCCGGAACAATCTGGGTCACGACGGGACGAGGGAACTGGCGGGAGTTCTTCAACTTTTCCTTTGACTCGCGCGCAGATTGCTCCTGCTCGGGCGAGTGGAAAAAAATCGCAGAGCGGTACTGGGTGCCATAGTCCGGACCTTGGCGGTTCAACTGCGTCGGATCGTGGTTCTCCCAAAAAACCTCCAGCAGTTGCTCGTAGCTGACCTTGGAAGGATCGAATTCCACTTCTACGGCTTCCGCGTGGCCGGTACGGTCCGTGCACACGTCCTTGTAGGTTGGGTTGACCAGATTGCCGCCCGTGTATCCGACCCGAGTTGAAGTCACGCCGGGGATCTGGCGGAAAGTGGCTTCCACTCCCCAGAAGCAGCCCGCCGCAAATGTCGCTTTCGCCATAAGACGCTCCCTAATGAGTACGGTTCAGTTCGGTGATTGGATGCCGCGAGGAAGAGAATTGGCTCATGGCAAATCTCTCAGAATTGCTGGTAGCTCGGTGCTCGAAACCAAGACAAGGAAGCCAGGTACCAGGCTCTAAACCTGAACTGCCCCCGTCAATTCGGCGATGCGGGCGACCTGGTGTTCCTTGCACCAGCGTTCGAGTTCGCCGACGATCTTTTCGGTAGCCCGCGGGTCCCAGTAGCTGGCGGTGCCGATCTGCACGGCGCTGGCGCCTGCGAGCATGAACTCGATAACGTCCGCTGCGGTTGAGATTCCGCCCATCCCGATCACTGGAATCTGAACCGACTTGGCGGCTTCGTAAACCATCCGCACGGCGATCGGCTTAATGGCGGGGCCCGAAAGCCCGGCCGTCACATTGGCAATGCGCGGCTTGCGGGTTTCGACATCGATGGCCATCGCAACGAAAGTATTTACGAGAGAAAGGGCATCGGCGCCGGCCTCCTGGGCGACATACGCCATTTGGCCAATGCTGGTCACGTTCGGCGACAATTTCACAATCAGGGGCTTTTTGGCGTAGCGCTTCACGGTTCTTACCAGTTCATCAAGCGTGCGAGGATCGCTACCAAACTGAATTCCGCCGTGCTGAGTGTTAGGGCAGGACACATTCAGCTCGTACGCGGCAATGCGCTCGCCTTGGTTCAGGATCTCGATGGTTTGCTCGTAGTCCTCGCGCGTGTAGCCGAATACATTCGCAATTACGACGGCGTCGTTCAGTTGGCGGAGCTTGGGAAGTTTTTCGTCGATGAAGGCGCGGGCGCCGATGTTCTGCAGGCCGATGGCATTCAGCATTCCTGCCGCGGTTTCAAACAAGCGCGGCGGAGGATTGCCGATCATCGGTTCCTTGGACAGGCCTTTGACCACGAAGGCTCCAAGGCGGTCCAGATGAACTACATCCTCGAACTCGAGGCCATAGCCGAAGGTGCCGCTGGCAGCGATGATCGGATTCTTGAACTCGATGCCGGCGACACTGACGCGAAGATCGGGGGTCATCTTGCAGTCCTGAGCTGGGGATGCACGCGATGCTAGTTTACACGCGCACAATGAACTCAAATCAATCGGGGGATGTGGTTCAGCTTCCGGTGGCGGCCATTGCGGCGTACATAAACCAAGACTTCGCACCTGGGCGAGCGGACCCGGGCCGGAGCATGCGCTAGGAGATGCCATCGCGCGTGTGCTCCGTGCAAATGCCTCACAATTCCTTTAAATTAAGTAGATTCCATGCTCGACTTGAACTTTGTTCGCGACAACATTCCAAGAATTGAACAGATGCTGCGCAGCCGCGGCATGAACCCTGACACGGTGCTGAAGGACTTTCGAACCGTCGATGCGCAAAGGCGGCAGGCCATCCAGTCCGCGGAAACGGTTCGCGCGGAACGGAACCGGCTGTCCGCAGAAATTCCCAAGATGCAGAAGGCAGGCCAGGATGCCAGCCAACTCATTGCCGACGCGAAGGACATGCGGGTGCAGACCCAGGAGTTGGAAAAGGCTGCCGAGGAATACGACGCGCGTATGAGCGAGGTCTTGATCGGCATCCCCAACGTGCCCCACGAATCGGTGCCGGTGGGAAAGTCATCCGAGGACAACGTGGAAGTCCGGCGTTGGGGCACTGCCCCGAAGTTTGATTTCACACCAAAGCCGCACTGGGAGCTCGGCGAGCAACTTGGGGTGCTCGACTTAGAGCGCGCGGTCAAGGTGACCGGCGCACGCTTCGCTGTCTATTGGGACCTGGGCGCGAAGCTTGAGCGTGCCTTGGCCAACTTCATGCTGGACGTACACACCAAGGAGCACGGGTACACCGAGGTGCTGCCGCCCTACATGGTCAATTCCGAGTCAATGTATGGCACCGGGCAGCTGCCGAAATTTGCGGCGGATTCTTTCCGGGTGCCTCATGGAGACAAGGATTTGTGGCTCGTTCCCACTGCGGAAGTGCCGGTTACGAACCTGTATCGAGACGAACTGCTGGACAATGCGAAGCTACCCATTTCGCTCACCGCCTACACGGCCTGTTTCCGCAGCGAGGCGGGGTCCTACGGTAAGGATGTGCGCGGCATAATCCGCCAGCACCAGTTCCAGAAGGTAGAGCTGGTGAAGTTCTCCCGGCCGGAAGAATCCTACGAGCAACTGGAGAAGTTAACCCATGACGCCGAAACCATTCTGCAGAAGCTGGGCTTGCACTATCGAGTGGTTGTTTTGTCCACGGGAGACATGAGTTTTTCTTCGGCGAAGACCTACGATCTCGAGGTCTGGCTTCCGGGGCAACAGTTGTTTCGAGAGATCTCTTCGTGCTCGAATTTCGAATCGTTCCAGGCACGGCGGGCGAATATCCGCTATCGGCAAGAAGAAAAGAAGAAGCCGAGTTTCGTGCATACGCTGAACGGCAGCGGTTTGGCTATCGGTCGCACGTGGCTGGCGATCCTGGAGAACTATCAGCAGGCGGACGGAAGCGTGCTGGTACCCGAACTGCTGCAGCCGTACATGGGAACGGACCGGATCCTGCGACGAAAGCTGTAGAAAGCAACGCCCGGAGCACCAGAAACGATCTACACTGTAGGCAGACGAAGGCTCACGTTTCGTGAATTCTGGCCGGACTCGATCGTTACACCAATGCTTCAAGGGGAACCCGCGATCAAAGCCGATTCTGCAGAGTTGAACAAACCCGCGACCGTTCAGGCGCCTGTCGGCGGGGTGTGGCGCACCATCCGCAGTTTTATCCTTTGGTCGCACGAACGGGGCACCATTCAGTACGACGTGATGGTGACCTTGATCCTGCTGTTTGTCTTCTTCTCGCCCAGGTTCATTAACTTCAACGACCAACCTGTCGAGCGCAACCCGCACCCAACCGCGGTACGCGTCTATCCCATGGGGAAAGAGCTGGTGTATGAAGTGGATGCCGTAGCGGTGCAACCCGGCGATGATTCTGCGGTTCAGGCTCAACTGCTTAGGGTGATTGAGCCGATCTCGGGTGAAACCAGCATCTCAAGATACGAAGCCATCAAGGACAAGAAAGGCAAAGTGTTGTCCTATAAGGTCTGGGTGACCCGCGAATGAAAACCGGCAATCACAGAAACGGGCGACACATTTGGATTCTGGCCCTCCTGCTGGCCATCGCAGCGCCTGCTTTCCCGAAAAAGCATTCCCCACCGCCCACCGTACCGCAGCAAGAATCCGGGGCGAACCCGAAGGCCGGATCCCTTGACCAGGTGCTTCACAGGATGGACGAGAATGCGGCGAAGTTCCGTAGCGCGCAGGCGGATTTTGTCTGGACTCCATATAACTCCGTCATTAATGAAACGGACGCTCCGGACAAGGGCAGAATCTACTTCCGCAAGGTGGGGAATGAGATTCAGATGGCTGCAACCATTCAGCCACCCGATGACCGGCAGATCGTCTTCAGCGGCGGAAAGGTTCAGGTGTACCAGTCTAAGACGAAGGTGTTGGACGTATACGACGCCAGCGCTCACAAGTCGGAAGTAGAAAGCTTTCTTGTCCTCGGATTTGGCAGCAGCGGCGAAGACCTACGCAAGTCCTTCGAGGTGGCGTATCTCGGCGATGAGAAAATTGACGGGGTCGAGACGGGGCATCTGCAACTGACTCCCCTTGCCGAAAAGGTTAAGAAAAGCTTTCCCCGAATTGACCTCTGGATCGGTCCCCAGGGGCTATCCCTTCGCCAGCAGCTGTTTCAGACCGGGGGGGACTACCGGCTGGCCAACTACTCCAATATCCGGGTGAACGAAAAGGTTCCCGATGGCGCTTTTAAGATTAAAATCTCTGGGCCCACCAAGACGGTAACCCATTGAAAAGTAAGTGGAAGAGTCAATATTGCCGCATGATTTTCTAGCTGCGGAAAAGCGGGGGCAGCGCTATACTCGAGAGGCGTCATCCAACTTCCGTCTAATACCCTGCTCTACTACGGAGTGTCATGGCCAAGGTTTTTACGATCCCCGTCCCGCCCGACGTCACCCGCAAGAAAGAACGCGAACGCACTTCGGACCGCCGTTATGTAGATGGACAGCGCTTGCTCGTTGAGGCCATGAGATATCTGGCACAAAGCGATCCAATCGCCAATCGCAACGCCATCGAGCTGCTATCGGAACATGTGCGCACCCGTTTCCGCATGAGCGACTCCCCCCTGAAGAGCGAGTCCCCGCTGGTCTAGTCCTCAGACCCTGCGAAGTGTTCCCGCAGCTGGGCCAAGGGTACGGCTGCGAAGACAATCAGAAGCGGGTACATTTCGAGCGTGTAGCGAGGTTCGGGATTTTCAAGCGTTCCCAGAAACGCTGAACGGGCGACCACAAACAGCAACAAGGGTCCGCTGCCGGCAACCGGCAGAAGGCGGAGCCAACCAACCAGTCCGCACAGCCAGTAGAAAAGACCAATCGCTCCCAGGGAAACCGCCAAGGCCGACCACTTCGGATCATCGTTGAATTCCCACCAACGGGTGTCGCTCGGGAGTATCTCCGTCCTGGGACGAAGCCACATGTCAAGGCTGCGGAGAATCGGAAGAGCGACATAGGTGCGGATTGGGTGTGTTCCGATCCGTTGCCGGGCAAGCGTCTCAAAGCGTTGATCCAAGGCGGGAGTCAAGTGAAGAACCTGGTTGTAGTCGTCGAGTAAGCGCTCGGTCGCCTCGCGTTGATCCTCATTGTCGAAGGCACGTTTGGGCAGTTGCTGCACGTCCATCGGGTTGCCCGGGACAGCCCAGTAGATTTCCTCGGTTGAGGCATAATCTACGATCCAAGTCTTCACCCAGTGATTAAACCCCATGGGTACGAACTCAGCTTCTTCATTTGCATAGCGTGGAGCGAGTGGCTGAAAGCGGTGAAAGACATGCCAATTTCGGATGGTCCAGGGAATGAGAGGCACCACAGCGATCACGCCTACAAGAACTGCAGTCCTCACCAATTGAGCACGAGTGGCGCTCATTGCGGCCGGGAATAGTGCGCACCAGAGCAGATAGAGGACAATCACCAGGGGCAAAACCGCGCCATCGGGGCGAAGGAGGATGGCGGCAGAGCACGCCAGGCCGCACAGGACCCAATCTCCCAGGGTGTTGTTTCCCAATCCGCGGAGGGCGGCGTCAAACGCTAGCGCGGTAAAGAACACTTCGAGCGTTTCCGTCAGCGCGGCGGCCGAGTAGTTTGCCAGAAATGGGCACATGGCCGCGAGCAGAAACGCCGTTTTCGCGCTCCGCTCGTTGAGCAGGCGCAAAGCGATGCTGGCACAAAGAAGGCACGTGCCCAGATCCACACATACCTGGAGAATCAAGACCGCGCGGTAGTGTTCTAGACCAAAGACCAGAAAAAAAAGCGCCAGGAAAGCGGGGTATCCGGGTAGGCGAATGTAAGTCGGTACAATTCTGCCCGCCTCGGTGACCCCGTACACTCCGTGCTGCAGCCAATTCTTGGCGATGTCGCCATAGATAAATGAGTCATTCACCACACTCGGGAAGTAAAGCAGAAAAACAACGCGGAGCAGAAGGCCCGCGGCAAGCGCAATGGCGAAAAACGCAGCGTTTCTGCGCACCAAGTCGAGCATTGTGGGAACTATACCCTGTTTGCCGGAAAACGCCCCGGAATCAATCGCGCGCAGTATGCATCCAAGTTAATAGACACTCCTTTCGTGGTTTGACCCTCCTCAGTCCTCCCGCTAGGATGTTTTTGGTCTAAGTGGAATGGCACAGCCGGTTTTCTACGATCCGCGGCGAGCGCGATGGCGCCGAATCCGCACCCTGCTTGACGTTGCGGGAATTGTCCTCAGCGCGGTCATCGTAGTCTTTATCTATACGGCCCTGCGCGAACCGCTTCCGAAATTTCTACTACCCTTTGAAAAGCATCCTTACCATTCGCTGAAGGAAACCGAGCGGGACAAGGCGCGTGAAAAGCGCCGACAGCAACAAGCCCGGAGTACTCATCGCCGCACCAAGGTCGCGCCTTCACAGGTTGCCTTAAACACGGATGAGGGCATTCGCGCTGCATTTTATGATCCTAACGATGCCGCAGGATTTTCGTCCTTGCGTGAATATGCCCGGCAAATCGACTTGCTCTATCCCGAATGGCTACATCTGCTCACGCAGGACGGCCATCTCAAGGCCATCAATGATCAGGTCCTCCCTCCCAAGCCCTACGACCTGATCGAGAATGGCACCGTTCATCAGGTCGATGATCTGGTCATGCCGTTTCTGAAGTCTGAAGAGGGCGGTCCTGAAGTCTTCCCGATGGTGAACAACTTTGACGGGGCCAATTGGGTGCAGATTCTCGACTTCCTGAACGATGGAGACGCGCGCGCGGAATTCCGGCGGGAGATTGCCGCATTCCTTGCCACGGACAAATATCGCGGCCTGATGGTGGACTTCGAGGACTTCGACCTGAGGAAAGGGAAAAATGGTTTTGTTGCGCTGTTGACAGACCTATCCCAGGATCTGCACGAAAAGGGCATGAAGCTTTATGTGAGCGTGCCGGCAAGGAATCCGGATTTCCCCTACCGTGCTGCGGCCGACGTAGCCGACGGTCTCGTCCTCATGAACTACGACGAACACTTCAGCGGGCTAGGGGGGTCGCCGGGACCGATCGCATCCCAGGACTGGTTCATTAGAAACCTGGTCGAAGCCAAGAAAGTCATCCCTCTCGACAAGCTCATCTGCGCCCTGGCGAATTATGGATACGACTGGCCGGAGCGCAAAAAGGGCGTGTCTCCTTCGGGCGAAAAAGACGCAGTGGTCTCGGTACAGGATGCGTGGCTCGCGGCGCGGGACTCGGAGGCGGACGTCACCTTTGACGGTGCGAGTCTAAATCCCCATATCACTTATCTGGACGAACATGATCACCGCCATGACATCTGGTTTATGGATGGCGTGACAACGCTGAACGAGATGCGGGCTGCGCGGCAGCTCGGAATCCGTACCTTCGCGCTGTGGCGGCTAGGTTCGGAGGATCGCTCGCTCTGGAAGATTTGGGACTTCCCGCTCGATTCCTCGGCACCCTCCAAGCTTGCCGACATCCCGCCCGGACAAGACGTAGATATGGAGGGCAATGGCGACGTTCTGAACATCGAAGCGACGCCGACCAACGGAAGCCGCAACATCGACCTAGATTCATCCACGGGATTGATCATGGATGAGACGGTCGATTCTCTTCCCGAGCCCTACCGGGTGGGCCGGTATGGCGGCAGCCCGAACAAAGTGGCGATCAGCTTCGACGATGGCCCCGATCCGCAGTGGACTCCCCAAATTTTGGACATCCTGAAGCGGGAGCACGCAACCGGAACTTTTTTCCTCATCGGGAATCAATCCGACAAGTTCCCTTCCCTAACCAAGCGAATCTATGACGAAGGCAATGAGATTGGGAATCACACCTTCTTCCATCCCGATATCAGCGAAACGCCTCCGACACTGGTGAAGCTGGAACTGAATCTCACGGAGAGTTTTTTCGCGAGCCGGCTTGGGGTCCGAACGATGATGTTCCGTCCGCCTTACTCAATCGATGCTGAGCCGGACACGGCCGATGAGGTTCGACCTCTCGAGCTTACAGAGAGCCTGGGCTACATCACGATCGGCGACAGAATCGACCCGGATGACTGGCGTCCAGGACGCACTGCGGAGGAGGTGGCCCAACATGTTCTCGACAACCTGCCCCCCTGCCCGCCGGGAAAACGGCTGACCTGCGGAAACATCATTCTCTTGCATGATGGCGGCGGAGACCGTCGCGAAACGGTGCGCGCGCTGCCGATGATTATCGAGGGGATCCGCGCGAAAGGCTTGGAGATCGTTTCCGTCGCGGATCTGCTGCACAAGAGTCGCGCCGAGATCATGCCGCCGCTCAAAGGACCGGAACTCTGGTATGCGCGGTTTGCCTGGATTGGCTTCTTCCTCTATGGCGCCGGATTGAAGTTCATCGCGCTGGTCTTCTTTGTTGGCGATTTGTTGATGACAGGTCGGCTGTTGTTCGTGGGCCTGTTCGCCGTTTATGACCGTCTGCGGTCGCGGAAGCCTTTGCCGGGCCCGGAATACTGTCCCGCGGTGGCTGTGCTGATCCCGGCATACAACGAAGAGAAGGTCATCGAGCGCACCATCCGCTCGGCACTGCGTTCCACCTACAAGAACCTGCGCGTCATTGTGATTGATGACGGATCCAAGGACGGGACGCTCAAAGTCGCCCGCGAGTGCTTCGGGCGTGAGCAGGGCTTGGGCAAGGTGCTGATCCTCAGCAAGCCGAATTCCGGGAAAGCCGAAGCCCTGAATTTCGGATTGAAGCATTTGCGGGCAGACGAGGAGATCTTCATTGGCATGGATGCGGATACCGTCATTGCCAAGGAGGCGGTGGCACTGTTGGTGCCACACTTCCAGAATCCAAAGGTTGGGGCCGTGGCCGGAAACGCAAAGGTCGGCAATCGCGTCAATCTCTGGACCCGTTGGCAAGCCCTTGAATACATCACCAGCCAGAATTTTGAGCGGCGCGCGCTGAACACCTTGGGAGCGGTCAGCGTGGTACCGGGGGCGATTGGCGCGTGGCGGGTGTCGGTGGTTCGCGATGTGAATGCGTTTCAGACCGACACCGTGGCAGAAGATGCCGATCTTACGATGGCGATCCTGCGAAAGGGTTATCGGGTCGAATACGAAGACCGGGCCCTGGCCTACACCGAGGCGCCGATCAATGCCAACGGACTCATGCGGCAGAGGTTCCGCTGGTCTTTCGGCATCCTGCAAGCGGTTTTCAAACATCGGCAGGTGTTTGCGCGGAAAGGCGTGCTGGGTTGGGTGGCACTACCAAACATCGCCGTCTTCCAGGTGTTGTTGCCCTTGGTCTCGCCATTTATCGACATCATGTTTGCCGGTGGGGCCATCTGGTATGGCATTCAAAAACACTTTCATCCGGAATCGGCAAATCCGGTGGATTTCCGCCGCCTGGTGATTTTTTTCCTTGCGTTCTTGATTATCGATTTCATTACTTCGGCAATCGCATTTGCTCTGGAACGGAGTACTCCTGACACGCGTGAGGATTCCTGGTTGCTGAGTCAGGTGTGGCTGCAGAGATTCGCATATCGTCAATTGTTCTCCATCGTGCTGTTTAAGACGGTTACTCGCGCCGTCAAAGGGGAACCGTTTGCGTGGGACAAGCTGGAACGCACGGCAGCTGTTACCTTCGAAGAAAAAGAAGAGTCGGTCGAAGTCCATTAGCGGTGACCTGGACGAAGCCCTATGCCGCGGACCATCATTGAGCCCTTCCGTATCAAAAGCGTCGAGCCGATCCGCTGGACCACTCGGGCGCAACGCGAAGAACTCCTTCGCGCGGCCCACTACAACCTCTTCCTTCTTCCGGCCGACGATGTACTCATCGATCTGCTAACCGATTCTGGCACCGGCGCGATGTCCACTCACCAATGGGCCGCAATGATGGAGGGCGATGAAAGCTACGCCGGAAGCCGCAGTTTTGGGCGTTTCAGCGATTCTGTACGCGAGATTTTCGGATACAAGCACATTATCCCCACGCATCAGGGACGTGCGGCGGAACGCATTCTTTTCGGGATCACTTGCCGGAAAGGAGATGTGGTACCCAATAACACTCATTTCGACACCACTCGCGCCAATGTCGAGTTCGTAGGAGCAGAAGCTGTAGACTGCCTGATCCCTGAAGGACGTAATCCCAAGTCTACGTACCCGTTCAAGGGCAACATGGACCTAGGCGCTTTGGAACAGCTGATTGATCGAGTTGGCCGCGCACGGGTTCCGTTAGTGATCTTGACCGTCACCAACAACTCCGGCGGCGGTCAACCGGTTTCGATGGAGAACGTCCGGCAGGTGAGTGCAGTCTGCAGAAGGCACGGGATTCCCTTCTATTTCGACGCCTGCCGATTCGCCGAAAATTCCTACTTCATCAAGTTGAGAGAACCGGGATACGAGTCGAAATCAGCCAAGCAGATTGCCCAAGAGATGTTCGGTTACGGCGATGGCTGCACCATGTCGGCGAAGAAGGACGGCATGGCGAACATCGGAGGCTTCCTGTGCACGAATGACGACCTGCTGGCCCAGCAGGAGAAGGATCTATTGATTCTCACCGAAGGGTATCCAACCTACGGCGGCCTTGCGGGGCGGGATTTAGAGGCAATTGCCGTGGGGCTGCAGGAGGCTTTGGAAGAAGACTACCTTCGCTACCGCATCGCCTCGACGGCCTATCTGGGGAACCATATCGCGTCCCAGGGTGTGCCGATCGTGCAGCCGCCGGGAGGACATGCGGTGTATCTCGACGCACAGGCATTCCTGCCGCATGTTCCAGCGGAACATTTTCCTGCCGTTGCCCTGGCAGGAGAGCTTTATCTGGAAGGTGGAATACGCTCGGTAGAAATCGGCACGCTGATGTTCGGAGCCGCAGCCAAGATGGACCTCGTCAGGCTGGCAATTCCCCGACGCGTCTACACGCAAAGCCACGTGGACTATGTGGTGGAGATCATCCTGGAGGTCTGGAAGAAACGCCAGTCGATCCGGGGGTTAAAGCTCTTGTTTGAGGCGCCGTTCCTGCGGCATTTCACCGCGCGGCTGGAACCGCTCTAAACACGAAGGACACTGAGTGCAACCAGGAAGATCCGTCTCCTTGGTGTTTTCTAGTGTCCTCGGTGGCAGTTGTTTGTGAGCATCGAGCTTTCGCTATCCGCGGCGGATGCCACGCGCCAGCGGTTTCACGCGTTCGCGGACGTCCTCAGCAAGGTCGGCCCCTCGTTCCATTGCTTCCTCGGCGAAATCGCGAGCGTTGTCCTTCCAGTCTTCGAAAGTTTCGCGCGCTTGCTCGTATCCGCGGCGAAGCTCACGCCGCATCTGACGGCCGGCCTTGGGCGCAAACAGCATTCCAACGACCGCCCCGGCGCCGAGTCCGATCAACAAGAATGTAATCGCTGTGCCAACTCTGCCCTGATCAGGTTCATATCTGCCTTCGCGCATAAACGTGCACCTCGCAGTCAGTATTGTAAGCCTTGGATTCCTCCGGGCGCCGTTGCGCTGTCTTGCCCCCGCATGCGCGGGTGGATTTTTGGCACGGGTTCCCAAAAAGGCCTTGAGCCGTATAAAATGTTGATTTCAGGCCAATAGCACTGATGGCGGCTGTCAGTTTCCTGCTGATTCGCTCCCGCTCAGGCACGCCGCAAATCCTAGAAGGAGAGCACGTCTACCAATGGCTATTCCAGCGACCCAGCTACGCCCAGGGATGATTATCAAGCACAACAATGATCTGCACTCGGTGTTCAGCGTCGAGCACCGCACGCCGGGTAACCTGCGCGCATTCATTCAGGCCAAGCTGCGCAACTTGCGCACCGGTGCGATGTTCGAGCACCGCTTCCGCTCGCCTGATCCCATCGAGAAGATCACCGTAGACGAAGTGCAGATGGAGTACCTCTATCAGGACGGCTACGACAACTACTTCATGAACACCGAGAACTATGAGCAGATCCACCTGAAGAAGGACACGCTTGGCGACTCGGTGGACTATCTCACGCCAAATCTGCAAATCAAAGTGGAATTCTTCGACGGCAAGGCGGTCGGAATTGAATTGCCGCAGACAGTGGAACTCACGATTATCGAGACCGAGCCGGGGCTGAAGAGCGCGACCGCTTCCTCGGTAACCAAGCCGGCGAAGACCGAAACCGGACTTGTCGTTCAAGTGCCGCCGTTCATCAACGAAGGCGAACGCATCAAAGTCGACACCGCAGAGGGCGTCTATCTCTCGCGGGCATAGTCTCAGGTTTCGAGTTTGCACACTTTGAAAGTTTCAAGTTTTCTCGGTGAAGCCGATGGTTCCGCAGAAGCTTTGAGCCTGGGACAGCATTGAAATCGATGCCACCTACAGAGAAGCAAATCGAAGCTCGAACCTTTGTGGTGCGTGGCCGCGTTCAGGGTGTCGGGTTTCGTTGGTTCGTGGAGCGGGAGGCGCACATGCTCGGCGTTGCCGGGTGGGTGCGCAACAATCACGATGGGAGCGTGGAGGTTCTCGCGCTGGGGACTCGCGATCAGTTGTCTGGATTGCGCTCACGCCTTCATCGCGGGCCGCGGGCAGCGCGCGTGGATGATGTTCAAGAAGCCGAAGCAAAGCCGGTTCCGGGTTTGACTACATTTCGCATTGAAGGGGCATGGTGATGGCAAATACGTCTGTAAAAGCAGAAGGAACCAATTGCGAGCACCTGAAGAAATTGATCCGCGAAGTGCCCGACTTCCCCAAGAAGGGAATTCTGTTCTATGACATCACCACTCTGCTGAAAGACAAGCTCGGTTTCGCCACCCTGGTGGATGAGCTGTCCGAGCACTATGTGGGTAAGGGTATCGACTTGGTGCTGGGGATGGAAGCGCGCGGTTTCATTTTCGGGCCTGCGGTAGCCTATCGGCTGAACGCCGGATTCGTACCCGTGCGCAAGCCAGGAAAGCTTCCTGCCCGAACCAAGAAATATGACTACGCGCTCGAGTACGGCACCAACACTCTCGAAATTCACGAGGACGCGATTGCGAAGGGACAACGTGTGATCATCGTCGATGATCTGCTGGCCACGGGAGGAACAGCCGAGGCAACAGCGCGACTGGCCGAGTCACTTGGCGCCGAAATCGCTGGATTGGGGTTCGTGGTGGAACTGGACTTTCTGAATCCCCGAAGCAAGCTCCAAGGGTACGACGTGTTTTCGCTTCTTCATTACGACCAGTAACTATCGTTAACACTTCTGTCGCCGAAGCCCCCATGGTGCGGGTTCTACAAAGGAAGGGCAGCTTTTCTGGCCTGAGTTGCTGCTGAATTTTCCGCTTACCTGGGCACCCAATACGCGCAACCTCCCCTGTCCAGCCTGACATCGAATTTCGGGAACGCAGATCCAGGAGGAAACAATCTATGAAGAAGCTCGGACTTTGTCTGCTGCTCGCCTGCTTCATGTCTGCTTGGGCATTTGCCGGCGACAAGGACAAGAGTGACACTCGCTCGATCACCGGATGCTTGCAGCAGACCTCGCATCAGAATGAGTATCTGCTCAAAGCCAATGACGGCAGCAGCTGGGATGTGAAGAGTGACACCGCATCGCTCGCGGAGCACGTTGGACACACGGTGACGGTCACCGGCATTGTCTCCAATGCGGGGATGCACAACCTTAAGGAAGACGCCAAGGATGCCGCGCATGATACGGGTGTGAAGAAATCCAACCATGAACACGGACATCTGAAAGCGACCGACGTCCAGATGGTTAGCAGTTCCTGCTCGCAATAAACAATCAAGCCAGGCCTTCGCCATGCAATCGCGGCCGCAGCCTGGCTGTTTCTTCCCTTCCAAATTCAATCCCCTCGAATCAGGAGTAAACTGTCGCCGACCATGCGGCCGCTCTTGGCGATTCTCGGGTCCCTGCTATTTCTTTTTGTCGCCCCAGGATTCGTGGCAGGTGTTGTTCCCTTTTGGTTTACGCACTGGAGATTCCAACCCCCTCTGCTGGGCCTTGACTTCTTGCGGGTCCTCGGAGCCGCGCTCCTCGCGTTCGGCGGGGCAATTGTGCTCGACTCTTTTGCTCGCTTTGCCTTTCAGGGAGTGGGTACGCCTGCTCCGGTACTGCCGACCAAGCATCTGGTGGTTACCGGCTTGTACCGCTATGTTCGCAATCCAATGTATGTGGGGGTGGTGGCGGCAATTCTCGGTCAGGGTTTGCTGTTCGGTGACAGGAAGACGCTTGCTTACGGCTTACTGGTCTGGCTTGCATTTCACCTCTTTGTTCTCTTTTACGAGGAGCCCACGTTGCGCCGGACGTTCGGCGAAGAATATGAAACCTTCTGCCAGAACGTTCGGCGTTGGATCCCGCGGGTGCGGCCGCAGGGAGAGCGGGAAAAATCAAGGAGACGCAGTACTGGCTAGTTCCACATCCTTCGCGCTTTCGACTCCAGCTCTTGACGTAGAAGAACGCGGTTGAGCTGCTCGACCAGCTGCATAAGCTTTTCGGGATCTTGTTCTCGGCTGGCCGCCTGGGAAAGAGCACGCCAATCGTCGCATTCGGCTTGCATGGTCTACCTCCGTTAGCTTCTGTCATTCTCAGGATGCATCCATGGTGCCAAGCCAAGTGGGGCTTTGATTTTCAGTCACTTAGCTGCACCGCGGGAAGGCAACTTTCTTAGAACCAGGTAAGAATTTCCCGCCCTGGCGCCTCGAGGGCTCGCCCATCGGGCATTTGCTTAAACTGCGTCTCGCCTTTACTCTGCTGATGCTGAGGCGTTGAGCTGCGCTCAGCGAAGCCGCACAATTACACTGAAAAGTTTGTTCCTAAGCGCACGCTATGCCGACTAACCCAGCCGGACCTACGCCGACGAGGCGGTATCCTCGGTTCCCCATGGACATACGAGTCTCTGCCAAAGTATTTCGAGCGGATGCACCCATCGAGCTTTGGGGCCGTTCCATCGAATTTGGCCAAGATGGTATCGGGGTAACCCTGACGGGGGAACTGGAAGCCGGCGAAGTCGCCACACTCGAACTCACACTTCCTGCCAGTACGACCCCGCTGAAGCTTCGGGCGCTCGTGCGCTACCGTGACGGCCTGCGTCACGGATTCGAGTTCCTAGCTCGAGACGAAATTCAGCGTGAGGTCATTCGGCGGGCCTGCGAAGTGCTCGCTGCCGGTCGCTAGATCCCTATCTTCACGTAACTTTTGACATCGTTGGGGAATCTCACAATCTAGAATAGTTGCGGCCACGTACCTATATCGGGGAGAGGTCCAATGCTGATCAAGAAAGCAGACGACATACGTTCCTCGGAGATTACCTCCGAATCTTTGTACCTCAATCGTCGCAAGTTCCTGGCGGCGGCCGGACTGGCGGGAGCTGCCGTGGCGGGTGGGAAGACCCTGCTCGACTTGGCTGGAGGGAAGGCGGCGTACGCGGCAGAAACGATTCCCAATTTGCAAAAGAGCGGGTTGTCGACGTCCGAGAAGGTTACTCCGCCTCAAACCGTGACCCACTACAACAACTACTACGAGTTCTCGACGGAAAAAGAGGAACCAGCCCAGCTCGCGCAAAACTTCAAAACGCGGCCCTGGACTGTCACCGTTGATGGCGAAGTGAAAAAGAAGTTGAAATGGGATATCGACACCATCCTCAAGTTCGCTGCTCCCGAAGAGCGTATTTACCGGCATCGCTGCGTTGAGGGATGGTCGATCGTCGTCCCCTGGGTGGGGTTCTCTCTGAGCGAGTTGATCAAGCGTGCTGAACCTCTTGGCAAAGCACAGTACGTTGAGTTCACAACCGTCTACGCGCCCATGGAAATGCCCGGGCAGCGGCGGGACGTTCTCGAGTGGCCCTACGTGGAAGGACTTCGGATGGATGAAGCCATGCATCCTTTGGCCCTGTTGTGTTTCGGAATGTTTGGCCAGACACTGCCCAACCAGGACGGCGCGCCCCTGCGCATGGTTGTGCCCTGGAAATACGGGTTCAAAAGTGCGAAAGCGATCGTTCGCATACGTTTCTCGAAGAATCAGCCGGTGAACACCTGGTACAGGTCGGCCCCGTTTGAGTACGGTTTTTACGCGAACGTGAACCCCAATGTGGACCATCCGCGTTGGAGCCAGAAGACAGAACGCAGGCTCGGTGAATTCAGCAAGCGGCCAACCCTGATGTTTAACGGATACGATCAGGTGGCAAGCTTGTATTCCGGAATGGATTTGAAAAAGAACTTCTAGTATCCCGTTGCCAGTTTCCAGCCACATGATTCGTTACTTCAAAGTCGCCATTTTTCTTGCCTGTCTAGGCCCGCTCGCCTATCTGCTGTGGGGCTTCTTCGGACCCACGCCTTTTGACAGGACCGCATGGGGCGCGGGTCTCGGCGCAAACCCCATTGAGAAAATTACTCACACGACGGGCGATTGGACGCTGTGGTTTCTGTTGATCACCTTGGCCATCACTCCGGCGCGCAAGTTGTTGCGAATGCCGTCGCTGATTAAGTTTCGACGTATGCTTGGCCTATTTGCGTTTTTCTATGGGTGCCTGCATTTCCTCACCTACGTCTGGTTGGACAAGTTTTTCGATCTCCATGAAATGCTCACCGACATCGCCAAGCGCAAGTTCATCACGATCGGTCTAACGGCGCTGCTGCTGATGCTTCCTCTCGCCATCACCTCCACCTCCGGGTGGATTCGCCGGTTGGGTGGGAAGCGCTGGCAAGCACTTCACCGGTTGATCTATTTCGCCGCGATTGCTGGCGTCATTCACTATCTGTGGCTGGTCAAAGCGGACATCCGCAAGCCCGTGCAAGATGCCGTTGTTTTGGGAATCCTTCTCGTGTTTCGTATCGTGCTGTGGGCCATGGCTTCCTGGAAGAAGCGGCCTCAGCTCGCAACCGTAACAGCACGTCCTACGGCTCTGGAGCGGTAACGCATTACCTTCCCTTGAACTTCTTTACTTTGTTTTACGATCCGGCAACAACTTCGCTTCAAGCAGAGGGTTACAATCCGGAGTAGATTCCTGATCGCCTTTATCCGTTGAGAGGAGCTCCGTTCCTTGACGTCCAATCGCTTCATTCTGGGTGGCGCATTGATTCTTCTGTGTGCGACGGTCGCATGTGGCACCGGCGGAGGCATTACTCTACCCAATCCGCAAGGCAACTTCTCGGATGCCAGCCTGCAAGGAAGCTACGTCTATCAGATTCATGGGTTCGACACCGCGGGGAACCCGTATCGGCAGGTCGGGGTATTCACCGCCGATGGCAACCGGAACATCACCGGGGGAAGTGACGATTCCAGCTCTTCCTCCGTGGGAACGGCGGTAACAGGAAGCTATTCCATTGGAAAAGATGGCACCGGTGTGATCGCACTCAACACATCGGAGGGGCCAATCCAGCTGGCAGTAACGCTCGTCAGCTCTTCAAGACTGCAGCTCATTGAGGCCGATGCCTTCGCAAACGCGAGTGGAACCGCCGAGTTACAAGCCCCAAGCGCCATTTCGGCAGCGCTGACCGGAACCTATGTTTTCCGCTTGCACCAGGAGCTTAGCGCTCAAAGCCAGGCTCCCGCGTCTGAAGTTGGAAGTCTGACAATGAGCGGTGCGTCGGCGAATGGCAACATGGACGAGAATCTTGCCGGTGTATTCAGTTCCGCGAATGTCACCGCAACCTTCGGACCGACCTCCGGGCCGGGGCGTGGAACCGGATCTCTGGTCAATTCGAGCACGAGCTTTAAGACCAACTTTGTGTACTACATCGTGGACATAAACAAGTTCGTCTTCCTGGTGACAAACCTGAACGCGGTGGGTTCGGGAAGCGCAGAGTTGCAAAGCGGCACCGTGAGCAACGGCCTGTCCGGTAATTTTGCATTTGGCAGCCGTGGCGATTCCAACTTTTTCGCCGGTGTGGCTACGGTCGGCCAATTCAATGCGACCTCCGGGACCATGACGGGTACGGAGGACTCAAACGTCGACGGGAACGTCACCACCAATGCGGGTTTCTCATCCTGCTACACGCCTTCTGCGAGCGGTCGAGTGGTCATCAACGACCTCTCTGGAAACACTTGCTCTGCTGGAATTACGCAGGTGTTCTGGATGGTAAGTCCATCGCGAGCGTTTTTTGTGAATGCTGGAAGTTCGTCCGTAGAAGACGGGACAGCCGACCTACAACAGACTCAGAATTTTTCGCCCTCCACATTTTCAGGTCAGTACTCGATCGCCATGGACGGGGTCGATACCGGAGCGGTTGACGGGCTGCAGCAACTGCTCTCCCGTATTGGCACGCTTCAGTTCGACGGCTCGAGCAAGCTAACCTTGAATGAGGTGGCCAATGGCTCCGCTAGCGGTGTGGGTGTACAGAGTCCAGGAATTATTTTAGGGACCTATTCTGTCGGTTCGAGCGGCCGTGTCACAGGCACCCTGAACGGCGGAACTTTACAGACGATTGTGATGTACGCAGTTTCCGGGTCGCAGGCCTACGTGCTGCAAACCGATCCCTCGTTCGTCACATCGGGCTTGGTTCAACTGCAACAGTAAGGGCTTGTTCAGGGATGCTTCAGATAAAACTCCGCCAGCTCGAAGTCTGCCGGAGTTGTGATCTTGATATTACGCGGCGTGCCCATGACCACCGCGACCGCGTGACCAGAGCGCTCGACCAAGGATGCCTCGTCAGTCCCGATGAAACCATCCGCGGAAGCCTCATCGAAGGCGTTCTTCAAGACCTGATAGCGAAAGCCTTGGGGTGTCTGCGCAAGCACAATCTGTTGCCGCGGGATCGTCGCTTTAATCAGGGCGCCTCCCGCAGTACGCTCCACCTGTTTCACCGTGTCCACGGCTGGAACACCAACAATGGCCGCGCCGTATTGCTGCGCAGCCTGAATGACATCGCGAATGATTTCGTGGGTGATAAAGGGTCTCACGGCATCGTGAACCAGCACGACGTCATCCGGGGCGGCGGAGATCTGTGCCAGGGCATTGCCGACCGACTCCTGCCGATGCTCGCCACCCTCCACCAGTACAGGCTTTTTCGCAAGGATCTGAGGGAACTCCCCCTGCACGCGGGCGCGAAACGGCTCCAGTTCCGGCCCTCGCAGCGCCACATGAATTTCTGAAACTTCTGGACTGCTGGCAAACTTTTCTAGAGTTCGCACCAGGACGGGCACTCCGTCCAGCTCAGCAAACTGCTTCGTAGCCGAGGGTTTAGAGCGTTTGGAACCGCCCGCCGATGACATGCGCGTGCCCAAGCCAGCGGCTGGAATGATCACAATTACCTTCATGCGGGCGAACAGTATATACGACTACGGTGATTTCCGCCCGCGATCCGGTGCAACCGCGTTTTCAGCTGGAGCAACCAACAATTGCCTGTCAACGCTGACCGGAGGACGGAGTGATCAAGCAACGTTCGTGGATTTCCCTGATCGGGTTTTGCATGGGCGCAGTCCTACTTGCCTCGCTCGCCCTTGCGGCGGTCGTTGCCGGTGCCTCCGTGGCCCTCGCAAGTCATCCCCACGAGGGCGTTGCCGAAGAGGGGCGTGACGTTACTCCAGCCATTCCGGCCCCTGAGGCAGGAACGACATTCACTGGTCTGGTCACAGACTCTCACTGCGGTGCCCGCCACATGAGAACCTCCCACCAGAATGCAGCAGAGTGTGCCCGCGCCTGCTTCCGCCGCGGCGCAAGCTATGTGCTGGTTGATGGCGATCGGCGCTACACGCTTGTCGGGGGAGAAACAGCTCTGAGCAAACTGGCAGGAGAGCGAGTCAATATTATCGGAACGCGTCAGGGCGACGCTATTCTGGTCAATTCCGCATCGGAAGCTGTGTTTGAGCCGGTCACTCAGCAGGGTGTTCGGCCGTAACCACTGCCTTCTTCGGATCAGCAAGCGGGGAGGGAATCGCCTGCACCGGCCGCGAATCATTCTTCGGTACTGAACGTTCGTCCCACTTGCCAAAGATCATCTTGCCGGCTGTGGTTTGCAGGACGGATGTGACCGAGATATCGATCGTTTTGCCGATCATCTTGCGGGCATTATCCACCACCACCATGGTCCCGTCATCGAGATAAGCCACACCTTGGTTGTACTCCTTGCCCTCCTTCAGGATAAAAACGCGCATGATCTCGCCGGGCAACACGATCGGCTTGAGAGAGTTCGCCAGTTCATTGATGTTCAGCACATCGACGCCTTGCAACTGAGCCACTTTGTTGAGATTGAAGTCGTTGGTGATGATCTTTCCCTCGTATAGCTTCGCAAGCTCAATCAGCTTAAGATCCACTTCGCGGATGGTGGGAAAATCGTCCTCGACGATCTGAATCTGCAAGGACGCCACCTTCTGCAAGCGCTGCAGAATATCGAGGCCGCGGCGGCCGCGGTTGCGCTTCAAGGGATCGGCTGAATCAGCCACCAGCTGTAGTTCCCGCAGTACGAACTGCGGCGCGACAACGACGCCATCGAGGAACCCTGTTTCCGCGATATCTGCGATACGACCGTCAATGATGACGCTGGTATCGAGGATCTTGTATGCCTTCTTCAGCTGCTTTTCACCTCCGAAGATCCCCCCCAGAGCTGCCAGATTCAGCAGATCACCCTTGTTCGCTCCCACAACCAGTCCGACGTAGGCCATCAGCAGCATGACCATGATCTGAAGAAAGCTGCGGAAGGGACCCTCTGAGAAGCTGCTGTGAATGACGAGGGCGAAAAGGTAAGCTCCGAAAATTCCCAAGATGCTGCCAATCGCGGCGCCGATCAGCCGCTTCAGGCTGATTCGCCGGAGCCGCCATTCAAACAGAACGATGGCCAAACCGAGAATCGCGCCTATGACGGCGTTGGATCTAGGGTTGACTCCGAAGGGATCAACGCGATAGCAGGTGACAGCAACAAAGAGGACGAAAAAAAAACGTATGAAGACTAGATCCACAGCAGTACCTCCGGGGAAGGGCCACTCACTTACGGCCATCCCTGCCGGCCTTTATAAAACCTTCCGTGCTGACGACCGGCGATCTATTTCGGGGCGAGTATGAGAATTAGAGGCCCCGTGCCCCCGGCACTGCTCGAGGGCTCCGCTTTACGAGGAAGAGTATATACCTCCAAAGCAAGCCGTGTTCCGGACGGGCACTGGACTTGCCCGGCCTCGCCGGTGACGGGTCAGGGAACCCGGCCGAGAACTCGGCTAGACTGATGGCATGAAGGCCGTGGTCATCAGCCGATACGGCGGGCCGGAAGTCTTGGAAGTTCGCGACGTCCCAGAACCCAGTCTGCAGCCGGGAGAAGAATTAGTCCGGGTCCAAAGTGGCGGCCTGAACTTCGCCGACACCATGAGCACCATGGGACGCTACCCAGGGCTGCCCCAGCCTCCGTTCGTTGCCGGACGCGAGTTCTGCGGCTCGCGCGCGAGCGACGGCCGGTTGGTAATGGGTTACAGCCAGTGGGGCGCTTTCGCTGAACTGGCGCCGGTTCGATCCGTGCTGCTCTGGCCCCTGCCGCAAGGCTGGAGCGCACAGCAAGGGGCTGCCTTCCCGGTGAACTTCTTCACCGCATATTTGGCTTTCTGGAAAGCAGGGCTGGTGGAATCCCCGAGGGGAAAGAATCGGCCCAGGGTTCTGATCCATGCCGTGGCTGGCGGCGTGGGCACCGCTGCCCTACAGATCGGCAAGCTCCTTGGCGTCGAAATGTTCGGCACGTCTTCCAGCCAGGAAAAGCTTGCCCGAGTAAAGGCGCTCGGGCTAGAGCACGGGATCAACTACAAACAGGAAGACTACGAGCAAGCCATTCGCGAGCTCACGCACGGCAAGGGTGTTGATGTGGTGTTTGAAATGCTTGGGGGCGAGCATACCGCCAAAAGCGTCCGCTGCTTGGGGGACTTTGGCCGGGTCATCGTCTATGGCGCAGCGACCGGTCATCGCGCCCAACTGGATCCCGGGATTCTGTATGCCAAGGGAGCCAGTGTCCACGGGCTCTGGCTTACCTATCTCGCGTCGAATCCAGAGGTGATGAGGAATGCCTGGGAGCAACTCTCATCCTGGATCGCGCAAGGCGAGCTTCATCCCGCGATTGGACACAGTTTCCCCATGGCCAGCGCAGCCGAGGCGTATCGGTTACTTCAGGAAGGCAGAAACTTCGGCAAAGTGGTCGTGAACATCTCGTAGCAACCTCTAAACCCGCCAGTACACCATCTTCGGTACCGTAGATCGGGGTTCTTTCCCGAGAGAACATACTGCAACCAGCGTTTTTACCGCGGTGATTCCGAGTTCTCGCAGGCTTTTACCGGAATACACGATGCTGGAGCGGAACAGGAATGACGGTCGACCATCTCGTACCCGAAGAAGAACCGGTCTGCGGCGCCTGGCAGAGATTCCTCCAGGGCGCGCTCATCGCATTCCTCGCCATCACATTGTTGCTCCTCTTGCATTTCCTTTTGCCGACACATACTGGGCAATTGCAGGAACAGGTCCGCTCGTTGACCGCCCAAGTGAACGAGTTGCAACAGGAAGAGGCAATGCCATCGCTGGTGCTGAACCGCTACCGCAATTCGATCTGCTATATCTTTGGCATCTATCAAATCGGCTTCCCGGGCCAGAAACCACTTCAACGCACGCGGATTTCAGGCAGCGGATTCCTGGTTGCGGATGGTCTGATCGCAACCAATCGTCACGTCGCAGAACCCTGGTATGGAGATCCAGAATCTGACGGGCCTCTTGGCCGCGGAGCATCGGCAACTTTGGAAAAACTGGTCGCCTACTTCCCGGGGTCGAGTGAGCCGGTGAATTTGAAGACAGCAGTTTTGTCATCCGACGGCGATCTCGCGTTGGTTCGCGCCACCAGCGGCACAGCCGGACTGGAGCCATTGCCCCTGGCCCGCCAGCAGCCCCAGCCGGGAGAGTTGGTCGCTGTAGTGGGTTACCCCATGGGAGTTTTGGGAATGATGGCCAAGGCCCCCACTCCAGTTTATGCGCGCATGGCTTACCGGCACGACGATCAGGCAAATGCGGGCGAACTGGCGGCCCTGTCTCTTATTCGGCCTTCTGCAACCTGTGGCCACTTGGGTGACGTGGTCGGGGACAAGTTGATCTACGATGCACCCACCGCACACGGAGCGAGCGGCGGCCCTGTGTTTAACTCACGCGGTGAAGTCATCGGGGTGAATGCCGCGTATATTGACGGATTCTCTGGCGGAACGCTCGGTGTCTCGGCCGAGTCACTGCGACCGCTGATCAAAGAAGCGCTTCGGCCTCGCTTCTAGGTTGCGGTGCGGCGGAAGCCTCTGAACCATCCCGGCTCGCGCACGTACTCCTCGTCGATTTTTCGCAGGCGGGCAGCCATGATTCCAGGCCGCCCAAGATATCCCACGACCCGACGATCATCGGCGCGCTCGACAACGGCTAGGCGTCCGATGTTATAGCGCAGCATCTTCTCGGACGCGTCGTGCAGAGTCTCGTCGGGATAGGTGACCACGACATTGCGTGAGCAGGCTTCCAAGACCGTTGCCCCGGGACTCTGTTCGAGAGCACGGAGTACATCGCCCCGAGTGATCATTCCCGCAAGTTTTCCTTCGAGATCAAGCACCAGGATTCCCTGATGGCGCGCAATCTCAGGATCACCACTGCCGATGCGGTCGGCCAGCTCACTGAGGGACACGCTGCCAGCAATGGTGGGGGGCACGCGGTCCATGGTCTCGCTCACCAGGGTGTGATGCAGCACGTCAACTTCGTATTCCTGATGGATACGCATCCCGCGGCGCCTCAGTTTTTCCGTCATGATGGAGGCTTTGGGCATGAGCAGCATGGAGATGCCGTCGGCGATCACGCTGACCAGCATGAGGGGCAGCACGGCATTGTAGTCCCGAGTTATTTCAAAAGCGAAGATGATGAAAGAGAAGGTCGCCCGGGAAGCTGCTCCAAAGACCGCCCCCATGGCGACGAGTGCAAAAGCTCCGGCCGCAATGTGGGCAGAGGGAAACAGGTGATTGAGCCCGAGTGCCAGGGCACCCCCCATGGCGGCACTCGACATAAACATAGGAGCCAGCAATCCGCCGGACGTTCCCGATCCCAGGGAAAGGACCAGGGCTGCGGCCTTGGCAATCATGACAACCAACAGGAGCTTCAGAGCGAGATTGCCATTGAGGATGTCTCCAATCGTGTCATAACCAACCCCAAGCACTCGGGGGACGAAGTATCCGATGATTCCAAGGCCGCAGGCACCAATGGCCGGCCACCACAGTTCATCGATGGGCAGCTTTTCGAACTGATCTTCGGTCCAGTACAGAACTCGCGTAAAACCGACTGCAGCCAGCCCGCAGATCACACCCAACAAAGCGTAGAACGGCAAGGCGCGGGGAATGGCGAAATCCATGGGTGCGACGGCAAACATCGGGCCCGCTCCCAGCAGCTGCATGTGAAGCGCTGCCGCGAGCGTGCTTGCAATGACGAGCGGGATGAAGGACCGGGACTTAAATTCGAAAAGGAGCAGTTCAATCGCCAGGATGACTCCTGCAATCGGCGTGTTGAATGTCGCCGACATCCCGGCAGCAGCACCGCATGCCAGCAGGACTTTGCGTTCCGCGGCGGTGGTATGCATCACCTGCCCGATCAGAGATCCAAAGGCCCCGCCGGTCTGAATGATTGGTCCTTCGGCACCGAACGGGCCGCCGGTTCCGATCGCGATCGCGGCAGAGATCGGCTTGAGAATGGCCACCCTCGGCTGGATCTTGCTGCGGTTGACCAGTACGGCCTCCATGGCTTCCGGAATTCCGTGACCTTTGATTTTTGGCGAGCCGTACTTCGCCATGAGTCCAATGACGAGTCCGCCGATCACGGGAATCAGGATTACCCAGAGGCCGAGATGTTCAACGCTGTAACGAGGGCTGGAAAAGTTGAATGAGAAATGGCCATAGAACGCAAGGTTCGTGAACAGGCCGATGAGTTTATACAGCAGGAAGGCGATACAACCCGCGATCAGGCCAACCACCGCTGCGAGAAATGAGACGGTTACAATCCGGAAGCCGCCGGCTTCGAGCGCCGGACGTTCCGCTGTGTTAACCCCTGTGACGGCGAGGCGTGCTTTCTCCGTGCCTGCACTGCCGATGATTGTCCCTGCACCGTTCGCGTCTGCCATTTTCTCCTTTACCTATGTTTTCGCAACGGCGCCCGGCTGTCGGCGACCAGCTGCTGTAAGATTTCGAGCAGCGCCGGCCCTTGCGAACGCAGCTCTTCGCGATGATGCAGCGAAAGTTCCCTCAGGACCTTTTCGCCCTTGGGCGTAAGTTGCAGCATTACTTCTCGACGGTCTCCCGAGCCGCGCTCACGGCGTACGAACCCTCTGGCTTCGAGCCGATTCACCAGTTCTACGGCGCTGTGATGATGAATCTGCAGCCGTTCTGCGACTTCTGCGATTCTTGGCCGGACAGTCACCGGCAATCCCTTGACTGCCAACAAAAGCTGGTGCTGGCGTGGCTCAAGACCAGCATCGCGAGCGGCGCGCTCGCTGAAGCGCAGGAAACGGCGTATCTGGTGTCGGAACTCGGCTAGGGACTCGAAATCGCGTTGCGTGAGAATTTTCTCCATGGCTGGGCGATTATATCGTGCCCAGACCCTATATATATCGTATCACGACCTATATAAATTGGGGCTCAACAACTCCGGTGAGCGGCTTGGAATTTCACGAAATGGCCCGCATCCATATAGAATCCTTGCTTCCCATCGCTAGGGATCGAGGAGAAGACGCGTGATCGCACGTTACACGCGGCCTGCAATGGGCCGTATCTGGGCGGAGGAAAACCGCTTCCGGGCATGGTTGAAGGTGGAACTGGCAGCCACGGAAACGCTGGCGGAAGCAGGCGTGGTGCCGACGGAATCCGCCGAGGCCATCCGCGCCAGAGCGAATTTCAAGCTGGAGCGCATTCACGAGATCGAAGCCGAGGTGAAGCACGACGTGATTGCCTTCACCACCGCGGTGGCAGAATTCGTCGGTCCGGATTCGCGCTGGTTCCACTATGGGCTCACTTCGAACGACGTGGTGGATACTGCCCAGTCGCTGCTGATCAAGGAAGCGTCCGACGTAATTCGCAAAGACCTAGAGCGGCTTTCGAATGTCCTGAAACGCAGGGCATGGGAATTTAAAGATACCCCGATGATCGGCCGCACGCATGGCATTCATGCGGAGCCAATCACCTTTGGGCTGAAGCTGGCTAACTGGTATTCCGAAGTACAACGCGATATCGTCCGCTTCGAGGCTGCCGCCGAGGATATGCGAATCGGCAAGTTCTCAGGCGCGGTGGGTACGTTCGCCCACCTGAGCCCGGAACTGGAAGAGAAAATGTGCGCCCGCCTGGGACTCAAGGCTGCTGCCATTTCGTCGCAGGTGATTCAACGCGACCGTCATGCGCATTACCTGTCCACGCTAGGGGTCATTGCCTCGACGCTAGACAAGATCTCGACGGAGATCCGGCATCTTCAAAGGACCGAGGTACGTGAGGCGGAAGAGTACTTTAGCGAAAAGCAAAAAGGCTCCTCCGCCATGCCGCACAAGCGGAACCCGGTGACTTGCGAGCAGATTTCTGGCCTGGCACGGGTTGTAAGGTCCAATGTACAGGCTGGTTTTGAGGATGTGGTGCTCTGGCACGAGCGGGACATCTCGCATTCATCGGTGGAGCGGGTCATCCTGCCTGATTCAACCACCTTGGCGAACTACATGCTCGAGAAGACGGCGAACCTTGTGGACACAATGCTCATCTATCCAGAGCGGATGAAAGCGAACCTGGAGAGTACGGGCGGGCTGGTCTTCAGCGGGCAAGTGCTGCTCGAACTCGTGGAGCAAGGTGTCACACGCGAAGATGCATATCGATTGGTCCAATCGCATGCTATGCGCGCCTGGAAAGAAGGCCTGAACTTCCGTGAGCTGGTGATGGATGATCCAGCTGTGAAGCGGGTGCCCCCGGAAGCCCTCGCCCGAGCGTTCGATGTGAGACACCAGCTCAGGCACGTGGATGCCATCTTCGCGCGGGTCTTTGGATCGGCGAAGCCCTAGTACCTAGAGGGCGATCGTTCCTCTCATCCCACAAGATTGTTTGCAGGGGATTAGTGTGCGAAACATCCTCAAGAGCGAAGCTCGACCTAGACATGCAAGGATCGCCAGGAAGACTTTGGGCGACAAGAATTCTACCTCCTTTGTGACCCTCGTCCGGTCTTTGCACTCCCGGCACCGCATCGCGGGATTGCTCATGATCCTGGCAGTTTCGGCCGCGCTGGCCGCCGAGCAACCGCCTCGATCGCAGGACTTCCGCGACCAAGCCTGGGCTGTACTGAACGAAGGGTTGCATCACAACCATGCTTCTCACCGGCTCATCGCCGTGCAGGCACTCTCATTGATGCGGACGAATCGCACGGCCGAACGTTTCGCGACGCGTGCTCTGAACGACAAGGACGCAAAGGTCCGGGCGGCGGCTGCCACTACGCTCGGGCAACTCCATGCCTCAAGGGCGATACCTGCTCTGCGCAAGGCACTCGAAGACAATCAAGTTTCCGTAGTGCTCGCTTCCGCGCACTCTCTCTATCTTTTAAAGGACAAGAGTGCCTACGAAATCTACTACGCGGTCATGATGCGCGACCGCAAGAGCACGAATGGCCTGGTGCAAGCACAACTGGACCGGCTGAAGGACCCCAAGCAAATGATGGAACTCGGATTTCAAGAGGGCTTGGGATTTGTGCCATTCGGTGGAATGGGATATGAGGCCTTCAAAGAGCTCACGCGCAAGGGAGGTACCGAGGGCGCGCGCGCAGCCTCAGCACGTTTCCTCGCTCACGACCCCGATCAGATTTCTGAAGATGCTTTACTGCAGATTGCACTGGCCGACAACAGCGAGGAAGTGCGTCTGGCGGCGATCGATGCGCTGACAGAGCGTGGCGATCCGCGTTCTATCGAACGCCTGGCGAGAAATCTTACGGACGAAAAAACGGCTCCGCGGTACCGCACCGCAGCGGCCATCTTGCATTTGGGGGATATCCGAAGCCGAACCGAGAAGTAAGTTACCTCTTCAAGGAAAACATCCCTCCACCTGCAAGCGCCAAACAGAGCGTTGCTGCCAACAGCGTAAGGGGATATTCAAATCCGCCGTTTTGCGCTCCGAACCCATGTTTCAGGTGGACAACCAGGATCGCAACCGTCATATCAACCGCGTTCAGGGCTGCGGCAATCCGGACGGCAATGCCGGCGATCAGCAATATGCCACCGACAAATTCAACCAGAGAAACGATCACAGCCGCGACCAAGGGAAGCGGAATACCGGCGTGGCCAAAGAAGCCTGCCACGCCGTGAATGCCCATGTGGAACAGCTTCTGATATCCGTGGACTAGAAATACAATTCCGACCACGATACGGAGAATGGTTAAGCCGCAAGCCTGCATAGATCCTGATGTCATCTCTTTCCTTTCTGGCTGGAGTTTGCCGGGCGAAGCTGGGGCTCAGCATTCCAGCCCGCCAGAATGTCACGCCCAAAACCCGGCAGAACATCCGGGGACAGCTGTTGAGTGCCGAGCGCTTAGGCGAGCGCTACACTGCGCAACTGCTGAACGACAAAATCTCCCATCTGCTCGGTGCTCACCGAAGCAGTGCCCTTCTCGTCGAGGTCGCGGGTACGATGTCCAGCGGCAAGCACCCGCTTCACCGCGTTCTCGATCGAAAACGCTTCTGCTTCCAGGCCGAAAGAATGGCGCATCAGCATGCCAGCAGACAAAATCGTACCCAGAGGGTTGGCGATTCCCTGACCGGCGATGTCGGGCGCGGAACCGTGTATGGGTTCGTAGAGTCCCACTTTTCCGCCTACGCTGGCCGACGGCAGCAAGCCCAATGAACCCACAACGGCGCCCGCTTGGTCGGACAAAATATCTCCAAACATATTTTCCGTGACGATGACATCGAAGCTGGCGGGCTTTGAAACCAGAGCCATCGCAGTTGAGTCCACATATCCATGAGAGAGCTTTACCTCCGGATAGCCGGCTCCGACACGGGTGAGAACTTCGCGCCAAAGGCGCGAGCTATCGAGAACGTTCGCTTTATCGACCGAAAGCAGTTGTCTGCGGCGGCTTTGTGCGACTTTGAAGGCAACATGAGCGATGCGCTCAATCTCCCCTTCGCTGTAGGTCATCGAGTCGGTCGCGCGCCGGGCACCGGGAGGTCCGTCGGTCGAACGAGCCCCGAAGTAAACTCCACCCAGCAACTCGCGGACGATCATGACGTCGGTTCCGCAAACCACTTCCGGACGCAGCGGAGACATAGGTTCCATTCCCGGCAGGCAGACCGCGGGACGCAGATTTGCAAAGACTCCAAGCGCTTTGCGCAAGCGCAGAAGACCTGCCTCGGGGCGAAGCTGGGCGGGATACTTGTCGAAGGCAGGCCCACCCACTGCACCCAGTAAAACGGCGCCTGCCCCGAGACAAGCGTCTTCGGTATCTTTCGGAAGGGGATCGTTACTGGCAAGAAGAGCAGCCCCGCCGACCTTCTTCTCGATGATGCTCAGCTTGTGACCGAAGATCTCAGCACAGGTCTGAATCACACGCACAGCCTGCGAAACCACTTCAGGACCGATGCCGTCTCCCGGCAAGGTGGTGATGGTGATCTGCATGGGGATGAATGCCCGATAAGACGAAGGGAGATTGTACCAGTGGAGCGGAAAACGATTGGCCGCAAAGAACGCCTGCGCGTTCCGCATTCTTGCTACGCAACTGGCGATCTCGGCGGTTCGATCTTCGGACTTAAACGCCCCAGAGATAGTCTTCCTGCTCGCCCTGATGCTCCGGAGCAGGCACCGGCGAAAGATGGGCCGCGCTGTAATCGGAAGGAGTTCCGGGGAATCGACGGTGCGAGTCATCGCCGACTGCTGCCGACGCGGCTTGCTCGGCTTCGACGCGCGCCGGGGGGATACGATGATCTTCGCCGTAGGCCTCGCGGATTAAGGCCAGCAGTTGGTGATCGTGCACGTGCTTGACCTCGTCGGCTAGAACTACAAAGCGTCGATAGATTTCATCTAGTTCGCGGCGCTCGAAACGATAACCCAGTTGCTCGCAGCGGAGGCTCAGCGCATGGCGGCCAGAGTGTTTGCCGAGAACCAACTTGGAATCGGGAACGCCAACCGACTTCGGCGTCATGATTTCGTAGGTGAGCGGGTTCTTCAGCATGCCATCCTGGTGAATGCCCGCCTCGTGAGCGAAGGCATTGCGGCCAATGACTGCCTTATTGGGCTGCACCGAAATGCCGGTAATCTCTTCCAGCATCTGGCTGGTGGGATAGAGCTGCTCGGTCGCGATCTGAGTCTCGTACGGATACTTGTCAGCACGTACTCGCAGCGCCATCACAATCTCTTCGAGAGACGCATTGCCTGCACGCTCGCCGATCCCATTGATCGTGCACTCAACTTGGCCCGCCCCTGCCCCGATCGCGGCAAGAGAATTGGCCACCGCAAGGCCGAGATCGTTGTGGCAGTGAGCCGAGACAATCGCTTTCTCGATTCCTTTTACGCGCTGGCGAATACTTTGGATCAGAGCTCCGAATTCGGAAGGCACCGTGTACCCAACCGTATCGGGAATGTTGAGCGTGGTCGCTCCGGATTCAATGACCGCTTCAAGTACCTGGAACAGAAACTCAGGGTCGGTGCGGGTTGCATCCTCGGGCGAAAACTCAATATCAGGGCAGAACGACTTCGCATAACGCACCATTTCGTGCGCTTGCTCAAGACATTGCTGGCGCGAGATTCGAAGCTTGTGTTGGAGGTGGATGTCGGAGGTCGCGAGGAATACGTGAATGCGGGGCCGGACGGCGGCTTCAAGAGCCTGTGCGGCGCGCGCAATATCGTGCTTGGCTGCCCGGGCGAGAGCTGCGATCACCGGGCGCGGGACTGCGGCCGCAACCGATCGAACCGCAGCAAAATCTCCGTCCGAGGCGATGGGGAAACCGGCCTCGATCACATCCACGCCCAAGCGGTCGAGTTGCAGTGCCAAACGCACCTTCTCCTGCACATGCATGCTGCAACCCGGAGACTGCTCGCCATCCCGTAGAGTAGTGTCAAAAACCGTTATTCTGGCGTAACTCATGCCAATCCTCCGGTTGTAATCTCCCTATGCTATTCGCGAATAAGCTGGAAGCAAAGCTTATAATTTTGCTGCCTATAGGAAGTTATTCTAATATAATTAGATTTGCTAATGATTGCTTAAGTTATATTACTAGGCGCTCACAATGGACATTTCCCAGCTGGAAGTCTTTCTGGCAGTGGCTCGCGAAGGTGGCTTTTCCCGCGCCGCAGACAAACTCTACCGCACTCAGTCGGCGGTAAGCCAGGCAATCCGCAAGCTTGAGGTCGAAATCGGCGAACCCTTATTCGACCGGTCCTCCCGCGACGGGCTCCTGACTGACGCCGGTCGCGTTCTTCAGGAATACGCCGAACAACTCCTGAACGTTCGCGAGAATGCACGGGAAGCTCTTGCCGAACTGCGGGAGCTGCAAAAAGGAAAACTCGTAATCGGGGCCAACGAGTTCACCGCCCTTTACCTGTTGCGAGTACTCGCCGAGTTTGGCCGGCTGCACCCGGCGATCCGGGTCATGGTACAGCGGTCGCTCGGAAGCCAGATTCCCGACGATGTACTGCGGCACAATTGCGAATTCGGCGTGCTCACCTACGATCCCGAGGAACCAGAATTGAGTTCGATTGTGGTTTACTCTGACGAACTGATCTTGGTGGTACCGCCACAGCATCCCCTGGCGCGGGAATCGAAGGTGAGCATTCGCCAGCTGGGGGCGGAGTCGTTTGTGGCGCATATCGTATCGTCGCCTTATCGCGAGAAGGTCATTCAGGCGTTCAAGCAGCACAAGACACCCTTGCACATGGGCGTGGAACTCCCCACCTTGCAGGCGATTAAACGTTTCGTTGCCATGGGCAGCGGGGTGGCCTTTCTCCCGGAAATCAGCGTAGAAGACGAAATCGCGCGCGGCGAACTGGTGAGGATCCCGGTGCAAGAGCTCAAGGTGCATCGTCAGTTGAGGTTGATTTACCGGCGTGCGGCCGCCCTCTCGCACGCCGGGCGCGCGTTTCTTAAAGTCGCACAGTCAGTGGCCAATTTGGCCGGCGGACGCTATCGTTTCGAGCGAGAACGGTAGGCGGGTTTGAACAACACCCGGGCGCAGGTTAGGATAAAGTCCTTCGTGAGCTGAATGACAAAGGCTGTCAGCCTCGCCGCTTCCCTTTTCGTTTTTTTCTGCAGCGCCTGGCCTCAGCAGACCAACAGCCTGCGCGGCCTGGTGCAGGATCGATCGGGTGCCGCCGTTGTAGGGGCAGAGGTTCGCTTCCACTCAAACAATTTCAACGCATCGGTGAAAACCGGGCGGGATGGCGCTTTCGAGATCCCGGGGATTCCAGCCCTCAAGGGCACGGTAACCATCGTGGCTGCCGGCTTTGCACCCACGAGCCGGGAATGGAACATCCGCGAAGGCGACTCCCTGCTGAAGGTCTTGCTTGAACCCGCAGGTGTGGGAGAAGAGATCGTTGTGTCGGCCACCCGTACCGAAATGAAGCTTTCCGAGCTGCCGGGGAGCGCCGTCTTGCTCAGGCAGGAAGATGTGTCAGCCAATCCTAGTCTCATGCTCGACGACATGCTGCGCCAGGTTCCCGGATTCGGGCTGTTCCGGAGATCGTCCAGCCGTGTGGCCAATCCCACAAGCCAGGGCGTTTCGTTGCGCGGAGTGGGCGCAAGCGGCCCCAGCCGCGCTTTGGTTCTGGAAGACGGAGTGCCGATAGTGGACCCGTTTGGCGGGTGGGTGTACTGGGATAGGATTCCGCGCTCTGAGATTGCGTCGGTGGAGGTGTTTCGGGGAGGGGCATCGAACCTCTATGGCAATGCGGCCTTGGGAGGCGTAGTTCAGTTTGTAACCCGCACGCCGAGACAGCCTGCCGCCTCGCTTGATCTCTCTTACGGAAACGAAAACACACCGGATCTGTCGGCCTGGACAGGGATGGCCGCGTCGGGCTGGGATTTCTCCTCGGCATTAGACTTGGCGCGAACCGATGGCTACATCCTGGTGCCGAGCTTTCAACGCGGTGCCGTGGATACGGCCGCGAATTCCAGGCACGCGACCGTGGATGCGTCCGTGGGGCATAGGATCGGAGAAAACGGACGGGCTTTCCTTCACGGCACTTTCTTTGATGAAGCGCGCCACAACGGCACAGCGCTCACAGTGAACAGTACAGGTACAGGATTCGGCGATGCCGGGCTGAATACGGCGCTTGGCGGGCATGACTGGCTTAGCGCGCGGGTGTTCGGGCTGGTGCAAGGTTACGACCAGACATTTTCCTCAGTAGCACCCGATCGCAGCATCGAGGCGCTGACGAACATTCAGCATGTGCCTTCGCAACAGCTGGGCAGCTCCGTCCAATGGAACCACACCTGGTCACGTCAGACCCTGATCGCAGGCCTGGATGCGCAGGAGGTCATGGGAGCGAGCGATGAACAACTGTTTTCATCGACTACCGGCAACCACTTTGCGAACAACGTTGCCGGGGGCCGGCAAGGCTCGATCGGACTGTTCGGGCAAGACGTCATCCAGGCAGGCAATTGGACTGTCATCGGCGGATTGCGGTGGGATCGCTGGACCAATACCGATGGCAGCAATACGCGAATCCCGCTTCCCTCCGGGAGCGTCACGCAAAGTCTGTATTCCGATCGGGAGGCAACCGCCTTTAGTCCAAAACTGTCCATCCTGCGGAAGGTCAGCTCGAATGTATCGGTTTCTCTGTCGGCCTTCCGTTCGTTTCGTGCCCCAACTCTGAATGAGCTCTATCGCAGCTTCCGGCAGGGGAATACGCTCACGCAGGCAAACGCGTTTCTCGGTCCCGAGCGCGCAACCGGAGCCGAGGCGGGAGCCCGCCAAACGGCCGCGAACGGAAGGATGGAAATCCGTGAGACATTGTTCTGGGCGGACGTCGTAAACCCGATCACCAATGTCACCATTTCCACCACTCCGGCTCTCGTCACGCGCCAGCGGCAAAACCTGGGGCGCACGCGTTCGATCGGCACGGAATTTGACGGTAGCTTCCGCCTCCCCAGCCATTTCCAGATTGACGGGGGATATCAGTACGCCCACGCCGTTGTGGTGGAATCCTCGCCCAACCTCATCGGGCTCAATGTCCCCGAGGTGCCGCGGCATCAAGCTTCTCTCGAACTGCGCTACTGGAACCCATCCCAGCTGATGTTGAGCGTACAAGGCCGTTACTCCGGCGTGCAGTTCGACGACGATCAAAACAAGCTGAGGCTCGGGTCTTTCTACGTGATGGGCCTGTTTGCCGGGCGCGAGTTCCGGCACGGACTGACAGGCTACATCGCCGCCGAGAACCTGCTGAATCGGCGTTACGTTGTGACCCTCACCGGAAATCCCAGCAATCCTCTGCAAAACTGGGGTCCGCCGATCCTGGCCCGAGTGGGCCTGCGGTTTGAGTTTCCCAGCCGTTAAAGGCGAGGACACAAAAGTCTCGAAATAAGCTCCGGAGCCGGTTCGCCGATTTGAACATTGGACAAGAACTCGACCGGTTCCAGGTATTGACAGCGATGAGGAAACGTCATCCTCATTGGGTGAACATGATTTTGAAAGCGCAGTCTGGGCCATTCGCCACCAGGTGGATGATTTACCTGGTAAAGCCGCCGACACTGATGTTCTTATCAACACCATCAACCACAGGCTTTTAGAGCAGCGGGAACGAGACGGAACCGAGTAGGCAGACGTGCTTACCGCTCCGGGCGTTTGAGCCCGAGAGCGGTGTCCGCAAGTTCTAGATAGTGTTCGAGCCGCGAAGGTTCCTTCGAACGGTCATCGAGCGGAATCAGGCGAGGCCCCTCGTCTCGAGCCGCGGATTCCTCTGGAGGAATGGGCTTCAGCTTGAAAGAACCGCTCTGAACGGGCTTGCGCCGGGACGCCATCAGCGTTTCGGCTCCTTGTCCTGATGGAAAGTGACGGAAGCGCTGGCCTCGGTTTGGCCAGAGGTGAAGGCCAGACCCCGGTCCTGTTCGGCAGCCGGAGCACCCTTCAATGCACGCTTGCGATTCTCTATCTCCCTCAACTGACGGATAATTTCGGCCTCCTCGGCGGCGTATTCTTCCTCGCTGACCTCCCCCGACTCCAGTTTGAGCTGAAGTTCCAGCAGGCGCTCCTTCACCGGGGCGTCATCGGTAAACTGTTCTTCGGCAACCTTCTGCAGTGTCCGCAGAACGAAGCCGAATCCGGAGAACGGCATCATCAAGAGATCGTCAATCAGTAACATCTGCGTGTAACCTTCGAACAAACGCTGACAACCGACAGGCTCTTATCCTGCCGCAACCCTTTCCAGCTTCAGCCGTATATTCACGAAATTGTACGGAGGCCAGGGGCCGGTGTATTTGAATTTCAGCCTCTGACCGTACTTCCGTGCAATCTTGTTTACACCACTATCGAACTCGGCCTCGCGCTCGCGTTCCACCAAGAAGGCGGCGTTCATGATCATCTTGTCCCCGATCGGCTGGTTGTCACGCGAAGCTACACAAACGTGACGCAAAGCTTCATAGATTTCGCGCACATAAGTAATCGAGCGCTCTGCCAACGCCTTATCAATCATGCGGCCCAGCTGCATTCTCGCGAGATAGGTAGATTGCAGGTGCTTGCGGATGATTTCCTGATGGAACTGCCGGATCTCTTCGTCTTCCCGCTTGATGTCTTCGATGATTTGGTCGCGGTCCCAGTTCACTTTGAGACCAAATTCGAGTTTGCCGGCCATCTGATGGAGAACGTCCTTGAGCGACGGATAAATGCTCTTGAGCACTTCGCGAATATCGTCGTCAGTACGGAACACCGTACCGAAGCTCATGGGAATGATGGTGTGGTTCTTCATCACCGTCTCGATGACGTGCTCATGGGCGAGAGCGTTTTCGCGCGTGGGGTCAAATATGTACACCGACGTATTGCTGACCACGGCAGCGATATCCTGATAGTTGACCGTGTAAACCATTTCGCCGCTGCCGCCAATTCCACTCTTGCCAAACGTGACCGGATCCTTTGCCTGCACGATCCCGTAGACGTAGCGGCCCCCCTCCCCTGGAGTAACTTGCTGCGGCGCACCCGCCTGTTCCATGCGGACGTGAACGTCCTCTTTCGATTTGGCTGCTTTGCGCGGCCTCGTCGCCGCTTTGCGCGGCCTCGTCGCTGCCTTTGTGGCCATAGCTTTTGCCTTGGTGGATTTCTTCAAATTGCGATCTCCCCTCTTAGTCACACATGTGAGACAGGGAACACCATCTTAAAAATCGTTCCCTTTCCGATACTGCTGCGAACCAGGATCTTGCCACTGTGCCCTTCCACGATACCCTTGACGATCCATAACCCAAGTCCGGTCCCTTTTTCGCCCTTGGTGGAAACAAAAGGTTCGAACATCGTGCTGCGGATTTCCTTGGGGATGCCGCCGCCGGTGTCGGCGACAACGATACTGATGCTCCCTGAGGGTCCACGCATGGACTTCCGGTAACGGGTCCGAACGGTGAGTTTGCCGCCGCCGACCATGCTGTCCTGCGCATTGACCACAAGGTTGGACAGCAGTTGACGGAACTGATCGGCCGAGCCTTTCATCGGAGAAAGCTCGCCCAGACACTTGTCAACTTCAACCCCGGATTTTGACAGCGGACGGGCGAACAACGTAAACGTATCTTCCACGATGCTGTTCAGGTCGAAAGTGCCCAGTTGTCCCGCATTGCGGTAGAGACCAAGCATTTGGCGAACAATCCGCGTTACACGGTCGGTCTCGTTCTTGAGGGCTTCGTAGATCGGCTGGGAGGCGGGATCGAGCCGGTTGCGCAGGAGATAAATGGCATTCTTGATCGCCTCCATGGGATTGTTGATCTCGTGGGCAATGGTGCCTGCCAGTTTTCCGGTGGCCGCAAACTTCTCCATCTCTAGCATGCGCCGTTCCAGCTGCAACTGTTCGAGTCGTTTCCAGGTGGAGAAGTCGCGCAAGACCGTGACCGTGTATGCCACCTGCCCACGAGCATCGTAGATCTTTCCGGAACGGGCGGCGTATTCAATTTCCGTCTTGTTTGCCGGGTGATAGAGATGAATCGCCTTATTCTGGCGGTCGAGGAATGAGAACGTAAACGCGGTCAAATAAGCGTCGAGTTTCGCCTCGTTCTTGACCAGTTGCGGATCGCGGGAGGCATCCGCCGAGCCAAAAAGCTCTTTCGCCAGCGGATCGATCAGCACGATCTTGGCCGCGTTATCGGCGACAACGATGGGATCTCCGACGTTTTCGACCACCAGATTCAGGCGGTCGCGATCTTGCCTCACCACCTCTTCTGCCGCCCGCAGTTTCTCGAGATTGGCGCGCACTTCCTGATCGGCCCGACGGAGATCGGTGACATCGCGCATCACCGTAACCATCCCGGTACGAGTTTCACTGACGAAGGTTGGCGCGCAGACCGCTTCGAACAACACCTCCTCACCCTCCATGACATCAACCAGCGTCAAGTCGCGCGAGCTATCCGAGGCACTGACCACCATCGAAGACAACGCCGCCGAGAACAGCAGGTTGTTGAACTCTACGGCATGCCTACCGCCTTCGCTAATTCCTTCGGGCACGCGGAAGAAACGTTCCGCCGCGCGGTTTTGAATAATCACACGATGCTGGTTATCAGTGAGGATCACCGGGTCGGCCATGCTTTCCATGACGGTGGCCATGCGTGAAATGGTCATTTCCATATCGCGCATGCGGTTGTAATAGTGCTCCACCTTGAAAAGCCGAGACAGATGACGATTGGAACGGTCCACCAAGCTGCGGTACTGGCGCAGTTGGGTCTGGGTTGGCGAGCGCCCGAGTTGTCCGATAACCATGGTGATATAGGCGCGCATACCGCAAGCCGAACAAACTTGCTGCTGGATCTGCAGCTTGCGCCTGGGATCGGCATTCTGCACGGCAAGACAATCAGCCCGCCGTTCCCGCTCTGCCTCCCAGCAGCGCGTCTGACTGCGGTAAATCATTGGATGGGCGTAGATCGAACCGGCTCTCAGCCGACCGTCAGGAAGGAGCACAGGCTGCAAGTTCACCAGAGCAGCGACCAGGGGGTCTTCGCTCGCCCAAAGCGATGTTTGAAAGCTCTTCAGCGTGGCGGAGTCAAAGTTGAGAGACGCAGCGGTCTTGATCTCGCCGCTGTCGAAATCTACCTCGATCACGGCAGCCCGCGGGAAACCCAGGAAGACGATTTCCTCCAGGAGGATAGGGAAGATCTCTTCCGGGCGTTCTGCCGCAATTAGGCGCAGAGCCGCCGATTCATTCGACGACCGTTGGTCTCTGAAGCGCTCGCGTCTGGGATTCAAGACAGGGCTCGCCATACGGCCTATTTCTTCTACACAGGGAGGCGTTTATCCCCTGCGTGCTGCCCGCCGTACAACCGGCGTGCGCGCAACCCGGCGCGTCGTTTCTACTTCGACCTCGGGCAGTTCCTCGCCCCCCAACTGCGGACGGGAAACCAGGCCAGTTAAACCTACGGCATCCGCATACTTCAGATAAGTGTCGATGGACGCCACCACCACGCGGGCTTCGACTGTGATCAAGTCGATACCGACGAGAGAGATGCGCACCCAAGCATCGATCACGATGCCTTTATCGAGCACACGATCGAGAACGTCAATAAGGCTCGAACCGCCCGAAACTCGTTCGACCGCCATGTGAAAATCTCCTCCTAATAAGTCAACCCTCTATCGGGGCCGCCGCACGCGAGTTGCCTTGGGGCCCGACGCACGCCGGGGGCTGGGGGGAGCCTTCTCCGCCAAAGCGGGAACAACAGGAGCCTGCATCGTCAAGTGTGGATCGTACTTCCACCAGTTCAATCCGATCTGCTCGGCCTTATCTACCGAACAAACCAGCAGCCGGATTCGAATGGTAAGCAGTTCTACGTTAGCCAAGGAAACACGGACGTCGCCCGCGATTACCAAACCTTTGTCCAGAACCCGATCGAGAATGTCTACAAGGTTCGTTGTCCCAGAAACTGTAGGAACTCGCTCCATTCGGACGTCTTTCTGATGCATGATTGAACGAAAATTTCCCGTTCTGCGCGCCTGATGCTAACCGCAGCAAGCGCTCCATGTCAACGCAAATAGCCGGATCGGCGGAACGGAGCGGTTTCTAGCAGACTTCGCCTGGCTTGAGATTCCAGAACGGCCGCCTGCTGTTGCCCATTGCCGCTGAAAGCGGTCGCCCACGGCCGAAGAGAACGTTCCGTGCCGAACACATAGCCAGCGGAACCGTGATTGCGAGGCTTGTCTGAACGGCGCCCGGAAAGGGATTGGGACGGGACGAAGGCGATCCTTGGTTTTCCGATCGGTTATTTCAGCTCTTGCAACCTGGCCGAAGCAATCTGTCCGGCCTCAGTTTGTGGAGATTCCTTCTGAATCTGCTCGTATAGCTTCTTGGCGTCCGCATTCATCCCTGAGGCTTCGTAGGTCTCGGCTAACTGAATTTCCGCGCTGGTTTTGCCGACCGTTCGTGTCGGATCCGCGATCAAAGCTTTGTAAAGATCGAGGGCGTCCTTGGTGCGGTTGGTGTTTCGGTACACGGAGGCGAGCGCGACTTTGGCCAAAGCCGACAGGTCGGAATTGCGCATTTCGGAAACCGCCCTCAGCTCGCGCTCAGCCGCGGGATAGTCGCCCAGTTGGGAAGACGTGACACCTATGAAGTAACGCGCGTAGTCTGCCGCGCGCGTGTGGGGGTACTTGTCGGCAATTGCCTGAAACTGCTTGCGGGCTTCGGTGGCACGCTCGTTGGCTGAGGCAAAGGAAAGCAGGTCGGGTTGCGGTGGCATCCCAGCCGGACGAATCGGCGCGTTGAGCGTCTGCACGCCCCGAGTGAAGTCAATGCTAGCCTTCTCGTCCTGAATCGACCAGTAGTACCAGAATCCTAAAGCGCCCCCAACCAGAACTATGACGATCGCCGCTGCGGCAATCAGCTTTCCTTTGTGTTCGGCCGACCAGTGAACAGTCTGCTCCGCTACCTGCAGGGTGGTCCTGCTGAATTTGTCTTGTTTGAGTTGACGACGGGTTTCTGCGCGCACAAACTTCCCTTCTGCCAGGCTGGGGTGGAATTATTGGAAGCTTCAGTTTATCAGTGGGGATTTGGGAGCGTCAAAAAGCATTCCCAACCCAGCATTCACATTGCGGAGTTCCCAAGGTGAATGCTGAGTGCTGATGAGTTTAGCGGGAGGCTTCTTCCAAGATTCCCTTCTCGAGCTTTTCCTGACACTCGATGCAATGGCGCGTCCAGGGAACGGCCTCAAGACGCTTGGGATTGATGTCCTTGCCGCAGGAGATGCACTCGCCGAACGAACCTTCGCGGATCCGAGCCAGTGCGCCCTCGACCATCTGCAACAGTTGGCGGTCGGCATTGCTCTGGTGGAATAAGAACTCTTTGTTGTAAGAGCTGGCAGCCTTGTCGGCGATGTCCTGCGCTACGTCTTCATCGGCTGCTCGGCCGTCCTGCTGTATGCGCGAGACCATGCGGCGCAACTCCTGCTGCCGGGTTTCCAAACGCTTCTTGAATCCTTCTAATTTCTTCTTGTCCATCTCCATTCCAAACCGCGCCGAGCACTTGAAAGAGCACCCGGGCACCCTAACCAAACGGGAATGATATGCGCGTAACTTAAGATGCGTCAACTATGAGAATGGGTGCAGAGAACCAGCCTTCCTAAAAGGTCACGCATCCTAGGGGAAATAGCTGGTTGACAACGGTTCACCGCGGCAACGGGTTGGGTGTTTGCGCCAACGCATATGCCATCACCGCCATGCACGCGGCGTTCTCGCGCAACTCCTCCGGGACAACCTTGTCGAGCGTATCGCCCGCCGTGTGGTGAAAGGTGAAATACTTCAGCCCGTTTTGCCAAACGCCGAGCGCCGGAACGCCCTTGTCGGAGAGCGTTTCAATGTCGGTCTCCGGCGAACTGGTAACCACGTCAAGAATGCTCCCACCGATCGGGCGTAGGATGTCAAGCACCGGCGTCAGCTCCTGTTGAGCGGCGGCGCTGATGCGGACATGGAAGCCGAGAGGATGTTCTGCCCCGAGATCGCTTTCCATTGCCGCGACATGGTTCGCAATCTGGGACCCGTATTCTTTGGCATATGCGTCGCGCCCGCTTGCACCCATCTCTTCATTCATCCAAGCGATCACGCGAATAGTCCGCTTGGGGTGGAGATTGAGCCGCTGCAGAAGCTCGGCGGTTTCCATCGCCACCACTACCCCGGCGCCATCGTCGATCGCACCCGTGCCAAGATCCCAGGAATCGAGGTGCCCCGAGACGATCACGACCTGTTCGGGATGCTCTGAACCTTTCAGATCGCCAATGACGTTATAACTCTCGACCTTCGGGCCCTGGTGAGTCGGCAAAGACAAGTGGATTCGCACCGTTCCCTTTTGGCACAAGCGCGCGATGAGCATGGCGTCTTCTGCCGCAATCGCGCCCGCGGGAATATGAGCCGGTGCGCTGTAACCGGTGTGAGGCAGGCGGTAAACTCCGTCTCCCGTCGAGCGGACCAGCGATGCGATGGCTCCCAACTTCTCTGCCGCAGCTGCGCCCGCAGAGCGATATGGAACCGACTCACCGTAGGCCGAGCCCGCCCGGCCGGCAACTGCTTTGCGCGAGTCGTAGGCAAAATCGAACAGCACGATTTTTCCCGCGACTTTTTCCTTCCCGAGTGAAATCAAGTGATCGAAGTCGTGCGCAACCACAATCTCTCCGGTAATGCCAGCTTCGGGAGTGGGTGTGTTCCCCCCCAATGCCGTGACGAAGATCTTCTGTGTGGCGCCGGAGACCTGCCCCGGATACTCCACCAGTTCGGCGGCATCCTTGCCACGGTTGAAACGGGGGACCATCACCGGCTCGAGCCTCACCTCGAGTCCGAGCGCGCGCATTTCGCCGGCGACGTAGCGAACGGCCGCATCAGCCTGGGGTGAGCCACCCGGGCGGGGTCCGATGCTGTCGGTCAAGTGCTCGAGCTCGGTGTAGCCATAGTTGTCCGCGAGCGCGGCGTCACGAATCTTAGCCATGTCGGTACGAAGTTGGGGAGAGAACTCGCGCGTCGCACTTTGTGCCTCGTGGGGGACCTGCCCCCAGGCTGAGGTGCTGAGAGTCTGGGCAGAAACTCCGTACACGAGTGACAGCAAGACCGCGAAAGTCAGGAATCGCATCGCTACCTCCGGGCGGGGATGAATTTATTTAATCACGAGAGTTCCTGCCCTGCAGGGCCGCCAACTTCCGGGGCATGAAAAAGCGGCCCCACGTTCGGGGCCGCGTTTCAAAAGAGGCTGAAGAGGAATACTCAAGATTCGCTGAGGAGCGCCGCTCTAGCTGAAAGAGCGGCTGGGTCGATGGGTCGAGAACAGTGGAAGAGGATCGAACGCATTTACGGCCTCTTTTCTTGGAATGGAATAGGAGCACTTCCGCGACCAAAACCAGCACCCAGACCGGGATTTACCGAAACTGCTGGGGTACAAAGGTTTAGCATCCAGGCCTCGAATCACGGAGTAGGCACTGTGATCATTCCCCAAAGTGCAGAATTCTGCACATGCGGTGCAGGGCACGGTTCGTACAACCATAACGGTGAATTTTCACGCTTCCCCGACGAGAGATTTCCGCGCGATCCTAAACTCGGGGGACTGGCACAGGCAAAGAGCGTTGGGCGCGACTCAATGCATGCTTTTCCGATCCCAGCCAAAGCTGATTTCACCCTGGGAACGGCTCTCGAGAATTACCCAATAACCGCGGCACATCGATCTGGCTTGTCCCCCGCATCCTATTTCCTGAGTTCTCGAATTTCTGATACACATTGAGATTGCACCGGAGGGTACATTTGCGTCGGGTTGCCACGGGGTTTTTTCTATCATCCTTGCTCGTTCTTGCCCCTGCCTGCGGGGGCGGGAGCTCTAGTTCCACGGCAGGCGTTCGCTTTGTGCAGGGGTCGATCGACTCACCTTCCGTCGATTTCCTGGTAAACGGCACTACCCAGAAATCAAACATGCTCTACGGCAACGCCAGTTCCTATGTTTCCGTAACCTCAGGGAACAGCCGGGTCCAGGCCATCCCGGTAAATGCAACCAAACCACTGCTTGACCAAACTCTCTCGCTGGCGGATAGCGCCAACGAAACGGTCATCATGACCGGCCCCGTGGCACAGCTCAAAGCGTTGGTATTGAACGACGGCTCTACGACAACCGGCGGAACATCCGGTGTGGCCAGTGTGCGCGTGGTGAACATCTCCACCCATATGGGGCCTGCCGATGTCTACATTGTTCCCTCGGGAGGCAGCCTTGCGGGAGCAACTCCGGTTTCGAGCGGACTCAATTTTGACCAGGACACGGGTTATCAATCGGTGAACGTCGGCACCGGGGGCGCTGATTACACGGTCTACATGACGGTTCCGGGTACTCAGTCGGTTTATATCAGCACGGGTCCACTCACTTTTAGCTCAGACAAGAAGCAAACGGTGATCATTCTGGATGGTCTGGCGGGCGGTTTCACTTTTACCCAGCTCACAGACCAATAGCGCAGCCCACGAACCGGATCTCATTACAATCAGCTCAACAACACTTTCCACCAGTTTCCGCGTCTAACTGTTTGACAGAGCTGCGGATTTCATTTCTCCCCTCTAGGGGCACGTGGCACCCGCGATATAATCGTCGTTTCGGCACACGGGAGGCAAGTACGGATATGCGAGAGCATGCGAACGTCCTTTGGGGGCGTTTGAAGGCGAACGGAGTAGCGTCGTCGCTGATCATTCTGCTGACGCTCACATTGGGAATCCTCATTGGCACCATCATGTCCGGCGGCGTACGGGGCCAGGAGAAGAAGTCCTCGGACCCGAACCCGCTAACGGTTCCTGCCCGCAAAGAGTCTTCCAACCAGTTCTCGCAGATTGCAAAGTCGCTTGAGCCCGCAGTGGTGAATATCAACACCGAGTCGACGCTAAAACCTAGCGCCCGCCGACGGCCGGGCCAGCCTGGCGGAGACGACGACCAGGAAAATCCATTCGGCGATTTCTTTGATAAGTTTTTCGGCAATCAGGACACTGGCCCGATCAAGCAGCGCTCCCTGGGTTCCGGCGTGCTCGTGGACGGGAAGGGTTACATCGTCACCAACCGCCACGTGGTCGAAAAAGCAGACCGGATTCGGGTCAAGCTGCAAGATGAGCCCCCGACGGTGCAACACGATGCAAAGGTGATCGGCACCGATCCCGAGACCGACCTTGCTGTGATCAAGATTGACGTTGACAAGTCCCTTCCATACGCCAAGCTGGGGAACTCTGACAGTATGCAGGTGGGCGATTGGGTGCTCGCCATCGGTAGCCCGTTCGGCCTTCAGGCCACGGTGACCGCAGGCATCGTTTCGGCCAAGGGCCGCAACATCGTCCCCAACCGGCAATTCCAATCCTTCATTCAGACCGACGCCGCCATTAACCCGGGAAACTCCGGCGGGCCCTTGGTCAATATGGATGGCGAGGTGATCGGTATTAACACGGCCATTTTGACAGATACGAATGCCTACGCCGGTGTCGGGTTCGCCTTGCCCTCCAACACGGTTGCCCAGGTTTATAACCAGCTCACCGGCCCTGAGCACCGCGTACAGCGGGGTTCGATTGGGATTGAGTTCAACGCCCAAGAGAATCCTGCAATTGCCCGGGTGTACGGCGTGCAATCAGGGGTCACGATTTCCAATGTGGTTGCCGGCAGCCCTGCGGAAAAAGGCGGCCTGAAGGTAGGAGACACGATCGTGTCCGTCGATGGCAAGCCGGTTAAAAACGGTGACGAGCTGGTGGCAGACATTGCGGGCCGCAAGCCAGGCAGCAAAATCGCGATTGGATACGTGCGTGGTGGAAAGAAAGAAGAAGCCAGCGTTGTCGTGGCCGACCGCGCCAAACTGTTTGCTTCGCGCCTTGGCGACGAGGACGAGGGCAGTGAAGAATCCCAGCCGAAGCAGAGCAAGTTCGGAATCACCGTCCGTGCGCTCACACCAGAAATGGCAGACCGTTTGAATGTTGCTTCCGGCAAGGGTGTTGTGGTTCAGGATGTGCGACCCGGGTCCTTCGGCGACGACACCGGCCTGACCCGCGGAGACATCGTCCTCGAGATTAACAAGCAGCCGGTCAACAGCGAGGATGACTTCGAGCGAGTGCAGGCGGGCCTGAAAAGCGGGCAGGATGTCGTCTTCTTGGTCCGTCAGCGGGGCGCAGGGCGCAACGCGGGGACGATCTTCCTGGCTGGCACACTTCCGTAACAGTTACTTGCACTCCCGGCACTGGCGCAAATCGGCGTTTTAGGAGAAGATGGTCCGCGCATCTAAGAATGTAAGCAGTTGGCCTAGGAGCCAAGGCTGCTCGAAAACATGGAAAGCGGAGATGTAGCGCATGAGTTTTATCCATCGGAGATTGCCGATCATAGCGGCGGGCGTTGTGCTGGCCGCCTCGATGGCATCCGCGAGCACCTCAACGAAAAAACAGCCGGCCAAATCTAAACCCCACGCCGCAAGCAAACTGCACAAGAGTTCGCGGCACTCCGGCAAGAAGTCCCGCAAGCCGCGCGGACAGCAAGCAATCGACAACACCCGGGCACGGGAGATCCAGGCAGCATTGGTCCGCGAGCACTACTTGAGCGGCGAACCTTCCGGAGCGTGGGACTCGGCCACTCAAGCGGCCATGCGGAAGTATCAGGCCGATCAGGGATGGCAGAGCAAGACCGTTCCGGATTCACGAGCTCTGATCCGCCTAGGATTGGGCCCAAATCATGATCATCTACTCAACCCCGAGAGCGCAATGGTGACAGGCGCGCCTGTACACTCGGCGCGAGCGAATTCTCGAACCCCCGCAACCACCACGGTGTTGCCGGTGCAGAGTTCGTCGCCAGGCTTGGCCGTCAGTACAGGCTCTGACCTCTCTTCTTCCCGCTAAAGGTCTTACTCAAGCCGCAAAGGTTGGTTCTTCAGCACCGCGGCAGGATTGTCTTCGACCAGCGCGCGAGCAATATCATTTCCGAATTCCCTTTCGAGGATTTTGCGTGCCTTCGAAAGGACCGGCGGACGGCGAACCGTGTCATGGGAGTCTGTCGCAAGAAAATGAACGACACCCTGTTTGAGAAATTGGCGCGCGCAACGACCGGCGGTTTCTCCCCACTCCCCGGTCAGAGCCGAGGCGGTGATCTGCACCGCGCATCCGCAGTTCACCCAGTGCTGAACACGCTCGGGCGCTTTCTGCAAAATCGGGTTGCGTTCGGGGTGGGTGATGATGGGCACTACCGCCATGGCGCACATGTTCGCCAGCCAGTCGTCCATCTGCGGCGGAATGCTAAAGTTGTTGAACTCAACCAGCAGGTAGTGGGTGTTCCCAATGCACCAGCGCTCGGGCTTCTCGAGCGCCGCCTGCATGTTTTCAAACGAGAGATGAAAATCGCATCCCAGGCTCAACTGCGGAGACGGCCCGATGCGCTGTTGTAGTTGCTTCAGCAACTGGGCGAGATATGCGCGGTCATAGTAGTAGCGGTCGTTGGCGTGCGGCGTGGCCACCATTTGCTCGATGCCGTCCTGAGAGGCCATGCGACACATGGCCTCGGAAGTTTCCCAAGATTTCGGGCCATCGTCGACCTCAGGCAGGATGTGGCAGTGGATATCGATCACTGAGAGGATTTTAAGCAGATTCTGGCGGCAGCGGACAATGTTGAGTACCGCACCTGGCGTTTCAAAGTAGGCGCACCCGATGGGAAGGCTCGACCCAGACTTGCTACCTGACACATACGGCCTAGGACTGCATCAGCTTCCATAATGCTTCCCGACAAAATCCCTTATTTCCGAGTACGCTTTCTTGAGCACTTCTTCCTGCGGCAGGAAGACAATCCTGAAGTGCTTGCTCCCGGGGCGCTGCCCGAAACCAGAGCCGTGAACCACCAGGATGTGTTTCTCGAGGAGAAGGTCCTTCACGAAGACCTCGTCGCCTTCAGGAATGTCGATGCGCGGAAAGGCGTAGAACGCCCCCCGCGGCGGAACGCAACTCATATGCGGAGTCCCATTGCAGGAGTTCACGGTGAGATCACGGCGAGCGCTGAGCTTGCGAATCACTTCGACGAGATGATCTTGCGGTCCGTCCAAGGCCGGCTTGATTGCGTACTGCTCGGGGTGATTTGCTGAAAGGCGCGCCCGCAAGAGCTTGTGCATGCCTTCGATGAACGGCTTCACCGCAGCCTGTTCGCCACTCACGATGGTCCAGCCGATGCGCCAACCGGGAGCCAAATAGTTCTTCGATAAGCCCCCCAGAGTTACAACCGGAACATCGGGCGCAACTGCGGCGATCGAAATCTGTTCGCCACCGTCCAGGATCAGTTTGTCGTAGATTTCGTCGGCAATGATGAGCAGATTGTGCTCGCGGGCAATATCTGCGATCCGCTCCAGCATGCGGCGCGTGCACAGGGCCCCGGTGGGGTTATTGGGGTTGATCAGCACGATACCGCGGGTACGCGAGTTGATCTTGCGGCGCATGTCCTCAAGATCGGGCTGCCATCCATCGTCCTCGTTCAGGTAATAGGTGTTCTGCACCGCCCCCGTCTTGCAGACGACCGCCGAATAGAGAGGGTAATCAGGACAGGGGGTAAGCACATTGTCGCCTTCATTGAGAAGCGCCGTAAGGCAAACATCAACAGCCTCACCGGCGCCATTGGTGACCGATACGTCCTGAACCGAGGTAATCCCCTTGCGCGCAGCCTCGCCGCGAATGGCCTCCAGGGCCTCAGGAATCGCGGTCGACGGCGCATAACCGTTCCTGTTGTCGCGCATTGCCCGGCAGGCCGCCTCGACCACATGGGGAGGGGTCACAAAATCGTAGACGTTGGGATCGCCCACATTCAGAAACAGGACCTTGTGTCCCTGTTTTACGACACCCTCGGCGGTAACCGCGAGATCCCGGATCGCGTATCGCAGGTTGTCGAGGCGCTTCGCAGGCATGATTTCCCGGACTTGAGTTGGCATGAGGGCAATTCTAGCGTAAGGGGCACAAAATCGCGATTTCAGGCGGTTCCCAGCCCCCCGGGACGCGCGGCTGTGCAGCTACTTCCGTGATCTCTTTCCCGGCCACGGACTTCCCTAGAATTTGAAGGTCGCAAGAAGCACGACTCTGGCATACCTGAGACCCAGAAAATGCAAGTAACCGTAAAACGGGTGATAACAACGGTGATGGTGGTAGGCGGGCTGGTCACCGGATATCAGATTTTGAGTAAGCCGCAGCCGGTGGCGACACCGCAAAGCGTTGAAGAAACACGCGCGAATGCTCAGTCTTTTGACCAGAAGATCGCGGTGGTTGAGACCGCGCGCCCGGAGAACGGCGCTCCCGCCGAGGTTCGATTCACATCCGCCGAAGTAAGTGCCGAACTCGCCCAGAGCATGGGGGAGGTGCCACCCGCGAATATCGGGACCTCCCAGCCTAGATCCGCAGACAACGTGATCGGGCCAGGCGACGTTCAGATCAAGGGATACCAGGTCAGACTAGAAGGAGATGTGGCGCGCGGACAGTTTGTTGCGAATGTTGCAGGCAAAGACGTGTGGGTGACACTCGCAGGACATCTAGGTTCAGAAGGCGGCTACGTTACCTTCGATCCCACCGAATTCAAGGTGGGGGAATTCAGCATCCCGATCTCTCTCGTCAATTCAGCCCTGCAGAAGAAACTCGCAGAGCAGCGCGAACAACTCCGCCTGCCTTCTGGGATTGCCAGCTTGCGCGTCGAGAATGGCGAGTTGGTGGTTACGCAGAAGTAAGTCCTCTTGCCTGACTTGTAGCGGCCTACGCATTCCGAAGGGTGTGCACGTCAGTGAGCGGAGAAGACCCGGCGCTCAGCTTCGTCGGCGGTAGTAGACATTGAACTCGTATCCAGGCTGCGGCGGGAACAGTTCCGCAATTTTCCGCAAGCGTTCCGCCATGGCGGCCGGGGCTAGCAATGGGTAGTCCCGTTCGCGCAGGTCGTGATAATCGACGTCCAGGAAAAGCGACAGCAGGTATATCGAGATGGCGTCAGCGAAGGTAGCGGCAAAGTAGTCGTTCTTGTGTTTCTCCGCGTCTGCACCCTGGCCCGTGGCCGTCTTGCGCGATTCCCAGGCATCCATGGAAGTCTCACCGCGCACACTGGCTTCAGCCTGCTTCCAGACTAGTTCGGCGAACTCCTGCGAGACGCCTGCACGGTCAACAAACGCGTGTCCCACGTTGATATAGAACTCGAAGGCGATGGAGAACTTGTCGTCCATTAGCCGCGTGGAGATAAAGACACACTGCGATCCGCCCAAATCAAGGTTGCGGTGGCAGACGGCATTGTCACTCAATGTGACATCGTAACGGTCCGCGATCACCGTCTGGTCGCCCTGGTTCACAGTCAGGGGAACGAAATAGTAGGCTTTTCGGTCGAGTGCGGCGGCTATTGGCTTCGGCACGGCCGAGATCATGCGTTCAAGGTCGGGCGGAGTGATGTTCATCTCGCCCGATACGGCGTAGCAGACCCCATTTGGGCCTTGCGTAACCGGTGCCTCGCGGATCACGTCCGCGGGCTGGCGGGTAATGGCCTGAGTCGTTTGTGCCATGAGTTCGCGCCCCGAACCGTGCGGGGCCTGTCTACCTGGTACTCTTCATTCTAGCGCACGAGTACTTCCCGGTAGCCCGCAAGAATATCGGAAACCGAGTAATCCCAGGAGAACTTCTTCACCTGCTCGTAGCCAGCTTGGCGCAGCCTTTCGCGCAACGTCTGATCGCAAAGAACGCGTTGCAGAGCGCGCATCATCTCGAACAGGTTCTCTGGATTGACGAGCACGGCAGCATTGCCCACCACTTCCGGGATCGACGATGTGTTGGAGGTGAGCACCGGTGTGCCATGGGCCATGGCTTCAAGCGGAGGCAGCCCAAAACCTTCGTATAGAGAGGGGAACACGAATACCTTGGCGACGTCGTAAAAAACACGCAGCACGTCAATCGGCACAAATCCGAGAAAACGTACGTCGTTCTGCACTCCCGCGCGGACCACGGTTCGTCTCAGGTCGGGATGTTTGGAAAGCTCATCGCCGATGATGATCAGTTTGAGATCCGGAAACTGGTCCTGTTTGGCCAACTCAGCTTTCAACGCGGCGAAAGCCTCGATGATGCGCACCAGGTTCTTGTGTGGGCTGATCCGGCCTGCGTAGAGCAGGAAAGGATAGGCAATCTGATAGCGCTCGGCCAACATTTGACGGTCGGCGTCGCTGGCGTGCCCGGTGAGGAACCGGGCATCAATGGCGTTGTAGATCACCTCAATACGGCGAGGTTCGATCCCGAACAGTTTTTGAATTTCGTTCTTGGTAAACGTCGAAACCGCAAAAATCCGGGCGGAGTTGCGCAGCACCCGACGCGTAAGGTGAAAGTGCAATGAACGCTTTAGTCCCGAGCCGTTGCGGGCGCGGTACATATGGTCCAGGACGTCGTGCACCGTAATCACGTACGGGCAGGGGAAATGATGCGGCAGCCAGAACAGGTGGGGCACGTGGACGAGGTCGCATCCCACGCGCGAGAGCACGGAGTTGCACTGGAAAAAGCCTTTGGCGGTGTCGGGCGAAGCTACTTCAATCGAGGAGAAATTGTCGGGCAGATTACCCATTTCCTTGGCCTTCTCGGGAGAGCCGAGCAGGAAGTATTCGTTGTCGTGATCAAGGCGGGTGAGCGCGCGAATGATGTTTCGCGTGTAGGTGCCCACGCCGAACTCGGTGATCCGGCGAATGTCGATGGCAATCTTCACTCCACAGATTTTACAGAGTTCTCAGCCAGGGAAACACGCCCGCCCTGGGAGTGTCGGCCGCCGGGAAGCCTAAAGGCGTCTTTCGGAGCTAAAATCAAGCGATGACCACGCAAGAACTTACGCTTTCCGGACGATCGATGATTGGCAGCCAGCTCGGGGAGACTCGCGGAACGGCGTTCCACGGCGTCAATCCTTCGAGCGGGGAGAAACTCGAACCCGCTTTCTACTCGGCAACTGAGGACGATATCGACAATGCAGCAAACCTCGCGGCGGATGCATTCAGAGCCGTTCAAAGCCTGAGCGGCAAAGAACGTGCCGCCTTCTTGCGTCGGATTGCCGAGAACCTCGAAGCCGAGGGAGAAGCCATCACCCAACGCGCTAACCTCGAGTCGGGACTGCCACTGCCAAGGCTTCAGGGAGAACTGAAGCGCACAACCGGTCAGCTGAGGCTGTTTGCAGAGGTGCTCGAAGAAGGCTCGTGGGTAAATGCGCGAATCGATGAGGGTGACCGCAACGTGAAGCCGCCCCGTCCGGATGTTCGCTCCATGCTGCGGCCGCTCGGGCCAGTAGCGGTCTTTGGCGCCAGCAATTTCCCTTTGGCATTTTCGGTCGCTGGAGGGGACACCGCGTCGGCGCTCGCTGCCGGGAATCCTGTCGTGGTCAAGGCCCATCCGGCACATCCCGGAACGAGCGAACTGGTGGGGCGGGCAATCCGCAAGACGGTGGAACAATCGAGCTTGCCCGCCGGCATGTTCTCGCTTCTATTTGACTCAGGAACTCAGGTGGGCGTGGGACTCGTCGAACATCCCGCCATCAAAGCTGTGGCTTTCACCGGATCACAGGCTGGCGGTCGGGCATTGATGAAACTGGCCGCGCAACGCCCAGAACCGGTTCCCTGTTACGCGGAGATGGGAAGCACGAACCCGTTCTTCATCCTTAGCCATGCGATGCGCGAACGGGGGGCAAAAATCGCGCACGGACTGCAGGCGTCGTTCACTGTGGGATCGGGCCAGTTCTGCACCAAGCCGGGTTTGGTGTTTCTCCCGGAAGACCAGCGTGCTGAATTCGAGAAAGAAATTCAAGAAGGTGTCGGCAACATGGAGCCGTTCGGAATGCTGACCCATGGGATTGCGACGAAATACACGCAGTCTGTGCGACAGCGAATTGCCGAAGGCAAAGCCCGAGTGGTTGCTGAGAAGCGGGGAAATGGCAACCCTACCGCCGCCCTGGGCGAGCCAACCGTGTTTGGCATTTCTCTTAACGAATTCCTCGCTCATCCCGACCTAAGCGAAGAGGTATTTGGGCCGACCACGCTGCTGGTGCACTACGGGAACGAAGGCGACCTGCTGAGAGCCGCGCACCGGTTGGAAGGCCATCTGACCGCCACCATTCACGGGACCGATGAGGATTTGATCCGATCGGAAGAATTGATTCGCGTGCTCGAAACCAAGGTCGGCCGGATCGTCTTCAACGGATTCCCCACAGGGGTAGAAGTCAATCATGCCATGGTCCATGGAGGACCGTTTCCCGCGACGTCGGACAGCCGGTCAACCTCGGTTGGAAGCATGGCCATCTGGCGATTCGTGCGGCCAGTCTGTTACCAGGACTTCCCCGACGCGGCTTTGCCGGTGGAGCTACAGAATGCGAATTCGCTGGGAATCATGCGCCAGGTGAATGGGAAGCGGACGCGAGAGTAGCAGGCCGCATTCCACCCTCAACCAAGGTCGAGAGAGTTACGCTACTGGATTTTCCAACACTCCGATCCCGTCGATTGCGATGCGGATCAGGTCGCCATGGTGGAGCGTGAAATCGTCGCCGGGAACAATGCCAGTGCCGGTCATCAGGTATGCGCCTTGCGGGAAGGTGTTGTCGCGGTACAAGAAGGCAGCCAACTCCTGCGGCTCGCGCTTCAACTCTTTCAGAGTCGTGCTTGAGGAGAACGCTTTCTCGCCTTGGCGCAGGATTTCGAGTCGGATCGCCGTATCTCGCGGCAAGTCGGATGTGAGCAAAATGCAAGGGCCCAGAGCACAGCTGCCGTCATACACTTTGGCTTGCGGAAGATAGAGGGGATTTTCGCCCTCTATGTCGCGGGAGCTCATGTCGTTGCCGATGGTGCAGCCGATGATCGCGCCAGCGGGATTGATCACCAGCGTCCACTCGGGCTCAGGCACAGACCACTTGGCATCAGAACGGATGCGCACCGGACTCCCAGGATCGACTACGCGCCGGCCCGTCGCCTTAAAGAACAACTCAGGGCGCTCCGCGACGTACACGCGATCATAGAAACTACCGCCGCCGGCGTCTTTGCTCTCTTCCATGCGCGCAGTACGGCTGCGATAGTAGGTCACCCCCGCTGCCCAGATCTCCTGATTGCCCACGGGAGCCAGGATGGCTGCGGGATCGAATTGCGTCTGGGCCGAATCGCGGATGGCGGCGCGGGCGCGCTCGGCAAGATCGGGATCACAAATGAGAGTGTCCCAATCTTCTGCCGTCCGCAGGGGTGCGAGAAAGCAGAACCTGCCTGCGTCTTCGACAAATGCTCCTTCACGGATGCGATAGAGCTTCATGGGACGGGAAATTGAGTCCTGGCAATTCTATCGTGAGAATTTACTCTGCGCCGGAACAACCGTTTAGGCAGATCGGTTTGGCCGTCTGCTAGAATCTGCACACTGTCGTGGGGGGATCGATGCCTTCAAAATCTCCGATCTGCCGTTTGACGCTTGCGGTATTGCTGATTCTCAGCGCCTCGGCTTCACAAGCCGAGCCCAAAGAACTCAAGGGCGCCTTCCGACTTCCGCAGCGGAACGGGTGGACCTACTTGCACTTGCAAGGCACGCCCCATCAAATCGGCTTCCAGAACGGATATCTGCTGGCTGCCGAGATCGAGGACCTCCTCGGGGTGGTCAGACTGGAAGCGGAGCACGACTATAGGAAGAACTGGACCTTCTTTCGGGAAGCCGCACAAAACGTGTTCTGGCCGCACATTGAACAGGAATATCGCGAGGAACTGCAAGGCATCGCCGATGGCGCCGCCGCAAATGGCACGAAAATCGATGTGTGGGACGTAATCGGCATCAATGCCCTTACCGAGTGGAGCTACTACAACAAGGAATACGACAAGCAGCACAGCGTGACCAGTGCGTCAAAAGCGGTTCCGGAGCGCTGCAGCGCATTTGTCGCCACCGGAAGCTACACCAAAGACGGCAAGGTCGTGATTGCCCACAACAACTGGTCCACCTACCTTGAGGGTGAACGCTGGACGATTATCTACGACATCGTTCCTGCCAAGGGCTACCGCATCTTGATGGATGGCCTGCCTGGCGTGATTCACAGCGGGGATGATTTTGTGGTGAACAGCGCGGGGCTGGCGATCACCGAAACTACCATTGGCCACTTCCAGGGCTTTGATGCCAGCGGGATCGCGGAATTTGCGCGGGCGCGAAAGGCGGCACAGTACTCGGCGTCTATCGATGACTTCACCCGGATCATGAAAGAGGGCAACAACGGTGGCTACGCAAATACATGGCTGATTGCCGACTCTAAGAAAAACGAGATTGGACGTCTGGAGTTGGGGCTCAAGAACGTCACGCTCGAGCGAACTAGTGACGGGTACTTTGTCGGCTCGAATTTCCCGATCAGTGAAAAGCTTATCCGCGAGGAGACGGATTTCAATCCTCAGGACTTGGGCCAGAGCTCGGTGGCGCGGCACACGCGCTGGGAACAGTTGATGTCTGAGAATAAAGGCAAGATTGATGTGGCTGCGGCCGAGCGCTTTCTTGGCGATCACTATGACGTGATCGAAAAGAAAGAGGACCCTGATGAACGTACGCTGGACGGGCACGTCGACTTGTCCTCGCGTGGCGATGGCGACTGGCAGCCGCCCTACGGGACAGCCGGAGCGGTGCAGAACAAGGTTGCCGACGCCACCATGATCGCCAAGCTGAGTTTCGTGGCGGCCGCAGGGCATGCCTGCGGTCAAAGCTTCAAAGCCAACGGACAGATGGACGCGCATCCGGAACTGGCATGGCAGAAATCGCTGCAGCGTGACATGGATGCCCATCCCTGGACAGTGTTCAGGGCCAGCAAGTAGGAATCCAACCGTCGGACTTTGGCTTCGCTCTGGCAGGGCTCTCTGATGCGACGAGTCTTATGGCGTAATGTTTGGATCGCCCTTCGAGCCAACTAAAAAGACCGCGGGTTTCGCGCCTTTCTGGTACTTCACGACCCAGTCGTACACACGGTCGCTGTCAAGCGCATAGGCGCAGAGGAGCAGTGGGCTGACAGGATGAGGGACATCGGGAAGCGGCTTGGCCTGCAGATCGAAGACTCCCTTTCCATTTCCGGAGATGTGAAGGACGAAGCTCGCCGGCTTGCAGATCTTGATGGTTTGAGGTGAGCCCTCGGGGTCTCCGGCGCCGTCGGGTTGGTAGCAATCCGTAGTGAACCCGGCTTCATCTCCTGATGCGTCCTGCGTCGGAACATCCTGACCGTCGAGAGTCTGAGCGGCCATCGAAGCGGAAACACCGGAATGGGATTGCAAAGTGAGGACAATGGCTTCGTGGCATGGGTCTGCCGGGCTGCTCTCAGCGGGCACGGCAGACGCGAGACGAGTAGTGGCCGGGCCCCCAGTTGA
>Ga0207667_10000251_pt1 | contig 75691 bp, 63 predicted proteins | sample KBSCornC52_FD_184301 | JGI IMG/M metagenome (GOLD analysis project Ga0207667, IMG submission 184301) | Corn rhizosphere microbial communities from Kellogg Biological Station, Michigan, USA - KBS Corn C5-2 (SPAdes) (version 2) | ecosystem: Host-associated > Plants > Roots > Rhizosphere > Soil ... | reverse complement strand
ATAGAGGTAGAAATAAGTGTTGCGAATACCGATTCTCGGAAAACCCAGGGTGCCATCGGAGAAGGCACGGTTCTGCTGAGCATCGGCGAAGGTAAGATAGTTGACCGTCATCTGATAACCAAGCTCTTTATTGTCCTGGTTGCGGATTGCCGTCCCTCCTACTTTGATCTGATTACGGCCATGAACAATGGTGACGTTGTCCTGCCATGTAAAAGAGTTGTTGGCGACATGCAGATCGAACAGGCCCGGGCCCACGCCGGCGCCTTCACCAAAGTTGATGATGGGAGAAATCAGGACGGATGCGACATTGGAAGCGCGCGGATCGACGTGGAAGCGGTTGTAGAAAAAGCTCGCTTCGTTAATGACATTCGGGCTGAAGGTATGGGCGTAGCTCAGCATCACAAGCTGCATCGATCCCGGCGCATCCTGCACCTGGCCCAGGGCGACGCCGGTATAGGTCTCGGTCAGATTTTTATTAAGGTTGTAACGGCCCGTGATGTGGTCGGAAGGACGGACTTGCCAATCGATCTTGACGATTCCCGTATTCTCCGTCAAAGGATTGGAAACACTCTTCGTGTATGCGCCAAAGCGTGGATCCGACGTTGAAATAGCGCCGTTCGGTAAAGGAAGCGTCGCAAACGCGGATTGAATAATAGGCACCGCTCCTGCCCTCGCATCCGCCGTAGGGACCACTGCCGAAAGGATCGTTCCGCTCCGCTGGCGAACTCCCTCATAATCTCCAAAGAAGAATAGCTTGTCGCGGATCAGACGGCCGCCTAACGTTCCGCCAAATTGATTGAGCCTGTAAGCCGGCTTGTAGTTTGGAGCGGGGTTAAAGTAATCGCGCGCATCGAGCACCTCGTTACGGAAGTATTCAAATAGACTGCCGTGATATTTGTTGGTGCCTGATTTCGTAATCAGGTTCACGACGCCCCCCTGCGTCTGGCCATACTCCGCCGAGTAAGAATCTGTATAAACGCGAAACTCCTCGACGGCATCCACGCTTGCGCGAGAGACCCGCCCAGCACTGGACCCATACGTATTCCCCACATCGTCAAAGTCAACGCGACTCGCATCGCCGCCATCGAGAAGGAAGTGGAGCCCTCCCTCATTGGTAAAGGTTCCCTGTCCGCCTACACTCAATTGATTGGAGTTCCCGCGTAGCTGCACTCCAGGCACCAGTGCAAGAAGATCGGTGACGCTCCTTCCATTGATCGGGAGGTCCGCAACCTGCTCCTTGCTTACAACGCCCCCAAGAGTTGTGGACGCGGCATCAATCAGCGGCGCCTGTCCGGTCACCGAGACCGTTTCCTTCACGTCCCCTGGCTTCAGAGAAAAACGAAGCTGCATACGATCGGAGACCCGAAGGGTCATCCCGTCTTTCACACTCGTCGCAAATCCAGGAGAGGTTACCGTAACGCTGTAGGTCCCCAGCGGCAGGGGGGCCGAGATAAACGTTCCCGTCGAGTCCGTGACCACCTTCTGCGAGAAACCCGTGCCTTGATTATTGATCAGTACCGATGCCCCGGGGATCGAGTAGCCCCGAGAGTCCTGCACTAATCCCAGGATCGTTCCGGTGTTGGACTGTGCCGCGCAGATGGAGGCAGTGCAGGCAAGCACAAGTGCTGTGATGATACATCTCATGGGAAGAATCCTTTTCGGTGGCGTAGATGGTATCGGTTCCATACGCATGAGACATTAGCGTGTTCAGATTATCGATGTCAACAGTTTTTATAAGAAGCGGATTTCCCGTCCACCCATGGCAATCGAGGCCACCGGATTCTCGAATCGATTCCCGCAACAGGCGCGTTCAGACTTGATATACGCCATCCTTATCGCCCTCTGGCCTTTCTCATCTTCCAAACGTTGACTGGGAGTCTCTTGGCCGCCGCCTGACCGGTTTCTTTTCATAATCTGGCCTTTCTCTGCCGATGGAAACGTCACCATACATCTGCTTTAATATCATCGACGAATCGTCAACTCGGACATCCCTCCTGACAGCCGTCCTCTTCGAATGACCTTTGGGTAGCCGCCAGAGTGAGATCGACCTCGGCCTGCCCATGCGCCGTCGAGATAAAGGCCGCCTCGAACTGCGAGGGGGGAAGCCAGATGCCGGACTCCATCATCGACCTGTGGAAGCGGCCAAAGGCTTCGGTGTCGGACGCCGCTGCGGTAGCAAAATCGGTGACAGCGTCTGGCGTGAAGAACCAGGTAAACATCGAACCCACCCGGTTGACGGTCAATGACACTCCGGCCTCGCGGGCGATCCGGGCCACGCCCTCGGCGATGGCGGCGGTGGTCTTTTCAAGCGCCGGGTAGATCGTCTCTTTCTTCGCGATCAGCTCCTCGAGCGTTGCGATTCCGGCGGCCATGGCCAGCGGATTTCCGCTGAGCGTTCCCGCCTGATAGACCGGGCCAAGCGGCGCAAGGTAGTCCATCACGTCCGCCCGCCCCCCGAAGGCTCCGCAAGGGAGGCCGCCGCCGATGATCTTGCCCAGTGTGGTCAGGTCGGGCGTGATGCGGTAGAGTTGCTGCGCTCCGCCGAGCGAGAGACGGAAGCCGGTCATCACCTCGTCGAGGATGAGCAGAGCGCCATGTTCCTTCGTCAGCGCTCGCAGGCCTTCGAGATATCCGGCTGCAGGAGGAATCGTCCCGGCGTTGCCCACGACCGGCTCCACGATGATGCAGGCGATTGCGCTGGGGTAGGCCGCGAACGCCGCCTCGACCGCCGCCAGATCGTTGAAGGGCAGCGCCAGCGTGTGCTGCGCCGTCTCTGCCGGAACTCCCGCCGAGCCCGGAATGCCCAGCGTCGCCACGCCCGAGCCCGCCTTGACCAGCATGGCATCGGAGTGGCCGTGGTAGCAGCCCTCGAATTTGATGATGAAGTTGCGCCCGGTAAAGCCGCGCGCCAGCCGGATGGCGGACATGCAGGCCTCGGTGCCGGAGCTGACGAAACGCAGCTTTTCGACCGAGGGAAAACATTGCGTCACCAGCTCAGCCAGGTCGGCCTCCGACGCGGTGGAGGCGCCAAAGCTGGCTCCCCGCGCCGCCGCCTGCTGAATGGCTTCGACGACGGGGGGAAAGGCGTGGCCGAGGATCATCGGCCCCCACGACCCGAAGAAGTCGAGGTACCGGTTGCCGTCTGCGTCGAAGAGATAAGCGCCTTCGGCATGAGTGACAAAGGGAGGCTCGCCGCCCACAGCACGAAAGGCGCGGACAGGAGAATCGACGCCGCCGGGAAGAAGTTTTTCAGCGCGTTGCTGCAACTGGCGGGAGCGGGCGTGAGGTTGAGGCATCTGTTTCAGTATAAAAGCGCCGAACGAAGATGAAGAAGCAAGCGGATTGACCGCAATAAAGCTGGTTGATGGGACTTATCCTCATCCTGCTAGACTGAAATTCTCCTTACTCAAGCGATAATTAACCCTTGGAGCATGACCTTGCCGGATGAGACCTTCCCCACGCACGCCACAACCCTAGCGGGTGCTGCCGCACCGAGCCAACTGCCGACGAAGCAGACCTCCGCTGAATCCTCCGCGCCAAAGAGATCGTCCAGGGCGGCCGAGACAGCCGGCAAACGCATCTCGACGGCCAAAAAAAGCGTGAGCTACGCCGATGCAGGCGTCGATATCACCAGTGCCGAACGCAGCAAGCAGCGCATCAAGATGCTGGCCCGCAAGACCTTCAACCGGCAGGTACTCAGCGAGATCGGCGGCTTCGGCGGCCTGTTTGCACTGGACCTCGAAAAGTTTCCCAACCCTGTGCTCGTCTCTTCGGCCGACGGCGTGGGCACCAAACTCAAGGTCGCCTTTGAGCTGGGCATTCACCACACGGTCGGCCAGGACCTGGTGAACCACTGCGTCAACGACATTGCCGTGCAGGGCGCTACGCCGCTGTTTTTTCTGGATTATCTTGCCACCGGCAAGCTCGACAACGCCATCATCGAGACAGTCGTGCAGGGCATCAGCGAGGCCTGCCGCGCCAATGGCTGCGCCCTGATCGGCGGCGAGACGGCGCAGATGCCGGGCTTCTATGCCGACGGCGAATATGACCTTGCCGGGACCATCATCGGGGCGGTGAACCGAGACAAAATTATCACCGGCGACACGATTGAAGTAGGCGATGTTCTGGTAGGGCTGCCGTCGAACGGGCTGCATACGAACGGATATTCGCTGGCACGCAAGCTGCTGTTTGAAGTGGCGAAGTACAGCCCCGACCACTACGTCAATGAGTTGAAGGACAAGGCGGGAGCGGCTTTGATGCGGACGCACCGCAGCTACCTTGCCATCATCAAGAAGCTGACTGCGGCCGAGGTGGTGAGCGGCATGGCCCACATTACTGGCGGCGGCATCACGGAAAACCTGCCGCGCATTCTACCTAAGGGAATGGGCGCGCTGGTCGATCTGGCTTCGTGGCCGGTGCCGCCGCTGTTCGAGCACCTGCAGGCGCTCGGCAACGTGGAACAGGATGAGATGCTGCGCACGTTCAACATGGGCATTGGGCTGATTGCCGTGGTTCCTGCCGAGAAGATCAAGAAGGCGAAGGCGATCCTCAACCGCGCCAATGAGCGTCATGTGATCATCGGACGCGTCGTCCGCGGCGAGCGCAAGGTCAGCTACAACTAGGTTTGAATGCAGCGTTGACACGGTAGACGGCATCCAACACCATAGACAAAAAGGGGCTTGGAGTGAAGCGGCTTGGAATCTTGCTATCCGGACGCGGTTCGAACTTTCTGGCGATTGCCAAAGCGATCGGCAGTCATCAACTGCTGGGCGCGAAGATCTCCGTCGTGCTCTCGAACCGCGAAGATGCGGGCGGCCTGGAGGCAGCGCGGGACCTGAAGATTCCGGCGTTTTGCGTTCCCTCGGCTGGGCGCAAGCGAGCTGAGCACGATGCGGAGATGATCGCCCGGCTGCATCAGCATCGCGTGGACTTGGTGTGTCTGGCAGGCTACATGCGCGTGCTTACGGCAGATTTTGTGCGCGCCTTTCCTGACCGGATTCTCAATATTCATCCTTCGCTGCTGCCCGCTTTTCCCGGCCTCGATGCACAGAGGCAGGCGCTCGAATATGGCGCGAAGGTCGCAGGCTGCACTGTGCATTTCGTCGACGAGGCGGTCGATCATGGCGTCATTATTCTGCAAAAGACCGTCCAGGTGAAAGACGACGATACCGCCGAGACGCTCTCGGCGCGCGTGCTGCAGCAGGAGCATGCCGCTTATCCAGAGGCGATTAATCGCGTGCTCAGCGGACAATATGCCGTCCGCGAGCGACGCTATCTTCGCAAAGAAAAGTAGCTGGGTGGAATGAAAGCAATACAGGGGTCTCTCCACTACGCAGCGCACGATAAAACTGTGCGCCGCTTCGGTCGAGATGACGTGTTTCTCTATCCGCGCACAAACCCTATCAAGATGGTTAGGTCTGCTCTCCCTGCTGGGTCTGCTGGTCTTTCGCGTCGCTCAGCGTCACCTTCACGTCCATCTCCTTCTGGCCGCGGTAGATGGTGAGAGTGACAACATCGCCGGCATGATGGTTGTTCATGGCAGCGGAGAGGTCCTGCGCGTTGGCGATGTCCTGACCATCCATCTTGACAATCAGGTCGCCGCCAATCATCACTGGGATGTTGCCCATATAGGCGCGCTGCGTGCCGCCGCGAAGACCGGCGCGTGCCGCCGCGCCACCGGGAATGACGTGGTCGATGAGAATACCGTAGTTCGCAGGCAGGCCCAGTTGCTGGGCGATATCGGGGCCGATGGGCAAGGTCACGATGTCGAGCGAAGGCCGGCGCACGTAGCCGTATTTTTCAAAGTCGCTGAGTACGGCCTTCGCCGTATCGATGGGAATCGCAAAGCCGACGCCGGAGCTCTGGTCCGCTCCATTGTTAGCGATCATGGTGGTAATTCCGATGACCTCGCCGCGTGAGTTCAGCAGCGGCCCGCCCGAGTTACCGGGATTGATGGAGGCGTCGGTCTGAATGGCATCCTCAATCGGGTTCTGCTCCGGGCCGCGAATCGAGCGGATGGCGGAGATCATTCCCCGCGTCATCGTGCCCTGTAGGCCGAACGGATTGCCGATGGCATAGACGCGCTGGCCTACGACCAGCCCTTGCGAAGAAGCGAGCGTTGCCGGTACCAGATTGGGAGCATTGTCGATCTTCAGCAGCGCAAGATCGTGCCCTTTATCGACCGCCAGAACCCGCGCCTTGTAGGTGTGCTTATTAGAGAGCTTTACCTCAACACGCTGCGCGTTATTAATGACGTGGTTGTTAGTCAGGATCAAGCCGTCCTTGTTGAGGATGAAACCCGAGCCCTGGCCTTGCTGCGGCACCGGGCCGTAGAAGAAGTCGAAGGCAACGGCTGTCGAGGTGATATTGACGACCGACGGCAGAGCTTTCTTATAGACGGCGATGTTCTGCTGCTCCTCGGTGTCGAAGGCAGGAGCGGCTGCGGCCTCGGTCAACTCGAGCGTGCCCATGGGCCCCCTCACCGTGGCCGGGCTGACATCGGGCGCGGTGGCCCGGCTGAGGACGTGATGCACCCAGGGAGCGAAGGTCCCGGTCGGCGCAAAGTGCGTGGTCAGGTAGTAGAAGCCGGAGAGCAACAGAATGACCAGAAGAACGGGGCGCAGTTTCATCATGGAGACCCTTGATTCCTTTTAAGCCGAGCGTATCGGCCGTCTGCTGTAATTGTAGCGAGATGAGGCCTGCGCAGTACAAATCGGCAGGGCGCGATATATCTCCCTGCGTGGCTATTTCTTCTTTATCGCGCCGCGCTCCGCAGAATCGGCCACAGTTGATCGACCTGCCATTCCAGCTCGGTCACGGCACCATCGTTGGTAAGAACGTAGTCGCACAGAGCCATCTTCTGCTCGTCGGGCATCTGGCGATCCAGCCGCCGGATGGCCTCGGCCTCAAACTCTGCCTGCTGGGCTTCCGTTAGATTCGCATCACCGGCACATCGCCGGACGAAACGCGCGATCTTTACCGCTTCGGGCGCGGTCACCAGAATCATGCGGTCGAACCGCTGCTGCCATTCGGCATAGTCGCCGTGTGTCGCCTCAAAGATCAATGCGGACTCGACCATCACCACCGCTGCGGGATTACGCCGTGCGATCTCTTCGATGAGGTCTCGCTGGCGCGAGATCACGGCAGGATGGATGATCGCGTTCAGCTCTTCGACGCGGCCCTCGCCAAAGGCGATGCGGGCGAGTGCGGAACGATCGAGCCGGCCGTCGGGTAGCACCACCTCCTTGCCGAAGTGGGCGACGATCTTCGTGTATGCGTCCTGGCCGGGCTCCATCAACTCGCGACCGATGGCGTCGGATTGAAGCACCTGTGCGCCATGGGCGGCAAAGAGTGCGGCTACGGTGGACTTTCCGCTCCCGAGGCCGCCTGTGAGACCGACGCGCAGCATACGCGCTAGTCCTTCTCTTCCGACAGGTTGCGGCGCAACTTCGCTGCCGTCACCGTATTCTTCATCAACATGGCGATGGTCAGCGCGCCTACACCGCCGGGGACGGGGGTGTACGCGCCCGAGAGCGCAAAGGCCGCAGGATGAATGTCGCCCACAACCACCGAGCCGCGTTTGGCAAAAGTCGCTGCCCGCGCTGCATCGCCGGGAAAGAAGCCTTCGACCTCGGCGGCGTCAGTCACGCGATTGATGCCAACGTCGATCAATGTGGCTCCGGGCTTCACCATCTCTGCGGTCACAAACCCGGGACGGCCAATCGCTGCGACCAGAAGATCGGCTTCGCGCGTGAAACTGGCCAGGTCTTTCGTCTTGCTGTGACAGACGGTTACCGTCGCCGAGGCGTTGAGCAGCATCATCGCGGCGGGTTTGCCGACGATGTCCGAGCGACCTACGACGACGGCATTCTGTCCGGCGATGGGTAGATTGCTGCGCTTCAGAATCTCGATGATTCCGGCGGGGGTGCAGGGCGCGAGGCCGGGCTGTCCGCTTTGCAGGCGACCCACATTGACGGGATGAAAGCCGTCGACATCTTTATCGGGCGATACCGCTTCGAGCAGACGTTTGGTGTCCACGTGCTTTGGCAGCGGCAACTGGATGAGAACTCCGTCGATGTCCTCGCGCGCGTTCAGCCCGGCGACCAGAGCCAGCATCTCGTCGGTCGTGATGCTCTCGGGCGGTGTCAGCATCTCGCTGTAGATTCCCAGCTCGCCGCAGGTCTTAACCTTGCTGCGAACGTAAATCTGGGAGGCAGGCACCTCGCCCACGAGGATTACGGCGAGCCCTGGAGTGATGCCGCGGGCTGCAAGTTCTTTGACCTCAACTGCGACCTCGGCCTTGATCTCGGCAGCAATCGCGATGCCATCTAGAATGCGTGGAGTATTTGTCATCTCCTTCATGGTAACTTGGCGGGCGAATGCCTCCCAAATCGGCGCAATCGCTAAGATGGAACAATGAGCACAAGGCCAGTGACACCCGAAGATCTGCGCTGGGTCGTATGTCCCGTCTGCCACCAATCGCTGGAACTTCAGCCAGACACCGTTCTCTGTACCGGCTGCGCCCGCCGTTATCCGCTGATCGACGGCATCCCCGTCCTGCTTGCGGACCGTGCGCTCTAGATAGAGCAGGTCCTCCGCCATCGATGGAACTTTGCCCTTCCCTGTTGCGTAGAAACAGGAGAGGCGCCGAATGCATCCTATATTCAACAAAACCGTCTTTTTGCGGATCAATCCGCAACATTCGTCCAGTTTTCGCATCTGATAAAAGGAAGGTTAAATTGATGGCCACGCGCCACCGAGAGAGGAGGAAAGAGATTATGACAGACATTCAGAAGAACCAGATCGAACAGTTCCCCGTCGCCGACCTTAACGGTTTGCGCGAAGAGCTGCGGAAATCGAGCCTCGATTCCTGGCAGTCCGCAGACCTCATCAGCAGCTTCCTCTCGGGACGCGGCTATGGCGTCTCCACCGATGCGGCGCGGATTGCGGCTTCACGTATCGAATCCGTCGGATCGCTGCAGTCGATGCAGGAAGAGCTTGAGAAACTTGCACTGGTGATGTAGCAAAATCGCGATTGCCAATGCTGAAAAGCGCCCTTGTGGGCGCTTTTCCTTTGCTCATGGAGAGAAGCCGTCTTCCCGGTGGGCAGCGCTCTTGATTTATGGTTGAAGTATGCCGTCGCTTTGGACTCCTCCTAACTGGCCTCAACGCCTTGCTGAACTCCAGGCTCCTACTGGGGACTTGAAAGAAGCACCACTCCGCCGCGATGTTCGCTCCCTTGGCATCCTGCTGGGGGGCGTTTTGCGGGAACAGGCCGGCGATCCACTCTACGACGCCGTCGAAGCTCTTCGCCGCACCGCCATTGCCCGCCGCGAAGCCGACGCGAAGGGAAATACCGAAGCCGCTGCCTCGCATCTGCAGCAGGCCCTGTGCCGGGTCGACGCACTGGAACTCTCTGCCGCCTATCAGCTTGCCCGCGCCTTCGGATTTTATTTCGAGCTGATCAATCTCGCCGAGACGAACCACCGCAAGCGCCGTCGGCTGGCCATCCAGCTTGACCAGAACGCTGCTCCGCAGCGCGGCGATCTTCGTGGAACATTGCGTCGACTGCGCGAAGCCGGTATCGATGCGAAGCGGGCTTATGATCTGCTCAAACGTATCTGCATCACGCCTGTCTTCACCGCGCATCCTACGGAAGTCGCGCGCCGCTCGGTCATGTTCAAGCGGCGGCGCATCTCCGACCTGCTGGAACAGCTCGACCGCATTCCTGTTCCCGCTCCCCACCTTGAATCTCTGGAGCGCGACCTTACCGCCGAGATCACGGCACTGTGGCAGACCGACGACGTTCGCAGTGCGCGGCCTACGGTGCGCGATGAGATTCGCATGGCGCTCGATTACTACGAGACCAGTCTGTTCGATACGCTTCCTGTCCTCTACTCGGAGGTCGCTGCGGCGCTTGCTGCGGAATATTCCCGGCCAGGTGCGGAATCACAGCCCGCTGCCATCTCCGAGCTGCCGCAACTGGTCAGCTTCGGCTCTTGGATCGGAGGCGACCGCGATGGCAATCCCTTCGTCATCTCCGAAGTGACACGGGACGCCCTGGCGATGGCGCATACCTTGCTGCTGAACCACTATCGACGGCGGCTGCAGAACGTCTTCGAGCAGCTTGGCAGCTCCATCCAACAGGTGCCCGTCTCCGCCGAGGTCACCGCCCTGCTCGGCCGCTACCTCGACAAGCTGCGGGCCGCCGGACAGACAGCGGTGGAGCAGCGCTTCCACTACGAACATCTGCGGCTGCTGATCGCGTGCATCATGATGCGGCTTGGCGCAACGCCGCAGTCGGGGCTGCCACTTCCGTCCGATCCGGCCCTGAAGCCCTACACCCGCGCCGCCGATCTGCTCTCCGATCTCACCGTTCTCCGCGCCAGCCTCGCCGAAAACCATGGCCACCGCCTGGCGCAGATGCTCATCGATCCCCTGCTGCTAGAGGTTCGGACTTATGGTCTGCACCTGCAGACGCTCGATATTCGCCAACACGCCCGCCTCCACGCCGCCGCCATCGCCGAGATCTCGGCTTCATCGCCAAAGGGATCGCACGATCTTCACCTTCCGCCCGCCCTCACCCCGCAGACGACCGAGGTCCTCAACACCTTCCGCACCATCGCCGAGCTCAAACAGGCCTATGCACCGGAGTCGATCCAGCAGTACGTTATCAGCGGGGCGACCGTCGCCAAGGACATTCTCGATGTGATCTGGCTCGCTCGCCTCGGCGGCGTCAAGGTCGAGGGCGACGCGGCCCTTGGGGATCCCGGACTGCAGCCCGTCCCGCTGTTCGAGTACATCGAAGATCTCCAGAACGCGCCTGCCGTCATGCGCCAGCTCTGGACCAGCGACATCTACAAGCCTCTGCTCGAAAGCTGGAACTACAAGCAGGAGGTTATGCTCGGCTACTCCGACTCGAACAAGGACGGCGGCATGATCGCCAGCACATGGGAGATCTACAAGGCCCACCGCGCCCTGCATCAGGTCGCCCGCGAGTGCGGCGTCAACCTGCGCCTCTTCCACGGTCGCGGCGGCACTGTGGGACGCGGCGGCGGCCCCACCCATCGCGCCATCTTCGCCCAGCCCATCGACAGCTTCACCGGCGAGCTTCGCCTCACCGAACAGGGCGAGGTCCTCAACTGGAAGTACTCGGACGTCGTCCTCGCCGAGCGCAATCTCGAGCTGATGATCGCCGCCTCGCTCGACGCCATCACCCGTCCCGACGCCATCCTGCAACAGGGAACGACACCGCCGCACCTTACCGGCGAGATCCTGCCAGAGTGGGAGGCCGCACTCGACGAGCTCTCCTCCACCTCCTGCGCCTTCTACCGCAAGCACATCATCGACAACCCGGACACCTTTACCTACTTCGAGCAGTCCACCCCGGTCGCCGAACTGGAGCACGCCCGTCTCGGCTCCCGCCCCTCCAAGCGCAGCAAGAAGAAGTCCATGGATGACCTCCGCGCCATCCCCTGGGTCTTTGGCTGGATGCAATCGCGACAGCTTGTGCCTGCGTTCTTTGGCGTGGGCCATGCGCTCGACCGCTTCGTCAAGGAAAATCCCAACGGTCTTGCTCTGCTTCAGACCATGGCGCGGGACTTTCCGCTGTTTCTCGACATCATCCGCAACGTGGAGATGGCGCTCGCCAAGGCCGACTTCGACATCGCCCGGCTGTATGCCTCGCTGGTGGAAGACGAAGCGCTGCGTAACCGCGTCTTTGCCACGCTGGAGGCGGAGTTCAACCTTACCCACCGCATGATTCTTGCGATTACGCAGCAGAAGACGCTGCTCGAAAACAACCCCGTGCTCGAGCGCTCGATCCGGCTGCGCAATCCCTATGTCGATCCGATGTCATTGATTCAGGTGGAGCTGATCCGGCGGAAACGTGCTGCGATTGCGGAGGGCAAACCGGATTCGCCGGAGCTGAACCGCGCTATCTCGGCCACGATCAATGGCATCAGCGCGGGACTGCGAAATACGGGCTGATCGGGGGCCGGTCCTTTCGTTTTAAAGCCGGATATAGCGGCCGAGGGCCTGTCAGTGATAGAATTTTAGCTAACGCACTTTGACACGGTAGAGAGTCAGTGGACTTGGTTCCGCTCGTGCCTACCGCTTCTGTGAGCTGCTCAGTTCGTCAGGTTCGAACTGTTGAAATCCGGAAGTCGCTGCGAATCAAGATTGGAGCATCAGTCATGGCACAAAAATGTGATCTTTGCGGCAAAGGCCCGCAGTTCGGCAACAATATCTCGCACGCCCACAACACCACGCGGCGCCGCTGGAACGTAAACCTGCAGCCCGTCAAGGCTAAGACTGCCGGAGGCAGCAAGCGCATGCGCGTCTGCACCAGCTGCATCAAGACCGGCAAAGTCGTCAAAGGCTAAGCTTCCGACATAACCTGCAATAGAACGCCCCAGCCGTGCATCAGGCGGCTGGGGCTTTTCCTGTTTTTCTGCGGCTTCCTACTGCTTTTTGAAGTCCAGCGATGTGCTATTGAGGCAATAGCGCATGCCCGTGGGTTTTGGCCCATCCGGGAAGAGATGGCCCAGATGCGCCCCGCACTGCCTGCAGGTGACCTCGATGCGCTTCATGCCCAGTGAATTGTCCTCGTGCGCCTCGATCGCTTCGGCGGACACCGGCAGCCAGAAGCTCGGCCAGCCGCTGCCCGACTCGAACTTCTTATCCGACGTGAACAGGGGGGCGTCGCAGGCGGCGCAATGATAGACGCCGTCTTCATGATTATTGAGCAGAGCGCCGGTAAAGGGAGCGTCCGTCCCCTTCTCGCGCATCACATGAAACTGCTCGGGGGTCAGCAGTTCGCGCCATTCGGCTTCAGTCTTGTGAATCTTCTCGATCTTTTCGGTCTCAGCCATTGAATTTGTCCTCTGCTTATATAAGACGTAAAACGCTCGCCAGCGGATTAAGCTCCAACTGTCCCTTTTACAACCACTTCAACCTCGACCAGAGCGTCTTTGGGGAGGGCTGCGACAGCAACCGTCGACCGCGCCGGGGGCACGACGCCCGACGGAGCGAGATACGTTGCATAGATCTCGTTCATCGCCCCGAAGTCGCTCATGTTCTTGAGGAAGACGGTTGTCTTGACGACCTGAGAGAGATCGGCCCCCGCCGCGCCCAAAACGGCTTTGATGTTCTCAAAAACCCGCTTGGTCTGCTCAACGATTCCGCCGTCGACGATCTGCCCGGTGGCGGGATCGAGGCCAACCTGTCCGGAGGCGAATAGCAGGTCGCCAACCTGCACTGCCTGCGAGTATGGGCCAATGGCGGCAGGCGCATCGGTAGTGGAAATTGCAATTTTTGTCTGGTCGCTCATCGTGCCTCAAGTCTATCTCTATATTGATCCTGCGCAAATTCACCACAATCGGCGCGACAAGCAACGGGAATACCTGATAAAACCATTCGCACACAGAATGGTTCGCCAATGACGGCCATCTGATTTCGCATCGAGGTGCATTATGGGTATTTTGGATTCGATCCAGTCGCTGGCTGGACAGGTTGGGCAGGATTCTCAGGGCGACCAGGCCAAAGTGGCAGGCGGCTTCATCCAGGCACTGACACAGCATCCTGAAGGGATTCAGGGCATCTTGAACAGCTTTAGCCAGAACGGTCTGGCCGAACACATTGGGGCGTGGAGCAATGGCCAGAATGCGACCGCAACCCCCGACCAGGTCCAGCAGGGACTTGCCGGAACCGGGCTCATCGAGAAGACGGCCGAGCACGCCGGAGTCTCTCCCCAGGTGGTGCAGGCTGCGCTGACGACCGTTCTGCCGATGATCGTCCAGCACTTCGCACCCGGCGGCCAGGCTGCCCCGCAAAGCTCCCTTGGGGGACTGGCGACACAGTTCCTGAGCCGCTTCGCCTAAGCGCATTGACTCCGCTTCCCCGGAATTGACCACACATCTTAAACGCAGCATGACAAACAAGCCGGCGCGAGTCGGCTAAGGAGAGCTCCCATGGCTGATCTCGACCAGCTTAAGCAGAAGTACGCCCCGGTCATCCAAACGATCCAGAGCTTCGCCGAGTATGGCGCGACGCTCGAGGCTGTCGATCTGGACGGCGAAAAGCTCCATATCAAGGGCACCGTGCCCTCGAAGGTGGCTGCCAATCGCGTCTGGGACGTAATCAAGCAGTGCGATCCCGCTTTCGCAGACCTGCACCATGAGATCGCCACCGCCAGCGGAGACGAACAGCCCTACACCATCAAAGCCGGCGACAACCTCTCCAAGGTAAGCAAGCTTTTCTATGGGAATGCCAATAAATATCCTGAGATCGCCAAGGCAAACGGACTGGACAACCCGACAAGATCCAGGTCGGACAACAGATCAATCTGCCGGTCATCGGTTAACTCCGAACAGCCCGACCGGACTGGAACGGGTCGAATATGATTCATCCTCAGTCCTCATCCAGGTCTAAGGATGAATCTTGGAAGGAGCGGGGTGCGCCTGCTGGTCCAGATGAAAGATTGTGCCGTCCTTTCGGAGGATGGTCTGCGGACGCTCGCTCTGCAACCTATACCTGTAACTGAAAATCTGCCGCCAAGGAGATGCAAAATGCAAAATGTTTGATATGAAGAATCTCGAAAGCTAAAGTCTTTGGACGAAAACGCACCAGAAGCGATGAAGACTTTCTGGGCCTTCGATAAGGCTGCCTTTGTCCCGGGAACCGTGGACGCGTGCACAACAACTGATTGCCGTCGCCGTGGCGCTAACGACCCAGTGCCTCTACTTGTATTGAGCTTCACGTAAGCGGCACGCGGCGCTGGAGCGACCGACCAGATGCTTGCAGAGACTGCCGTTGTAGCCGCTGCGATGCGTGCGGGAGCCGCAATCGCCCATTGCGAGTCACCTCTTTAAAGAGAGCATAGATATGTCTGGCTTTGCCTTGCAAAAGCCAGACAGCATTGGCCCAGCTTCCGAATTGACAACCATTTTCCTCTGCCAGCGTTTCGGCCAGGTAGAAAATCCTGCCTGTAGATTCGCTGGACGACTTACACGAATCGTGACTGGAAATCAGCACTTCTCCAAATGATCCGTGGGGCAGCAGGATAAAACGTTCAGCAATGTGGACGTGTGGCTGCCACAGACAGGAGCCGGGTGGCGGAACTCATCCAGATCATGCACTCTACTTATGCATGGCAGGTTTATTACAAAGGAAGAGACGATGCGCCTAAAGGGAAAGCGTGCAGTCATCACCGGAACTGCAACTGGTATTGGCCGCGAAATGGCTCATTTGTTCGCCCGCGAAGGAGCGAAGGTCATGGCAGTGGACCGCGACGAAGAGAACAACCTTATGACAGCGAAGCTTGTCGTCGATGCAGGACAGAACTGCCGGGCGCTCACAGCAGACATCAGCAGTGAGCGAGAGGTCGTATCGCTGTTCAAGAGTATCGGCGGAGTCGATATCCTGATCAACAATGCCGCTTCTGTAGAAGGGGATGGATTTCTGGCAGATCTATCGGCCGACGCATGGGACAACGTATTGGGGATCTGCCTGCGCGGTGCATTTCTGTGCACGCGCGAGGCGCTGAAAGGCATGATGAAACAGGGAGCCGGGGCTATTGTGAATCTGAGTTCCGCGAATGCGGCTGTTGGAATCAATCTGGCTGCCTACACTGCCGCGAAGGGAGGCATTGAATCGCTTACCAGGCTGACCGCTTCTCACTATGCACGGTTTGGCGTGAGAGCCAACTCCATCAGCCCGGGAACGGTGATGAGCGATAACTCCGAGCAGTTCTATCGCGAACGCCCGGAGATTGCAGCCGAGCTGCGAGGTCTCTATCCCGCGAGCATGTTCGGACATGTCCGCGATGTCGCAGCCTGCGCCCTGTTTCTTGCCTCCGATGAAGCGGCGTTCATCAATGGCGCCAATGTTGCGGTGGATGGCGGCCTTACCACGACGCGCAGGCTGCCCACAATCGCACCCTGATATTTAGAGAATCAAGAGCGCAGCGCCCGCATACTGCGGCTAGGGTAGTTCTGCAACGATCGCAGCTTCCACGAGCATCCCTGTCTGCAGGTCGACGCCGTAGGCCCTGCGATTGGGTGGATGGTTGTCGAAGTATTCGCGATAGACCTGGTTTACTTCTGGGATGTCGCGTACGACCTCCTGCAAGTAGAGACGCACCGAAACCACGGCAGTACGGTCGACGCCGGCCTGCTCCAGAAGTTCATCGTATTGGCGAAAGATCTCGCGCATTTCGGCGCCGGCACCGCCGGCCACAGGCGCGTTGCCGCCCGGAGGGATTCCGGTAAGAACCGCTTCCATGGTACGGCCGGAATGGATGACGGCAGCGCTAAACGGAAAAGTCGAGCTGGTACGAAGGAATTTCATGTTCGCAGTGTATCGGCCATTCAATGGACGAGGATGAGATATTGCGGAAGTCGTCCAGCATTGTGGTCGAACCCGCATGAAGATCAAATAGAAGCAGCGAATCCATCTCTGCGGAGTATTTGTTCACTGGGTTGGACAGGTAGAATCGCCTCTCTTTCGACGCCTCCCTTGTTCCTATATAAGGGTGCAAGATAGAGCAGGATGAACATGCCTCATAAGTATGAGGAGGTTCACAGCAGATCAAGGGAGAGATAATGCTGCTTCAAGAGATGACCTGGCAGGAGATCGATGCGCTGGACCGCTCGACAGTTGTCGTAGCGACGTTTGGCGCGATGGAGCAACATGGAACGCATCTCCCGTTAGAGACCGACGCCCTGATCGGACACGAGATTGCGCGGCGGTTGGACGAGGCCTGCGCTGGCCGGCTTTTGATCTTGCCAACGCAATGGGTGGGCCTGTCGCTGCACCACATGAGCTTTAGCGGAACACTTACCGCTTCGGTCGATACCTATCTCGCGATGACTTTCGATCTGCTTGGTTCTGTGGCACAGGCTGGATTCCAAAAGATCATGGTCCTCAATTCGCATGGCGGCAATGTGTCTGCGCTCGACCTGGTGCTGACCAAATGCCGCGAGCAGTATCCCAAAACCCGCATGGTCGGTGTCACGTATTGGAACGCGGCGGCCGCGCAGCTCAGCGCGTTGCGAGAGAGTCCCGTTGGGGGTATGGGACATGCCTGCGAGTTGGAGACTTCGCTTGTGTTGGCGGTCCGCCCCGACCTGGTTCGAGGCGAGCATGTTTCTCCTGACGGGCGTCAGGCAGTCTCCGAATTCTTGGGTAAAGACATGCTCGTTGGCGGCTCCGTGAGCATCTCACGCCACTTTTCCGAGATCAGTGAGCATGGCGCAGTCGGAGATCCACGCACGGCATCCGCGGAAAAAGGTGAGCGCTTCTTTGAAGTGATTGTGACCCGGCTCGCAAAGCTGGTGAGTGAGATCGAGTCGGGTCAGCTTGATGAATTCCGTCCAATCGGCGAGTAGCGCTATTTTTGCATTCGCTGGACTTCGAGGCCCAGTCCGTTGCCTTGCGGCAGAATGGCGCACCCATCTTCGTAGCGGATCGGCGCCTGCGTCAGATGTTCAAGATAGTACAGCGGCCCGATGATGTCGTGGTCCACCGTCGTGGCAAGATTGGGCATTGCTACGGCGAGATGCAGCATGGCAGCGGTGCCAAGATCCATCTCGAGATTGCTTCCGATGGTGCATTCGATTCCTACCGCTGCCGCCATCTGCGCTATCTCCATCGAGCGCAGGATGCCGCCATTTTTTCCTGGATAGATGCTGATGAAATCACAGGCATCCTCGCGAATCGCCTCCATCGCGTGCTGCCGTGTGAAGACAGACTCATCGAGCATAAGCGGGATATGGGTGCGCTGTCGAAGCCTGTGGCAGCCGCGGAAATCTCCGCGCCGCAAAGGCTGCTCGAGCGCATTGACGCCGAGACGCTCAAGGGCAGGCAAGGCGCGCACGGCATCAGCTTCGGTCCATCCGGAGTTCGCATCCACAGCGAGGCGGAAGTCATCTCCCATCTCACTTCGTACCGCCTGCACGCGAGCGATATCCTCTTCCACGACCAGCCCAACCTTTACCTTGGCGGCACGCAACCCCAGACTGCCAGCATGCCTGGCGATGCGGGCAGCCTCCTTGGGAGAGAAGGCTCCGATTGAAAATTTGAGCGGGATTTTGGTGGAACGTCGGGCACCACCCAGGAGCAGATGTACAGGGAGCCCTAGAATTTTTCCTTTGAGGTCGAGGAGCGCCATCTCCAATGCTGCCTTGGTGAACGGATTCCCGATCAACATGCCATCCATACGGTCAACCAATAGGTTGGTCAGCATCGGATCGGCTCCGATAAGTGCGGTTGAAAGCATCTGCTGGATGAGCACAAGTGCCGTGCCCTGGCTCTCACCGCTCCATGCCGGAGCCACAGTTGCTTCTCCGTGGCCCACCAGGCCTTCGTCAGTATGAATAGTGATTGCGAGATAGTGCGACTCAGGATGAGCGCCGGCAGCACTTACAATCGCAAGTTTCGGATTAACGACGAGTGACGTGGGAATCGCGTTGACTATGGTGATCTTCATAGAGCGTAAACAACCTTTCAGAAAAACTTCAGGGCTAGCCGATCAAGAAATATTAACCACGATGCGGTTCATCGCCTTGCGTGCAAAGAGAATTCCGGTTATCACTGCAACAATAAATGCGCCGCTGGCAGGGACGTACTTTCCGCCCATCACGCTGAAGAGCGCGACACATAGTGAAAAGTAAAAGAGGATGCCCCAGGCACTTGCGGAGAGATCCTTGCCGAGGCTGGTTCGTTGCGGCTCCTCTCCCCTTGCAGCGAGGCTGCGTCGTACCGGCCCCCAAAGCCCTACGGGACGGGCAGACCGATAGAACTTCTCAAGCACGTCCATCGGCTCCGGGCGGGTCAATAACGTAGCCGCAATAATAGCGACCCAGCCTGCTGCGAAGAGAATTGCAAAGCCAACCCAGAAGGGAAAGCGGTCGAGATTGCTAAATGCGGGAACAATGCCGTTCCAATCCCAGCCGGTTGCTCGATTCAGAGCCGCTCGCAAGCCCGTCGGAAGAATGGAATCGGAACCGAACCAGACAAGATATCCGGCTGGAAAACCGCCGATGACGCCGACCATGTCTCCCACCGCATTCGTGCGCCACCAGAACCACTTCAACCATGCAAGCGGAAGCGAGAAGACGATCAAAGCCGAGTTGATGAAGAGAATCCACTTGTCGAGTTGGTCGGGCCGAATCAAGCCTCCCCATAGAAATGCGACCGCCAACAGCACACCGGTGACGATGCGACTCGTGAGGACAAATTCTTTTTCCGTAGCGCGAGGCCGTATGCTGCGCTTATATACGTCGTTCACAACATAGCTGGCAGCCCAGTTGCCGATGGAGGATATCGCAGCCATATAACCGGCGAGGCTGCTCACAAGCAACAGGCCGAAGAGGCCGGGCGGAGCATAGGTCTTTACCAATTCGCCCCAGAGAGCCGCCGGCACCGGCACTGATTTGAGTGGGTAAAGCGCCGCGGCAGCGAGAGCGATGACGATGAACGGAATGAGGCGCACCACCAGTGCAAGGACTCCGTTTGCCATCTGCCCAAAGATCGCATGACGCTCATTGCGGGCCGCCATAAATCGCTGTGCCGTCCAGCCTTCGCCCGCAAACGGCGAGCCCGCGAAAAAGAGGCCTTGTATGCAGAGCGCCAGCAAGGTGACCGATGTCAGTGAAGATCCGCTGGGCAGCGGCGCGAGAAAACTGGCTCCTCTCAGGGTAGATACCTGTGCCAGGACATGCGATATGCCGCCGGCTTTGGAGACGAGCAGGATGCCGAAGACAAAGTTCCCCCCAATCAGGATGAAGAACTGCAGCACATCGTTATAAGCAACAGCGAAGAGACCCGCCATCAGGCTGTACAGGATCGTGAAGGCGCCGAAGACGAGGATCACCGACATGGGCTTCCAGCCGAGCACGGGGCTCGCGGTGGCTGCCATCCATGCCGCACCGTAAGCGATGGAGGTAATGCCCCACACAGCGCATGCATAGACTGCATACATATTGCGGTACACAGCGGCGCGACGCCCCGCATATCGTCGCTCAATGAATTCACCGGTCGTAACCACGCCGAGCCGTCTCCACATCGGAGCCCAGATGATTGCGACCAGCGGCATCCAGATGACCCAGCTAACCCACGCCATAAGCCATAGGCCCGCGAAGCCCGACAGAAACAGCACCATGACGAAGCCTTGTCCGCCACCGGTATAGCCCGCGACGTCCGCAAAGCCGATCACCCACCATGGGAGATCGCGGTCGGCGATGAAAAATGACTCTACATTTTTGCTTGCGCGCGCCTGGAAATAGAGGGCGAAGGCAAGGATGCCAATGCAGTAAATTGCAAGAATCAACCAGTCGAGCGTGGCCATGAACACCGCTTTCCCACCGTGGGTTGTCGTGCGGGATGTTCCCCATGCAGACGAACAACGCGCTCGGAAGATTCCTGCCTGCGCTGCTCTTCGCGCGAAAGCGCCTGGCGAAGAAAGCCTGACAGGAACAAGCTTGAGAATATGCAGTGAGCTTTTGCAACGTCAATACAGCAGAGCCCATGTTCACAGGAAACTGTCCCACCCGCTGGACAAGGCCGCTGCAACACCAGTGCAATCGTCGATGATGTTCTCGTGAAGAGCAAGGGAGAATCATGTTTCGTCTCGACGGCAGGATCGCGCTGGTAACAGGCGCGGCGACAGGGATAGGGCAGGCCATCGCGCTTGCGCTCGCCTCCAGCGGCGCAGATGTTGTGATCACCGACCGACGGCTGGAGGCGCTTACGGAGACGGAATCGCGGGTCCTCGGCTACGGTCGCAAGGTCTTAAGAGTCGCCGTCGATGTTCGCGAGCAGGAAGAGATCCGATGTTGTGTCGCCACCGTAGAGGAATCGTTCGGGCCGATCGACATTCTGGTCAACAACGCCGGCATCAACCGTCCTGCCCCCGCGCACGAGGTCACACCCGAGGAATGGGATGACCACTTCAACACAAATGTTCGCGGCGGCTTTTTTCTGGCCCAGGCAGTAGCGAAAGGAATGCGGAGACGGGGATGGGGGCGCGTCATCTTCATATCGAGCCAGTCCGGCCTGATTGGAATACCTGGCCAGCCTGTCTACTGCGCGACGAAAGGCGCAGTCATTCAGATGGTGCGCTCGCTTGGGCTGGAGTGGGCAAAGGATGGCGTGACGGTCAACTCGATCGCACCGACATTCGTCGAAACAAATCTTACGCGCAAACGACTGAGTGACCCGGTCTTTCGCAGCTTCGTGCTGGGAAAGGTCCCAAAGGGAGAACTCGCCACACCGGAGCAGATCGGCGCAGCAGCGGTATATCTCGCCAGCGAAGAGGCCTCCATGGTGAACTGCGAAACACATCGCGTCGATGGCGGTTGGACCGCATGGTAGCAACAGCGTTTACCGGAGACAACGAGTAAATTGCATTCAAGTATCCCGGTCAATACGTTGTCATACCGGTGTCGTGAAGCAGGGCAAGTCTAATGGGCTTGACCTCCTCGTTAACTCGTCCAGTATATTGGACGATAAATCAGATTCTGTTCATTTGAATACCGACAAACAACTAACCTGTTCGTCTAGCTGACATGCTCCCGGGGACGCCTGTCCGCAGACGAGAGGAGGCTCAAGCCAATGAGTGCGATGCGCAAACCGGCGATGTCACGGAACATGACAAGCATGAACTCCGTAGAACGGGCGTTCGCGATATTGGAGTTTCTCAACTCCTCTCGGCGAGGCTGGAACATTTCGGAGATGAGCCGCAAGCTGGGCATACCAAAGAGTTCTACCCATGTGCTCTTTTCCACCCTGGATAAGCTGGGTTACATCAAAGAACTTCAATCTTCCAGGCGCTATCAGCTCAGCCCCAAGTTATATGGCCTTGGCCGGCGGGCCCTCGAAGCGGCGCCTTTGCCCATTATTGCTCTGCCTCATCTTCATTGGCTGGTGCAGCAGACCAGCCTGACAACGCATGTCGGCATTCTCGAAAAGCGGCAGGTTGTCTTCGTACAAAAAGTAGATGGGCCGGGCTTCATCAAATTCGATACCTACATTGGCAAGTGTTCTCCATTGCACTGCACCGGGCTCGGCAAATCCCTTGTTTCATTCCAGCCTGAAGAAGAGCTTGCGTTGATCCTCGAAAAATATAATTTCAGCCGATTTACGAAGAAGACGATCTCGTCGCATACCGCTTTCATGGCAGAGTGTGCGCGCATTCGCAGTTCCGGCTATTCCGTCGACGATGAAGAAGAGGAGCTTGGCGTTCGCTGTGTCGCTGTGCCAATTCTTTCGAATGGCGTCGCTGTTGCCGCCATCAGTGCCACTGGAACCACGGCGCAGATGCCACCGGAAAATATCGCCGAGGTCGTCTCGAAGACAATGTGCGCAGCATCCAGAATCGCGGCCCAGCTTCAACCGGCGCGTATTCGCCACTACACCACGGCAGCAACAAAAGCGTAGAGAAAGGGATAGCATGATCGTCGATTGCCACACCCACGTCGGAGAAGCGGAACATTTGACAAAGGACTTCGTAAAAGACGCGAGGGAAGTCTCCGGAAACCCGCAGCAGCAGCTTGCTGTCGACCTCGACGAGCACTGGGCGGCGATGAAGACCGTAGACCGGGCCATCGTGCTGGGCTTCAGGGCGCACAACGTAGGCTATGTGGTGCCCAACGAATACGTTGCAAACTACGTTCATCAGCATGACGAAAAACTTGCCGGGTTCGCTTCGATTGACCCGCATGACGACGATGCGGTAGAACAACTCGACTACTGTGTGAAAGGCCTCGGACTGAAAGGTCTGAAGCTTGGTCCGATCTACCAGAACATGCATCCGTCCGACCCCAGGTTCATTCGGCTCTTTCAAAGAGCAGAACAACTTGATATCCCAATCCTGATTCACCAGGGCACTACCTTCTGCCATAATGTGTCACTCGAATATGCGAATCCGGTGTTACTGCAGCCAATCGCGCTCGCCTTCCCCAATCTTCGCATGGTGATTGCTCACCTTGGCCACCCGTGGATTGGTGAGACTATCTCCCTCATTCGAAAACATCGCAACCTCTATTCGGACCTATCCGCCTTGTACTACCGGCCATGGCAGTTCTACAACGCGATAGTACTTGCACGCGAATATGGCGTCATGCATAAGCTCTTTCTGGGTTCGGACTATCCGGTTACAACTCCGCAGGCAAGTATTGATGGACTACGAAGCATCAATGCTCCTGCAGCAGGTACAGCTATTCCGACCATTCCCGCTGAGGAGATTGAAGCAATTATCCACCGAGATACATTCGCCATTCTAGGTCTCTCCTAAGAACGAGTTATAGCAAGTGAGGGCGGCATGCAGTGCATGCCGCCCTCACTCATCTTACTGATTTGAACAGCTTCTTACTTTGAGCGGTTCAATATCTGCTGTACCTTCTGCTCAACCCACTCCTGCTGTCGCGGAAAATCCTTATAGGATTTCAAATCCGACAAAAGCGGTGAGTCAGGCTTGATACCGGCCGTTTGCAGCATCGCATAATCCTGAAGCGATTCCGCGAAGACCTCCCAGCGGATAGAGTCGATCGGGCCATCCGGTCCGGGATAGACGACGAACGGGTCGCCATAGGCGATGCCCGGCCATGCTCCACCGGCGCCTTCCTTGAAGGTATCCTCCAACTGCTGGGTATCCATCTTGTACCAGTAGTTGTAACCCCAATGCAGGAACCCTTTCGCACCGAGACGGTAGAAGAGCCATCCGCTCATGCGTATCGTTGCCAGCGGAGTGTCGTAGAAGCGATTGAGGTAGTCGCCGCGGGGGCCGGTGCAGTAATAGACCCAGTGTGGGATGCCTGCATCGATGTAGTTATGCGCGGAATCCAGTATTACCACAGGCATGTCGGTAATGTGCTGCTTACCGTACCGAATGTCGCTCAGCGCATCCATGACCTTCATCCACGGCGCCAGTTCTTTCAGCAAGGCGCGCGCACGTTTATAGTTGTCAAGCGTTTCACCCGGCGGTTCATCGGATACATGAAAGAAAGTACGATCGGGCGGTAGGTGCTCTTCGTCGAGGAACTTCCGCAACTCAGGCAGAAACTGCTCAAGAAAATTGCGATAGACGCCTGTGGTCGGCGGAGTTGCTGTTGGCCAAAGTAGCTTGTATTGGTCTCCTTCGCGCTGGTATACATGAATTGGTTCGCGCACACCCCAGTAAAGCCATAGGTGTGGAAACTCGAAGTATTCCATACCGACGCTTTTACCCATATCGATGAAGCGGCGGACATCACTGAAGTCGAAGCTATACTTTCCGGGAGATACTTCCGTTACTTTTAGTAGCTGTGCAGGGCGGGCCACCACTTCACGGCGATTCTGGAACATTGGAACCGCAATAACATTCGATCCATGCGCGGTCATGTCCGCTAGATAGAGCTTGGTCTCCTTCCACCACGTCTCGCTAAATGGCTCCGTCTTGTAGTAATCGTAGATAGCGTCGGCACTCCACCAGTGAGTTACAGGGAAGTCGTGACGAGGTTTGATGACGAAGGGGCGTACATCCACATGCGCGGACATTGTTCCGAGCAAGGTATGCTTCTTCTCTTTGCCCGTCTCCGAATTGAGATGGATATTCAACGTGCGCATCCCCGGAGTGATCACGGCGGGTACCTTTACCGTAATCCAGAAAGATTGGTTCTCATACGGGCCCACATCAGCGGCCTGTTCTGGAAAGAGAGGGTCTGGTACCAGGCCGGGAAGATATCCGGCTCCATCTGCCACCTTCAGGTCGATATTGGTATTACGGTGCGGCAAAGGGACATAGCCAACACGGCGCACGCGGATGCCGAGGTCGGGAGCACCGTCCACATCGCATCGAACGCGCAGTCTATCCCCCGTCTCATTGCGCACCACAACCTGGAACGATACCGTGGCATTGCGTGCAGATGGGATCCGGATATCGTTCTGGTCGACTGCTGGCGAGTTGGGAAAGACACGCTGCAAAGACGTTTCAACCCACATCTTTGTAGCCGGGGTTGCGGTCTGGCAGCTTGCCGAAGCACCGGATAATAAGCACAGAGATAGCGCGAGGGTGACGGCTACCCACCCCCCATTCTGCACTATTCCGTGGCTCTTGTTCGCGACGATACTCTTCATGAATTGCCTTTCGTATTTAGAACATAAACTTGAGGCCGAACTGCATCGTCCGAGCCGAATTCGAGCTAAAGATCTTGCCGAGATTTGCATCGTTGACGTTCTGGACCGGGTTGTACAAGTTCGTCCGGTTCAGCGCATTGAAAGCCTCCCAGCGAAATTCCAGATACCGCGCTTCGCTAAGATAGGCCCGTTTCGAGAGCGCGGTATCGGCATTGAAATATCCCGGTCCATTCACATCGCCTACGTTCGCATTGCCGAACGTATACAAGGGAGCAGGAGCGAACGCGGCAGGATTGAACCACCCCTTGTCGCTTGGGCTGGCGACATTTGGCCTACCGACGATGTCGGCGCGACTGCTCTGGCCGTTGCCGAGATTGCCATTAGAATTGCCGATGGTCAGCGGCTGGCCTGAGTGAGCTGTCTCGTACACCGAGGCCTGCCAGCCGCCGAGGATTGCATTCACGAAAAAGTTTGAATCGGCTCCGAAGCGCCGCCCATGGCCATAAGGCAGCTCCCATACCACAGTAGCAGCCTGAACGTGTCGATAGTCATTGACGCTGCGATGACGGTTGTACCAGGCTGGCGAATACGCGAGAAGCGCATCGAATTCACCCTCGCCAACGTTCTCGTCCATGCTTTTTGAAAAAGCGTAAGAGAAGGTATACGACAGCCCATTGCTGAAACGCCGCTCAACATAAGCCTGTAGACCGTTGTACCAGAACCGCCCCTGGTTGCCGAAGGTGTGAATGCCCGCGAACTTTGGAAACGGAAGGTCTGCCTGCAGATTGTCGTGATGGCCCACAGTCGCCACGTTACGTTCCTGGCCTGAGATCTCGTTGGGTACCTGCGTGCCAATATAGGAAATGGTGAGAGACGTCTTGCTAAGAATCGGTACCTGCACGGACACGTTGAACTCGCGCGTCTCTGCCGGCTTGATATCGACCAGCGGTGAGTAGACAGCGAAGTTGCTGGCCGCATTCGGCCCCGCCGCCCAAACATTCTCCCACTTGTTCAATGAAGAAGCCGAAAAATTCTGGCTATAGACCGTCCACGTCGGCATATTGATCTCCGACGCGCCACGATTACCGGTAAAGATATTGTAGTAAGTACCGTAGCCGGCACGAAGCACGAGATCGCGACCGTCGAAAGGACGGTACGTCACGCCGAGGCGCGGCTGCCAATGGCCATTGGGCTCATACAGGCCGTTAGGATAGCCCGCTTGCTTCGAGGTCTCCCACAGGCCCTCGGTTTGCGCGGCTAGCGCGGCCGAGGTGGAGAAAGTAGTGAAATTCGGCTTGCCCGTACTATCTACGGCAACTACAACCTTGTTATCCTTGGGACTCCAGATGCTGCAGAGCGCTTTATAGCAACTCTGGGAAAGATATCGGTCGTATCTCACACCAACATCTAAGGTAAGGTTCGGGCGCGCTTTCCATGAATCTTTAGCATAAAGGCCAATGTAAGGAGCTTTGTCTTCGCCAAATTGCGTCAATGGATCATTGAGTGTACTTGAGTTGGTATAACCCAATAGATAATCCGCAATCGCATTGCCTGTGTACTGCCCATTGAAGGAAAAGGAGCCGCGAGCCGCCGCCGAGCCATGGCCACCATAGGCCTGCCGGTTGCCATAGTCGAAGCCAAATCTCAGGGCGTGTGCGCCGGTGATGTGGTCTAGAGCTGCCTTTGCCGTGTACTGCGCGTTCCTCTGGCCACCTGGGACACCATAGCCTCCCGCGAAGAAAACCCCAGTGTAGCCGTTGAAGCCAATGTCGGGCGGTCCAATCCACTTCTCACGCCCGGCAGACGCAATTCCGTGGATCCCCGCTAGTTCGGAATCGTTCTGCTTGCCCAGTGCGGGATTGGTGTACTCGTCCTTGGTCTTCATCAAGCCGCCGGTTAGAGTAAGCAGCGTCTTCGGGGTCATGGACCACATATAGTTAACCGCAAGGCCATGCTGGCGCAGCGTGTCCTGGCCATAGGTCGAGGGATCGGCGAGATAACCAACCCGCTGTGCAGGTCGTCTCAGGTAGAAATAGCGACCATAGATACGTTGGCTGCTCGTGATCTGCTGATCGATACGACCGAGATATTCATAGGTTTTGTTGGACGTATTGGCGTTTGCGATGTAACGATTATTCGGCGCGTTTGGCGATAGGAGAATCGGCAGAAAGTAACTCGCCGCCGAGTCAATGCGGGAAGCAGGAATATAGTTGTCGGCAAACGGAAGCCCGGTCGTTGGATCTACGATCGGCTTGCCCAACGAAGAAAAGTCCGCGCCACTGCCGCCGGCAGGAAGAACTTTCGCCGGGATGGCGGCCTCATTCAGCAATTGGCCATTACGAGCGATAGTTTCCTGAAAACTACCAAAGAAGAAGGTTTTATTGCGATATACAGGGCCTCCACCTGTGCCGCCAAACAGACTGTAGCGCACGCGCGGCTTCGCCTTGGTCTTATCGGCGAAGTGGTTATAAGCGTTGAAGACATCGTTCTGCAAAAAGCCGAAGGCACTCCCATGGAAAGCATTTGTTCCCGACTTTGTGACAATCACTACTTGAGCCGGGCTGCGAAACTCTGCATCGGCATTGATCGATTTAACGGTGAATTCGTCGATGGCATCGACATTAGGTACAGCCGTGCCGCCTTCCCCGCTACCATCGTTTGTTGTAACTCCATCGAGTTGGAATTCAGTTTTATTGTTTCGAAGCCCATTGCCCTGCACATAAGTGATACGCATATTGTCATCCGTCGCATCCAGGCGCATGCCAGGCGTAAGGCCGACGAGTGCAAGTGGATTGCGCGTCGCAAGCGGAAGCTCACGGATCTGTTGCATCTGCACCACCGTCTGGAACGTTGCGGTCTCAGTCTGTAGACCAGTGTTCGAGGATTGGACGGAGACTGTCTGCGTGGCATCTCCCAATTGCAACACCGGCTCAACACGTACTTGCGAGCCTACTGTTAACTGCACGTTCGGGTTCTCCCAGCGCTTGAAGGTTCCGGCCTCGACAGTCACTCGATACAAGCCTACCGGCAGCGCGAGAATTGTAAACTCGCCGGCACGCCCGGTCTGTTGCTTGCTCGAGGCGCCCGTAGCGATATTAACTGCTGTCACGGTTGCGTCTGGCACAACCGCTCCGCTTGGGTCGCTTACCGTTCCGGTGAGCGAGGCCTGTGTTCCAACTTGAGCGAAGAGACTTGCTGTTAGAAGCAAAACCATTGAGAGACACTTGCTTAAAAAGCGAATATCCATTTCATCCTCCACATACATAATTTGATAGCTTCACTACGAAGCACGATCAGTAACTCGGGATCACATCCATGGCATAGTCCATACTTTCGTTACAAATCGACCTTCTGAGATGGTTGCCCGCTTTCGCCAATGCCGTTTCCTCTCAGTACCTAGTGTGTGTGCCATCATGTAGATTGCATTGCACCCTTTGCAAGGGTTTTGCGCAAATCTTCCATGCGGCTGGACGAATCTATCCACGCCTGGCGGGCGCGCAGATGGGGCTCTGCCAGCGAGCCGCGTGCAGCCAGGAGGGATTTTTATTCGAAGTAAATCCTGATGGGGATTGCCGGGCGCACTAACCTATCCGCCATAGGTAGCGCATACACGCAACAAAAGATATAGAAGTTTGGCTGTACCAATTGATGCAGCCACAATAATTCAGATAGCTATAAAACCTATGTATGTTATGTATTAATCTTTTGTGATTTTTATAGAACCCCGTATTTAGCATAAACCTGTGATAGATATGCTCCCGAAAAGAGATCTTTACGAGACTCTTTTTCCTTAAACGCCTTATCTTTTGCCTTTGCAAATACATCGTCAATCATATTGACGGGAATAACTACTATGCCGTCGTAGTCTGCGAAGATCAAATCTCCCGGATTTACCAAAACGCCACCGCAGAGCACAGGTACGTTGTAATCCACTACCTGTCCGCGACCGCGGGAGTCTACCGGCTTGATGCCCGCAGCGAAGACTGGAAAACCTAGCTTTTGGATTGTGCGCACATCTCGCACAAGTCCGTCCACCACTGCTCCGCGAGCTCCGCGAGCGCGCGCTGCTGTCGAAAGCAATTCTCCCCACGGTGCATTGCGCTTGGACTCGCAGGTTGAGACAACAACTACCTCCCCGGGAAGGATGCTATCCATAGCCTCGATTTCGAGACCATAGGGATCATCCGGCACGTAGAACATATCCTGGCATTGAATTGTCCGTGCCCAACCTGCGAACGTCGCTTCCGGAGAGAGTGGGCGCAGATACTCACGCATCGCCTGATCGCGTTGTCCTAGTTCGTCCAGCGCATCCGCAATCGCTGCTGTGTATAGCTTTGATTCAATCTCTTCAAAGAGAGACACCTCATCTTTAGCAGCTACCCTGCCCTCGGCACGCCACGTATTGCTGCTCGTCTTCACATCGCTCACGTTCTCCTCCAACATTGTGCTTACCTCTTCCATTCGTCTATATCGATCTCATATGGGTAGGTCGACGGCCAGTTACTCTTTAGACGGAAGCGCTATAACGCTCCACTCGCTTGCGTGCGGTAAGTGCGTGTGCGACCATGCCCTCAAGCATGCATTGCCTGTCCGTCACCTCTCCCGTTTGAATGCTCGCGGCCTCCGTCATGCGCTGGTAAGTGCATGTCTTCAGAAACTTGCCTACCCATACGCCACCCGTATAACGCGCTGCACGGCTTGTCGGGAGAATATGATTTGTGCCGATTGTCTTGTCTCCGTAAGCGACCGTGGTCTCTTCTCCAATGAAGAGCGATCCATAATTCGTTAGCCGGTCGACATAGTAGTTGACATCCTCGACATGCAACTCCAGATGCTCAGGCGCATAGTCGTTACATAACGCCAGCATTTCGTCTCGCGATTGCGCAAGATAAATAATGCCGTTGTCGCGCCAGGAGAGAGAAGCGACATCGCGCGTCGGCAATACAACGAGCTGACGCTCTACTTCTTCGATCGTCTTACTCGCCAGCTCTTCGCTCGTAGTGATAAGGCAGATGCCGCTGTTCGGGTCGTGCTCTGCCTGTCCTAATAGATCGCACGCAACCAGCGATGGATCGGCCGTATAGTCAGCAATAATTAGAATTTCCGTTGGGCCAGCCAGCAGATCGATGCCGCAGCGCCCGAATAGCTGGCGCTTTGCCTCCGCGACAAAGCGGTTTCCTGCGCCGCAGAGCATATCGACAGGCGGGGCCCCATCGAGACCAAATGCCATCAATGCCAACGCCGGCACCCCGCCGAGAATGTAGATCGCATCTGCGCCGGCTTTCTGAATCGCGTTGATTGTTGCAGGAAAGTATCCTTTGCCGCGTACCGGGGGGGTACACGCAGTCACATGCTTTACGCCTGCTACCCTCGCGGGGATAATGCTCATCTGCGCAGAGCCAAACATAGGATAGCGCCCGCCGGGAATATAACTCCCCACCGCATTCACCGGGATATGCCGATGTCCCAATGTAACTCCGGAACAAATATTTACCTCCAGAGGCAACATAGTTTCGAGTTGCGCCTTAGCAAACTCACGTATGTTTTGCTGACAATAATCCGTGTCCTCAATCGCTTGTTTTGGGACCTCTGCAATCGCGCGCTCAACGTCGCCGGTATTCAAGCAGAAGGAGGCTGGGTTCCAATCGTCAAACTTGTGACTATACTTGCGCACTGCATCCATGCCGTTCTTTTCGAGATCAGCCAGCATCGCCGAAACGATTGTCGCCGTCTCTGCATCTTGTTCAAATAATCTGTGCCGGCCCGGCTTAATTACTTTCATGTCGTACTCATCCTCAATTTAAGTATTCTGCGCTAGCGCTAACCACATCCATCTACTTCGTAACCTATCCCTCTGGCTTACTTCCCAAATCCATGTCTCGCGGCCCCAGAAGGTCACTCCATTGAGTGACACTCCAGCCTCCATCAACTACCAACGTCGCTCCTGTAATGTAAGAAGCATCTGCCGAGGCAAGAAAGACTACTGCCGATGCAACCTCTTCGGGACGACCAATACGCCCCAATGCCGTGCGAGCCTCGCGGTCTGCCAGTTCGTACGGAAGGGCCTTGATACTACTGAACGCTGGTGTGTCGATTGCACCAGGGCACACCGCATTGCACCGAATTCCCTGCCGGCCATAGTCGATCGCTATCGATCGAGTTAGCTGCATCAGTGCCGCCTTTGCAGTGCAATAGGCTGCCGTATTTGAGAAGGGCGTGAGTCCTCCAATGGATCCCATGTTTACGATGGCGCCACCACCCTGTTCGATCATCGCCGGCAGACAGGCCTTCGACATGCCAAACGTGCCAGACAAAGTTATATCGATCTGTCTTTGCCATTCCGCCGTACTCGTCTCTAACAAGGCTCCGCCATGATGAGTAGTGTAGGCAGCATTATTGATAAGCACATCGACGCGGCCATGCAATGAAAGTATCTTCTTGACTGCCTCGTCGGGAACCTTCCTATCTGCTAGATCGCTTTCTATCCAAGAAGACCTGCCTTCGATGGCAATTTTTTTTATGCCTGAAGTAACGGGCGGAACGAGATCGAGATTATGCACAAACGCACCTTCATGCAGCATTTGCTCAAGGCAAGCAAAGCCGATTCCAGAAGAACCTGCGGTAATGATGACAACCTTATCTCGAAATCTCACGGAAGCTATCGTCCTCTATTTTTCAATCCGTACAGATCAGTCCGCATTTTCACGGCGTTGGCTTATCTACAAAGCGGCGCAATACATTGGAGGTAATACGAGACACATTTTTGTCGGGGAATAAGCACGCCACCCAAGTGATCGAACCAGTCGAGAAAACAGATCCTTTGCCAAGATCCATGCACACTAACTCCGCGCCGCCGTTTTCGGGGTTCTCTCCACGAGCAATTATTTGCGCCTGCTTTGGAGAGCTTGGCGTTATTTTGTCTGTCTCATGACCCGAAGCCCCACCAGGAACGCGTTCATGCTGACTCCGCTGACCAAAGCTTTCGCCAGCAGCCAGGCCCGTTCCTTCCAATGCCCAGTGCGATGGCTGCAGCACTGTGTAAGGAGCAGCCGTCATGACACCCGGGTCTGTAAAGGCGACGCCGAGCAGACGCGCCTCCGGAGCATACGTGCGATGCATGCGCGATTCATGCACCGCATCCGGCCCCTTGGTATCGTCAAAGCTAAGGCACCTCATACAGTCTCCTTCAATCATCACCTCGCAGTTCAGCCCATTGCCGCCGAGATACATCAGACGGCCGCCGCGGTGTACCCAATCCTCTACACGACGAAACATCTCGCGTGTCCAGTATTCAGGATGCACGCCGACTACAAGCACCCGATATGCATCCAGCGGCAGGCTGCCATCGTCAAGCTGCGCGTCGGCGTAATAGTCGTATTCGAAGCCCTCACGCTCCATCCACCCCAGAAGCCGCCACTCCGCTGGCGCAAGGCCGCATTGCGCGCGCCCCTGTATAGGGTCGGTGATGGATGAGTTGTCCCACGGGGAGTTATCGAAGATGTGATTGATGTGTTCCGGACGCTCGAATGCAAGCGGCATATATTTTTCGTCCGGGGACGCCCATACACTGGTCGCACTTGTATAGCGTGCAAGATCCTGACGAGCATTGACCGTCGGAGTCGCAGGAAGGCTGGTCGGGTTGATGTAATTCGACCTGCCGCCGAAGGCGTTATAGGCATTCCATGTGTTCGTGTTGGCGAGCACAGCTATCTTTGCGCGGGGCTTAGCCGGAGCCACAACCCACGGAAAAGAATAGCTCTCGCCCGATGGAGTGCGCGCCCACAAGTAATACAGGCCAGAACGCTCCGGCGCTTCAACGAATTGTTGAATATGCGGCGACGGATATCCGACCTTGTTCCAATCCAGACCTGTCTGCGAGTAGTCACCGTCTGGGATAATCTGCTCCACGGCATTTGGTCCATGTTCGTCATACCAGCTAAGAGTGCGGACGTACTCTTTTTTTAGTCCATAGCGCCAGAGGCTTAGTTGGAACTGCTCGCTGCTATGGGCGCGTATCTCAGATTGTTCTTCGCTTTTGGTCCACTTAGGCCACATATACCCCATCAATACGCGACTAAGCATTCGGAACTGATACGGCTCTCCCGAACCGAGGGTGCAGGTCACCCGCTTTGAGCTATAGCCTTCCTTCACAAGGACGACATGATAAACCCCCGCGGCGAGGTTCTCATAGATCGCGCCGCTTGGAGACGATTCCAGAATTGTGGTTGTTCCATCCGATGCGATTAGTTCGAGCTTTACACCATTCAACGCGACATAGTTCTCGTCGGAGACGTAGGCTAAGGCTCTTGGAGGGAACGGCTCAGACTGGCTGCTCATGATTGAAATCGCCTTCCTTAAACATGTCCCGCTCACGTCTTCGGGCAACTACAGCATCGGCCCAAGCCGAAGTATGAGTATCATTCTGGCAACCCATCCCGCATAGGGCAAGACATTCAGTCCGCCCGTCCACGCGGCTGGATGAAACTAAATAGAGGACAAGTGAGCAGACAACAGATAAATATTGAGGCAGTACACGCATAACATGAGCATATTTACGAAGGCTGCCGAGCCAGCTTTTTACAGCTGGAAGAGCCCTTCTTCTTTTGCCACTATAGAGGTCACCTTCAACTCCATCATTGTGACCCTACCATCAGCAGGCGAGAAAATTTACGCGAAGCGCTGAACCCGGCATTACCGTCAGAACCTCGCCGAAGAGGATCGACTGGCTGCTTCCATCTTTTGCCGCAACCTTTCGCGGCTTCGCCTGCAATGCTTTGGCTCCAAGCTGCGCCCGAACTGAACTTACCTCGGCGCCACATGCATCGACCACAAGACTTTGTAACTTGAGATCCCCATACAGAGCTACAATCTCTAGCGAGTTTTCACCCTTCGTGAAGTAGCCCCACCCGTCATACGCACTCCATATGCAGCGAAAGGTACCGGCAGTCTTCCATCGAGGCATTACCGTCAACTCGTGTGTGACTGCATCATGACGAAAGCCAGAGAGCGTCAGAACCAGTCCCCACGATGACATGGCGCGTGTGTAGTGGTGGCCATATTCTGGCTCGTCGTATGGGTTACGCTTCTTGCCATCGAAGCGGCGCCGAATGTCGGCCACATGAGCGACGGCCCGCTCTTCCATGCCGTACATGCACATGAGCTGTGAGACGGAGTACTCCACTCCTGTCCAGTTCTCGTTGTAGTAGTTAACGGGGACCTGAGGTTTGCCGCCCATTGGATAATCGCAGTTCACGATGGCTGCTTCATCGTTAAGTGCATACGTTCGTAAACTGCCGCGCCACTCTGAAAGATTTGGCTTGTAGTTATAGCGTTCAATCGAAGCCAGTGTCTTGCGTAGATTGGAGGTAGAGAGCAAGTCGCCAAGCCCTGCGAGGTTTGCAACCTGCTGGCCTACCAGCTGGTCCGCGTGGCAAGCTCCCCCTAGTTGAAAGCGTGGGTTCGACGTGTCTACGCCGCCGCTCAGCGTTCCGGGATCGACCTTGTCTTTCGGATAAGTTCGTATCTGCTGAATATAGAATTCGCCATTGAATAGATTTGCGTCCGTCCAGGCGCGGCCGTGCTCATAGAGTTGTGTCACCTCGGCTGCAAATGCGGTGTCCCCTACAGCCGCAGCCATAGCCGCACTCGACCGCAATGCAGCCAGATACCACACCTCGCAGAGAGCATTAGGCCCGACAAATTCGACGTCATAGGTATTATGCTGCGCGCCTTCCATCACGCCGTCTCTGTCCGCGTCCCAGTTCCCCGGTCTCCATGCATAGGTCAACGCCTGTTTTGCCGCCGGCCATTGCCGTTTCATCCAGGCGGTGTCGCCCGAAATGCGCCAGTCAAGGTACAGGCGGACAATCTGCCCCATCTGTCCATCGGCTGCGGCCCAGCCCCAGTGCTCCAGCCCAAGGGGAAGCTTGTGGCGAAAATCCATGTGCCCGTTCTCGTCGGTCGGATACCCGAAACTCGTCTCTCGCATTGACTGCGAAATCCGAGGGAAGAGATGAGGCGTCGCCATCTCGTAGTTCCACACATGCGTGCACGACCCAAAGCCCAGCCCATGCGGATTGCCGCAACCCTCGAAGCCATGGAACGATCCATCGACGATACGAAACAGCGTGTTCGACGTCAGGGTAGAGAGATTCGATGCCGCGGCATCCTTCACCGGTCCCGGCAGCGTCGAAGAGCGCAGCGTATCCACAAATTCCCGCGTCTGCTTCTCCATCGCAGGCAGCTTTTCCGACACGTACTCGGCTACCGCCCACGCGTCGACGAACCGGGTGCTGTAGTGATTGCCGACCACGTCTTTCTCGTGCCCTTTCACCGGGTCCCACATCATGTCCCCCGGAGTTCGCACTGGATAGTTCCATGTCAGCAGGAAGCGGAAAGTCTTCGTCGCGCCTGGAGGAATCGAATGGCGAATGCTCGCGGTCGCGATTGCCGATGCATCCTTTGAGCCGTTCGTCGGTGGTGCAGGCAGCATTCCCGTCTTCGAGAACTTGTCCCAGAAGAGGTCGATTGCCGACGCGCCGCCGAGATCGACCCACATCGGCAGGTGCGACTCCTGCCCGCCCGCGTCTGCCAGCGTGCACAGTGCAAAGCTTCCGCGTCGCGCCGCGTCTTTCGGCAACGACGGCTCCGTCATCAACGTCCCCTTACAGTGCGCCGAGCTGCGCCGTTCATTGACACGTTCCCGATCACTGGTGGATGAAGGGTTGGAGAGAGTCCACGCAATCGCGACCTCCGCTGTTGTGCTGAGTGGGTTCTTCACTGTGTACTCAAGCACTGCTGCGGGCAAGCCGGCATCGTCGATGTCCACCGGAAAGAACGGCGAGAAGGCATCAAGCGACACGACAACGGGGCAGCCGGGATCATGGAAGTTAATATGCGCCAATGGAAATGATCCTTGAAACTCAGCCTCGGACATGCGCGGCATCCCAGGCAATCCAAACAAGCGCACCCCGTTGTCATGAATGTCGAAGGGAGGAAGCAACCGGCTCTCAAGAAACGATGCGAAGTCAGGGCGCCCGGCAGCGTGCACAAAAATCGAAGGAAAGATGTACGGCTGCGTCTCATGGTCCGCGGAACGATTGAAGATCTGCCAGCTTCGCAGATTTCCCCGGCCACCAAGTTCCATTCCGCCGGTGCCGATCCCACCCAGGGGAAAGGCGATGCGGCTCAAGTATTCTCCGGAGAAATGGCGCGGATAGTCGATGGACGATACTGCTTGCTTCCTCTTCTTTTGCGGCGCTTCAGCCTTCGCGGCAGACGACGAAACAGAGACGGGAGCCACTGCGGCGGCAGCGGCCAATTGGAAGAACCGGCGGCGCGTTGTTTCAAACATGGATTCCGACATTCTTTCTCCAATACGCAATTGAGGGGTTCCGCAGGAAAGGCGAGCGCATGAATAGTCTCCATCTCTTGCCTGGAAACAATCTTTCGTTTTCGTTTATCGCTGCTGCGCGGACCTGCTCCGTGCAGACTGTGTGTCACTCAGCATGGATATTCCACTCGTCGGTTATATTGCTCGCCTGAATAGTAGCAGGGCAACAGGACGTACAGTAGGCTGTCTTTTTAAAGGCTGGAGCAGCTTCAGGGAGAGGAAGTAGCCTGCCCTGTTGGCTTTTCTGGCATGACGAAACAATAGGCCGTGTACTTGATTTCGCTCCAGGCCTGTTCCGCTACCGGATGGCCAGGATACAGCGGACGTGCTACCGGCGTAAATTTTATGCGCACCCAGATCTCATCGTGGCCCTGTGTGAGCTTGCGCGAGACCAGGAATTCATCGTCGCGAAAGCGGCGATTGGAGGTGACTGCAACATGTTCGGCAGCTCCAAGTTCCTCTTTTGGATTCGAGTACACAGACGTATTCGATCCCGCCAGATACCAGATTCCAGCCAATTTCCAATTCGACTTCGATCGGTCCGCGATGTAAACCTCAGCTCTCTGGTTGGGGAAGGAATAATCTAGCTTGCGCCGAAGCATGACACCGAAGTTGTCAGGGCGAAGATGAAGCTTGAATTCCGATGTGCCTTTCGTAGTACGGCCACGGTCGGCTGTTGCCGGATAGATCTCCTTGCCGTTCAGAGTATCGACACCCCATTCGTAGCGCGACGTGATACTATATGGCGCCGAAGCCGCAGGCGACAAATATCCATGCGCCTTTTCCGCCGCCGCATCACCAATCTGGAGTTGGTCCGTCTGCACAAGCGACGGCGACGGAAGACCATACCAATAGGTCACAGTTTCATAGTGTTGCGTGGAGTCATTCGCGCCGCCATGTTCCAGTCGAATAACTGCATTTTTCCCAAACGGCATCACATCAGCGAGCAGGAAGCGATAGGCGGATTCAATTTTGTCCTCGTCATTGACAGCTAATTGAGGACTACGCGCGCCCACTGGATGCCCCGCAAACGGAAGGCTCATATTTAAGCCTCCCCAATAATCGCCGCCACCACCCCACTCTTCACTCCCGGTTCCCTGCGCTTGAGGCGTAAGGCTGTCGTCGAAGAAAAAGCGGGGATCGCCTTCGAGCGTACCTAGATTTGCCTCATGCGAAAAGATAAACGATGTTCCAGCAAGATGACCGGACCAGTCGCCGCCGCTCTCCACCGCGCGCGTATCGAGAAGCACCATATCCTCGCCCGGCACAGGATGGGGAAAATCGCGGTAGGTCGCATGAAAGTACGAGACCTGACTTGCGGGCTCGCGCAAGGGCATATAGCGAACGCTCGATTCAATTCCGTCGATCGTTTGTCCCGCGCTTACCAATTCGATTCGCGCTGACTGGAAGAAGGGCATCGGGAAATAGCACGCAAGGTATACCCTGTCTTTCGTGAAGCGGATGTTGACCGGAAATGCTTTTACAAGGAACTCGCGATTGTCCCGGTTGTAAAGGGTACCTGCCCCGTAAAAGAGAGCAATGGGCGCATTGATGGACGGGTCTTTCCTGCCATCCCAGGTGACGCGCAGATAGACATCTTTGAAGACAGGCGCCTGATCGCGCGGAATGGAAAACTCGAGCGCACGAATGACGGCGTTCCCTTTTAAATCCGCCACGGTAACTGAACCGCTCGCCGGCAGGTTGAAGCTCTTATTCGTCCGCTTCCCGCCAGCCTTCGGCGCAATGTCGCTGCCGGATTTGGCAATGAGGTCGAGGACACGTCGATCCGGCGCCGCGTTCCCATTCCAACTCCGCAGCGGGTGTGAGAGTTGTGTACCAGGCACAAACTTGTCGTAGATGAAGTAGCCCGTTCCATAATGGGTCCGCGTATAGGCCATCTGAAAGCTGCGCTCAAACGGAATTGGAGTCCAAACCAGATCAGCGCCTTTCGTCGCCGACCAGGTCCAATTGAGTGGCTCGGGAAATGGCCTCGAAGGCATAAAGACAGAATTGGGTGTTGGATGCAGCGGATCGCGCGTAGTCGTCTCTTGCACTAGATGGTCTTTGCCATCCACCACATAGTGCCAGGGGCTGCCATGCCAGTGGTTATAGCGGCTGAATACCAGTATCCCGGGCCCTTCCAGATCGAGCGCTACATTAAAGTCATCGGAGAGCTGATAGAGAAAATGGGAGGCATCGGCGGCATCGTTTCCGCCACGCCGGTCATAGGTGCTGCGCATGTAGGCGCGCATACCGATTCGCTGATCGGCCCAATGGTCCCACGCCAAATATGCATCCAGTCCCACCGGAATGGGCCGTGGCTTTTCATTCACACGGGTTCGGGCCGTCTGGGACAGAAGCAGGCCAGGATGAAACACTGCCAATCCCAGACAAATGGTAAGAAGTAAACCTATCCATGTCGAGCATTCACCTCGGCGTAAAGGCAGAGGTAGCAGCAAATCAAATCGAGAAGGCAGAAATCTCATAGATGTAAGGAGACTCTAGCACCGGCCCAAAAAGAAATGCGGAACAATGAGGAAATCGTTCAGTGGCGTGAACGCTGGCTTTGAATCCTGCAACCCTTGCCATAACAACGGTAGTTAGAGTGAGGGAACCAAAGGAGGAACGGAGTCGATGATCGGAGCCGAGCTGTTGACCTCCACCCCTGGAACAGCTAAACTATTGATTAGTAAATACTTATGGTCGGGGCGGAGGGATTCGAACCCCCGACCCTCTGGTCCCAAACCAGATGCGCTACCAGACTGCGCTACGCCCCGACTCGACTTAGTTTAGCGCATTCATCGCGTTACAGCCGCCACTATCTCGCGAACAGTCGATGCACATCCATGCCGATATCCCGCAACACACGGTCCGCCAGCCACGCGAGCAGGAGCATCGGCAACAGGATCAGGACGGAGAGCAGAATGCACAGCCCAATCAGAAATATCCAGCTCTGAATGGTATGTTTTCGGGGCTGCACCAGGCTGCCGGTCAGCAAGGCATAGTTACGCCGGTTCGCCCGCCAGGCGATGTCGAACATATCTCCGACAATCGGGATCGATCCCACGATGACCTCGATTCCGACGTTGGCCGCCATGCGCACCAGAGTCACATACGAAACGCCGCGCATCCAGGCAGCGACGATGATGATGCAGGAAGCGATCCCGCCAATGACATCACCGATTCCGGGAATGACGCCGACGATTCCATCGAGGCCGAAGCGGATCGAGGTGCCGGGAATCTTGAGAAAGTCGTCGAGAACATGCGACAGCAGGTCGAGATTCTCGTCGTCGAACAGTCTTCCGCTCAGCTTTCCACCGCGCTTCACAGGCGGCAGGACCTCGGGCTTTGCTGTAAATTCCATCGCACTCCCCACTGCGCCGGTGCTATAATTCTCAGTATACGGCGGCTATAGTTCAGTGGCAGAACGCCGCTCTGTGGCAGCGGATGTCGTGGGTTCGAAACCCACTAGCCGCCCCAAAAATTTCTCTTCCCATCAACGACTTCAGGTTCCCGATCCGTCGTGGTTTCCGCTCAAACTTCAACTCGAATCCATGCCGGAACCTCCGGCTGGGCCTACCCGACGTGGAAACCCGACTTCTACCCTCCCAAGACTCCAGCAAAGAAGTTCCTCGAGTTTTACGCCTCGCAGCTCACCTCTGTTGAGGTGAATTACACCTTTCGCGCCTTGCCTACCGCAACAATGCTCGAAGGCTGGCTCGCTGCCGCTCCTCCGCACTTTCGTTTCAGCTTCAAGGCTCCGCAGCGCATCACGCACTTCAAACGCCTGCGTGAATGCAGCGCGGACGTGGCCCAGTTTGCCGCCGCGCTCGAGCCCGTTCGCCAGGCAGGCAAACTCGGCCTTCTACTCTTCCAACTCCCGCCAAACTTCAAAGCGGATGCCGATCTGCTCACCGCGTTTTTCGATCTGCCCGCCTTGCAGGGACCGGACCCGCTTCGCGTAACCTTTGAATTTCGTCACAACTCGTGGTTCAGTGAGGAAATCTACACCGTTCTGCGCGAGCATGAGGCCGCACTCTGTATCGCCGAGAGCGAAGACCTGCTTACTCCAGAGGTCCACACCGCCGCCGGATTCACCTGCTTTCGCCTGCGCCGCAGCAGCGGTTATTCGGCCGTCGAACTCGACTCCTTCGCCAGGCGTTTCACCGCACTCGCCGAGCAGCGCGATGTCTTCGTCTACTTCAAGCACGAGGACGACCCTACAGGCGCGCTCAACGCCAAAGCTTTCCTCGACCGCACTCTCGCTATCGACACTCTGCCCCACGAGGACAAGCATTGATGTCAACAACAACGCTCGCAAGCGACACTATTCAAACCACCGATTTCCAGCCGCGGCGCTTCCTGCACAACGGCCACTTGCAGACCATCTTCGGCAACTACCTTCCGCGCACGAATACCCTGCCGCCAGCGGAGGCGCAACTTGTCGAAGTCTCGCCTGCCACCGAGCACCAAATCTCAAGCCAGGTCCTCTGCCACTGCCATTGGCAGCCTGAAGACGTCCGCGCCGCGCGGCCCACGGCCATCATCGTGCATGGACTCGAAGGCTCCTCCGACTCGCAGTACGTCGTCGGCAACTCCAATAAGCTCTGGCAGGCCGGCTGCAACATCGTCCGCATGAATATGCGCAACTGCTGCGGGACCGAGGCGCTGACACCGACGCTTTACCACTCCGGCCTCTCGGGCGACGTTGCCGCGGTCATGCGCTTCTTCGTTGATCGGTACGATCTACAATCGGTCGCGCTGATCGGCTACTCCATGGGCGGTAACCTTATCCTGAAACTTGCAGGCGAACTCGGAAAAACTCCGCCGCCCCAGTTGCGCGCTGTTATCGGGGTCTCGCCGGTGATCGACCTTGCGCCCTCGTCCGACGCTCTCCACCTTTTGCAGAACCGCATCTACGAGATGAAGTTTGTCCGGGCCATGACTCGCCGTTTTCGCCGCAAGGCAGCGCTCTTCCCCCGCGCTTTCGATCCGAACCGCGCGGTCGGAATCGGCTCTCTCCGCGACTTCGATGAGCGCATCATCGCGCTCTACTCCGGGTTCGCCGGGGCGGAGGACTACTACCATCGAGTAGCTGCCGCCCGCGTCATCGACGAGATCACTGTACCGACGCTGATCCTGAACTCGCTCGACGACCCTTTCATCCGGCTCGCGCCCGATACCCGCGACAAGATCCTCGCCAATCCAAACATTAGCTTCCTCGAAACAGCCCAGGGCGGCCACTGCGCCTTCCTCGCCCAGCCCGACCCAGCCACCGGTTACGACGGCTATTGGGCCGAACATACCCTCGTCCGCTTCATCCTTGCCAACGCTTGATTATTAGCAACTCCCGTCACCTCAATACTTGAGATTCCTTTTTGCTTGCAGGATGGAATGGACGAGCCTACCTTGGACGAAAATCAGGAAGCCGGAGGTCCTTGTGCCAGAATTCTTTCAACCGTTCCATCTGATCGTTCTTCTCATCCTTCTTCCAATACCGATCATTCCTTTTTGGCACATCTTCAAGAAGGCGGGATTTGCTCCTCTACTCAGCCTCCTCATAGTTTTTCCCCTCATCAATTTGGTTGTTCTGTATTATGTGGCATTTTCTCCTTGGAAAGCCCTTCCGATAGAACAAAAGCACATGCCGATCGAACCGATGAGGTAGAGCTTTGTATGATTAGTATTCATGCTCGCCGAATGGTCCGTAGAAGCCTCCACAGACGATCCCGTCCTCGTCATCCCCTGGTCTGACCCCTCAGACCTTACGGGCAACCGCCGTTTCATCGACCTGCGCGAAAATCCCTACGACCTCGACCATCTTCCGGAAGCCGAGCTTTATCCTCCATTGATGCATGCTCTTCGCGCGCTCAACGCGCCTCGATCTCCTGTGTTCACCGCGAAGTGCGATGCGTGGCGGCTGAGCCCAAAGGAAAATGCCGACGAACTGGAACAGCTTCGCCTCAACCTCGATATCTTCGACGACGCCTCCAGCGATACCTCTCACGGCTTCGTCAGCTATATCGATATCCTCTGGCGCGAGCGCGCCATCTTCGCGTCCTTCCATCAGCACGAACAGCTTCTCCACCGCCTGACCCGGCACGCCGCTCCGCTCCTCCATCCCTATGCGATGCTCGACTGCGTGCTTCGGCCCGCGCTGGTCGATCTCACCGGCCCGCAGGAGGGCTTCGCTCTCAGCCTCTACATCAAGGCGCTCGGCCACGACCAACAATCGGCCGAAGAGAACTGGGCCGCCGCACTCGACGCTGTCGTCGGCCTCGTCCGCGGCAAAGACCTCTCCTTCACCTGACAACTTTTCCGGTTCCCCGCCCCACCCGCTACAATCAGATCAGGGACGCATACGGGCGCGTAGCTTAATGGATAGAGCATAGAGCTTCTACCTCTACGGTTGCAGGTTCGAGTCCTGCCGCGCCCACCACCACCCAACGCGTTCGAAACTCTCATCTATTGGGCGCTGGTGAGACGGCCCGAACGTAAAAGGGGGCCGCCGAGATTCGGCGACCCCTACGTTATTAGTTTAAAATTTGACTACTTCTGAGAGACAGTCTTTGCCTGGGACTTCGCCTTGTTGTCGATAAAGGCCTGCTGCGCCTCCAGAACCTTGTCGCGAGCGAAGGCTGCATCATGCCAGCCCTTGACCTCGACACGCTTGCCCTCGAGGTCCTTGTAGATGGCGAAAAAGTGTGTGATCTCCTTGAGCATGTGAGGGTAGATCTCGGAGTAGTTCCAGACGTCCTGATAACGGGGATTATTTTTACCGACGCAGAGCACCTTCTCATCGGCTACGCCCTGATCGAGCATCTCAAGCACGCCGATGGGGCGGACCTCCTGGAGGCAGCCGGGAAAACTGGGCGTATCGACGAGGACGAGAACGTCCAGGGGGTCGCCATCGGCAGCAAGCGTGCTGGGGATGAAGCCGTAGTCGCCTGGGTAGTGGACGGGCGAGTAAAGATTGCGGTCGAGCCTGAAGACATGCAGTTTCTTGTCGTACTCGTACTTGCTGATGCCTTCGGAGGGAATCTCGATGACGGCGTTGATGACCTCCGGGGCCTTATCTCCGACGGGCAATTCAAGATAGTTCGGCATAAAGTCTGGGATCTCTTCTCATGTGCGAAATTTTGCAGCTTGTGGCGTGCGATGGTGGCTGCGGGGGCGATGCTCCCCGATCCGTTTTTAGGAAGGAGAGCGGTACCTTGTCTATAATCAAGCAAAATGAAGGCTCATGTCTATGTCACGCTGAAACGAACGGTGCTGGATGCCCAGGGGCAGACAGTTGCGGATGCACTGCGGCGAATGGAATATCGCGGCGTTGCCGACGTGCGGCAGGGAAAGTATTTCCTGCTGACTCTGGAAGATGGAGTAGATCAGAACACGGCGCAGGCCGAGGTGGAACGGATCGCGCGCGAGGTGCTGACCAATCCGGTAATCGAAGAGTTTACGTTCCGGCTGGAGCCGTAAACAGACTTATCCGGCCCTTCATATCGGGCTTAGCGGGTATTTTCATATCAAAGTTAATCGTCACGGCTGGAAGCGATAAGCGGCTGGTGCTAGGCTCAAAAGCATAGCAATGGAGAACCCTTTGAGTCCTGCGTCTCTAGAACGCGTAGCGGCCCGCCGGCCGACCGGAACAGTTGCTGCCGGCAGTCGGTTTGTCCAGGCCTGCCTTCGTCAGCCGGTAGATCGCACCCCGGTCTGGCTTCTGCGCCAGGCTGGACGGTACATGCCCGAATATATGGCAGTGCGGAAACACCACTCCCTGCTGGATATCTGCCGCACCCCCGAGATTGCTGCCGAAGTAACAATTACCGCCGCCCAACGGTTGGGCGTGGACGCTGCAATTATCTTTGCCGACCTTCTGCTGCCGTTTACGCCGATGGGATTGGACTTCGAGTTCCTCGCCGGCGAAGGCCCGGTGGTGCATGTGCCTGTGCGCACCGCGGAACAGGTACGCGCCCTGCGCATAGATCGCGTGAACGAGCTGAGCTATGTTGCACATGCGATTGAGAAGGTTGTCGCTCACTTCGCTGCCCCGCGCGAGGATGGCGATCAGCTTGGGATCATCGGATTTTGCGGCGCGCCGTTTACGCTGGCCAGTTACATGATCGAGGGCGGTTCCTCGCGGAATTACGTCGAGACAAAGAAGCTGATGTATAGCGACAACGTCGCATGGCCGTTGCTGATGGAAAAACTGGTGACCGTGCTGGTCGGTTTTGCGCAGCAGCAGGTAGAGGCCGGAGCCGATGTCATTCAGATCTTCGATAGCTGGGTCGGCGCCTTGAGTGTGACCGATTATCGCCGCTATTGCCTCCCGGCGACGACCGAACTTGTACGGCGAATTCAGGCGCTGGGTGTTCCGGTGATTTATTTCGGCGTGGACACTGCGTCGCTTTTGCCGGCCATGAGCGAGACTGGAGCCGATGTGATCGGGCTCGACTGGCGCGTTCCCCTCGACGCAGGATGGAAGGCTGTCGGCGGAGGTTGTGCCGTGCAGGGGAATCTCGACCCAATCACCCTGTTTGCCCCTGAAGATGTGCTGAAGGATCGAGTACGCGAGGTGCTGGCCGCCGCAGTTGGACGTCCGGGGCACATCTTCAATCTGGGGCACGGCATCGTGCCCGGAACTCCCGTCGAAAATGTCATCAAGGTAGTCGAGTGGATAAAGGAGTACGGAGCGCAATGAGCGGAGAGACAGGCCGAGGTGCTGTTCTGCTGCTTGCGCACGGGACGCCGGACGTGCTCGGCGAGATGGCCGAGTATCTCGGCAAAGTAACCGGTGGACGGGCGCTTCCTCAAGAAGTGGTAGAGGAGTTGCAGCATCGGTATCGTCAGATCGGCCTCAGAGAGACGCCCGGAGCGGAAGCTCCGCCTCTGACAAAGTGGACACTCATTCAGGCGCATCTGCTCGAGCGTGCTCTGGACCGCCTTGGAGACTCCGACACCAGAGTTTACGTGGGAATGCGAAACTGGCATCCGTATATTGCGGAGGCGATCGCTCGAATGCGGCTCGATGGCGTAACCCGCATCAAGGCAATCTGTCTCGCTCCGCAGAACTCGAGGACCAGTGTCGGACTCTACCGCAAAGCTGTCCTCGCCGCCGCCAATGGGCTGGAGGTCGATTTTGTTACCGGCTGGGCCGAACATCCGCTGCTGGCGCTGGCATTTGCCGACCGGCTGTGGCCGGTATGGGCGCTGGCGTGCGCGCAGTCGGGGCGGCGCGTCCCCGTATTGTTTACGGCGCACAGCGTTCCCTGCCGCACGATTATGTCCAGCGGAACTCCGGTTCATCCCTCTCCCGATCCTTATCCTGTGGAAGCGAAACGCACCGCGGAACTCGTAGCGCAGCGCCTGGCTGTCGTTGGATTCAGAGACAAGGATTGGTACTTCGCCTTTCAGAGTCAGGGCGTAAGCGGCGGCCCATGGATTGGACCGACCGTCGAGGACACGCTGAAGGCAATCAAGGAAGCAGGTCATGTCGGCGTTGTAATGCAGCCCGTCGGATTTCTATGCGACCATGTCGAGATCCTGTATGACATCGACATTGCCTTTGCAGAAAAGGCGCGCGAGCTAGGCTTGAAGTTGTGGCGCGCGGAGAGCCTGAACGATTCCGAGGTGCTGATCGACGCATTAAGGAAGATTGCATCGGGGCAATACAAGGCAGAGGTCGATGAGATAACTGTTCCTGCGCAGATTTAAGCTGAGACAAACGGAGCCGACGCGGAGGCACTGGCCTCCGCATTCTTATTTGGAGAGTGAATGAAGAGGATTGCAATCGTCGGCGGCGGTATAGCAGGATTGGCAGCAGCATACGAACTGTCGCGCCTTGCTGGCAGCGGAGCAGTACTGGAAGTTGTGCTCTTCGAGGCCTCGCCACGGCTGGGCGGAATTGTTGAAACGGTCCGCGAAGGCGGCTTCGTCATCGAGTGCGGCCCCGATGCATGGGTGACGGAGAAACCCTGGGCGCGCGAGCTTGCAGAAGAGCTTGGCCTGGGCGACGAGGTCATGCCTTCAAACGACGCCACGCGGAAGACCTACGTTCTGATGAACAGCCAGCTCAAAGCGATGCCGGACGGGATGCGGATGATGGTGCCGTCGGATCTCGATGCTCTTGACCAGTCGGAGTTATTCAGCGCGGAGGCAAAGCGGGCATTTCACGATGAAGTGAATCGAGCCGCTGAGCTAAAAAGCAATGCACCGCAACAGGACGAGAGCGTGGCCTCGTTGGTGCAGCGGCACTTCGGCAATGAAGTGCTCGAAAAGATTGGCGCGCCTCTGCTGCGTGGGGTCTTTGGCGGCGATGTGACGAAGTTGAGTGTACGCGCGGTCATGGCTCCGTTCGTCGCGATGGAGCGCGAGCATGGCAGCCTGATTCGAGCGATGCAGATTCATGCCACAGCGAAAGATGGCAAGCAAGCCGCGGTCTTCACCACACTGCAAAGTGGATTGGGAACGCTGGTGGATCGCATGGTTGCCGCCGTTCCGAAGACATGGATTCGCCTGGGAACGACCGTCCATTCGATCTCACGGAACCACGATCGCTGGACCATCAGAACGTCCGCCGCGGAGGAAGCATTTGACGCCATCCTTATGGCCGCACCCATCCATGTTGCGCGCGCTCTGCTCCAGCCAATCGATGCGCGAGCGACAGAACTCATGGAGATGGACTCTAGTTCGGCGGTCGTCGTAGCCTTTGGATTTCCCGATGCAGTTGGCTTTTCTACTCCTCCGGGCTTCGGTTTTCTGGTGCCACAAGGATCTGGGAGCCGTCTGCTGGCGTGTACCTTTATAGACCAGAAGTTTGCAGGCCGTGTTCCGCGAAACGGAAAGCTGTTGCGCGCTTTCTTTGGCGGAGATGCTGCCGAGCGCTTGATGCGCTGCGGCAATGATGAAGCTGCCTCGGTAGCACGGCTCGAACTGGCGCACATTCTCGGGCCGCTGCCTGAACCTCAGGTGACCGTGGTGCGGCGCTGGCCGAAGAGCCTTCCCCAATATGCCATCGGTCATCTGGAACGAATGAAGGAACTGGATGAACGTGTAGGGAAGCTGAATGGATTGTCCCTGTTGGGAAATGGTTATCGTGGAGTTGGACTACCCGATTTAGTAAGAGACGCGCGATCTGCTGCGCGCCGGATCGTATAAAGGAGGTAAGCAATGAGCATCGCGACGACCCATGGAGATAGTGGGCAGACCGGATTAGCCGGTGGCGTGCGCATCTCGAAGGCGGACCTGCGTGTAGAGGCTTACGGCTGCGTCGATGAGTTAAATACCGTGCTGGGCTTTGCCCGCAGCATCTGTAACCACAAGGAGATCTGCACCTGGACCGAAGAGATTCAGCGGACGCTCTTTCGTGTCGGTGGCGCGCTGGCTACACCGCCGGAGAACCAGAAAAATGCTCCCGTCATCTCGCTCGACGATGTAGACGCTCTGACAAAGCTCGTCCATCAGATCGAAGCGACCGAAGGCATTCTCTCCGACTGGTCACTGCCCGGCGCAAACACCGAGTCTGCCGCATACGAGATGGCTCGCACCGTCTGCCGCCGCGCCGAACGTAACGCCGTCCGGCTTGCTGAAAGTGGCGTGGAAGTGAAACCTGAGATCATCGCCTATCTCAATCGCCTCTCGGACCTTATCTGGCTCTTCGGCAGATTGATTGAGCTGAACGCCGGTATCGACGCTCGTCTGCGCACTGGCGATACCAAAGGACCGCAGTGGTCCAGGGCATGGAAGTAGCTGAATATATTTCATGAGAGCCTGACATAATGGCTTCCATGAATATATTTTCCTTTGGCTTCCCGAAGCGAAATATGCTGCTGAGTTTTTCGACCGCTCGGCTTACATTTATCGTTATCCTCTCTCTCATCGCTGGTGGAGCTTCCTCCATCTGCCTGGCGCAGAAGAGCGCTTCCGATCTGGATCTGCACGGGACAATCACCCATGCCGACCATCAGACTTATGTAGAAGTTCCGTTTGAAGTACCGAAGGGTGTCACTCGCGTGACGGTAAGCTTTTCCTACACCGGACGCGATCAGCACACCACGATCGACCTCGGTATGTTCGACGGCGAACGTTTTCGCGGATGGAGTGGCGGCAACAAATCGACCTTCACCGTTTCAGCAACCGACGCCACGCCTTCGTATCTTGCAGGCCCGATTCGCCCCGGAAGATGGAAGCTGATACTCGGCGTTCCTAACATCAGGGAAGGTGTTCGCTCCGAGTACGAAGCTAAAATTCATCTTTCGCGCGCCGGAGACAGGCCGGAGGTTTCGACCTTCAGCGATGCTCCCCTGCGTACCGGCCCGGCATGGTATCGCGGCGACCTGCACATGCACGACGCGCACAGCGATGGCTCGTGCCTCAGTCAATCGGGCAAGAAAGTTCCCTGCCCTCTCTATAAGACGGTCGAGACGGCGGCGGAGAGAGGTCTCGACTTCATCGCCATCACGGACCACAATACGATCTCGCAGTATAGCGACATGCGCGAGCTGCAACCCTACTTCGATCACCTGCTCCTGATCCCCGGCCGCGAGATCACGACTTTCCAGGGACACGCCAATGTATTCGGGCCCACCGACTTCATCGATTTCAGACTGACGAGCCCCCATGTTCCCAACTTCAACCGGTTGCTCGACGAGGTCCAAAGCATGCACGGCATACTTTCAATCAACCATCCCGGCATCCCCTCCGGAGAGTCCTGCATGGGGTGTGGATGGACAGTGCCGAATACTGACTTCAGTCGAGTAACCGCCATTGAAGTCATCAACGGTGGTGACGCCGGTGGGCCGCACTCCGGCATCCCGCTGTGGCAGCAGCAGCTCAATAACGGCTTTCGACTTACGGCGCTCGGTGGCAGCGACAATCATGATGCAGATCTAAAAGCCAAGACCTATTCAGCCATCGGTCATCCTACGACCGTGATCTATGCCGCGAATTTATCTGAGAATGCAATTCTTGATGCGATTCGCGCCGGACACGTCTTTGTCGACGCCCAGGGCTCGAAGGACCGGGCCATTGAATTTACAGCGAAGACAGCAACAGGCGCGGCATCCATGGGAGACGAAATTCAATCTTCCGCAGGCCAACAAGTCCGCTTCACCCTCAAGATGATCGCCCTCGCAGGCGACCATCCGGAGATTATTCTGGATGGCCAGCCAGCGACGCTCCTGGATGCCTCAGCAATCAAGCAGAACGAAGAGACAAGGACCTTCGACTATCAGAGCGACGGCAAGAGGCATTGGCTCCGCGTCAACATCCGCTCACAGAGCGGGGCTCTTCTTATTGTTGGAAATCCTATCTACCTGAATTTTGCCAAACGATAAGAGCGGTCTCCTGTCAGCGAGCGCCGATGGGAGGCGCCAACAATTGATCCACACAGCCGGCAGGCTTTGTGACCGGATTACACCGAGCAATGAGACCATCGGGAAACTTAACAACATAGCTGGTCCACGTCGAAGGCTCCGACGCCGGGTAATCCGTGCTGATCATCTGGGCCCCGCTTGAAAGCGCAAGATCGCGCCGCGTCGTATCGTTTGTGCGCGCCTGGTCCGTGTTCTCATCCGAACGTGTTCGCACCAGATAACCCTGCTTCACCAGCGCATCGATCTCTTCACGCGATCCATCATTCTCTTCAGTGAATGCCGCATCGGGAGCACCCGGCTCGGCATTGGTAAAGAGCACCCGTCCACGCAGCGATGGATGTCCCTTCGTATAGATAGGCTCTACATGTCTCTGGTCCATCAGGAAGATGACTTTGCCGCGGGCCTCCGCCAGTGTCGGCCATTTGCCGGCATGAATAGCCTCAACCAGCGTTGACGAACTACCACGCACGTCATCGGGAGTAATCATCTCGTTCGATCTGAAGACCGACCGAATCTCCTTATCCAGAGCATCGAATACAGGAGTAGTAAATGTTTCCGGAGTTACAGAATTCGGCAGGTTGCGATCTCTTCCTTCTTTCGTCTCGATCAAAATAAAGATGGGAAGATGCTGAGGATGCTGCTTCGACCAGTCTCGAACATCGGTAAGACAGGCAATGAGCGTCATGCAGGTGCTACGCACATCGATGTCCTGCATGTGCAGCACCTTGAATCCCGGCTTGTCCATCACATGATGAGGATCGTACTCTGAATCTGCCGGCAGTCCCGCCTTCGCTACCATATTCAGAATTGCAGGATGCGCGTACCGGCCTCCTTTCGTATCGGCATATACGTCGATCTCTATCTGACGTACTCCACCCGATAGCTGATCGGCGAGGGGAGCATGATGATAGTCGAGACCATGCAAACCCTTGGGGTTCTTTATCTCCATCAGCTTCCTCGCACTGGGAGGAAATCCCGCATGGTAGCTGTTGTGTGAGCCAATCACCTGTATCTGATTCACATGGATGTGCTGGTCCTGTTCAGCAGCAGTCGTATGCTGAGCGAGAGCCGATCCACCAATGGCGAATACCGCCAACGCTAAGGAGATGCGAGTTGCATTGCTGATGTTCATCATTTGTCCCGTCTTGAAAATATAAACTTCTATGCAACCAGCCTCCAACTATCTCTGAGGCTCTCGCAATCGCTGCGCGGCGCCGATCGAAAGGACTCAGCGCCATGCAGTAGTTACGTTTCTTTCAATTGGCTGCCTGTAAAGCGTCAGAAGATGATCTTCGCAGCAAGTTGTAGTTGGCGCGCCGGAGAGGCCCCTGTGATCTGCCCGAAACTTGTGCTTCCAAAAGAACTATTGGCACTGCCATAGTTGACCTTGTTCAGCACATTGAATGCTTCCGCCCGGAAGTCCAGATTCGAGCTGTCGCTCCATAGCGGAAATGCTTTGTGCAGCCCGACATCGGCCTGATAGAACGCGTTGGACCTCTCCGAGTTACGCGTTACATTGCCCCATGGATAGGACGTGGGAGTTGTGAGGTTCGCGGGCGTGAAGTAGCCCTTCAATGAGGTTGGCGTCTTCACGTATCCCGAAGAAGGACCCTTGATCGGGCCGTTATTCAGTCGCTGCGGACGGTAGGTCACCAGGTCGGAGACATAGAGAGGCGACGATGACGACAGTCCGTACGTGATGTTCACCGGCAAGCCGCTCGTCATGGTGTTGATCAGTGTGAATTGCCAGCCGCCGAGCACCGTATTGACCAGCCGATTGGTGTCTCCTCCCCACCTGCGTCCATGACCGTAAGGCAGGTCGTACACCATGGAAAGCGTGTCGGCCAGCGGCTGGTCGTAACCGCCGGGACCGTAGTCCGCGCTTGGATTGGCATAGTTCACGCGAGAGTTGTCCCCATTCTGGGTCTCAAGATGGCCGGAGGAGAGATCGAAGATACGGCCGTAGGTAAAGGAGTTCAACAGATAAAGGCCCTTATTGGCGCGCTTTTCCAGCTTGAATTGAAGCGAGTTATAGTTCGCCGAACCCGCACCGTAGGCGATCTCGATCGGTCCGAAGTTCGACACCGGTCGGCGCGACTGCAAATTGCCGCATGTTACTCCAGGCCCAGCAATACAAGGAGTGGCCTGGTTGTAGTCGGCCAGGGTTTGCAGGTGCGTCGCCTTGTTGCCCACATAGGCAATGTCCGCAACAATTCCATACGGAAGCTGTCGCTGGATGCCGAGTTGATAGCTCTGCACGTAGCCGGTCTTGAAGTCGCGCGGAATATAACGCGACGTCGCATTCAGAGGATTGAAGTACGCCGGCGACGTGAGGTTGGCAGCATAGCCCTGTTGCGTCTGACGGAAGCAGGTCGACTGGGGCTGCGTGTCGTTGGTGCAAAGGGTTGAGGGGGATGGTGCGGTTGCCGCCGAGGTCCCTTGCGTAATACTGGCGTTCACCACATCCGGTCCGTTGTACGTCAGGTTATTTTCGCCGCCGGCACGGTTCCACTGCGTGTAGCCGATGCCGTAGCCGCCTCGCAGCACCGTCATATCGTTCGCGGAGTAGGCAAACCCGAAGCGCGGCCCAAAGTTATTCAGCGGTGTGTTGACCAGCGAGCGGCTATAGATTCCACCGCTTCTCGCTTGAATCAGCGAGTTGGTCTTCGGATCGAAGTTTGCCAGCCGGTTGTCCTTCTCATACTGCGGCGTCACGATCTCATACCGCAGTCCGGCATTGATCGTGAGCTTCGGCGATATCTTGATGTCATCCTGGACATACATGAAGTTGTACCGTTGCCGCAGATGGACAATCGCGTAAGTGGTCAGAGAGTAGGACGAGCGGTTGCCCATCATAAAGTCCGCCAGATTGCGCGCCTGCTGCGTCGCCGCATCGTTGCTGGTCGAAGTGCCGGACGGCCGCGAAAACTGGCCGGCATAGTTGTCCTGACCATAGCTTGGGTTGAAGTCATTGACCTCGGTGTTCACAGCCTGGTATTCATAGCCGAACTTCAAGCTGTGCCTGCCCTTGATCCATGTGTAGTTGACCTTCGGGTTGTAGATCGTCGGGTTCTGAAACTGAGGGTTCGAAGGCTGGGCCCCAAACTGTGAGAAGCCTGTCACCGATTGGGCATTCAACGACCGGACGACCAGCGGAGCAGTCGGCAGACCATCGGTAATGCCATTCTCCACCAGCATCGAAGGTTGGCCCTGCCCGATGGGGAATTTGCCGCCCAGGTTGCGCGACCATCCGAAGCGGACATCGAGCAGCTTGTTGGGCGAGATGGTCCACGTCGCGCCGCCGGCGATATCGCGGTTCTGAATGCTGACATTGCCATTCGAGTTGCCTCCCGCCCTTCCCGGAATGCCGGGAGGATCGAAGATATAACCGCGATGTTCGCTATACCGTCCGAAGATGCTCAAGCGGTCGCTGAAAGTATGGTCGATGCGGCCATCGCCCTTGTCATCGTTGATGATGCCGCGCGGTGTGATGGCGAAATTATTCGATGTGCCGCTCTGGTTCGGCAATGGCAGCGCATCCAGCACGGCGCGCGCGAATGGCGTGATCGCGCTGCCCGGGACTTGTCCCGTCGGATAGTCTTCGCCCGTCACAGGATTGCGCAGCGGGATACCGAAGTTCCCGGCACGCTGGTCGGCCGTCGGCAGGGTCGAGGTCGAGTTTGCATTATTGAAGATCTGACGCACTCCCTCGTAGTCACCGAAGAAGAAGGTGTGGTCCTTCCAGATCGGGCCGCCAAATGTTCCGCCAAACTGATTGCGGATAAACTTCGGCTTGGTCGCGCCCGGCGCGAGAAACGGCCCAATCGCGTTGAAGGAGGTATTGCGCACGTAGTCCCACGCCCTTCCGTGGAACTGGTTGGTGCCGCGGCGGATCGACGCATTGATCACAGCTCCAGTCGTGCGTCCGTACTCCGCCGAATAGTTGTTGGTCTCCACGCGAAACTCACTGACTGCGTCGGGCGAGGGAGGGATATTTTCGTTCGCAAAACCCTGGTTCGACGTGCCGTAGTTGTTATTGTCGAGGCCGTCCAGAAGGTAGTTGTTGAAGGCCGAGCGTTGCCCATTGATGTTGAAGGAGCCTTCGCGGCTCGAGGTGCCGCTGTTCTCGATGCTCGACTTGCGTGCGCCCGGGACCAGCAGCACAAGGTCCGCATAGGAACGCCCGTTCAAAGGAAGGTCCTCGACCTGACGGGTGCCGATCACGGTGGAATGCGAGCTGGTCTCCGTCTCGAGCAGCGTTGGCGCGGAGCTTACGGTCACCGTCTCATTCACCGATCCAGGTTTCAGGGCCACATCGACGCGCTGCCGGGCATTGGTCGTCACCATAAACGGCGGCGTCTGCGTCCGCTGGAAGCCGGTAGCTTCGGTCGCGACCTCATACCGTCCAATCGGCACGCTCGAAAACTCATAGCGCCCGTCCGAGTCCGTGGTCGCCGTCTGCTTGATGCCGGTGGCAACGTTGGTCAGCGTCACCGTGCTGTTGGGGATTGCAGCGTTCGTGGTGTCCCTGACATAGCCAAGCACCGATGCCGACTCAAATTGCCCGTAGCATTGGAGCGCCGGCAGAAGCAGCAGAACCGCCATCACCAACCGCAGCCATCCCCACGAACGAGTTGACAAGCCCAGCCTAGCGGCTGCGGCCTCCGAATGAACGGTTCTTCCTGCTTGCATGTTTTGCATCATCTGTACTTCTCCTCGAAATTGAACTTCATTTGATTGCAACGCGGCGGCATCCTGTGCCTCTGCGCCTCACAACTCTGCTTCTAGCAGCGGACGCTAAGAACACTACGCATCCAAAAGCTCGCCTGTCAACTAAAATTCCGATAACGGAACCGATAACGTAAAAATAAGCGATATCACCGTAAACGGTTGATATGTAAATGTTTACATTTGAAACCTGTTATAGTTTAGCGAAAACTACAACGAACCGAATCGTGGGCGCAACTACATAGGTCCATCATGCTGGTTTTGTATAAATTCAAGGTAAACATCCAGTGACTCCTCGATAAACATACCTTCCATTGGTCCGAGCCACTCCCTTGGAATCATCTTGACTCACGCATATCGAGCGTCGACCGTCACCACACCCCACTGCCGATCCACCACCTCGCGGTGTGCCGCCATCATCCACACAAAATTCAGTGCACTACCCGGAATCGCCACGTTCGGGTGATATCCCTCCGGCAGCAGCACTGCATCGCCGTCGCGCACAACCTCGACGTCGGCAGCCGAGATTCCGTCTGTGTACACCAGTTGCAATCCAAACGCAGGCTCTGGCATATCGAAGAACACGTAGATCTCTTCAAGCATCGCAGCGTGCTCGTGCGGAGGCCAGCTCGTCCAGTTGCCCGGCAGCGAGCTCGTCACTCCCACCACCAGCCGCCCCGCCTTCACATTGGTGCCCAGCATGATGTTGATCTCACGTTTCGAGCTCTCATTACCCGCCACAAAGTGCAGCTTCTCATCTGACTGAACGCTGGTGTAAGGAACAAACTGTACGGGATACTCTCCCTCCACCACCGCAGAGCACTCTACCAGATCGACCTCCGAACCAGTCTCGACCGTCACCGGCAATCCCTTTGAGACATACAGGGCATCCTTGGTCTTCAACTCAAAACGCTCTGAACCAACCATGACTGTTGCCGCGCCGCTCAGGCATATCAACCCGGTCTCCTGCCCGTCATTGGTAAAGCTCACGCGACTCTGCTTCGCGCCCAGCCGGATCCGTCCATAGCTCATCTGCCGCATCGAGCTGTTGTTCGGATGAATAAAGATATTCCGTCCCTCGGAACCAGCCGTACCGCTAATCAAACGCTTCGACATCGTTTCTTCCTGTCCGGCTTTCGCCTTGTGCAGATCAAAAAAATAGCCCCGAAAAAGCTCTCGCCATCTCGGGGCTGCTCAGTGAAAACTCGCAGAGGGGCCGTCCACTACCACGCAATCTTCGCCGGGAAGAACTCGGCAAACAGATCGTCGTAGTAAGGCTTCAGCTCCTTCAAATTCGGCTTCGTGTGTCCCTTCGAGTACAGGTCATACACATTGAACTTGTTCACCCAGTCGAACATCTCGACATCGTGATCGCTCATCAGGTGCCGGTAAGCGCCATGCCGGTGCGCCGAGTAGAACGAGTGATATCGCAGCATGTACAACGACTCTTCCGGCATGTAATTCTTCATCACTTCGCCGATATAGCCGTCGTGCCCGAACGACATATGCACCTTGCTCAGTCCGCAGTTCGGCTCATAGATGCCATACTTCGTCTGATAGAGCGGGTTGTTGATGTCGGGGTTCGCCTTGAAGTACTGCGGAAAGACGATCTGATCGGAGTAAGCGCAACCGACAGGAAACGTATCTCCCACCACGCCCCACTGCGGCTCGCCCCACAGGCACAGCACCTTGCCCAGGTCGTGAATGAACCCGGTCAGCACAAACCATCGCGGGTGCCCATCCTTGCGAATCGCCTCCGACGTCTGCAGCAGATGTTCGATCTGGGTCAGGTCCGTATCCGGATCGCTGTCATCGACCAGCGTATTGAGAAACTCCGCTGCCTCCCAGATGCTCTTCTCGCCTTTGTTCAGGCCGAAGTACTCCTTCTGCTTCGCCATCACATAGTCGAAGGTCTGGTACTGATGATTCAGGCGATAGAACTCGGCGACACCTGGCGTCGCCTCTTCGTCATACTGCCGGAACTCCTCTTCGCTCTTGCCTTCCTGATAGCGCCCGGTTAAAAACTCGTCCCACTCATCCATATCCTTCAGCGGTGCATCGGTAGGGATTGCAGTTGTAGCCATAAGATTTCCTCTTCGGCGAGAGACCCTGCGGCTCCCGCGTTACCGCTAACTATAGTAGCCCTGCAAATGCCGCTGTGGCAAGTGGAATGTTCCGCTTATTTCACAGCGGCAGCGCCAACTGTCGATTGCCGCACGACCAGGGTCGACTCCAGCACAACGCTGCGTGGCGCCTGTTCCGGCTTGGACGAGAGATCCAGCGCAAACTCGCCTGCAACCCGTCCCAGCTCCGACGTTCCATGGTCGATCGAACTGAGCGGTACCCGCAGATAATCGGCATAGCGAAGGTTTCCGCAGCCGATAAAGGCAATATCCTCCGGCACGCGCAGACCCGCCTTCAACGTCGCTTCAATCGCCCCAATCGCCGTCAAGTCGTTGTAACAAAAGACCGCATCCGGCCGGGGGGTCAGTCGCAGCAGCTCCTGCATCGCCTGAAAGCCGGCAATATCTCCAGCCTCCTCCACCCGCTCCCGCACCAGCACATAGCTCTCCGGCACCGCCAGCCGATGCTCTGCCATGATGCCCCGATATCCACGGAGCCGGTCAAAGGACGGGCTGGTGTTCTTGCCGCCGATATGGGCGATCCGCTTCCGGCCAATCTCGATCAGATGTTTTGTTGCCATCTCGCCAACCTTCACATCGTCGGTTCCGACGAAGTGCGCCGCCAGATGGGGAAAGTTGCGGTCAAACAGCAGATAAGGGGTCCGCACATCACCCAGTTCGTAAAAGTTGCGCAGGCTTGCCTGGCACGAAGCGATCAGCAGAACGTCGATTCCCCGGCTCAGCAGCGTCCGAATCTCCTGCTGCTCCACCTCGGGGTCTTCTTCCGACGAAGCCAGGATCAGCGCCCGCTTGCTCGTCCGCAAGACGCCGCTCAGCGACTTGGCGAACTCGGCGAAGAACGGATGCACCAGGTCCGGCACCACCAGCCCCACAGTATACGTCCGTCCGCTCGCGAGTCCCCTTGCCATCATGTTGGGCTGATAGTTCAGCTCCTTCATGCGTTTCAGAACCCGCTTCCGCGTCTCTTCCCCGATATCGGTGTTTCCCCGCAATACCTTTGAAACGGTAACAACTGACACTCCCAGATCGCGTGCAATATCTTTCAGCCTTACAGCCATGTCCGCTCCTCAAACTACTCCACACCTGAAGCATACCCAAACTCAATGAACCCCGCGTTGCCTGACCCGTCAGCCGCTGTCCTCATTAAGAAAACCGCGTCCTGCGCCACAAACTCCACGTCCCGGCAACCAGGCTTAGTAGCAAGATCGCGCCCAGCGCGGCAATCCAGCGAACATCCATCGCCAGGGGAGGAACGACAGCCCGTAGTCCAAGCCAGAGAAACACGCCGGTAGCGAGGGCAATAATGGCATAGTCCCACCAGCGCCGCTTCTCGTTGCGCGTGTTGAACTCGTCGCCGGCCATCGCCATCATCGTCCGGTTATAGTCCAGCCCATAGCGCTCGCACTCGCGCAGCACCGCCTCGTTGGTCGAGGTCTGCTCCTTCGATGACGCCACCGCCGTACTGATGGCCAGCGCTCCCAGAATCATCACCACCGACCCCGTCACCACCAACAACTTATGGCGATGGTCCGCCGCTGCCAGTTCCCCAAACACCAGCGCGCCCCAGGCCAATCCCCACAACTGGTTCGTGTTCGAGAGCGGAATCCCACGCCCGATCCCCACATACTTCGTCGCAAACTGCTGAAACAAATCACCGATCACCCACATAAACCCGCCGAGAAACAGCCAGAAAACCATACCCCGCTGATGGAACAACTGGAACGAGGGCGAGTGCAGACCGCCATCGAGCGCCAGCGTCAACGCAAAGACCGTGCTCAGCTCGCCGACCGTAAAAGCAGTGACAAACGACAACGGATTCATCCCACTCAAGTAAGCCTTACGGTAAGGAACATACATCGTACCCCACATCAGACTCGCCCCGGCGGCGGCCAATATCCCGCCCACCGCATTGTGGCCAGTCGCCGTCCCTCCATGCAGCGTGCTGAAACCGAGCATCACCGCCGCAGCCACAATAGCCACCGTCCCCAGCACTACTTTGCCGATGTTCTTCCCGCTGGCACCTTCCAGTTCGCGGAACAGCAGCCGCCCCCACAACAGCCCGATCAGCGAGTTCGTATTCCACAGCGGAAACGCCACCGCCAGTCCCACATCGCGGATCGCAAAGACGGTCAGAGTATTCGCCACCGCCCACAGCGCCCCTGCCAGCAGCGCCCACACGATCAGGTGCTTCTTCTCAAAGAGATCGGCGAAGACGTAGCTCGTCCCCTTCAACAGCGTCGGGAAGGTCCACCGCGCCGTAAACACGCCCGCCACCATGCACAACGAGATCGCGAATGGAGAGAATCCCGCATTCACCAGCTTCGTCGGAGCCTCGGCGGCGCCCAGCCAGACTCCTGCCGTCAGGCCGCAAATCACGCCCAGACCATGCAGCGATATTCCCTCTTTTTGCTGCCCGGTTACCGTACTTCCCACACATCTCTCCCACATCCTGCTTCAACATCTCATTACAAAAGTGATTAGTGCAGCGCCACCAGCAGGGCGATCCCCGCGATCAGCACAAAAAACGGCACCAGAAAATGACTGTCGGTGACAATCGTCTTTACGCCACGCAGAAAATCCATCTCAACCTCACTTGAAGCTGCTTCAGCCTCATCACAGTAAGCGGTTACGTTGCAGCAACCGTACATGCCACTGCAAAGCCTGTCAACCATTCCGCTTCAATAGCCAGAATGAATTTGTCTCCGCAAAAAAGCCCCGGAGAGTTCCCCAGGGCTTCCTGCAATTCCAGTGCGCACAATTTAGAAGGGGTTGAGCTTGTCCAGCCCCTTCTTCTTCTTGTGCTTGCTCGATGACTCATCCGACTTCTCGAACTCCGGCTTGGTCTTCTTGCCCTTCGGATTGGGAGCCTGTGCCGCCGGCTGAGGTATTCCCTTGACATCATTCACCGCATCCGGAGCATCGCCCGCCTTCTCGACAGCAGGCAGAGGCGCAGTATTCTCCGGCCCCACGGCCTTCAACCCGCCATTCGCGCCGTTGTCTTTCGGAGCACCCGCAGAAGGTGAAATGATCTCTACTCCCATCGAATTCGAAGCCGCACCCGACGAACCTGTCGTACTCGTCGCGCCGGGAACACTGGTCTGTACCGCCGAGTCGTTACTGGCCCCACTGGTAGCCGTAGGCACCTCATGGAAGGCCAGCGGAGCCGCCGGTGCGGCTGGCGCTGCAGGAGCAGCCGTAGGTGCCGACGCTGCCGATTCAGGTTTGGCTGCCACGGGCGTCTTTGCCGCGGTCTCCGGATGCAGGGACTCATTGAAATCTGTAATGATCTTGCGCGTAATGTCCGGAGCCAGCGTCGGCTTCGGATCGGTCAGCGAGGGATCGCCAATATGGGCCGCCATCACCGTGTCCGGCTTGTGCATGACCAGCAGCATCGCCCGGTCCTTCAGGTTGTACCCAGAACGGCTGTTTTCGAGAGCCTCACTCGCAGCCACCTGCTCAGCCGTGGGCGTCGGAATCGGCAGCTCCATCGCTGCCAGCCGGTCGCGCGCATCTTCTACGTGCGGCGATGCCGAATGCTCGAGCACCACCTTGCGGTACGCATCCGCCGCCTGGTCGTCATAGATATGTTCCAGTCGCGCCTTCGCCGCCTCGGGCAGCCTGATCGAGCGCACATAGCGCGCCTCCGCCTCATACGCATCGCCCAGACCGACCAGCACATCGTCCATGTGGCTGTACTCGGGATACGTGTCCACCACCGTCTGCAAGCGCGCGATCGTCGCAGGCCAGTTATTGTGGGTCGCATAGAAGTCGCCGATCTCCGCCTCGCGCTGCGCCAGTACCTCCTGTACCTCGCGCAGCCGCTGCTTGGCCTGCGGCACCAGCGACGACTGCGGGAATTGCTGCAACATCAGCCGGTACTCTTCTTCGGCATGGGTCGCCTTGGTGTAGTCCCGGTCGGGCTTGTCCATCTGCCGGAAGTAGATGTCGCCCACGCGCATCTGTGCCTCGGCGGCCTCAGGAGCGTTGGGGAAGAAGGTAATGAAGTCCTTGTACTCGCTCTCGGCCTGCATCAGGGCAGCCGTGCCGCCCTCTTTGTACCAGCTCTCGGCGATCGCCAGCTTGGCGCGCATCTGAAACTGCGAATCGGGATAGGTATTCAGCAACGTCTGCAAGTCCAGACGCGCAACGTCGAAGTGTCCCTTCTTGGTCGCCTTCACGGCCTTGTCGTACAACTCCTTGTCCGGCAGCTTGGCATCCTGCTCGGCGATCGGGGTCAGGTTCTTCTGCTTCCGCAGCTCCTTCTTGGTGTCCTTCGACGGGACAACCTTCTCCTTCTTCTCCTTGTGCTTCTTGGAAGCCGAAAGCGTGACGCTCTCCTGCTGCTGTCCATTGGCATCGGTCGTCGTCTGCGACGAGCCCGTCACCTGTGCCGCTGCAACCATCGAAGACGTCAGCAAGACCGCTACCGCCACCCCGGCCAGCGCACCGGCCTTCAAACTCGGAAAAAAGGAACGCTCACTCATCCTGCGATGTACCCCATAAGCCTCGCGCATCGGCGCACAGGCTGCCTTCCATTCTAGCCTTTCCTGTCGGCCTTGTCTTAGCTCCGGCCGGGCGCGGCTGCACGAGCGATCTTCAAAAACTTCCGCGCATTCTGCTCTGTCTTTCGAGGGCTGAAGATGGCAGAGCCGGCCACCAGCATCTCCGCTCCAGCTTCGACGACGCTCGCCACCGTATCGTGAGCAACGCCGCCATCGACCTCGATGCGGAAATCCAATCCCATCTCCTTGCGCAACGCTGCCAGATACGCGATCTTTTCGAGCGCCAGCGGCAGAAACTTCTGCCCGCCAAACCCCGGATTCACGCTCATCACCAGCACATAATGCACCATGGGCAGCACTTCGATCAGCGTATCGACAGGCGTAGCAGGGTTGATAACCACCCCGGACTTCATTCCATGCTGCTCAATCAGTTGCAGCGTCCTGTGCAGATGCCGACAAACCTCCTGCTGCACGCTCACCAGGTCCGCGCCGGCCTCGGCAAAGGCCGGAATAAACGCGTCCGGATTCTCGACCATCAGATGGCAGTCCAGCGGCAGCTTCGTCACCGGCCGCAGTGCCTTGACCATGGGGGGGCCAAAGGTGATATTCGGCACAAAATGTCCGTCCATCACATCTACATGGACGATGGTCCCGCCGCCCCGCTCCGCCGCCGCCACTTCATCGGCCAGATGCGCAAAGTCAGACGCCAGTATCGAAAATGCCAGTTCAATCAAAAGGAATTCGCTCCTGCCAGCAAGTTTATCAGCGCCCTACATTGTTGCCCACAACTGCAAGTCATTTCAGACCCACCCAAAACGCGCGTCATCTCTGGAACTGCTGACCCAATCCCCAAATGCACGTCAGCTCGACCGGACCCTGAGCGTAGTAGAAGGGGCAGTGGAGAGACCCCTGTATTTGTATTTGCAACGGAGTAGCACAAATCCTCGGGTGCCCCATCCATCGCGCTTTTGCGATGGGTGGGAAGATAGAAGATACTAGCCCACCTGACATCGAACTACTTCTCCGGCTGCTTCTCCGCCACTACAACCACCCGCTCCACATCCGCCCGACCCTCATGCAGGATCTTCACCTTGGCTCCCTTCGCCGCCTCGCGCTGCGTCTCGGCCATCTTCTTCGGCTCGCCCAACGCGGCTCTGGCCGCTCCACGCAGAATCCGCCGCACCGGCCACCCTCCATCCGCATTCGGCAAAAAGACCTCGCCCGTCCGCTGCTTCTCCGGCCTGTAGTACCACCGCTTGAACAGCGAAAGATGATCGCTCAGCAGCGCCAAGTCTTTCACCTTCCCCACCTTAGACTCAAGCGCAGCCAGCACCGCCGCAGCCCTAACCTCAGGCGAGTCCGTCACCGCACCCGCCTCTCCCTCGAGCGGAACCGCCTGCAACATCAGTGGCTGTGCAAACAGCGAGCTGCCCACGCTGGTCTGCTCCTTCACCGCCCTTACCCCCAGTGTCGAAAGCCGCTCCGGTCCGGCAATGCATCCACCCTCCAACAAAAACAGCGCCGCCTGCTCCGGCTGCTCCTTCTCCACCGCCGCGGCCTGCACAATCAACGCTCGCAACTTCGGAACCGGCTGCACCATCTCATCCGCCAGCGCCGCCGCAGCCTTCACCTTCTGCCACTGAACATGCAGCGCCGCCGCCTGCTCAAACTCCATCTCCGCCGAAGCCTGCTCGCGCTCCTGCTCGATCGCCGCCAGCCTGCTCTCACCACGGGTGTCAAAGAACGCCTTCACCGCTCTCGCCTCCGCCGCATACTCCTCCGGCGTACAGGCCTGCTTGCACGGCTCCATGCACTTCTTCATCTCCCCATACACGCACCCCGGATGCTCCGGATAAGGCTCCAAATCCTCCCAGCACCGCCGCAACTTAAACAGATCGAGCACAGCATCGCAGTACCGCTCCGCCGCGGCCCGCGAAGGGAACGGCCCATACATCTCGGCCAGCCCGCGTTTGCTCAAGCGGTTCGTCGAATACACTCGCGGATGCGCATTCTCCATCGTCAACCGCAAAAAATAAGGAGTATGCAGCTTCAGTCTGCGCCGCGCCTCGGCATACCCGAACAACGCCACCGCCGCGTCATACAGCACCAGCGACGACTCGAACTCCGACCCGGTAACGCAATACTCAATCCGCGCCACCTTCTCCCGCAGATTCAGCCGCTTCGACTGCGACTCCGGCGGATCGAGCAGCCGCCTCATCCTCCGCCGCAGATCCGCCGTGCGCGTCAGATAAGGCTCATCGCCCTCCCTCGCACCGCAAAGCGCAAACACCCCCGGCAACGCAGGCACAGCCCGCAGAATCTCTTCCGCCCGCTCCGGCGCAAAGTCAACGATCGTATCGAAATGGAAGCTCAACCCCACACCCGGATTGTAGCTCTCAGTGAAACGCCAGAAGCTAAGCCCCGGCGATCATCATCCCTTCAACCCGAATCGTAGGAGCCGCACTCGACCCACGAAACACTAGATCATTCCCAATCGCAACGATGTTCTTGTACATGTCCTTCAGATTCCCGGCGATCGTAATCTCTTCGACCGGATAAGCCAGTTCACCGTTCTCAATCCACATGCCGCTTGCCCCCTGCGAATAATCGCCAGTGACAAGATTCACGCCGAAGCCCATCGTCTCGGTGACATAAAGCCCGCTCTTCACATCGCCAATCAACCGCTGCGGGGTAAGCGTACCCGGTTCAAGGTAAAAGTTTCCCGCCCCAATGCCCGGATTTCCCGCCAACCCACGCGATGCATTGCCGGTCGACTTCATGCCCAACTTCTTCGCGGTATAGGTGTTCAAAACATAGTTCTTCAAAATGCCGTTTTCGACCAGCACCGTTCGCCGCGTAGGCAGACCCTCTCCATCAAACGGAGATGTCCCAAACCCGCCAATCCCATCAAAGATCATCGTCCCATCATCGACAACGGTAATGTTCTCTCCCGCAACCTGCTGTCCAAGCTGGTCGCAGAAAAAGCTGGCATTGCGATAGATCGAGTCGCCATTCGCCGCCTCGAAGATATTGCCAATAATCGACCGCGCAATCTCCGGCGAAAACACCACAGGAGCCTTCTGCGTCTTCACCTGCCGCGCTCCCAGCCGTGCCAGCGTGCGCCGCGCAGCCTCATGGCCAATCTCCTCGGGAGACTCCAGCTTGCGCGTCGTCCGCGCAGCCGAGTACCAGTAGTTGCGCTGCATTCCGCCCTTCTCATCGACAGCAATCGGCATTGCCGAGAATCCGCAGTAGGAGCGGCGGTACTCGCCCACAAATCCACGCGAGTTAACGAGGATCTTGTGCGAGGTCGCCGTGTCGAAGTCGCCGCCGCCGGAGTTCTGGATGCGGGTGTCATAAGCCATCGCCGCAGCCTCAACCCGGCGCGCCGTCTCAATCCGCTCCGCCGGAGGCATCTCGTTCACGTCTTCAAAATAAAGATGCTGGTCCTCTTCGATCTTGCCGAACTCACGCGCCTCAGGCAGACCGGCAAAGGGGTCTTCACTGGTAATCTTCGCCAACGCAATCGCACCATCCACCAGCCGCGCAATCGACTCCGCCGAAAAGTCCGAAGAAGACGTGCTCGCCGTGCGCTGACCGACGAAGACCCGCAGCCCAACAGCCCGCGAGCCGGACTCCTTCAGCGTCTCGACCTGCCCGAGGCGCACCAGCGCGGAGAACTCGTCGCCCTCGTAGACGACGGCTTCCGCATCGGTGGCTCCGGCTTTGAGGGCCTTGGCAAGAACATCGGCGGCGAGGTTTTTCAGGTCGGAAGCAATTTGTTCAGCTTGCAATGTTTCGATCCTTTAGTGACTTTTACGACGTGGAGACCCACGTCCGAAGGTCTGGACATGGGCACCCGTTTCTGCACGCCCGCGAGTCCCGACCCCTATGCTTTGCCTTAGTGGACAGGAGATTGTGAAGGGCGCGCTTCGCGGCCATCGGTGGCCTTGAGAAAATGCAGACCGGCAGCGCAGTACTCCGAATCGCTCTTCAACTTGTGCTCGACGTGCGGCGGCGGTGCATTTTCAGTATTGCGGCGAAAGACCTTGAGCGGACCGCCGCAGGACTTGCAGCGGAACTCCGTATCGTTATCGTTCAGGGCGTCGGCGATCGGCTTCACTTTCCAGAACGGCTCATAACCCCCGCTGGCTTTCACGCGACGACGCTTCACCTCACACTCATAAAACTTTTCGCGTTCGACTGCCATGATTCACCTCAATCTATTGGTGCGGTGCGCATGGGTTCGATTCCATGGGGTAAAAATAAGCAAAATCCTTTTAAGCACTACCGGTTACTGCCCGGTGCCGCCGACCGTCATGCGGTCGAGCTTCACGGTCGGCATGCCTACGCCCACAGGGACGCTCTGCCCGTTCTTGCCGCAGGTGCCGATGCCTTCATCCAGGGCAAGATCGTTTCCAACCATAGACACATACTTCAGTGCCTCCGGCCCATTGCCGATCAGCGTCGCGCCCTTCACCGGCTGCGTCACCTTGCCGTCTTCGATGAGGTAGGCTTCGCTGGCCGAGAAGACAAACTTGCCGTTGGTGATGTCCACCTGGCCGCCGCCGAAGTTCACCGCATACAGACCGCGCTTCACGCTCTTAATAATGTCCTCGGGCATATCGTCGCCGTTGAGCATGTAGGTATTCGTCATGCGCGGCATGGTGATGGCCTGATAGCTCTCGCGGCGTCCGCTGCCGGTGCTCTTGGTACCCATGAGCCGGGCGCTGAGCTTGTCGGTCAGGTAGCCCTTGAGGATGCCGTTCTCGATCAGCACGTTCTCCTGCGTCGGCGTGCCTTCATCATCGACATTGAGCGATCCGCGACGATTGGGCATGGTGCCGTTATCTACCACCGTCACCTTGGAAGACGCAACCTGCTGGCCGATGAGACCGCTAAAAGCTGAGGTTCCTTTGCGATTGAAGTCGGCTTCCAGGCCGTGTCCTACAGCTTCGTGCAAGAGGACGCCGGGCCAGCCGGGGCCAAGGACGACCTCCATCTCGCCAGCCGGGGCGTCCACCGCTCCCAGTTGAAGCATGGCGGTTCGGGCAGCCTCACGGGCAAAAAACTCAGGGCTCTTCTTGCCTTCAAAGAAGTCGAGGGCAACGCGGCCGCCGCCGCCGCTGGTTCCGCGTGCCGTGTTGGCGCCGTCTTTCGCAATGACGAAGACGTTCAAGCGAGCGAGGGGCTGGGTGTCGCTGGCGAAGGTGCCATCGGAGGCGGCAACGAGGATGCGGCGCAACTCGTCATTGAATCCGGCGCGGACCTGCACGATGCGCGAGTCGTAGGCGCGGGCAGCCTTGTCGGCACGCTCAATGAGCTTCAGCTTCTCCGAGATCTCGGCGTCCGAGGTAGCTCCGGCTACAGGATAAAGAGTCGGCGTCTCGGTGTGGGTAAATCCATGTGCCAGCTCCTTCGCCGGGCCGCTCGCGATCAGCGCTGCGGTGCGGGCGGCTTTGAGCAGACGGTCGCTCGATAGGTCGTCGGTGTAGGCAAAGCCGGTCCGCTCGCCCGAAAGGACGCGGATGCCGCAGCCCACGCTGATGCCCTGGCTGGCGGATTTGACGAGGGACTCGTCGATACCGAGAGAGGTAGAGGTAACTGATTCAAAATAAAGGTCTGCATACTCTCCCCCGACGGAGAGCGCCTCCCCCAGGCAGCGTTCCATCAGGCGTTCGGAGATGCCCAGCTTTTCGATGAAATAACGCTTGTGATCTGGAGAGGGGGTAGTCATCATAACCCATTATAGGCTTCGCGGGGAGGCTAAACGATCAGGACAGGTATTTTGCGCAGCGATGGGTGAATACGACGCAGTAATTGGCGTGGTTGAATCAGCGGGGAAACACACTATTGGGTGCGGCTTCGAAGCCGGGTTCAGCGTCCGTGAGAAGGGTCAGGCGAGGTAGCGGTGTTGAGATCGATGAACAGGCTGGGCAGGCCGGGAGCATGGCAGTTGCCGTCACTCGCGTAAGTCTGGGCGCAGGCTGCGGTGATGGATTTGCGGCGGGGAGACTGCGCGTATTGCCAGACGATGGCATCGGGCGTTCCGCTGGCGGCAAACGATGGAGCTTCGAGGGTGCAGCCGTTCGATGGCGGGCAGGCGTCCTGCGCGACCCATAGGGCTATCTCGTGAAGATGCTGGGCTGTGACGTGGTTGCGGATGTCCTGGGCCGTGGTGATGGCATTGCCATGGCCCTCGTTAACAGGCTGGCCACTGGCGTAGACGCCCGGACGGAAGCCTGAGCGGGCGACGGCCTCGGTCCAGGCAAAGAGGTAGTCTGCCTGCTCGGGGAGAAGACGGCCGCCTTCTTCCTGATCGAGAAAGAGGATCGCTCCGCCGGGAAAGCGTTCTCGATGGGCGGCGGCGATGGCGGCGGTGGCATCGGCTTTGCCGAGGGTTGCGGGATTGGTGCCAGACTTCTGCGCCTTCACGATTTCAGCATCGAGCCTTCCATTAAAGAGGACAAGAAATCCAAAGCCGTTACGCCGCAACACATCCCGTTTGCCTTGCCAGTTATTCTGCTGCTCACCGGGCGGGTTGTTGAGCCAGTATCCGACGAAGGAAAAGTGCTGGCGCAGGGCAGGGAGAGCTTGATCCCCGGGGTAGTTGTTGAGATCGAAGCCAATGTACGTGTGCGTCTTCGCCGCGGTCTGTGCCTGCGCCGCTGCCTGCTGCACTCCGGCGAAGGCACCGAGAGTGAAGACGACGAAACTCATTATCAGCAGGCGCATAGGAAGGACAATATCAGCCAGTCTTAACTGAGGATATACAAGGACGTATGCTACCTTGCAATTCATACGTTTTTGAGGAGCGTCGCATGTCCCAGAGTGAATTTGATCCGAGATATCCGGTGGGCAGGTTTGTGAAGCCCGAGACAATCACGGCAGATGACCGGCGTGACGCGATTACGACGCTGGCGGAGATGCCGGAGATGTTGCGCAACGCCGTGGATGGTCTGGATACGGCGCAACTGAGCACGCCCTACCGCGAGGGCGGATGGATGGTGCGGCAGGTGGTGCATCACGTCGCGGACAGCCATATGAATGCCTCTATCCGGCTGCGGCTGGCGCTGACCGAGGACTGGCCGACGGTCAAACCGTATGACGAAAATGCCTGGGCGACGCTGCGGGATTACGCCTCCCCCATCGAGTGGTCGCTCGAACTGGTGGAGAGCCTGCATGCGCGCTGGGTAATGCTGCTGCAATCGCTGAGCGAGGAGCAGTGGCAGCGGGGGTATCGGCATCCCGAGAGCGGCCCTGCAACGGTTGAAGCGATGACGTTGCTCTATGCGTGGCACTCGCTGCACCATGTGGCGCACATTACCCATCTGCGGGCGAAGGAAGACTGGTAGTCGGTGGCCGTGCAACGCCGTACGGTAGCGCCGGAACCGGAGCAGACAGTGGAGCAGATTGCCGCTGCGCTCGAAGGATTTCTTGCCGAACATCCGAGGGCGGTGGTGCTCGAAGACGGCAAGGTGCTCTTCGACATGCGCGAGGCGAAGTACTCGCTGGCGACGGAACATGGCCGCTGCACGCTGCATCTTTGGGGAGAGGATCGCAATCTCGTGCGCCGTGTGGGCGGGACGGTGTTGCGTAATGGAGTGCTGCGGCTGAGCACGCATCGCTTTGGGCAGACGAAGCCGCAGACGCTGGAGCTTGCCGCGGATAAGGACCGGCGCACGCCTTCGACGCGTGAGGCGACGCGGGTGAAGTATCTGCGTGTGCTGGAACGGGTGCTGCAACGGAACTTCGATGACTGGAAGCCGGATGGGTTTCGCACCGCGATGGACCTTGAAAAGAGCTTCGGACCGGCGTATGCGCGGGGGTCGCTGGTGCAGGGGCAGAAGGCATGGGCCGTCATCGCCGTGAACGAGGAGGAGACCCAGGCGACGATTGACGGGATCCTGACGCTGGGTATCCTGTGGCTGCAACACTGTCGCGAGTCGGGAAATGGTCGGACAATATATCACGGATTGCGGTTGATTGTTCCACGTGGAACATCGATAGTTACCCTGTCGCGGCTGGCGTGGCTTAATGCCGATGCGGCCAGGTGGGAGCTTTGGGAGCTGGACCAGGCCACGGAAGAGCTGGAGCAGAGGGATGCGGCCGACCACGGCAACCTGGCGACCCGGCTGATTCATGCGCCGGATCTGGCGGCTGCGCAGGAGCGGTTCAGCGAGTCCGCGACCCGCGTGATGACGCTGGTGCCAGAGCCGATGTGCGATGTGGTCGAACAGAAGATTCGCAGCGGAACCGAAATGGCGTTTCTGCTGCATGGGCTGGAGTTTGCCCGGGTGCGGATGGGATATACGGGCAGCTCCTTCAACCGGGAGCAGGAGATCACGTTTGGCGCTGGCGCGAATGAGACTCCGCTGACAGATGAGAATGAGGCCGAGTTGCGTGGGCTGGTGGAGCGCCTGTTTGCGCGGCGAGCGGCAAGTGGGGACAAGCGCGATCCGCTCTACAGGATGCAGCCGGAACGATGGCTGGAGAGCGTACTGCGCCGCGATATTGAGCCGCTCGATGCGCACCTCAACGCGGCACACGTTTACACGCAAGTCCCGGCTTTCGCCGCGGCCGACCGCGGAATGCTCGACCTGCTGGGTGTGACCGACGGGGGGCGACTTGCAGTGATTGAGTTGAAGGCCGATGAGGACCTGCACCTCGCCTTGCAAGGGCTGGATTACTGGGTGCGGGTGCGATGGCATCATCTGCAGAATCCCGACCGGATGACAGGACTGGCTGAGTTTCAGCGGCATGGATACTTTGGCGGTGTGCGGTTGTCGGCGGAGGCTCCGAAGCTCTACCTGGTGGCTCCGGCGTTGCGGGTACATCCGGCGACCGAGATAGTGCTGCGGTATCTGTCGCCGCGAGTGGAGTGGACGCTGGTGGCACTCGATGAACGGTGGCGGGTGAAGGTGAGGTCGGTCTGGCGGAAGCGGAGCCGTGATCCGCGAATGTAACTCCCACGCACGTAACTGCGTGGGCTATAAAATAGAGTTGTACCTGGACAGATAGGAAACGACCCCGCAATGCCGCTCTACGAATACGAATGCACTGCCTGCCACCGACGCACCGAGAAGATACAGAAATTTTCCGATCCTGAGATTACCGTCTGCCCTTTTTGCAGCGAGCCTCTCGAGCGCGTCCTCTCCGCGCCTGCTGTCGCCTTTAAAGGCGGCGGCTGGTATGCCGATGGGTACGGCAACGCCAAGCCGAAGTCCGGCAGCGAAAGCAAAGGCGGCTCGGGCGAAAAGCCCTCTGACTCCGCCAGCAAGCCAGCCTCTGATTCGAGCGCATCGGCCAAAAGCACTCCTGCCGCAGCCACAGCCGCTGCGCCCGCACCGGCTTCTTCTGCACCGGCCTCTCCGGCATCAGGCAGCAGCACCAAATAGCGTGGCGGCTGTGAGCGGCTGGCGCGAGGCGGCGGCTTAGCTTTTCTTCTTTGGGACCTTTGCGCCTGACTTTCGCGCTTCGGACAAGCCGATGGCGATGGCCTGCTTACGGCTGGTGACCTTCTTGCCGCTGCGGCCACTCTTCAGCTTGCCCTGCTTCATCGCCTTCATCTCGCGCTCGACGCTCTTGCCTGCTGCCTTTCCGTATTTGCGGCCTGAGCTGCTCTTCTTCGCGGATGTCTTCTTGCTCGCGCTCTTTTTTATTGCAGACTTTTTCGTGCTGGTCTTCTTACTTGCAGTCTTCCTGCTGCCTGTTTTTTTCGCTGCGGACTTTTTGGTTGCCGATTTCTTTGCTGCCTTTTTGGTTGCCATAAAAATTCTCCCTGGTAGTAGGAGTCGTGAATCGCTTTCATAAGTTGCATTGCGCGAGATGCAACTTTCAGAGTCAGGCTATCTCGATCGTCTGCGACGCACCACGACGATTCCAATGAGCAGCACCGCCACCGATACTCCTAACAACCTCGCCGCCATCTTTCGCGTCCAGGATTGCGTTCGCTCCAATGTTCCGTCGTGCCATGCGGTCTGCACGGCGACGAGGTCCGCAGTGAGACCGGGAATCGTAATCGCATTTAAATTTGCGGTCGGCAGCGAACCGAAGATTCTCTCCGGCTCCGGCAGCTTTCCATTGCGGTCCTTTGGAATTGCTTCGATGAGTTCATTAACTTCTGCGTCACGCGGATCGTCGAAGAGGGCGCCGTCCGCGGTGTTTGGAAACAGCGTCGCCTTGCCTGTCATCTCTTTTTCAATTGCGGCGACGCTGTCCTGACAGACGCCGAGCGCGTAGTAGCCGCCGAAGGGCAGCGTAGGCCGCGCCCTGTGTTGATGCATATATGCGATCGACATTTTGCCCACCAGCCGCGTGACCTCGACCGCATCGGCTCCACGATACTGGTGCGCGTGGCGGTCGAGCACCCAGGGCTGGTCGAGCGTGTCCATGGTGCGAAACTCGGCCTTGCCGTCGACACCGAAGTACCAGCTCACGCTGGCATTAATCTTTGGCCCGCGAATCTCCCACTCGTACTCGGCGTGGCTTACGGGCACGAGAAGGGCTCGCTTGGTGCCGGGGATTCTAATCTGCGAGTTGACCCAGAAGGGCATCATTACGTCCTGCCCTTTGTAGTGGAAGTGGCCGAAGTTCGCGAAGTAGCGCGCGTCCGATACCGTCACTGTGTGTCCCGAATCGATCAGCGCCTGTACCAGCGCCTCTGGGGTGATGGCCTTCTTTCCGGCAAGCTCTGCTGTCGCTGTGGCCGCGCCGTCAAGCGTGTTCAAGCTCAGGCGGTTGAGCACGTCGGCCATGCGCTGGCTCTCGGCGTGAAGCGGAGCGAGCTTCGGGTTGGCGTCGTCTCCGCGAATGACGCCTGCACCGAGGTCACTCACCAAACCCTCGCGGCTGAAGCCCGGCAACTGCGATGGCTCATTCAGATTGATCTTCTCGGCGTGCTCGAGCAAGTAGGGACCGAGGTCGATGAACTGCGTTGCCTGTGCGGTGGACATGCCGCTCTTCGGTGCACCGGGATGTCTCGCGGCCAGATCTTCGAGCGCCTCATTTTTCCCTGCGACGCGTCCGGCGACGCGCACGGTGGGGTTGATCTCGTGCATTGTCCAGCCGGGGAAGCGATCGAGACCCTGCCAATCCTTGCCCAGAATCAGCTCGCGCAGGCGATGCATCAGGGCAGGCGTCATCAGGGCGGGACCTTTCTTTTCGCCCTTGTCCAACTCCGCGAGCAGCGCGTCGGTGAATCCGGGCGTGGCTGAAAGCTCGCGCATCATTTGTGACAGCATCACGGTATTGGCTGGCATCGGCTCCTCCGGCACGACGTAGGGCGCATCGCTTTTGCAACCGATCAGAGCGGCCAGTACGATGGCGCAGGAGATGCGACCGAGCTTTTGCGGCCAGCGGATAGGCATTCGCTTATTAAACCTCAGAAGATTCCAGTCCCACTAATTCTTCGAAGGTTTTTCAATGTAGTCGATCACAAGAAACTTTTCGGGCGCCTTGGTGGGCTTCAGTTTGAGCCCCAACTGGTCCTGAATCGCTGTATCGAGCGTCGGAACGGGGTCCAGATCATCGGCCTTCCTATCGGCTAACCGTGTGCCGTGGTATCGGAGTATGAAGTCATATTTATCTGTTAGTCCAGTCTTATCCAAAACAGGATGGCCAAATTGCATGGCGAGCATGTCAGTGATATCGCTCATGGAACATCCGTGGGCAACGTAATCAAAGCCAACCCGGCTATCGCCTCGCTGGTAGAGAGGGGGTATGGTGTGGTCTCCCCATGCTTTCTTCTCTTCTGCACTGGGCGGCTCACCCCTGGCCTCCTGCATCTTTGGTCCATTCTTCGACACCAACAGATCGTAGGCCAGACCTTCTCGCGTCTCCCAGTGGGTCTTCAGCTTGAAGCGGTCGGCAAGCAGAGCCTGGAGCATATGCCGCTGTTCGAGCTTTTCCTGAGCTTTGCTCAACCCGGCCAGACGTTCATTGGCAGCGCTGTCTGACTTTGCCTGAATATTGAACATTACTCTCGAATCTGGAACGCCCGATATCTGGTCTCGCCGAATACCATACGCCACGGTAAGGAGGTTCAGAATGTCTAAGTTTGTTGCACGGAAAGAACTGGAGTGAGGCGAGAAGGTGTAGCCAACAATCATGTAACCGTCTGGGGGCGGGCTCTCGCGAATCGACGCCACATCAAACGTCAGGGTCGGGACGTAGGCTTTGCTTGCCGTTGCAGGTGCTCGATCACCTGTCTGCGCAAATGCGAATGGCGCGGCAACAACCATCCACCAAGCGGCGAGCAACAACAACTTGCGAGCTGAACTCAATTTGTATCTCAACAGGTTTGCCATGGCCGCTTTTTCACACACCTGTTTAGTCAATTGACGGGTGGGTGTCAAGCGGGAGACAGGAAGGCAAAGGCGAAATACAGGGGTCTCTCCACTGCGCTCCGCTTTGCACCCCAACGAGCAAGCTCGTCGGGGACCCCGCATTTTCGGTCGAGATGACGTGCCTTGTTGCGGTTGCTATGCGATGTATTAGCTGTCGAGCTTTTTTACTACGAGTTCATTGAGCAGCGCGGGATTGGCCTGCCCCTTCGAGAGGCGCATGACCTGGCCTACGAAGAAGGCAGAGACTGTCTTCTTGCCGCCGCGATACTGCTCTACCTGTTTTGGATTTGCGGCGATGACCTCGTCGATCATCGTCTCGATGGCTGAGGCATCGGAGATCTGCTGCGGCTTCTCGCGCTCGTAGACGGCGGGGAAGTCTTCGTTCTTTTCAAAGCAGGTGTCGAGAAGCTGCTTGAGCATCTTGCTTGAAAGCTCGCCTGATTCAGCCAGATCGGCGGCGAGGACGATGCCGTCCATGGAGACGGGCGACTGATCGAGTTCGAGATTGGCCAAACGCAGGCGCATGGTCAGTTCGCTGGTCAACAAAGCGGCTACGCGCTTGGGGCTCTTGGCTTTCTTTGCGGCGTCCTCGAATCTGTCGGCGAAGGCGCGAGTCGCAGTGAGGGTGGCGGCATCCTGATCACTGATCTCGTACTCGGCTATCATGCGGGCGCGACGGGCCTCGGGCAGTTCGGGCAGCGACTTCAGAATTTCTACCTGCCACTCCGCACCTACAACCAGCGGTGGAAGGTCAGGCTCGGGGAAGTAGCGATAGTCGTGCGCCTGCTCCTTCGAGCGCATCGAAAACGTCCGGCCCTCGGCATTGTTCCAGAGGCGCGACTCCTGCACGACGCGGCCGCCATCTTCGATGACGCCGATCTGACGCTCAATCTCGTACTCCACCGCTGCGCGGATGTAGCGGAAGCTGTTGACGTTTTTGACCTCGGCCTTGGTGCCGAACTCTTTTGCGCCCTTGAGCATGACGCTTACGTTGGCATCACAACGGAGAGAGCCTTCTTCCATATTGCAGTCGCTGACGCCGGTGTAGAGGAGAATCTCCTTTAGCTTCGTCAGGTACTCGAATACCTCGTCGGCGGTGCGCAGGTCGGGCTCGCTGACGATCTCCACCAGCGGCGTGCCGCAGCGGTTGAGGTCGATGTAGGTCTTTGACACTGAATCCGCAAAGCCGTCGTGAACGCTCTTTCCGGCGTCCTCTTCCATGTGCAGGCGGGTGACGCCGATCCGTTTGGGCGCGCCGGTTGCGTCGGGGACGTCGATCCAGCCGTGCTCGGCTATCGGTTTGTCGAACTGCGAGATCTGGTATCCCTTGGGGGAATCGGGGTAGAAGTAGTTCTTGCGGGAGAAGACGCTGGTCTCGCGAATCTCGCAGTTGATCGCCTTTGCCGCCAGCACAGCAAACTCCACCGCCTTGCGATTGAGCACGGGCAATGCGCCAGGCAGACCGAGGCAGGTGGGGCAGACGTGCGTATTCGGTTCGCCGCCATATTGGTTCACACAGCCGCAGAAGGCCTTTGAAGCGGTCAAAAGCTGGACATGAACCTCCAGCCCGATGACGGGCTGATATTTGGCGAGAACCTCTGGCGAAAGTGCGGTGGCGGTAGACATAATCAAGTTGATTCTAACAAGCGGGCCTCGGCGTCTGTTGTTTTGCATCTCACAGTGCGACTCTTCAAAACCAAGGACGCCTATGCCCTATCGTCTACGCCCACACCAGCCTGCTCCGAAGAATGAAGCGCAGAAGAACCTTGAACGGCCGAGCGCGCAGGACATCTACGAACAGGTGGCGAACAATGCACGCCAGGAGCTGGGACGGTCGAGCGTTGCGCTGGCCATCTCGGGGCTGGCGGGCGGCATCTTTATGGGGCTGTCGGGGTTGGGGAATGCGATTGCCATTGCACTGTTGACCCCTCCGGGTGCGGAGCCGACGAATACCACGTTGTTTATTGCGAAGATGTTTTATCCGCTGGGTTTCATTGTAGTAATCCTCGGACGCTCGCAACTTTTTACAGAAAATACTCTCTATCCGGTGGCCCTGGTGCTCTCGGAAAAGAAGCATCTGTGGAAGACGCTG
>Ga0207667_10000250_pt1 | contig 75738 bp, 66 predicted proteins | sample KBSCornC52_FD_184301 | JGI IMG/M metagenome (GOLD analysis project Ga0207667, IMG submission 184301) | Corn rhizosphere microbial communities from Kellogg Biological Station, Michigan, USA - KBS Corn C5-2 (SPAdes) (version 2) | ecosystem: Host-associated > Plants > Roots > Rhizosphere > Soil ... | reverse complement strand
TTCCACAACGATGCCGCTGACGATCGCGCCCGGCTTCAGCTTGGAGATGGCCTGTTGGCTCTGTTCAAACAGCTCGGCAAAACTTTCAGTCATGTTGATTCCAGAAATGAGAAAAGGCCTGCTCCACGTGCGCATGGGAAAGTTTGCGCAATGCGGATCGGCCCACCGGTTGTGGGTGTCTTAGGAGAAGGACCCCTTCGGCACCGTTGACCAAAACCCCGCGCCAGGCGGGGCACCTTATGCCTTCAGGCAGCCGGGTGAGGCTGCAGGACGGCAAGTACTTTCGCGACGACGTCGTCGATGCTCATGCCGGTGGTGTCCACCAGGACCGCATCGTCGGCTGGCTTGAGGGGTGCGACCTCGCGGGACGCATCCCGGGCATCGCGCGCCTCAATCTCTCGCTGAAGGCCGGAGAGTGTAACGCTGAGACCCTTTGCTTTCAACTGTTTATAGCGCCTTTTCGCCCTTTCGGCGGCGCTGGCGGTCAGGAACACCTTGTAGGCGGCATCCGGGAAGATCACCGTGCCCATGTCGCGCCCGTCGGCGACCAGGCCCGGGGCCTTGCGGAAACCCAGCTGCAGGTCGACCAGGGCCGCCCGCACCGAGGGGATCGAGGCAATGGCCGAGGCCGCCGCGCCGGCGGTTTCGGTGCGCAGTTCGTCGGTGGCGTCGTGGCCGTTGACCAGCACATGGGTGTCGCCGCCGTCCGGGGCGGCGTGGAAGCGGATCTTCACGTGAAGGGCGCAGCGGGTGACGGCCTCGGCGTCGGACAGGTCCAGGCCCTCCATGCCGGCCGCATAGCCCACCGCCCGGTACAGCGCGCCGGAATCGAGCAGGCGCCAGCCCAGATGTTCGGCCACCAGGCGGCTGATGGTGCCCTTCCCGGATCCCGAGGGCCCGTCGATGGTCAGTACGGGAACGGGGGTCGAGGGACTCATGCGGGCTCCGGCGTCAGGCAAACCGCTATGTTAACGCGCGTTGACCCTGCCGGGAGCGCATGCTATCTAGCCGGCCGCCTCCGTCCTGCCGCGTGACCTTACCTTCCATGAGCGACGATCTTCAAAGCGAGTTCCAGCAAGCCGCCGAGGACGTCCAGGGACTGGGCGAGCGCCCGGACAACGACACCCTGCTCAAGCTCTACGCCCTCTACAAACAGGGCTCCGAGGGCGACGTGCACGGCCCCCAGCCTGGTTTCTTCGACTTCGTGGGCACCGCCAAGTACGAGGCCTGGGCCAAGCTGCGCGGCAGCTCGCGGGACGACGCCATGCGCCGCTATATCGACCTGGTGAAGCAGCTGCTGGCCTGAAAGCCTTGCGCTGGAGGCCGCTCAGCGGGCACATTCATACGATCGTTTGAACCCCAGCCGGGATCGTATGGACTACCCCAACCTGTTCGCGCCGCTCGACCTGGGTCACACGACCCTGCCCAATCGCATCCTGATGGGCTCGATGCATACCGGCCTGGAAGACAAGGCCGCCGACTACGATAAGCTCGCCGCCTATTTCGCCGAACGCGCCCGCGGCGGCGTCGGCCTGATGGTCACCGGCGGCATCGCGCCCAGCATCGAAGGCTGGCTGAAGCCCTTCGGCGGCCGCCTGTCGATGCCCTGGCACGTGGCGCGGCACCGCAAGCTGACCCGCGCCGTGCAGGCCGAAGGCGGCAAGCTGTGCATGCAGATCCTGCACGCCGGGCGCTACGGCTATCACCCGCTGTCGGTGGCGCCGTCGAAGCTGAAATCGCCGATCACCCCGTTCACCCCGCGCGGTCTTTCCTCGCGCGGCGTGGAGCGCACCATCGCCGACTTCGTGCGCTGCGCCAAGCTCGCTCGCGACGCCGGCTACGACGGCGTCGAGGTGATGGGTTCGGAGGGTTATCTGATCAACCAGTTCCTGGCCGAGCGCACCAATCGCCGCGCCGACGGCTGGGGTGGGAGCGCCGCGAATCGCATGCGTTTTCCCGTGGAAATCGTGCGCCGCATGCGCGAGGCGGTGGGCCGCGATTTCATCATCATCTACCGGCTGTCGATGCTGGACCTGGTCGAGCAAGGCCAGGACTGGGCGGAGATCGTCGCGCTGGCCAAGGCCATCGAAGCCGCCGGCGCCAGCATCATCAACACCGGCATCGGCTGGCATGAGGCGCGCATTCCGACCATCGTCACCAGCGTGCCGCGCGCCGGCTTTGCCTGGGTGACGCGCAAGCTCAAGGGCGAAGTCGGCATTCCGCTGATCACCACCAACCGCATCAACATGCCGGATGTGGCCGAGCGCATCCTCGCCGAGGGCGATGCCGACATGGTCTCGATGGCGCGGCCGCTGCTGGCCGATCCGGACTGGGCGAACAAGGCCCGCGCCGGGCGCGCCATCCGCATCAATACCTGCATCGCCTGCAATCAGGCCTGCCTCGATCACGTATTCCAGAACCAGCGCGCCAGCTGCATGGTGAACCCGCGCGCCTGCCACGAAACCGAGCTGAACATCGCACCGGCCGCGCAGCGCAAGCGCATCGCGGTGGTCGGCGCCGGCCCGGCCGGCATGGCCTGCGCCAGCACGCTGGCCGAGCGCGGGCACGAGGTGACGCTGATCGATCAGGCCGGCGATATCGGCGGCCAGTTCAACTATGCGAAGCGGATTCCCGGCAAGGAGGAATTCCACGAGACGCTGCGCTATTTCCGCCATCGGCTGGCGGATCTGGGCGTGACGCTGCGCCTGCGCACGAAGGCGGATGCCGAAACGCTGCGCGGCTACGACGAGGTGGTGATCGCCACCGGCATCGCGCCGCGCAAGGTGGCCTTCCCCGGCAGCGACGATGCGCGCGTGCTGAGCTATCTGGACGTGCTCGCGCACGACCAGCCGGTCGGCCAGCGCGTCGCCATCATCGGCGCCGGCGGCATCGGCTTCGACGTGGCGGAATTCCTGGTCGAACACGCGCCCTCCCCGACCACCGACGTGGCCCGCTGGACGCGCGAATGGGGCGTCGATACGCAGCTCGAAACCCGCGGCGGCCTGCTGGCCGCGGCGCCGGAAAAACCCGCGCGGCAGATCTGGCTGATGCAGCGCTCGGAAGGCCGCCCGGGTGCGCGCCTCAACAAGACCACCGGCTGGGTGCATCGCGCCACGCTGAAGAACAAGCAGGTGGCCATGCTGGGCGGCGTGAGTTACGACCGCCTCGACGACGCCGGCCTGCATATCAGCGTCGACGGCAAATCACAGCTGCTTCCCGTCGACAACGTGATCGTCTGCGCCGGCCAGGAACCGCTGCGCGAGCTGGCCGACGCCTTGCTCGCCGCCGGCATCACGCCGCACGTGATCGGCGGCGCCGATGTGGCCGCCGAACTGGATGCCAAGCGGGCGATCGCCCAGGGCACGCGTCTGGCCAGCACCCTCTAAGGGGCTGGTCGGAAGCTTTTCGGGGAGCGCAAAAGAAAGCGCCCCGCCAGACGACGCGTCGATAGCGGGCCAGGGGGAGGGGGCCGGGTATCGCGGGGGTAGCGTCGCTGCGGGGCGAGGGTCGCCGCCACCTGGGGGGAGGGGACGGTGGCGGGACGAAAGAAAGGATAGGTTGGACGAATCACATTAACCAATATATATTTTCGACGTAACTTATATGTAAACCCTATATGTTCGATTTCCGCCAGCTCCGATACTTCGTCGCCGTGGCCGAGGAGCTCAGCTTCACGCGGGCCTCGCAGCGCCTGCATATCTCCCAGCCGCCGCTGTCCCAGCAGATCCAGGCGCTGGAAGCCGACCTGGGCGTGCGCCTGCTGGACCGCGACAAGCGCAACGTGGCCCTGACCGAACCCGGCCGCGTGTTCCTGGAGCAGGCCCGGCAGATCCTGGCCAAGGCCGACGAGGCGCGCAGCCAGGTGTCCCAGGCCGCGGCGGGTTTCAGCGGCCAGCTGCGGCTGGCGTACACGGTCTCGGTGACCTTCCACCCCTCCCTGCCCCAGACCCTGCTGCGCTACGGCCGCCACGCGCCGCACGTGCGGGTGCTGCTGAGCGAGATGTACACCGAGCCGCAGTTCGCCGCCCTGCTCGCCGGCGAGCTGGACGTGGGCTTCGTGCGCGACCTGCCCAAGCATGAGGCGGATTCGCACACCTTGCGCATCGACGAGATCGACCGCGAACCCCTGCTGCTGGCCCTGCCCTCCGAGCACCCGCTGGCCGCTCGACGCCGGATCTGGCTGCGCGAAGTAGCCGACGCCCCCTTCGTGGTGCAGCCGCGCGAGCTGGCCGCCACCTTGTACGACCGCCTGACCCTGATCGCCGCCAAGGCCGATTTCCACCCGCTGATCCGCCAGCATGCCCAGCAGATCAATGGCTTGCTGATGCTGGTGGCGGCTGGCATGGGGCTGGCGCTGATTCCGGCTTCGATGTGCTCGGTGGCCCTGGCCGGGGTCAGCTATGTGCAGCTGGAGGACCCCGACGCCTATATGCGGCTGGCCGTGGCCAGCCGGCGCGACGATGCCTCGCCGGTGCTGGCCCAGTTCCTATCGGTTGTGGCCGAGGCGCGGGCCGTACCGAATTTGTTGTGATGACCTACTTGTTCCAAGCCAATCAAGTAGCTACACTTGCCAGCTTGTCTTTTCCCGTTAGTGTCAGGAGCTGGCCGTGAAGGTGCTTTCCTCTTTGAAGTCCGCCAAGCAGCGGCACCGTGACTGCAAGGTTGTGCGCCGTCGCGGCAAGGTGTTCGTGATCTGCAAGAGCAACCCGCGTTTCAAGGCCCGTCAGCGCTGAGTTTCAGCCGCGACGAGTCGTAAAAAGGGCCGCATTCGCGGCCCTTTTTTATTGCCCGCGTTTTGTAGGCGCATCCAAACTATCTCGCTGTCCCACCCGGCGTCATCCCGGCGCAGGCCGGACGAGCGCGCAGCGCGAAGAACGCCCGCAGGGCGGCCCCGGAGGGGCGAGCGAAGCGAGTTATCCAGTGGCGACCACACTGCATCGTGGCCGCTATGTCCGGTAACTGTCTTTCGGCGCCGCATCGACCATCGAACGATACCGCTGCTGGACCCCGGCCTGCGCCGGGATGACGGATCGGGGCGGCGCGATGAACACCGCGCGCCCCTGCGCCACTCAGTTGTAGCGCACCCCGGTGATCACATAGCGCTTCGTGCCGTTCGGCGCCTGGAACTCGAAGCTGTCCTCGGCGCTCTTGCCGATCAGCGCGCGGGCGATCGGCGAGGACACCGCGAGCAGGCGCTGTTTGATGTCCGCTTCCAGGTCACCGACGATCTGGTAGGTCACCGCCTCGCCGCTGTCCTCGTCTTCCAGATCCACGATGGCGCCGAACACCACGCGCGAACCGGGATTGAGCCGCGTCACGTCGATCACCTCGGCGGTCGACAGCGCCGCCTCGAGTTCGGCAATGCGGCCCTCGGTGAAGCTCTGCTGCTCGCGCGCGGCGTGGTACTCGGCGTTTTCCTTCAGGTCGCCATGCGCCCGCGCCTCGGCGATGGCCGCGATGATGCGCGGCCGGTCGACGGACTTCAGGCGCTCCAGTTCACTGCGCAGACGCTCGGAACCGGCTTTGGTGATGGGGGCGCGACTCATGCTTTCAGCTCCTTGTGCAGCTCCTGCAAGCTGTGCACTTCACCGGCGCCGTGGTAATCCAGCGAATGCACCAGTGCACGGGCACCGGCGACGGTGGTTGAGTAAGTGACGCGATGCTGCAGGGCTTCGCGGCGGATCGAGAACGAGTCGGCGATGGCCTGCTTGCCCTCGGTGGTGTTGACGATATAGACGATCTCGCCGTTCTTGATCAGATCGACGATATGCGGGCGGCCTTCGGCCACCTTGTTGATGCGCTCGCAGGCCACGCCATGCCCAGCCAGATAGGCGGCCGTACCTTCGGTGGCGACCAGGCTGAAGCCGCGCGACACCGCGTCCTTGGCCACCGGCAGCAGGCGGTCCTTGTCGGCATCGCGCACCGACACGAACACCTTGCCCTTCGGCGGCGTCTTGATGCCTGCCGCGTCGTGGCCGCGCGCGAAGGCGGCGCCGAAGCTGCGGCCCACGCCCATCACCTCGCCGGTGGAGCGCATCTCGGGGCCGAGGATCGGATCCACGTTCTGGAATTTCAGGAACGGGAAGATCGCTTCCTTCACCGAGTAGTACGACGGAATCACTTCCTTGGTGGCGTTCTGCGCGATCAGCGTGCGCCCGGCCATCGCGCGCGCGGCGATCTTGGCCAGCGGCACGCCGGTGGCCTTGGACACGAACGGCACGGTACGCGAAGCGCGCGGGTTCACTTCCAGAATGAACACGGTGTCGCCCTGGATGGCGAACTGCGTATTCATCAGGCCGATCACCTTCAGCTCCTTCGCCATCAGCGCGACCTGGCGGCGCATCTCGTCCTGCACTTCCTTGGACAGCGAGTACGGCGGCAGCGAGCAGGAGGAATCGCCGGAATGCACGCCGGCTTCCTCGATGTGCTCCATGATGCCGCCCACCAGCACGTTGCCCTCGGCGTCGGCGATGACGTCCACGTCCACCTCGACCGCGTGGTCGAGGAAGCGGTCCAGCAGCACCGGCGAATCGTTGGAGACCTGCACCGCCTCGCGGATATAGCGCGACAGATCGGCGTCGCCATACACGATTTCCATCGCGCGGCCGCCCAGCACATAGCTCGGGCGCACCACCAGCGGGTAACCGATCTCGCGCGCCAGCGCCAGCGCCTCGTCGGCGTTGCGCGCGGTGCGGTTCGGCGGCTGCTTCAGGCCGATCTTCTCGATCATCTGCTGGAAGCGCTCGCGGTCTTCGGCCAGGTCGATCGAATCCGGCGAGGTGCCGATCACCGGCGCGCCGGCCGCTTCCAGCGCACGCGCCAGCTTCAGCGGGGTCTGGCCGCCGTACTGCACGATCACGCCCTTGGGCTTTTCCAGGTCGACGATCTCCAGCACGTCTTCCAGCGTCAGCGGCTCGAAGTACAGGCGGTCGGAGGTGTCGTAGTCGGTGGACACGGTTTCCGGGTTGCAGTTGACCATGATGGTCTCGAACCCGTCCTCGCGCAGCGCCAGCGCGGCATGCACGCAGCAGTAGTCGAACTCGATGCCCTGGCCGATGCGGTTCGGACCGCCGCCCAGCACCATGATCTTGTCGCGGCTGGTCGGGTTGGCTTCGCACTCTTCCTCGTAGGTCGAGTACATGTAGGCCGTGGTGGTGGCGAATTCGGCGGCGCAGGAATCCACGCGCTTGTACACCGGGCGCACGCCCAGGGTGCGGCGCAGATAGCGCACGGCCGCTTCGTCGGTGTCGGTGAGCTCGGCGATGCGCGCGTCGGCGAAGCCCATGCGCTTGAGCTCGCGCATGCGCAGCGCGTCCAGCGCGCTGATGCCCTGCGCCTGCACCTCGTTCTCGGTCAGCACGATGTCCTCGAATGCGGCGAGGAACCAGGGATCGACCCGGCTGAGGCCATACACCTCTTCCAGCGAGAGACCTGCGCGGAACGCATCGCCCAGGTGGAACACGCGGTCCGGACGCGGCTCGCGCAGCTCGCGCTTGAGCGCGGCCAGGCCTTCGTCGCTGGTGAAGTCCACGCCGGTCGGGTTCAGGCCGGTCTTGCCGATTTCCAGGCCGCGCAGCGCCTTCTGCAGCGATTCGTGGAAGGTGCGGCCCATCGCCATCACCTCGCCCACCGACTTCATCTGGGTGGTCAGGCGCGCGTCGGCCGAGGGGAATTTCTCGAAGGCGAAGCGCGGAATCTTGGTGACCACGTAGTCGATGGTCGGCTCGAACGAGGCCGGGGTGAGGCCGCCGGTGATGTCGTTCTTCAGCTCATCCAGCGTGTAACCCACGGCCAGCTTCGCCGCGATCTTGGCGATCGGGAAGCCGGTGGCCTTGGAGGCCAGCGCCGAGGAACGCGACACGCGCGGGTTCATCTCGATCACCACCACGCGGCCGTCCTCGGCATTGATGCCGAACTGCACGTTGGAGCCGCCGGTATCCACGCCGATCTTGCGCAGCACCGCGATCGAGGCGTCGCGCAGGCGCTGGTATTCCTTGTCGGTGAGGGTCTGCGCCGGCGCCACGGTGATCGAGTCGCCGGTGTGCACGCCCATCGGATCGAGGTTTTCGATCGAGCACACGATGATGCAGTTGTCCGCCTTGTCGCGGACCACTTCCATCTCGAATTCCTTCCAGCCCAGCACGGATTCCTCGACGAGGATTTCGTGCACCGGCGAGAGATCGAGGCCGCGCTTGGCGATCTCCTCGAATTCTTCCTTGTTGTAGGCGATGCCGCCGCCCGAGCCGCCCAGGGTGAAGCTGGGGCGGATGATGGTGGGGAAGCCCACCTTGGTCTGGATCTCCAGCGCCTGCTCGAAGGTCTTGGCGACTTCGGCCTTGGGGCATTCCAGGCCGATGTCCTTCATGGCGATGCGGAACAGCTCGCGGTCCTCGGCCATGCGGATGGCTTCGCGCGAGGCGCCGATCAGTTCGACGCCGTACTTCTCCAGCACGCCGTTGTCGGCCAGGTCCAGCGCGCAATTGAGGCCGGTCTGGCCGCCCATGGTGGGCAGCACCGCGTCCGGGCGCTCCTTGGCGATGATGCGTTCCACCGTCTGCCAGTTGATCGGCTCGATATAGACCGCGTCGGCGGTCTCCGGGTCGGTCATGATCGTGGCGGGGTTGGAGTTCACCAGGATCACCCGGTAGCCCTCTTCCTTCAGCGCCTTGCAGGCCTGGGCGCCGGAGTAGTCGAACTCGCAGGCCTGGCCGATCACGATCGGGCCGGCGCCGATGATCAGGACGCTCTTGATGTCTGTGCGCTTGGGCATCTCAGCGGGACTCCTGCATCAACTTGGCGAAACGTTCGAAGAGGTAACGGATGTCGTGCGGGCCGGGGCTGGCTTCCGGGTGGCCCTGGAAGCAGAACGCCGGGCGATCGGTGAGCGCGAAGCCCTGCAGCGAGCCGTCGAACAGCGAGCTGTGGGTGACGCGCACATTCGCCGGCAAGGTGGCCGGGTCGACCGCGAAGCCGTGGTTCTGCGAGGTGATCAGCACGCGGCCGTCGTCGTGGTCCTTCACCGGATGGTTGGCGCCGTGGTGGCCGAACTTCATCTTCAGCGTCTTGGCGCCCAGCGCCAGGCCCATGATCTGGTGGCCCAGGCAGATGCCGAACAGCGGGATCTTCGCCTCCAGGAATTCGCGCGTGGCGACCACCGCGTAGTCGCAGGCCGCCGGATCGCCGGGGCCGTTGGAGAGGAATACGCCGTCCGGCTTCATCGCCAGCACCTCGGCGGCGGGCGTCTGCGCCGGCACCACGGTGATGTCGCAGCCCTGCGCGGCGAGCAGGCGCAGGATGTTGAACTTCACGCCGTAGTCGTAGGCCACCACCTTGAAGCGCATGGCCGGCTGTTCGAAGGCCTGGCGATCGAGGTCGTAGGTGCCTTCCTTCCAGGCGTAGGGCTTGGTCACGCTGACCACCTTGGCCAGGTCCATGCCGTTCAGGCCGGGGAAGGCGCGCGCCTTGGCCAGCGCGGCCTCGGCGTCGACGTGCTCGCCGGCGACGATGCAGCCGGCCAGCGCGCCCTTGTCGCGCAGGATGCGGGTCAGGCGGCGGGTATCGAGGCCGGCGATGGCGACGATCCCTAAGCGCTTGAGGTAATCCGGCAGGCTTTCGCTGCTGCGCCAGTTGCTCGCGCGGCGTGGTACGTCGCGCACGATCAGGCCCGCGGCGTGCACGGCCAGGGACTCGGCGTCCTCGGCATTGACGCCGGTGTTGCCGATGTGGGGATAGGTCAGGGTGACGAGCTGACGCGAGTACGAGGGATCGGTGAGGATCTCCTGGTAGCCGGTCATGGCGGTGTTGAACACCACCTCGCCGACGGTTTCACCAGTCGCACCCACGGCGTGGCCGTGAAATACGCTGCCGTCTTCGAGGGCAAGCAGAGCGGGAATAGGCATGAAGGGGGCCGCCTTTTAGGTGCAGCAAAGCCCGCAAGCCGCTGCAAGCTGGCTTGTGGACCTTGGTCAAGGAAAGTCTTTGGGCGGGTCGCAATGATAGGTGCGATGGCCTGTTCTGTCCACCGAAAACATGCGTGAACGAAGCGTGTTTATGTCCGCCCGGTGACTGGACAGGCGCTACACTAGCGCCCGTTCCAAAGGAGATGCACAAGCCATGAGCGCCGCCGTTCTGCTCGATCCTGCCCGTCTCGACCGACCGGATACGGATATCAGGCTGGAGCCTTTCCCATTCCTGATCGCCCACGGACAGCTGCCCGACGAGTCGCGCACCGACCTGGAACGCGATTTCCCGCGCTACGCCAGCGCCGGTTTCTTCCCCTACGACGCCAGCGACTGCGGCCCCACCGTCAATGCCCTGGTCGAACGCCTGACCACGGCGGAATTCGCCGGCGCGGTCGGCAAGCGCCTGGGGATAGAGAATCTCGGCCAGTACCCCACCCTGGTCACGCTGTGCCGATCGCTCAACAAGCGCCACGGCACCATCCACACCGACAGCAAGTCCAAGGTCGCCACCGCCCTGCTCTATCTCAATACGCAGTGGCCGGATACCAGCGACGGCTGCCTGCGCTTCCTCGGCAGCATCGACAATATCGACGACATCGTGGCGCCGGAGCTGAAGCCGCTGTACGGCGAGTTCGCGGTGTTCAAGCGCTGCGACAACTCCTTCCACGGCCACCTGCCCTACGAGGGCGAGCGCCGGGTGATCCAGGTGGCCTGGCTCACCAGCGAAGAGGAAAAGCTGCGCAAGACCAAGCGCGGCAAGTTCGCCCGCGCCTTCAAGAAGCTGTTCGGCTCGCTGGACCGCAAGCTGGGCGCGGACCGCGACCGCAACGCCGCGCACCGCGGCTGAGCCGGCTCGCCAGGGCCGGCGGACTCCCCGCAGCGGCCGGCTTCGCGTAGCATCCGACGCTTCGACCGCTCGTCCCAAGGAGAGGGCATGCCCGTCGTCGTCATGTTGTCCCTGGCCTTGCAGATCGGCTGCGCCGTGCACGTGGTGCGCAGCGGCCGGCCGATGTACTGGATCTGGCTGATCCTGATCGGCTCCTACCTCGCCGTGGTGGTCTACGTGCTGGCCGCCGTGCTGCCGGACCTGCGCCACGATCCGCGCGGCCGCAAGACCGCCAGCAAGGCGCTGCAGATGATCGATCCGCAGCGCCGCCGCCGCGACCTGCAGCGCCGGCTGGAGCTGAGCAACACCATCGACAACCGCCGCCGGCTCGCCGAGGAATGCCTCCAGCTGGGCGACTACGCCAACGCGCGCGAACTGTTCCAGAGCCTGCTCACCGGCATGTACGCCACCGAGCCGGGCTTCATGCTCGGCCTGGCCCATGCGCAGGCCGATGACGGCGACCCGGCCGCGGCCCGCCGCACGCTCGAAGCGCTGATCGCGGCCAATCCGAATTTCAAATCCGCCGACGGGCACCTGCTCTACGCCCGCTGCCTGGAGGAGCTGGGCGACAGCGACGCCGCCCTGGAGGAGTACCGCGTGCTGGCCGACAGCTATCCCGGCGAGGAAGGCCGCTTCCGCTACGGCCGCCTGCTGGGCCGGCAACTTCGCCATTCCGAGGCGCGCGACGTCTTCGAGGCGCAGCTGCGCCGCGCCAAGCTGATGCCCGGCTACTACCGCCGCAAGGAGCAGGCCTGGCTGAAGGCGGCCAAGCTGGAACTGTCGCGGCTGGATGCCAGCGCGGTCGAACCGTGAGCGCGGCGGGCCGGCCACGGTGAGTCCGGTCGCGCTGCATACGCTGTTCGAAGCCCTGGCCTACGCCATCGGCTTCCGTACCTTCCTGTGGACGCGCCGCAAGCTGGCGCCGCAGGCCTTCAGCCATGACGACCATGTGGCCTGGGTGGCCGTCGGCGCCATCGTCGGCGCCGCGCTGGGGGCGAAGCTGGCGTTCTGGCTGGACGATCCGCTGAATGCGTTCCGCGACTTTCCCGATCCGGGGAATCTGATCGCGGGCAAATCGATCGTGGGCGCCCTGCTCGGCGGCCTTATCGGCGTGGAACTGGCCAAGAAGATCGCCGGCGTGCGCAACTCGACTGGCGACGCCTTCGTGCTGCCGCTGACCGTGGGCATGTGCATCGGGCGCGTCGGCTGTTTTCTGGCGGGTCTCGGCGATCACACCTACGGCAATCCGACTTCGCTGCCATGGGGCGTGGATTTCGGCGACGGCGTGTCGCGGCATCCGACCCAGCTCTACGAGATCGTCTTCCTGCTCGCGCAGTACGCGCTGATCCATGCGCGCCGCGATGCGCTGACCGAGCCTGGCGACCGCTTCCGCGCCTTCATGATCGGCTACCTGGCATTCCGCCTGCTGGTGGAATTCATCAAGCCCCTGCCCTATGCCTATCTGCATGCGCTGTCCGGCCTGCAGCTGCTGTGTCTGGCGGGACTGCTCTACTACCATCGCGAGCTGCCCCGCATCCTGCGGGCGCTGTTCGCCAGGAGAGGCGCATGGGAGCCAAGGTAAGGCCGTATCTGTTCTACGACAGCGCGATCTCGATCTGCACCACCTGCCTGCGCCGGGTGGAGGCGAAGATCCTGATCAAGGACGAGCGCGTCTATCTGGAAAAATGGTGTCCGCAGCACGGCCGCGAACGCGTGCTGCTGGCCGACGATGCAGCGTATTACCGGCAGTGCCGCGAGCTCTATATCAAGCCGCCGGAACTGCCGCAGCGCTTCAACACCCCGCAGCATTACGGCTGTCCCTACGACTGCGGCCTGTGCCCCGAGCATATGCAGCACTCCTGCCTGACCCTGGTCGAGATCACCGACCACTGCAATCTGCGCTGCCCGGTCTGCTATGCCGAAAGCGGCCCGCATCGCCCGGGCTTCCGCGACCTGGCCACGGTCGAACGCATGCTCGATGCGGTGGTGGCGAACGAAGGCGAGCCGGACGTGGTGCAGATCTCCGGCGGCGAACCCACCCTGCATCCGGATTTCTTCGCCATCCTGGACGCGGCGCGGCAACGCCCGATCCGCCACCTGATGGTCAACACCAATGGCCTGCGCATCGCCAAGGAACCGGAGTTCGCCGCGCGCCTGGCCGAGTACCAGCCCGGCTTCGAGCTGTACCTGCAGTTCGATTCGCTGCGCGACGAGGTGCACAAGGAACTGCGCGGCGCCCGCCTGCGCGACGTGCGGCTCAAGGCGCTGGAGCATCTGAACCGCCACGACATCTCCACCACCCTGGTGGTGACGGTGAAGAAGGGGCTCAACGACGGCGAGCTGGGCGAGATCATCGATTTCGCCATGAGCCAGCCCTGCGTGCGCGGCGTGACCTTCCAGCCGATCCAGGCGGCCGGCCGCCTGGAAGGCTATGAGCCGGAGCGCGACCGCCTGACCTTGAGCGAAGTGCGCCGGCGCATTCTCGAACAGAGCCCGCTGTTCCAGCCCGACGACCTGATCCCGGTACCGTGCAATCCGGACTGCCTGGCCATGGCCTATGCGCTGAAGCTGGGCGACCAGGTGCTGCCGCTGACCCGCTTCGTCTCGCCGGAGACGCTGGTCAGCAAGGGCCGCAACACCATCGTGGTGGAGCGCGACGAAGAACTGCGCGCCCACGTGTTCGAGCTGTTCGCCACCAACCATTCGCCCGAATCGCAGGCCTGCTCGCTGTCCGACCTGCTGTGCTGCCTGCCGCAGGTGCAGGCGCCGGCCGAGCTGTCGTACCGCAATGTGTTCCGCGTGCTGATCATGCAGTTTATCGACGCGCACGGTTTCGACCTGCGCGCGGTGAAGAAATCCTGCGTGCATATCGCGCAGCCGGACGGGCGCATCGTGCCGTTCGATACCTTCAATCTGTTCTATCGCGACGACAAGGCCGCCAGGCTGCAACTGCTGCGGCAAGAAATCGATCAGGCGCGCGCCATCGAAAGGAGCAACGCATGAGCGAACAGTCTCCCGGCGCCAGCCCGGCGCCGAATCCGCAGGCGCCGAAGGACCAGGGTTCGCTCTGGGGCGGCATCGGCCTGGCCTGGGCCGTGATGATCGGCGGCGAACTGGCGCTGGGTTCGTTCGGCGTCGCCTATTGGGCGGTGCCGCCGGTGGCGATCCTGGTGTGGGCGATCGTGCTGCTGGTGCAGGGCCAGCGCACCCGCACCGGCCGCGGCCTGCTGCTGGGCCTGGCCTCGATCGTCGCGGTGCTGCTGTTGCTGGTGGCCGCCTGTTTCGGGCTGGTGATGGCCGGCGGCGGCCTGCACTTCGATTGAAGAAGGCGCCGGCAACAGCCGGCGCCTCCCTGTTCACGCGGCGAAATGCCAGGCCACGTACAGCGCGAACACGCCGTACAGCGCACCCACCGGCATGATCCAGCGCGCATCGACGCGGCCGCGGCGGAACAGCCACCACAGCGCGATCACCGCCACGCCGGTCAGCACGCCGGCCACCATCAGCGGCGCATCGAACAGCCACGGCGTGGCGAAGATCGCCAGCGCGCTGGGAATGGTGGCCTGGATCATCATGGCGCCGGAGATATTCGCCAGCGCCAGCCGCTCCTTGCCCTGGCGCACCCAGATCAGCGCGTTCACCGTCTCCGGCAGCTCGGTCGCCACCGGGCTCAGCACCAGCGCCACCAGATGCGGCGAGAGCTGCAGCGCCGTGCCGATCGCCTCGATCTGCTGGACGAAGGTGTGCGAAGCGAAGGCGATCACCAGCAGCGCCAGCGTGGTCTGCAGCAGCACGCGCGACAGCGCGGGATCGAGCGCCTTCGGCTGGAATTTCAGCGGTTCCAGCTCTTCCTCTTCCGGCGCGGTGTCGTCGTTCTGCAGCTCGCGCCATACGTACAGGCCATAGGCCGCGAGGAACAGCACGCCCAGCCAAGGCTTCCACGCGAACGCGATCAGGCCCAGGCCGCACTTCACCACGAAGATCGCCAGGAACCAGGCCTGGTCGCGCGCCAGCCGGCCGTGTTCGACACGCACCAGCGTGTCCGCGCGCTGCAGGCGGCGGCGGTTCGACCAGAGCGCCAGGCCGACCACCGCATACGCGATGGTCGCCAGCACCAGCGGCCCGCCGAGCGCGGCGCCCACGCCGATGTCCTTCTGCTCAGGCGTACGCCCCAGCACCACCGCGACAAAGGTGACCGCGCTTTCCGGCAGCGCCGTGCCGAACGCCGCCAGCACGGTGCCGGTGGCGGTGGCGCCGAGATTGAGCTTGCGCCCGAACCATTCGACGCCGTTGACGAAGTATTCGCAGGCGAAATAGATCGCGCCGGCCGAAAGCAGGAACAGGAATGCAGTGAGCATGGAAGGCAAGTCCTTGGCCGGGCGAGCGGATAACCAATGGCTACGACGCACCTCACCCGGCCGGGTAAGCGCATCGCGCCAAAGGTCTCGCCGGGCATGCGGCCACCGTGGCCGGTGGCGGCTGCCATTCGCGCCATGAGGCCTGAGCCTCAAGTCTGTTGACGCGAATTCCTCTGGAGGTGGAAGCGAAGCTTCCGGGAGCGAGGATGGCTACTCCCCAATGACAACGGGCGGCATGGTAGCCGCCACGCCCGGCCGCGGCAAGCCGCTAGCGGTTCAGGCGCTCGGCCAGCATGGCGTCCAGGTCGTAGGCGCCAGCTGCGCGGCCGGCCAGCCAGTGCGCGGCTTCGATGGCGCCGTGGGCGAAGATCGAGCGGTCGGTGGCACGATGATTGAGCTCCACCCGCTCGCCCTGCCCGATCACCCATACCTCGTGCTCCCCGACGATGTCGCCGCCGCGCACCACCGCGAAACCGATGCTGCCGTTCGGGCGAGGGCCGGTGGTGCCTTCGCGTGCATAGACGGCCGCATCGGACAGCGCGATCGCGCGGCCCGCGGCGGCCGCTTCGCCCAGCGCCAGCGCGGTGCCAGAGGGCGCATCGACCTTGCGGTTGTGATGGGCTTCGAGGATGTCCAGATCCCAGTCCGGCAAGGCCGCCGCGGCCTCGCGCACCAGGCGGCGCAGCACGGCCACGCCCAGGCTGAAATTGGCGGCGCGCAGGACGGGGATGTCGTGCTGCGCGGCATTCAATTGATACTGCAGCGCCTGGTCCAGGCCGGTGGTGCCGGTGACCAGGGCAATCTTGTGCGCGCGGCAATGCGCGAGCGCGGCGCCCAGGCCGGCGGGATCGCTGAAATCGATCGCCACATCCGGTGCGGCAGCCGGCCATTCGCGCGTGAAGCGCAGCCCGTCTTCACCCGCATGAACCGGCTCGCCCAATCGCGACGACGAAGCGATCGCAGCGACGACCTCGAACCGCGCATCGTCCTTCAGCAGATCCAGCAAGGCCCGCCCCATGCGGCCCGTGGCGCCGACGACGGCCAAGCGGAGAGGACGGCTCATGCGGAAACTCCAGCGGACGATGAGGCGACGATGCTAGCGCCGGCGCGTGCCGGCGCAACACCCCTCAAAAAATCGGCCGTCAAAAAATCGGCCATCAAAAGATCGGCCGTCACGAGGTGACGCGCGACCAGAACTGCTTGACGCCATCGACCCAGGTCTTGGCGCGCGGCGTGTGCTTGTCGGCATCGTCCGCGCCGAACGTCGCTTCCAGCTGCTCCATCAAGTCGCGCTGCTGTTTGGTCAGGCGTACCGGCGTCTCCACCACCACGTGGCAGATCAGGTCGCCGGTGCGCCCGCTGCGCACCGACTTAACGCCGCGGCCGCGCAGGCGGAACTGCTGGCCCGTCTGGGTTTCCGGCGGCACCTGGATCGACACCTCGCCTTCCAGCGTCGGCACCAGCAGCTCGGCGCCGAGCGCGGCCTGGCCGAAGCGGATCGGCAGTTCGCAATACAGATCGTTGCCCTGGCGCTGGAAGATCGCGTGCTCGCGCACATGCACTTCCACATACAGGTCGCCGGCTTCGGCGCCCGCGCCGCCGGCTTCGCCCTGTCCGGTCAGGCGGATGCGATCACCCGTGTCGACGCCCGCCGGAATGCGCACGGACAGCGTGCGGTTCTCTTCCAGGCGGCCTTCGCCGCGGCACGGCTTGCAGGGCTTTTCGATGCTCTGCCCGGCGCCGCCGCAATGCGGGCAGGTCTGCTGGATGGAGAAGATGCCGTTCTGCATGCGCACGCGGCCGTGGCCATTGCAGGTGCGGCATTGCACGGTCTTGCCGTCTTCGGAACCGGAGCCGTTGCAGTGGTGGCAGTTGACCTGGGTCGGCACCTGGAAGCTCTTCTCGACGCCGAACACGGCTTCCTCGAGATCCAGTTCCATCATGTAGCGCAGGTCGGCGCCGCGGCGCGTGCGTCCGCGCCCGCCACCGCCCATGCCGAAAATATCGCCGAAGATGTCGCCGAAGATATCGCCCATGTCGCCGAAGCCGCCGGCACCGGCGCCGCGGCCGCCCATGCCGGCCTCGAAGGCGGCGTGGCCGTGCTGGTCGTACATCGAGCGCTTCTGCGCGTCGGAGAGTACTTCGTAGGCCTCCTTGGCCTCCTTGAACTTCTCCTGCGCATGCGGATCGTCCGGGCAGCGGTCCGGGTGGTACTTCATCGCCAGGCGGCGGAAGGACTTCTTCAGCTCGACCTCGGTGACCGTCCGTTCGACGTCGAGGATTTCGTAGTAGTCGCGCTTGCTCATGCTGGTTTCCGACTCAAATCGCGTTCCATGAATCGGAAGCGATCCATGTCCCCCTTAACTCCATACAAGAAACAGCCCGCGCCTGAGTTTCCCCCGGCGCGGGCTGCGTCAGATCGGCCATGACGGCCGCTGCGTCATTTCTTGTCGTCGCCCTTCACTTCGGTGAACTCGGCATCGACCACGTCGTCCGCCGCCGCCGAAGGACCACCCTGCGGGCCAGCCTGCGGACCGCCGGCGCCACCGCCCTGGGCCACCGCGTACAGCGACTGCGCGGCCTGCTCCAGCTTCTCGATCTTCGACTCGATCGCAGCCTTGTCGTCACCGTCCTTGGCCTTCTCCAGCTCGGACAGCGCGCCTTCGATCGTGCTCAGCTGCTCGCCCGGCACCTTACCGCCGTGCTCCTTGAGCGCGCTGCGCGTGGCGTGCACCAGCTGGTCGGCCTTGTTGCGGGTGCCGACCAGTTCCTGGAACTTCTTGTCTTCTTCCTTGTTGGCTTCGGCGTCCGCGACCATGCGGGCGATCTCTTCCTCGGACAGGCCCGAGCCGGCCTTGATCTCGATCTTCTGTTCCTTGCCGGTCTTCTTGTCCTTGGCCGACACGTGCAGGATGCCGTTGGCGTCGATGTCGAAGGTCACTTCGATCTGCGGCATGCCGCGCGGCGCGGCGTCGATACCCTGCAGGTCGAACTTGCCCAGCGACTTGTTCGCGCTGGCGCGCTCGCGCTCGCCCTGCAGCACGTGCACGGTCACCGCGGTCTGGTTGTCGTCGGCGGTGGAGAACACCTGCGAGGCCTTGGTCGGCACCGTGGTGTTCTTCTCGATCAGCTTGGTCATCACGCCGCCCATGGTCTCGATGCCCAGCGAAAGCGGGGTCACGTCCAGCAGCAGCACGTCCTTGACCGAACCGCCCAGCACACCGCCCTGGATCGCGGCGCCCACGGCGACCGCCTCATCCGGGTTGACGTCCTTGCGCGGCTCCTTGCCGAAGAAGTCCTTCACCGACTCCTGCACCTTGGGCATGCGGGTCTGGCCGCCGACCAGGATCACCTCGTTGATGTCCGCCACGCGCAGGCCGGCGTCGTTCAGCGCGGTGCGGCAGGGCTCGATGGTGCGCTTGACCAGGTCTTCCACCAGCGCTTCGAGCTTGGCGCGGGTCAGCTTGATGTTGAGGTGCTTGGGACCGGAAGCGTCGGCCGTGACGTAGGGCAGATTCACTTCGGTCTGGTGGCTGGAGGACAGCTCGATCTTGGCGCGCTCGGCGGCGTCCTTCAGGCGCTGCAGGGCAAGCGGATCCTTGCGCAGATCCATGCCCTGGTCCTTCTTGAACTCCTCCACGAGATAGTCGATCACGCGCAGGTCGAAGTCTTCGCCGCCCAGGAAGGTGTCGCCGTTGGTGGCCAGCACCTCGAACTGCTTCTCGCCGTCGACGTCGGCGATCTCGATGATCGACACGTCGAAGGTGCCGCCGCCGAGGTCGTACACCGCGATCTTGCGGTCGCCGCCCTTCTTGTCCAGGCCGTAGGCCAGCGCGGCCGCGGTCGGCTCGTTGATGATGCGCTTCACTTCGAGGCCGGCAATCTTGCCGGCGTCCTTGGTGGCCTGGCGCTGGCTGTCGTTGAAGTAGGCCGGCACCGTGATCACCGCTTCGGTGACCGGCTCGCCGAGATAATCCTCGGCGGTCTTCTTCATCTTCATCAGCACCTTCGCCGAGATCTCCTGCGGCGCCATCTTCTTGCCGTCGGCCGTGGCGACCCAGGCGTCGCCGTTATCGTGCGCGACGATGCCGTAGGGCACGATGTGCAGGTCTTTCTGCACTTCGGCGTCGGTGAATTTGCGGCCGATCAGGCGCTTCACCGCGTAGAAGGTGTTCTTGGGATTGGTCACGCTCTGGCGCTTGGCCGGCGCGCCCACCAGCACCTCGCCGTCCTTGGTGAAAGCGACGATCGACGGGGTGGTGCGATCGCCTTCCGAGTTCTCGATGACCTTGGCCGTGCTGCCATCCATGATGGCGACGCAGGAGTTGGTCGTACCCAGGTCGATGCCGATGATCTTGCCCATGATGTGTCTGCTCCGAATTTCGATGCGGCCCCGCGGCCGCGATGTCTGGTCAAATGGGGCCCGGCTCATGCGATTCAACGCGCCGGCGGGCCCTCGTCTTGTGTTCTGAGGCTTTTGGCGTGGCCGCGTTCAGGCGGCCAGACCTTGATTCCGCTCTCGTCAGTCTTTGGCGACCGCGACCAGCGCGGGACGCAGCAGACGATCGTTCAGCACGTAGCCCTTCTGCAGCACGCTGACCACCGTGTTCGGCGCCTTGCCCGGCGCTTCCACCATGCTCACGGCGTGATGGCGCTCGGGGTCCAGCGGCTGGCCGACCGGATCGACCTGCACCAGGCCGTTGTTCTCGGCGATCTTCAGCAGCGACTTGAGCGTGAGCGCGATGCCCTCGCGCACGCTGGCCACGTCGCCGCCTTCCACCGTCAGGCCCATCTCGAGGCCGTCGTATACCGGCAGCAGCTCGTTGAGCAGCTTCTCGTTGGCGAAGCGGCGGGCCTGTTCGACGTCGCGATGCAGGCGGCGGCGCTGGTTCTCGATCTCGGCCTTCTCGCGCAGCACGGTGTCGCGCAATTCGACATTGGCCGCTTCGAGTTCGGCGACCCGGGCCTTGAGGGCCTCGAGCTCGGCGTTGGCCTGCGCGTCCGGCGCGGTGGCCTCGGGCGCCCCGCTGGGCACCTGCTGGTCGTTGTTCTGCATGAAAGACTCCAAAACCCAAACTTGGCCGGCACGGCGTGCCGACCCCCAACATTGCGCGGGAAACCCCGCCTCCCGAGGCGGTTATAAGGCCGTGGCGGCGCGATTCAAGGCGTCGCTCAATACCCCGGCCGTGGCCTGCACGACCGGGATCACCCGCTCGTAGGCCATGCGGGTGGGGCCGATCACCCCGACTGCCCCCAGCACGCGCCCCTGGCTGCCGTAGGTGGCGGTGACCACGCTGCAGCCGTCCAGTGCCGCGAACCCCGATTCCTCGCCGATAAACAGCCGCACGCCCGGCGCCCGGGCGCACACTTCCATCAGCTGCAACAGCTCGTTCTTCTTCTGGAACGCCTCGAACAGCTCGCGCAGGCGCTCCAGGTTGGCCAGCTCGGCGTAGCCCATGAGGTTGGTCTGGCCGCTGACCAGCACGTCGTCGCTGTCGCTCTGCGGCGCGAACGAAGCCGCGGCCAGCTCGACGGCGCTGGACATCATCCGGTTCAGCTCACTGCTGGCCTCGCGCAGTTCGCGCAGCAGATGGGCGCGGATATCGTCCAGCCGCAGCCCGGCGAAATGCGCATTGAGATAATTGGCGGCCTGTTCCAGCTCGCTCGGCTCCAGCGGCTTGGCCAGCTGGATCACGCGGTTCTGCACCTGGTTGTCCGAGAACACCAGGATCACCAGCACGCGGGCATCCGGCAGGGCCACGAAATCGATATGCCGCAGCGGGAAATCGACCTGGCGCGGCACCGTGACCACGCCGGCGAAATGGGTCATCGCCGAGAGCAGGCTGGACACGTTGCCCAGCAGGTCGCGGGTGGTGATCGGCCCGGCGGGCAGCTCGCGCTGCAGGCGGGCCATTTCTTCCACCGGCAGCGGCTGCAGCTCGATCAGGCTGTCCACGAACAGGCGCAGGCCGCGCGGCGTCGGTACCCGGCCGGCCGAGGTATGCGGCGAGGCGACCAGGCCGGCGTCTTCCAGGTCCGCCATGATGTTGCGGATGGTGGCAGGGCTGACGTCCAGGCCCGAGGAGCGCGACAGCGTGCGCGACCCCACCGGCTCGCCGTCGGCCAGGTACTGCGCGATCAGCGTGCGCAGCAGCCGGCGGGCGCGGATATCCAGGTCATGGGAGAGAGGTCGAGACATGCGCCCTGTGGCAATCCGTGAGACGGATAACAAATAAGGTTTGGTCCGGTAGTTTGCAAGAAATCCAACCCGGAGGGGCGGGTCGCGGGAGATCGAGGCCCGCTGCCCCCTGCCGGGGTCTGCCTTTACAATCCTCCAACTCTCCGACGCGACACCCCATGCTTACCTCGCTCTACGTCCGCCATTTCGCAGTAGTAGAAGAAGCCGAAATCGCCTTCGGCCCGGGCCTTACCGTGGTCAGCGGCGAGACCGGCGCCGGCAAGTCCCTGCTGGTCGATGCCTTGATGCTGCTGGCCGGCGGCCGCGCCGACAGCGGCATGGTCCGCGCCGGCAGCGACCGCGCCGAGCTGGCCGCCGAATTCGACCTGGCCGCCCTGCCCGAGGCGCGCGACTGGCTTCGGAGCGAGGAACTCGATGAAGACGACGGCAGCTGCCGCCTGCGCCGGGTGATCCGCGCCGAGGGCAGCTCGCGCGCCTGGATCAACGGCCGCCCGGCCAGCGCCAGCCAGCTCGGCGAGCTGGCCACCCTGCTGGTGGAGATCCACGGCCAGCACGAGCACCAGGCCCTGCTGTCCCGTGCCCACCAGATGGCCCTGCTGGACGCCTACGCCGGCCACGACGCCCTGCTGGCCCAGACCCGCGACAGCGCCCTGCAGTGGCGCGAGGTCGGCGCGCGCATCCGCAAGCTGAGCGGCGGCGAAGACCGCGAACAGCGCCTGGAACTGCTGCGCCACGAGGCCGCGGAACTGGAGCAATGGGCGCTGGCCCCCGCCGACCTCAGCGAACTGGAAGCCAGCCACAAGCGCCTGGCCAATGCCGGCCGGCTGGCTGAAGGCGCCTCCGGCGTGGCGGAACTGATCGATGGCGACAGCGAACTGGCGCTCAGCCGCTCGCTGGCCCGTGCCCACGCCGAGCTGGACAAGCTCAGCGCCCTGGACGACCGCCTCGCCCCGCTGCTGCAGCTGCTGGACGACGCCGCCATCCAGCTCGGCGAAGCCGCCGACGGCCTCAATCGCTACGCCCAGGACGTGGACCTGGACCCCGAGCGCTACACCGAGGTCGACACCCACCTCACCCGCCTGCACGAGCTATCGCGCAAGCACCGCACGCCGGTCTCCGATCTGCACGAAAAAGCCGCCGCGCTGCGCACCGAGTTGACCGAACTGGAAGGCGCTGGCGATGCGCTGGAACTGCTCGCCACCCAGCGCGACCAGCTGCGCCGCGACTACGACGCCGCGGCCACCAAGCTCAGCAAGGCCCGCACCACGGCTGCCGCCAAGCTCGGCAAGGAAGTCGGCGCGCTGATGGCGGAGCTGGGCATGGCTGGCGGCCAGCTCGCGATCGAGCTGGAAGCGGCCGGCAGCGACGAGCCCGATCCGCAGGGCCGCGAACGCTGCGAACTGCTGGTCAGCGCCAACCCCGGCCAGCCGCCGCGCCCGCTGCGCAAGGTGGCCTCGGGCGGCGAACTGGCGCGCATCAGCCTGGCCATCGAAGTGGCCACGCTGGGCAAGGACACGGTCGGCACCATGGTGTTCGACGAAGTGGATACCGGCATCGGCGGCGCCGTGGCCGAAGTGGTCGGCCAGAAGCTGCGCGCGCTGGGCGGCCAGCGCCAGGTGCTGTGCGTTACTCATCTGCCGCAGGTGGCCGCGCAGGGCCATGCGCATCTGCGTGTGAGCAAGCACAGCGATGGCAGTTCCACGCAGACGCGGATCGAGAAGCTGGATGCGAACGGCCGCCGCGACGAGCTGGCGCGGATGCTGGGTGGCGTGGAGATCACCAAGGAAACCAAGGCGCACGCCAAGCAGATGCTGGATCGGGCGCAGACGGCCTGACGGCTGTCATTCCGGCTGGTTTCTTGTCGTCATTCCGGCGCAGGCCGGAATCCGCCTTGCTCGTCATTCCGGCGCAGGCCGGAATCCAGTAGCGAGGCACGTGATAAAGGCCGGGGCGCTCAAAGGGGTGGCCTTTGTGCTTCTTCGCGACAATCCAGCGCTGACGTCGCTGGATTCCTGCCTGCGCAGGAATGACGGGCGTGAAGGGGCGACTGATAAAGGCCGGGGCGCTCAAGGGCGTGGCCTTTGTGCTTCTTCGCGGCAATCCAGCGCTGACGTCACTGGATTCCTGCCTGCGCAGGAATGACGGGCGTGGAGGGGCGACTGATGAAGGCCGGGGCGCTCAAAGGGGTGGCCCTTGTGCTTCTTCGCGACAATCCAGCGCTGATGTCACTGGATTCCTGCCTGCGCAGGAATGACGGGCGTGGAGGGGCGACTGATGAAGGCCGGGGCGCTCAAAGGGGTGGCCTTTGTGCTTTTTCGCGACAATCCAGCGCTGATGTCACTGGATTCCTGCCTGCGCAGGAATGACGGGCATGGGGGGGCGGCCGAAGATTGCCGCCCGGTCAGCCCTTGCCTTCGCGCCGCGGCAGCAACCCGCGCTCGCTGGCCATTCGATACAGATCCAGTTCCGACCCCGCCCCCAGCTTGCCCATCAGGCTGGCGCGGTGGATGTAGACGGTTTTCTGCCCGATCCCCAACTCCGCCGCCACCTGCTTGGGCGCGCGGCCTTCCGCCAGCAGCAGGAACACCTCGCGCTCGCGGCTGGTCAGGCGGTTGATCGGGTCCAGCGCCTCGCTGGGGCGTTCGGCGCGGCGCTGGCGCAGGTCGGAGCTCAAGAAACACTCGCCCTGCATCACCGCGCGCAAGCCGGCCACCAGTTCCTCCGGCGCCACGCCCTTGGTCACGTAGCCACTGGCGCCGCGGCGCAGGGCCTCGGACACGTAGGGCTCGCCGTCATGCATGCTCAGCACCACGATGCGGGTCTGGTCGGCCACGCTGCGCAGGTGCTCGATCAGCGGCAGGCCGCTGCCGTCGGGCAGGGAGAGATCGAGCGCGACCAGGTCCGGCCGGCGCTGGCTGACTGCTTCTACCGCGTCGTCGGCGCTGCGGCACTCGGCCACCACCTCGAGGTCGGGCTCCATTTCGATCAGCCGCTTGAAGCCTTCGCGGACTATGGCGTGGTCATCGACCAGAACAATGCTGTACATGGGTCCGCACTGTATAGCAGCCCTCGGCGGTTTGCCCACGGGGACCCGTGGCGCCCGGTGGGTGGGAATCCGCATGGCCACATGTACCATCCCCGCCATGCTTTCGAGACCCCTGTTCCTGCCCTGGGCCGGCATCCTGGCCTGCGTCGGCTATTTCCTGCTGTGGCTGCTGCTGTGGCCCACCGAGCAGCCGTACTGGATGCTGCCGTACGGCCTGCGCTTCGGCGCCCTGCTGCTGTCGCCGACGCGGATGTGGCCGTGGCTGCTGTCCGCCGAGTTCGGCGCGACCACCTTGCTGGCGCTGACCCAGGGCATGCCGCTGGGTTGGCAGGGACTGATCCTCGGCGAATTGCCCGAGCCGGTCGTAGTGACCATCTGCCTGTGGCTGATGCGCCGCGCGCAGCTGCACGTGAGCATGCGCGACCCGGAAGACGTCTCGCGCCTGCTGCTGTCCGCCGCCTTTACCGTGGCCGCTACCACGGTGGTGGATGCGGCGATCCTCGCAGCGGTGCATGCCGTGCCCTCCTCGCAGATGCTGATGCGTGCGCTGGGCCAGGATCTGCTGGGCAATTACGTCGGCACGCTGCTGGTGGTGCCGCTGCTGATCATGCTGTTCCGCGCGCATCTGGAGCAGCGCGCGCTGGCCAACCTCACCATGGACGGCCTGCTGGTGATGCTGCCGGCGCTGGCGATCCTGTTGCTGCTGTCTTCGCATCCGGCGCCGCAGCCGCAGTTCGCGCGCATTCTTTCGCTGGCGCCGGTGCTGTTCTTCGCGTTCCGCCATGGCTGGCGCGGCGCCAGCCTGGCCATGCTGATTTCCAGCCTGGGCATGACCCTGGTCGATCATTTCGCCGGCCGCCCCGCGCCCGAAGCGCCCGCGCAATTGTTCCTCGCCGTCGCCGGCACCGGCGCGCTGATGCTGGGCGCCGCCACCGATGCGCTACGTCGCAGCAGCGAGCGCGTGGCCGAGCAGAACGTCTATCTGGCCGCGGTGAACCGCCGCCTGGATCAGCTCGCGCGGCAACTGCGCGATGCCGCACGCGGCAACCTGCAGGCGGAAGAAAACCAGCGCCGCCACATGGCCGCCGAACTGCATGACGAACTCGGCCAGAACCTCACCGCCATCTCCACGCACCTGAAGCTGGCGCAGACGCGTCTGGCGCAGGCGGGCATGGACGATATCAGTGCGTCGATCAACAGCATCCTCGGCCACATGCGCCGTGCGCTGCATCGTCTGCTCGATGATCTGCGCCCTGCCGTGCTCGATGAATTCGGCTTGCTGCGTGCGCTGGATGAAGGCCCGATCCGCGATCTGCTCGCGACCGCCGGAGTGATTTATCTCACGGACCTGCACGGCGACCCGCGCCTGCTCGACGAAGACACGCGCACTGCGATCTACCGCCTCGTGCAGGAAAGCGCGACGAATGCGGTGAAACACGCGCAGGCTTCCACCTTCCAACTGCGCCTGCGCATCGGCGAACGCCAAGGCGGCGCGCTTGCGCTGCTGGATATCCGCGACGACGGCGTGGGCCTGCCCACGCGCATGCCGCGCGGTGGACGCGGGCTGCAGGGCATGCGCGATCGGGTGACCTCGCTGGGCGGCGTATTCCGCTTGCGTCCGGAGTCGCAGGGCGTGCACCTGCGCATACTGCTGCGCAGCAGCAATGCGAACGGCTTCACACAGCGTCTGTAAACCGTTCCAGAAAGTTCCCACTTCTAGGAAATTTTCCAATACCCGGCTCGTGAACACCTCGTTAGCATCCTTCCCATCGATGTGGGGGAGCCACCATCGCAAGATGGTGAGCCATGCCAACCGTGGGGACGGTGGGCATGAAGAACGGCAGGATGCCGTTCCGCCGCTACCGAAGGGCACAGCCTGACAAACTGGCGAGCAATTCGCCCCGTCAGGAAGCCGATCGGTAGCGGATCAGCCGCCGGGTGGACAGGAGTCCATCCGCGGCTTTTTTTATGGGCGTGTGTTTTTCCGCCCCGTCCTAGCCGCCGCCTCCAAGACCGAACCCTTCTCCCTCCGGGAGCACGCGGGGAGCGCACAGGGATGTGCGCGGCTTTGAGGAGCGAGGAAGGTGGCGGCAGCCGGATGAGGGTTCGGCCGAAGTGGTGCGCTCGACTCCGCCCGAACCCTCACCCCAGCCCCTCTCCCGACGGGAGAGGGGCTCAAGCTCAGAGCGCGCAGCCTCTCACTCGGAATCCTTCTCCCCTCGGGAGAAGGTGGCGGCAGCCGGATGAGGGTTCGGCCGAAGTGGTGCGCCCCACTCCGCCCATACCCTCACCCATCTCCCGAGGCGACAGGGGCTTCAGAAACGAAAAAGGCCGGCAGCAGCGCCACCGGCCTCAACCTTGCCCTCAACCTCGGCGCTCAGCGCCCCTTAGGTTTCGGCCTCACATACAGCACCAGGCTGTGATCCTCGATCACATACCCATGCCGCGCCGCAATTTCATGCTGGAGACGCTCGATCTCCTCGCTGACGAACTCAATCACCTTTCCACTGTCCACATCGATCATGTGATCGTGGTGCTTGCCGCGGTCCAGCTCGTAGACGGCCTGGCCGCCTTCGAAGTTGTGCTTCACCACGATGCCGGCGGCCTCGAACTGGGTCAGCACCCGGTACACGGTGGCCAGGCCGATGTCTTCCTGGTGGGCGAGCAGCTTCTTGTAGATGTCCTCGGCGGTGAGGTGGTGAGCCTCTTCCTCCTCAAGGATCTGCAGGATGCGCATGCGGGGATGGGTCACTTTCAGCCCGGCTTTGCGCAGTTCCTTGGTTTCCTGTTCCATCGCTCGACTCCCAGGCACACGAGTGCCATCAACTCGATAGTGTATCATCCGCCACCTTCACGATCCGGACGCAACACGCATGCACAAGCTGATCCGCACGCTGGGTTTCGCCTTGCTGGGACTGTCCCTGGCCAGCTGCCGACTCGTCTACACCCCCGACGTGCAGCAGGGCAACCTGCTCGACAAGAAAAACGTGGATCAGCTCAAGCCCGGCATGACCAAGCGCCAGGTGCTGGTGCTGATGGGCTCGCCCTCGGTGGCCACGCCCTTCGACCAGAACCGCTGGGACTACGTCTCCACCCAGCAGCACCGCGGCGGCGCGATCAAGGTGCGTACGCTCAGTCTGAGCTTCAACAATGACAGCCTGGTGCGCACCGAAGGCGATTTCTTCGCCGAGGACGCCAAGAAGCTGGTCGAGGAACAAAAGAAGTTCCGCGCCGGCTACCCGGTGGACGAGACGTCGGGCGACAAGACCAAGACGCCGGAAGAGCAGAAGAAGGACGGCAACACCTTCCCGACCGGCAACAACGGCGGCAACTAAGCCTTCCGGGTCTTAACCGTTATGGGCGCGCCGCCGGCGCGCCTCTTTCGGATCAAGGCTGAGCGGCCGGTAGATTTCCACCCGGTCGCCCTGTTCCAGCACCTGGTCCGGCGCCGCCTTGCGGGAAAACACGCCCAGCCGCGCGGGGTCCAGTTCCAGCCCCGGCACCTGCTCCACCAGCCCGGACGCCTCGATCGCCTGCATCACCGTGGCGCCGGCCGGCAGTTCCACCGGCACCACCCACTGGCGGTCGGCTTCGGCATAGGCCACTTCCACCGCGATGCGCTCAGCCATAGGTGCGCTCCGCCTCGCGGCAGAAATCCTCCACCATGCGGCTGGCCAGCGCCTGGAAACCTATCTTCAGCGCGGTGCCGGCCAAGCCGCCGGCATAGTCGAAATCGAGGGCGAAGTTGATCTTGCAGCCGGCATCGCCCAAGGCAATGAAGTCCCACACACCGTCCAGGCTGCGGAACGGACCATCCACCAGGCTCATGTGCAGGCGCTGCGGCCGCTCGGTGGTATTGCGGGTGGTGAAACTCTGGCGCAGGCCGGCGAACTTGAGATCCAGGCGCGCCACCAGCATGTTGTCCCCACGTTCCAGCACTTCGGCGCCGGCACACCAGGGGAAACGCTTTGGGTATGCTTCGACCTCGTTGACCAGGTCGAACATCTGCGCCGGGGAATACTTCACCAGCGCGCTGCGGCGGATCTCGATCACATCAGCCTCTTTGAAAATCACACGATGCGGAAACCCGGCCGCATCGCCAGCGGGGTCGTCGGCCCCGAAGTTTAGCGGACATGGCCAAGGCTAAGGACAAAGACAACAAAGGCGGCGGCACCATCGCGCTCAATAAGCGCGCCCGCCACGAGTACCACATCGACCAGCGCTACGAGGCGGGCATCGCCTTGCAGGGCTGGGAGCTGAAGGCACTGCGCGCCGGCCGCATCAATTTCGGCGACAGCTACGCGGTGGTGCTGCGGAACGAGATCTTCCTGGTGGGCGCCTCGATCCCGCCGCTGATCAGCGCCTCCACCCACGTGATCGCCGAGGACCGCCGCACGCGCAAGCTGCTGCTGCACCGCGAAGAGATCGACCAGCTGGTCGGCGCGGTGGAGCGCAAGGGCTACACCCTGGTGCCCATGGCCATGTACTGGAAGGGCAACAAGGTGAAGGTCGAGGTCGGCGTGGCCCGCGGCAAGCAGGCGCACGACAAGCGCGAGGCCGAGAAGGAACGCGACTGGCAGCGCGAGAAGCAGCGCACCATGCGGGCGCACAACCGCGCCTGAGGCGCCGCCGGCTCAGGCCAGCGGCAGGCGCATGGCATCCAGCGACGGCTTGAAGCCATGGCGCTCGTACAGGCCACGCACGCGCGCCGTGGCATGCAGGGTCAAGGCATCCACGCCCTGCTCCCGCGCCGCCGAACCCACCGCCGCCAGCAGCGCCGTACCCACACCGCCCTGGCGCTGCGCGGGTTTCACGTACACGTTGAGCAGATACCAGCCCGTACCCGACGGGTAGTTCACCGACGGCAGATGCGGATAGGGATTGACCGCCGCACTGCCGATCACCCTGCCCTCGTGCTCGGCCAGCCAGGCCTGCAGGCGCCCGGCCTGCAGCGCGGTTTCGATCCAGTCGCGCAGATGGTCGGCGAAGCCGTCCGGCAGCTGCTGTCCCATTTCCTCCAGGAACGCGCAGCGCAGGTCCGTCAGCGTGCCTGCGTCGCCCTGTCCCGCCAGCCTGACTCTGGTCATGCGCTTTCCCCTGTTCCCTTGCGGTGGAAGTGGCGGTAGTCGAACCCGCGTCCGTGGGCCAACGATAGCGGTAGTGTCCGGTCGGCTTACAAGCTTGAACAACGACACCATGGCTCCATATACTGTCGCGTTCCAGCAATCTTTTCCCCGGGGGTGTCCTGGCTTCGACGGGGGTAGTGAGATAGCTTGGTGCATGCCGAGGGGGCGACTTTCCTCGTAAAACCAGTTGCAAACTTATAGTTGCCAACGACGACAACTACGCTCTGGCCGCTTAAGGCCTAGCCCCGAACCCACTTGTGCTCGTGCTCGTGGATGTAGGGTCATTATCACGAGATCGCCCGAAGCTGCCGCCTGTCGGTAAGGGTTAAATCAAGCAGGCTGGTCCTTCGATGCGCTTCGCACACTGTGCTGTCGCGGGATGAGATCTAACGGTGAGCTAAGCATGTAGTACCGGGCGTCAAGCGCCTTCGGACGCGGGTTCGACTCCCGCCACCTCCACCAATGAAGCAAGAAAAAGCCCGGCGAGAGATCGTCGGGCTTTTTTGTTGAGTGCGGAAAACAAACCTGTCCCTCGTTCTTGGAACATCAAGAGAATGCATCGAGTGTCCCAATTAAAGCGCCGGAGAAATCGAGGGATAACTCAACCCAATTTCTTTCATCGGAAATCGATGATCCTTTTTACTGAGTGCGAAAAACTTAAAATCTAAAGCGGCGCTATTCTTGCACCCGCAATGGCTGCCAGGATATTCCATCAGCTCTCAAGGATTAAGCTCAGATGTGCCTTGGGCTCGATTCTCGCACCCCTCAGCTCGTCGCTACCAGATATTTCCATGACGTGATCCACGAGCGTGTTGGCATCATATATTAAGGCTTCCCAGTTGCTCTTGAAATTGTCAGTCAGCGGCAACTCGGACATTAATAACACCTGCTCACGCAGTTTCTCGCAGCCGACACTAAGCGCCTGGAGGGCGACCCGCGTGGTTTCGAAGAACATAACGCACTCTTCATCGAAGTCCATCCAAGCCTCAAGCTGGCTAGGCAACACCTGTTCGTATTTGAGAAGAGTTGGCACTAGCTTCGCGAGCTTACCCCCAAGCTCAGTGACTGTCACCGTTCGACCGTCATCGCTCTTCTGTAATCCGACTTGAATCTCTACTAAAAGAACCGTAAATATCCGCCCGATCTTACGACGCACATCCTGCTCGCGCTTTGCCTCCTTATCACCCTCGTGGGCAAACTGGCGCTGTAGGACAAGAAATGCTGCAGCGACGGAGCCCAACGACCCCACAAGCCCTCCAAGCAGGTTGAGTGTTGGGTCCGGCGGGTTCCAGTCCGCTGGGTACTTAAGCGCCAAGCCTACGACAAGACCCATACATGCGAAAACGATTGACCACGCAAATCTGTCAAGCCACCGAAGCAATTGGTGCACGAGCAATTCCTCTTCCTGTTTAGTGCGCCCACACTCTTTAGGTCGCCGAGATTAAGATAAATTAATAAACGCCCAATCCTGTCACCTTCGATCTAAAGAGGCACGCTCAGTTTCTTCTTTTTCTGCATCGTGATGCATAGCAAGCGTTATTCGACTTTCTCAGTGCAAAATGATGCCACACATTAATCTTTACAAGAGGCAGGGCCACTGCATGGCGACCACCTGCATTTGTATTATTTATGCAATAACAAACCCAATTCCTCCATCAATCCAACTTCAAAGGTTGGTCTATCTATGGATAATCGATGCAGCTTTACAAAAAATCATTCTGGCGCTTTCATAGCTTTAAATTTTTGGTTCTTGAAGATTATCTGATCAAGATCCGAAAAGAATGAAAGTAAATTGTAAGTAGTAATAGGCGCCTCGCCCGGGTGCGCACTATGACAGCGCATATCAAAACATGACCGGAGCCGGGTGTGCTGATTAGCGTCAATCAATCCCATACCCTCAATAATCCATAATACTATATTGTCAAAAACTTCGCGAATATCAGCCAGACTACTGATATTTTGTCCCTGGTTGAACTTCTTATAACGCCCCAATTGCTGATTCGCCATTTGCAGTGAAGTCGAATTGAATTTATTAAATCCTATCTCCTCAACACGCCGATGAACTCGATCAATAGCAGCGCTCCATCCCAGCACCACGGCCGCGCGCAGATAGCCGTGTTTGGCACAGGCTATCGCCTCCGAAAAATATTCACTTTCGACACCATCCGTTATCGCGTCCAGGAAGGTATCAAACTCGCTTACATGTGACGCAGAAAAACCTCCCTGTCGCGCAGGAATAATAAAATTATCCTGAAAATTTCTTATGATTATATCAAGCACCTCAAGATAACTTTTTGCCAGATTATTTGGACCACTCAACTTTATTAGTCGTGTAAAAGCATCGCTATATCGCTTCAAGACTTCCATATCAGCGTGTTGAGTTATTTTAGGAAGAACTTCCTGATGCCAATGCGCGCCGAGTGAACCCGCTTCGTCTCGCAAGCTCCTTCGCGCAACTAACTTTGGAGCGTGCGTGCGAAGCTCCCGCCGCAACGCTTTCGCTCGATTGAAGATGCCATTCAATAAGTCGAGCATTGATCAACCCAGTTGAGAAATAATGTTTGCAAGCTCCTGCTTGCCATCTTCCGTTAATCGAAGTTCAACCACATCACGAGAAAAATCTTCAAAATCAAACAATGTCGCATTTTGTTTAAAATTCTTCGACCAATTTGGACCATCGAAAGTTTTGCGATCGACACACTCCAACTTAACCGCTTCAACAGAAGTCACAAACTCGCCCGTTGGAAGTGCATTTTTTAAAGCTCGAAACAGCGCAATTCTGATCTGACATTGAGCCATCTTAGTGGATCCATAATCTTCCACTAAAGGCTTTATCTCGCCATCTTCTTTGTAAAAAAGCTCATTAATTCTCGCAATATCTATGCCATTCCTCTCCATGAATCGACGCGTCTTCAAATGGAGATCGCTATTGACTATCTCCGCCTGGCTTCCACTATGCCCGCCACTAGAACGCTTTTCCTCCCCGTCCCCAGCACCTTCGATATCGGCAACAGCAGCTTTGTTCCGATCCAAACCGTTACCTTCCTCACCTGAAGGTACACGAACCACTCGGCTTGCCTCAATAGCTTCTTTAAGCAAAAGCTCGAAGCATTGATTCTTAAATTGCTCGGGGACAAGCTCTACGAGCTCCACGATTTCTTTCAACCGCTCTTTAAAAATAGGCATTTCTCTCCCCATGTATCTCTATGATTATTCATACTGGCACCCATCCCGTTATTGGCTTTGTCGTAGCAATTTTGATCTACGCAGCTGGCGCGAAACTCCTTCCAATCGACTGTCCATCCAGCGCCAGACAGATAACCTTTCGCGGCAAGCAGCAGGGCAACATTCTTGGTCTTTTCAGCTTTAGTTGTCCCTGGAACAGCATATGCGTGATATGAAAACGGGTCAGCATTAAAGTCAAAAAGACTAGCTAGCTGATCGACCGTAATTTTAAGTCTTGCGGCAGTACTTACTAGACGACCTTTAATTGCCTCAGGAACCTTAGCCACATTTTCCGCCTGCTCAAATTGACTCGTCCGTCCCTCCTGAGAATGCGTTGACTGCTGCGACTTGTGTTTGACCGTTAGACTGGCAACATATGCGTTCATAAGTACTTCAAAACATTTTTCCTGAAGCTTTTCAGGACACATTTGGACAAGTTCTAGAATCTTTTCCATCTGTTGTTTAGCGTCATCGAACATATACGACTCCTCCCGTGTTCATTTTTTGACTATGAGAATCTGGAGCTTGAATGGGCTTAAATAGCGGCCGCAACCAGCCTTCTTTAATGTCTCCGGCGGATAACGGGGTCAGGTTCACTTTCTGCCAGTTCCAGAACTTAACCTGACCCCGTCTCGGTGTTCAGTTAGAACCACCTCATTTCCGAGCGACTCAAGGAAAAGAAGGACTCATTCATTGAGTGTCTCCTTACCTTTATCGCCTTTGAAGTTTTCTGTCGATATTTGAATCTTTGGAGGAATAAGAGGTGGAAGCGGCGGCACCTTGGACGTTTGACTTCCCTGATTAGTACCTTGATCACCCTGTCTATTTTGATCCCCCTGGCCACCTTGGCCGCTTTGATTTCTTTCGTCGCTCATTTGCACGCCCTCCTTCAATTGGTTATTCATGTAATTAGATTTAGTCAAAGAGGTAAGCTCTTTTAGCTGGGCAACAACTGATCGATCAACAATGAGCATATCCTTACGTGGGGACGAAGCATCCATATCAAAGACAACAAACAAAAAACATGTAAAAAATATTGGGATGCCGGACATAACCAAGAAAACTAAAGAAAAACTTATCTTTTTCCTTCTAAATTCGTTTAATGCATAGTTGTTGTCAACGCACTCACAAACGCTATCAATCATGAACTCTTCAATGCTTCCATGAATATTCTCGCCACGATCAATATATCTCGCTATATCCCTTTTATAGGCAATGACATCTTTTGCTTTTGGGAAGAACTTGTATTCAAACCCAGTAAATGCGTGATATGTCAAAAAAATCGACACTCCAATCAGTACGAGCGATGAAAATTCGCCAATCCAAAATAAGATCACTAAAGGGTATCCAGAGGAATAATCAAGCCGTCTAGCCATATAAGACAAAATAGCAAGCACGCTAGCAAAAATTGCCAAATTTACCTGAATTCTAGAAACGATACGCTCTCTCGTATTTATTTCGTCGAAATAAATATCCAAGATAAAATCATAAACATCCTTCATCTCACATCCTTTTCTTCAGAAGTACTCATATGATTAGACCAAGTCCCTACAAACAACCCAGTGAAGATAAGAACCCCATGCACTAATTAGGATGAAGGCAGTTAATCACCAAAACATCACCATTACCCATAATGCGATGCCCGGCACTCAGCTTGATGCTGTGCTGTCAGACCTTGCGCCAATGGTCGGGATTGCGCTTATCCGATAGATGGCGAACCCGCGCAACGTGCAAAGCGTCGTTCGGATGCATTTGTTTCGCCCAGGCAATGGCGTCCGCCTGGGTGGCTGCTGTGTGCAGCGGGGTGCTCGAATGAGCGGGTTCGACAGTGAAGCGTCCGCCATGCTCGTTGATGAAAAGACTGCTCATGTGGTTTCACCTCATCCATGCAAGGCCTTGGAAGGCCGGGAAAACCTAGGCAACGAAAAAATGGAATTGATCGAATCAGTTCGATCGACCGGATCGAGAACTGCCCGGAGTGTTAATAACGGCAATAACCGACCATCCCGATGTTTCCATCGAGGTATCGGTGCGTCTGAATTAATTTCCCCCTACCACGCTCCAGCCCCCTGTTGCGTGCGTCAGCCATACCTGGCTGAGTCCATTTAGATTGTCCCCCAGGCCTCAACTGAGACCTGCGTCACATAGTCAACCATCAAGGCATGTGAAGGGATTGTGATTTCCAAGAAGCGGGGGGGGGGGAGCAGTTCGCCAGTGGGGCAGCCCTTACCGCTCACTAGTCTCTCGCCCACAGGGCGGGCGCTGCTTCCATTCAAGCCGTGCCTCAAATTGAAGGACAACGGGAACTCGAAAACATGGGGACCAGCCGTGTGCAAAGGGGGGAGGTGGCCAATTTGTCAGAACGGCATCCTCGGCTGCCCCACCCCTTTGCTTCTTTGCCTATTTCCTTATTGAGCACAAACGGGTGAGGACTTCCTAGGGCGTTGCCACCTGCTGCCTCGCCTCCTCCTGCACCTGCCTCCACTGCATCCGCAGATGCGCCTGCGTCGCGCAGCGCGTGCCCATGTCGATAAACGCCCCGATGCCATCGAGCATGATCGATAAACGCTGCGGATCGGGGTTGCCGCGTTCTTGGATCAGTTCGGACAGGAACTGGATCGACGTATGCGCGTACTTCAACCACTCGGTGGCGTCGTTCAACAACGCATCGGTTTTCGCATCGGGATCAGAGAAGTAATTCACGTGACGGGTTATCCACGGCTCGCCATAGACATTCATAAGCAACTCCTTGCTAGAAAGATGCCGCGTCCTTCGCCCCGAGAACGGCATGCCGCCGGACAACACGGCATGCCGCGACCACACGGACTCGAAGGTTCACCAGCCGCCCACAGATGTGGGCGCCGGGCGGCTTGATTGAGGAAGTAGGGCACGGCTTTTGAGCTGCGCAGGGTCGCGCGCCGGGTTCAGACGGCTCGGATTAATACCTGCGGAAAGCTCCGCCGCGATTCTTCAACCGCGTCCGCATTGTCGTCGGACGGCCCGGTTAGGCGGGGGGTGTGCCGCTGAGGGAAACAGCGGGCGAGCGGGTGCCGTATGATCTGGCTTAGCCATGATCAACTCCTGCGTAGTCGGTTGTGGTTAGCGGGTCGTAGGAGCGCCTAACTCCTGCGGCCCGCGCTTACACAGCATTGCTGCCATGGTTACCCGCGAGGCGTCGTCAAAATCACTGCGCGGGTAACGCCTAGAAAACTATCAAAGCCCTTCCGGCCTGTCTGTAGGTGCAACCGTACGTTGCGCATACCAATGCAATTTACAGATATATCCGATGTCCCAGGGCACCTTCGCTATCGATACACCCTCCCCCGCATGCCAACCCAAGCGTGGCAGCATGACCTGTAGGCCGTGCGCGCGAAGCACATACCGGCGCACCCTGGCTGCTATCGGATGACCGCACTCGAAGCCCACCGCCCAGGCTCATAAGGAGGCAAGCCATGACCCCTTCCCTCGCCGCCGCCCACGCCAAGATGTCGCGCTACGCCGCCGGCGCCATGGCCGCCCATAGCCACGAGACGCCCAGTCTTACGCTTGTACTAAACGGCAGCTACGAGGAAACCATCCGCGGCCACTGCGCATCGCACCGCACCGGCGCCCTGCTGTTCTATCCCGCCGGCGAACCGCATTCGCAGCGCTTCCCACCCACCGGCGCGTTCAAGCTCAGCCTTTCGCCCACCGCCACCATGCTCGACTACCTGGCGGACCGCCTGCCACTCGCCGAAGCACCCGTCGCCATGGCGCCGGAACTGCTGCGCCTGGGCCGCCGCATGGCGCAGGAACTCCGCATCGCCGACGCCCATTCGCGCATGGCATTGGAAGGTCTCTCCTGGGAACTGATCGCACTGTTCAGTCGCCATGCCAACCATCGCGAGGAGGCATGCTCAAGCAGCGTGGCAAAGGCGCGCGCATGCATCGCCGCGCAGCTCGATCAGCCATTGTCGATTGCGCACCTCGCCGCGCTCTGCGATGTCCACCCGGCGCGCCTGGTCCGTGCCTTCCGCCGCGAACTCGGCGTCGGGCCCGGCGAATACCAGCGCACGCTGCGCCTGAAGCACGCGCTGCAGCTGGTCGGCGAGACCGACGCGCCGCTCAGCGAGGTGGCACAGGCCTGCGGCTTCTGCGATCAATCCCATTTTTCCCGCGCCTTCAAGGCCGCCTATGGCTGCGCGCCGGCGACGTTCCGGCGTTGCTCGTAGGATCCCAAACGCCATTTCGATCCAAGACGGCGCCGCGCCCGCACCCTAAGCTCGCGACGGAACCACACGCAGGGTAGACAGGATGATCCCGTTGCTGAGCGCCGCCCTGGCGGCGACCGCCTTGATAAGCGCGCCCGCGCCTTATGACGCCGCCGCGTGGCGCGCCGACTTCGCCCAGATGCAGACCGCGCTGCAGGCGCGCTATGTGAATCTGGCTTGGATGGGCTCCCATGAGAGCGGCATCGACGTGCCCTCCCTGGTCCGCCGCACCGAGGTCGCCCTGGACGCGGCGCATAGCGACGCGGAGGCGCGCGAAGCCTTGCGCGGCTTTGTGACGGGCTTCCACGACGGCCATTTTTCGGAACTGGCCACCCTTGCACCGGCAACGGCCGCGACGCCCGAACCCGCCAAGGCGACGCTGGACCCGGACGACCCGATCTCCGGCTGCGCGGCGATGGGCAACGCCTCCACCGCCAACGTCGCCTTCAGCCTGCCGTTTGAAAGCCTGCCCGGCGTCCGTCTGCTGGGCGACGGCCAGGCCAGCGTGTTCCGGGTCGGCATGGCGCAGATCGACGGGCGCAGCATCGGGCTGGTGCGCATCCAGGCTTTTCGCTATCGCATGTTTCCTCAGGCCTGCCTGCGTGCGTGGGCGCAGACGCGCAAGGCCGGCGAGCCTATTGCCCGGGGTGATCTGGGCGAGGCGGCACGCCTGCTCTGGCTGAAGGAACTGGCGGATCAGCTCAAAGCCTTGCGGGCGGCGGGCGCCAAGGCAGTGCTCGTCGATGTCGGCAATAACGGTGGCGGCGATGACAGCGGTGATTGGATTCCGCGTCTGTTCGGAACGCGGCCGATTGTCTCGTCGCGGTTGCTGGTGGTGGATGCTCCCGAGGGCAAGGGTTATCTGAACGAAGAGATCGACGGGCTGACCGAAGCGCTGGACGCGAAACCCGGCGCCAAGGCCAAGACTGATCTCGAGCGCGCGCTCGCCTCGTTCAAGGCGCGCAAGGCCAACCTCGGTACGGCGCCTTGCGACCTTTCGTGGGTGTGGCATGAGCAACGCGCCTGGCGCGATGTGAGCTGCCGCCGCGTTATCGATGCGGGTTATGCGGACGGCCCGTTGCCCGGCCTGCCCGCGCATGCCTATGGCGATGAGAAAACGGAGCAGGCGCTGGCCTGGTCGACCATCGTGCAGGACCTTTATGGGGCGTGGCCGGGCCCGGCCTACGTGCTTACCGATGGCAAGACCTATTCCTCGGCCGAAATGTTTGCGGCCACCATGCAGGACAACCGCGCGGCGAAAACCGTTGGCGTGCGCACGGGTGGCGATGGCTGTGGCTTTATGGGGGATGTGCCGCCGCTGGTGCTGACGCATTCGCGTTTGCGCTTCCGCGTGCCCAATTGCATGCGCCTGCGCGCCGATGGCACGGACGAGGTGGCCGGCATCGCGCCGGATCTGCCGGTTGCGCCTACGGAAGGGGAAAGCGAGCGTGCGCGTGCCGCAAGGGTGTTGCAGACGGTGGCGGCGGAGTTGAAACCTTGAGTGCTGTTGGCTGCCGCGAGCATTCGTTGGCAACCGATGCCTTGGCACGCCAACCGCGCAAGGCATATTGACGCCCCTCTCCTTCGCCTGCTGTGATTGTCCAAGTCAGCGCTCAGCCGCTGGCTTCGTGACAGGGGCACGGACACAGGGGGCAAGATGAAGGAACGTCGGCGCGGCGCGACTAGCGCGTGCGCTCAGCAGGGAGATCGGGTGGCTGCCGATGGCAGGCCCGACGGATGCTGCTCTGTTCCCGCACAACTATCCATCGACGCTTGGTTGTAGACGGCGCGGTCTTTGCCGTCGCCGGCGTGTACGCGAGATTTGGGGATGCGAGGCGCCACCTAGAGGAATCCTTCTCCCTCCGGGAGAAGGTGGCGGCAGCGGGATGAGGGTACGGGCGGAGTGGTGCGCTCCACTCCGCCCGTACCCTCACCCCAACCCCTCTCCCGACGGGAGAGGGGCTCAATCGCAAAACCACAGTCTTTCTCTCGTTGAAAACAAACCATCAGATCAGTAAGGAGTTCTTGAAGTGAAGCGATATCTGATCGAACCCGAATTCGGGAAGACTCCCGGACCAGGCGAGGAAGCCAAGGCCGTCTATCGCATCGTCGACACCCGGTCCAGGCAGGCCGTGGCACCGGAAGGCGACGACATCGGCGCGATTGCGCATGCCTGCGCCGACCTCAACGAGGCTGACGCCAAAGCCAAGCCTGACGCGGCAACCGCCGACTATGCAGGCGCGTCCGATTCCCTGCCTGACGAAATCGTCCAAGCCATCGCCATCTCCAACGCGCATTCGATCGGTGGACAACCCGCCATCCTGGCCAACCTCGAACTCTCGCAGCAGATCTTCAACGAGAACATGCGGCAGCAGAATGCCGTTGCACACCAGCAGGCCATGAACCTGATCCGGTTGGCGGTGGTGGCCAAGTGCGTGTCGATGATCGACAACATCGAAGGCAACGATCATGAGGCCTTCGAGAAAATGGCGAAGTCTGCCGAGAAACTGTTCAAGGATCTGGATCGCGGCGTCGATCAGCCAGGCGGCGATGCTTTGTCCGCGTAAGCGCATTGACGATCGATCGTTCCGATAAGCCGAACCCACCCCATCACCATCATCCAAGGAGCATCACCATGGCCAATCTCCCCGAAGACGTCGTCAGCGCCGTCGCCATCAGCAACCTCAAGTCGATCGCGGAACAGCCCGCCATGCTGTCCAACCTCGCCTACGCCAACCTGGTGGCCAACACCAATTTGTCGCAGCAGAACGCGGTCGCCCATCAGCAGCAGTTGAACGAGCTGGGTATTTCCATCGTGGCCAAGGCCACCAACACCATCAGCAACCTGGGGCCGCTGGAAGCGCGCTCGGCGGTGGATGTGCTTTCCAATAATGAGCTGGCGCAGGAAATCGCCGATCTGAAGGGCGCGACGCAGGCGTTTGCCAACAAGTAAAAGACGAACGATCGGCGACGGGGAGCCACTGCGTGGTGGCTCCTTGTCCATGGCTTACTTCGTTGGTGCAACGGCCGTGACAGCGGGGAACCCCGGCCCCAGCACGTTCGCCTCGACCTGCGTGGAAGCGGCATCGCACGAGGCTTCCATATAGGCGTAATCCCGCGCACCACTTCGCTTCGGATCGGAAGGCGGCAGCCGGTAATGGAAGCTGCACGCCCGTCCCTCATCCAGATGCACGGTCAACCGGCCCTCTTCCGCGATCCCGCGCACCAAGGCGCGCGCACCCTGCGATACCACACCCACCTGCCGGCCTTCGCTGTCGAACACATCCGAGCCGAACGGAATCGCCACGCCACTGGCCGGTTTGAGATCGATCACCGCCACCCGCCCCTTGCGCGTGGCGAACGAGGCCATCACCACCGCGCCGCTGCGCGGCACCACGTCATGGCTGCCTTCCAGCAGCTCCACGTCGGCGGACAGGCCCTGCGGGCTGAGCTCGATGCTGTTGCGGCGATACGGTGTCAGATAAGGCACGATGGCAAAGCCATTGCGGTTCACCTTGCTGCCCGGCGACATGCTCACAGCCGCGCCCGCCGCATCCGGCGCTTTGATCAGGGCGATGGTGTCGCCCATGCTCTGGCCCAGCGTAATGCCGCCGGCGTGGATCACCGCCGAGCCGGTCGCGCCGAACGACGCCTGCCGATAACCATCGCCGCCGGAGGCCGAACCGGTGAGTACCGCCAACGGACTGCGATACGTGCCATTGGCATTCCAGGACACCGCGCCCTGTGCATCGCGCCCCAGCGACACGCCATAAGCCGCGCGATCGCCCACCGCGCGATTGAAGGAAATCCGCCCATCGGTGCCATCACGTCCGGCACCACCGCCGACATCCACGCTGCCGCCGCCGAATGGAATGGACAGCGAGGCGAACACACGGTTGTCCATGCGTCCTTCGCTGCCGCGCGAACGCGAGGCGGAAATCGAGTAGTTGAACCAGCGCGTGGCACTGCTGTAGCCGAGCTGGAACTGCGTATCCATGCCATCGCGGCCCCAGTAGTTCTGCGCCGATCCGGTGAGATACAGCGAGCCTTTGCCCACCGGCTGGCTGATCGTCACCTGGGCGGAACTGCGCTGGCGCCATACGCCGGCACCACCCACGCCTTGCGCGCGCACGGCGTCGCTCAAGCTCAGATAGCCGCCGGTGGAATAGCGATACGCCGCCACTGACACATTGGTGCCGGTGGCGTTGATCGCCTTGCTGTAGGTCACGCGAAAACTGTCGCCCTGCATGGTGCGCCGGCGCAACGGCTTGATCAGGTTGTCGTCGGACTGGAACTGCACCTCCGGTGCGCGTGCCGGCAAGCGGGTGCGCGCATGCGTGGCATCCAGGCCGAATGCACCCAGGCGGGTATTCAGCGCGGCGCCCAGCTGCAGCGCCTGGTAGTCCTTGGTAAGCGTGGCGCCGCCGTAAGCCGTGACGCGATTGGACAGGCCACGCTGCCAGGTTCCCTGCAACACCATCGGCTGCGCCGTGCCTTCCGCGCTCCGGTACTGGCCAAGCGCCACGCTGTAACGCGAGATGCCGGGACGCAACAGGCGGTTGACCGCGGCATACGGCACGCTGAATTGCTGCTCCTGCCCGCTGGCCTCGCGCACGGTCACTTCGAGGTCGCCGCCATAGCCGGTGGGATACAGATCGTCGATGCGGAACGGACCGGCGGCCACATTGGTTTCGTAGATCACATAACCGTTCTGCCGCACGGTGACCGTGGCATTGCTGGTTGCGATGCCCTGCACCACGGGCGCATAGCCCTGCTGGGAATCGGGCAGCATCTGGTCGTCGCTGGCGACCTGCACGCCGCGCAAAGCTACGGCGTCGAACAGTTCGCCGCTGGTGACGAAATCGCCGACCGTCATGCGCGAGCGCAACGAAGACAGGTCATGCTGCGCGTAGTTGCGCAGGTTCTGCCAATGCATGCCACGCCCGCTGCCCCATTGCAGCGAGGATTGATGCCGCAACTGCCAGCCGCCGAGGTTCAGGCCGCCGACCAGGCCAAGATAGCTGTCGCGATCGCTGCTGCCATGGTTCCAGTGCTGGGAGGTGTTGAAGTTGTAGTTCAGCGTGGCGGCGGTGATGCCGTCGTCCCAGCGCGAAGGGTCGACATAGCCGCGCACCTTCCTGCGCACGGAGGCCTGGGGCACGCTGATATCCAGGCGCTGCTCGCCTGCGTCGAAGCGTATGGCGGCTGCGGGAATCAGCGTCGGCAAGTCGATGCAGGCAGTAGCCTGCGTTTCGTCGGGCAAGTCGATGCCAAGCTGGGTCAGCAGTTCGCCGCTGAGGCAAGGCGATACATCGGCATCGGGGGTCGCCGCGGCGAAGCGCAGGGTCTCGCTGCCATGCAGGTCGCCGTTGATAAAGACGTCCACCCGATAAGTGCCAGGCACGACGTGGTGGCCCGTAGCGAAACGCCCCAGATCAGCCGAACCCGCGCCGCCCGAAAGGAAGACCGGATCGAACTCCAGAGCGTCCGCCGGCTTCGCGCCGGTCGCCGGCAGCGCATGCGCGCCCCATGGACCCACGCCCGCCAGCGCGCACATCAGCCACAGATGGAGTTTGCGAGGACGAAGCCGGCCCCGCCCGCCCTCGGCGGGGCAAAGCATCGTCGCGGACATGGAGGTTGACCTCTGCAGAACGGGAAGCGCCGCCGGGCGATGCCGGCGCGCGCTTAGAGACGCTGGTCGAACTCGCGCTGCGCACCGAAATCGTCGATGGCGACGTAGTGCACGGAGGACTGCGCCGGTGCCTGGCGCAACTCACGGATCGGCAGGGTCAGGCCGCCGCCTGGCGCCACCATGCCGTCGCCGGCATCCAGCGACTGGCCATCGGCGCGCAGCTTCACGCCGGCAAGCGAGACGTAATAGGCGCTGGGATTATTGATCTCCAAGGCATAGCCCGAGGCGGACGGAACGAGCCTCCACGACAACTGCCGCATGGCATCTTCGGCCTTGCCCGGCAGTTTGTCCGGACGGAAGAACACCTTGATCCGCGTGCGGAAGGCGAACTGCAAGGCATTGCTGTCTGCATCAGGCTTCGCCTTGGGCGGCACCTCCAGCACGTTGAGCCAGAACACCGATTCCTTGTCGTTCGGCAGCGGGTCGCCGGTGTAGACCAGGCGCAGGATCTGGCTATGCCCGTCGTCCAGGCGCGCGATCGGCGGCATCAGCACGAACGGCGCCTTGATGCCTTCCGGCGACTGGCGCGGATCGCCCAGGTCCAGCCACGACTGCACCACCACCGGCGACTTCCCGTTGTTATGCAGGCGCACATCGACTTCTGCCTGCCGCGCGGGATAAACAACACGCGTGCCGTCGATTACCACTGAAGCCTGGCTCGATGCGGCGGCGAACAGCAGGCCAGCGACGAGCAGACGAATGATCTTTTTCATGCGCGATAAACTCCGGAGCCAGGCGGAGAGTGGGCGTCGCGCCGCACCCTCCACGGCAGGGCTCACTGGTAGTTGAGGCTGTAGGTAACGGAGCTGTTGGCGGAACCGCCGACAACGACGCCCGTGGCGTGGTACTGCACGCGATAGTTCAGGGTGGCCTTGCCTTCGGTGTCGAAGGTGGTACCGGTGATGGTGCTCGAGTCGCCGATCTTGATGCTGCTGCCGTTGTCGTTCAGCAGCTCCAGCTGGACATTGGTCGCGGTCCCGGTGCCGGTGACCTTGAGGCGACCAGTGGCCAGATCCACGTTCGGGCCAGTTTCAAAGTAGGCCTTCACTGCGCCGGTAGCATTCGCGGCGCCGTTCTTACAACCGCTAAGGCCGATCGAGAACGGCGTGGTACCGCTGACCTGATTCGCCGCGGCCAGATTGCTGGCCGCAATAGTCGGCAATTGCACCTTTACATTGCTGCCGGTGTCGTTGCCGGTGACAGTGCAGGTGGTACCGACAATCGAGCCGGTAATATTGATGGTGCCGTCCGACGCATACGCCGAGCCGACCAGCACCAGCGCGCTGGCCAGAGCCGCGCGAGCGATGAATTTCATGTTGAGGATTCCTACAGAAGCGGTCGGATCGCGGATAAGAACAAGCGATGCCCCGGCGACCGGAGCGGAGCCCGACTAAAGTAGGAATGACTAGTCTTCAGTTACACCGGAAAAATCCAAGCGGATTCTTCTTGGGACGATCGCAGGAATATTCTTGGCCGAATATTCCGGTGGCGTCGATCGTGCTATCGCACGTACTGACGTACGCCGCAGCCGTCAGATCGCGCTGGTCTTGCCGCCGTCCATCGGCACGATCGCGCCGGTGATGTAGCTCGCCAAAGGCGAAGCGAGAAACAACGCAACGTTGGCGATTTCTTCCGGCTCGGCGATGCGGCCCATCGGAATATCCGCCACCTGCGCGGCAAGCAGTTCCTCTTTCGACTTGCCGGTGGCGCGCGCGGAAGCTTCCAGACCTTCCTGCATCCGCCCCGTGCGCGTGGTGCCGGGATTGATCGCATTCACCCGCACGCCCTTGCCCGCATACGCGGTGGCGTAACCCACCGTCGCCAACATCAAGGCCGCGTTCGCCGCGCCGCCGCCGATATGCACCGGATTGGCCTGCCGTCCGCCCTGCCCGATCACGTTGACGATGGCGCCGCGTCCGCGCGCGGCCATGCGGCGGATCACCGGATCGATGGCATGCATATAAGTGAAGTACTTGGCCTGCATCGAAGCGTGCAGCGCCTGCGCATCCAGTTCGGCCGGCGGAGTGCGGCGCGCGGCGCCGGCGCAGTTGACCAGGATCTCGATCGGGCCGTGGTCGTCCTCGATGCGCTCCATCACCACCTGGGCGGCGACGCTGTCGGTGAGGTCCGCCGGCTCGACCAGCAGCGCCAGGCCTTCGCCCTGCAGCTCGTGCCGCGCGGCGTGCAGATGTTCCACCGAGCGCGATACCCCGATCACCTTGGCCCCTTCCCGCAGGAAGGCCCTGGCACAGGCCAGACCGATGCCCTTGCTGGCGCCGGTGACGACCACGACACGCCCGGTCAGGCCCAGATCCATGCGCAAACTCCTGTGCTGGTGTCCGCTCATTGAAGCAGAAGCCGCCGCCTGCGCCTCGTGACGGGCCTGATGCCTGTCATGTGCGATGGCTGATGCACGCCGCTGCCGCCGGCTAAACCCCCGCGCGACCATAAGCATCGAAGGCAGGACCGGCCGCGGCGCGCACTCCGCACCGGTCCTGCCACCCCGGCCCGCCCCTATAGGCCATCAGTCATGTTGCGATTTCAGCGATCGCCTATTGACGGGTCCAAATATGGTGTTATAGTTCACTACAACACCGGTCCACGAGGTCACTAAAGGAGACCTGTCATGAAAGCACCGAACCTGCTCGCCCTGACCGCCGCCGTACTGCTGACCACTGCAGGCCTGGCCGCCGTCAACAACAACGTCAAGGTCGTGCCCGTCACCGAAATCAACGGGGTCAAGGTCATCAACCTGGCTCCGGTCGAAGTCCGCCCGACCGCCGACGACATGCGCTCCGCCGCCCTGCTGGCCGACGCCGGCCTGGCCACCGCCACGGTCACCATGGCGCCGGTCGCGGCCCACGCCGCCGAGAGCGGGGTCGCCCTGCTCGGGGCCCAGCTGGCCATGCCCTACTATTCGTTTGGCACCACGTTCGGCCGCATCACGAAGGATTAATCCATGACCATCACCTGGAACGACAGCGTCCCGATCTACCGCCAGCTGCGCGAACGCGTCGTGGCGATGATCCTGGACGGCGCCTTGAACGAGGGCGACCCGCTGCCGTCAGTGCGCCAGGTAGCCGCGGATTTTCAGATCAATCCGCTGACGGTTTCCAAGGCGTACCAGGAACTGGTCGACGATCAACTGGTGGAAAAAAGGAGGGGGTTGGGAATGTTCGTGATCGATGGAGCCCGCGAGGCACTGCTGAAATCCGAGCGCGAGCGGTTCCTGCGCGAAGAATGGCCCGCGCTGTTCGAAAAGCTGCAGCGCTTAGGGCTGGATCTCAAGACGCTGCTCAGCGCGGCGGAGGCCAAGCAGTCATGAACGCCATCGTCTCTGCCAGTGGACTGCGCAAGCACTACAAGAACACCACCGCCCTGGACGGCGTGGACTTCCGCATCGAGTCCGGACGCATCGTCGGCCTGATCGGCCCCAACGGCGCCGGCAAGACCACCGCCCTGAAGGCGATCCTGGGCCTGACCGATTTCGAAGGCCGCCTCGACGTGCTGGGTTTCGACCCGCGCACCCAGCGCGACCGCCTGATGGAACAGGTGTGCTTTATCGCCGACGTGGCGGTGCTGCCGCGCTGGATCCGGGTACGCGAGGCCGTCGATTTCGTCGCCAACGTGCATCCGCGCTTCGACCGGGCCAAGTGCGAACGTTTCCTCGCACGCACCAAGCTCACGCCCGATCAGCGCGTCAAGCAGATGTCCAAGGGCATGATCGTGCAGCTGCACCTGGCCCTGGTGATGGCGATCGACGCCCGCCTGCTGGTGCTGGACGAGCCGACCCTGGGCCTGGACATCCTCTACCGCAAGCAGTTCTACCAGAGCCTGCTCGAAGACTATTTCGACGAGAACAAGACGATCATCGTCACCACCCACCAGGTGGAAGAGATCGAGCACATCCTCACCGACCTGATGTTTATCCGCGACGGCAAGATCGTGCTCGACTCTGACATGGACGCGGTCGGCGAGCGCTTCATCGAGGTGATGGTCGGCGCCGACAAGGCCGATGCCGCGCGCAGCATGAAGCCGCTGGACGAACGCCAGGTGTTCGGCAAGAGCATCTTCCTGTTCGACGGCGCGGACCGCGCCACGCTGGAAGCCATGGGCGAGGTACGCCGCCCGTCGGTCAGCGACCTGTTCGTCGCCACCATGAAAGGGACCTACGCATGAAAACCTTCTACTGGCTGGTGAAGCGCGAATTCTGGGAGAACCGCGGCGGCTTCCTGTGGGCACCGGTGGTCACGGGTGTGGTGTTCCTGGTGCTGAACGTGATGGCCATCGTCGCCGCCGAGGTGATGAGCGCCCGCCACGGCATCCAGATCGGCGGCAACAATTTCCGCGAAATGATCGCCAAGGCCAGCGACGGCGATCTGGCCCAGGTCGGGGCCGCGCTGGACATGACCATGCTGTCCTCGATGGGGCTGATCACCATCGTGCTGGGCTTCGTGGTGTTCTTCTACTCGCTGGGTTCGCTGTACGACGACCGCCGCGACCGCAGCGTGCTGTTCTGGAAGTCGCTGCCGCTGTCCAACACCGGCACGGTGCTGTCGAAGGTGGTCAGCGCGGTGGTGCTCGCTCCGGCGATCGCCGTGGTGGTGGGTATCGCGGTGGGGCTGCTGCAGCTGGTGATCTTCGCCCTGGTGCTGTCCTTCCACGGCATCAATATGTGGGAACTGCTGACCCTGGCGCATCCGATGCGCGCCGTGGCCTCGCTGCTCAGCTCCATCCCGGTGTATGCACTGTGGGCCGCGCCGGCGGTGGGCTGGCTGATGCTCTGCTCGGCCTGGGCGCGCAGCAAGCCCTTCCTGTGGGCGGTGGCGGCGCCGGTGGTGACCGGCTTGATGGTGACCTGGTTCGGCATCATGGGCGTGTTCAATGAGAGCGCGCTGTGGTTCTGGTCCAACATCGTGGGGCGGGTGCTGCTGAGCGTGTTCCCGGGTTCGCACTTCGCCATGGACAAGCACGCCTTCCGCAGCATGGCCGGCGACCTGGGCGAAGCCCACAACCCGCTCGCCCTGATCTCGCCGACCCAGACCTACGCCCTGCTGGGCTCGCCCAACCTGTGGATCGGTGTTGCAGCCGCGGTCGCCATGATCGCCGCCGCCATCTGGTTCCGCCGGGTCCGCGACGACAGCTGAGCAAGGTTTCGCTTACGGCGGCGGCCGCACGGCCGCCGCCAGTCCAGCACTCACCAGGGGATATTCCATGAAGCATCGCTCGATCACGTTCGGCCTGCTTGCAGCGGCTCTGAGTCTCTCGATGGCAGCCTGCGGCCAGCCCGACCAGGACAGCTCCGGAACCACCAAAAGCGTGGCCGAGGCGGTGAAGGAAGTCGACCAGCAGACCTCGCCCTCGTTTATCGCCGCCGAAGTGCAGAAGGGCATCGACCAGGCCAAGCGCGAGCTGGTCACCAAGGACATCGACGTCAACAGCGTGCATATCGACAACGGTAGCCGCCACCACACCGACACCAGCGGCCTGCCCAAGGCGGTGATCACGCCGCAGGGCGAACTGGTGATCGCCGGCAAGCCGGTACAGGCCACGCCCGAGCAGCACGGCCTGGTGGTGGATTACCGCCAGAACATCATCGGCATCGCCGAAGCCGGCATGGATATCGGCGCAAGCGGCGCCAACCTGGGCACCTCCGCCGCCAAGGAAGCGATCTTCGGCGCGCTCACCGGCAAGAGCGACAAGGAGATCGAGGCGCGCATCAAGCCGCAGACCGAGCAGATCAAGGCCGCTGCCGTGAAGCTGTGCCTGCGCATGCCCGGCATGCTTTCCTCGCAGCAGAAGCTCGCCGCCGCGATGCCGGAGTTCCGCCCCTACGCCACCATGACGCAGAAGGACGTGGACGACTGCGGCAAGGACATGGACAAGGATTGATTAAAAGCCCCTCTCCCGTCGGGAGAGGGGTTGGGGTGAGGGTTCGGGCGGAGTCGCGCGTTTCACTTCGCCCGAACCCTCATCCGGCTGCCGCCACCTTCTCCCGCAGGGAGAAGGGTTCACCCTTGTAGGCTGAGTTCAAAACGAGCTGCCATCGCACTGGGGGAAGTTGCATGGATTGGTCAAGGAGTTCGTCGTTTGCTTCACTGCTGCTCGCCTGCTGCCTGCTTTCCGCCAGCACCGCCCACGCCGATGACGCCAGCCCCGCCCGCCTGCGCGGCGCGGCGCTGGATAAGGAAGTCACCCGCCTGATGCAGGCCGCCCATGTGCCGGGCCTGGCGCTGGCGGTGATCGAGAACGGCAAGATCGTCCACCTGCATGCCTACGGGCAGCGCGACGTGGAAAAGCAGCTGCCGCTCACCGTCGACACCGTGATGTACGCCGCCTCGATCACCAAGGCCGCCTTCACCTACGCCACGCTCAGCCTGGTCGATCAGGGCAAGCTCGATCTGGACAGCTCGATCGCCAAGCTGCTGCCCAAGCCCCTGCCCGACTACGACAAGTACGCCGACCTGGCCGACGACCCGCGCTGGCGCGCCATCACCCCGCGCATGCTGCTGACCCATCGCGCCGGCTTTCCCAACTTCCGCTATTTCCCGCCGGGCGCCACCAGCTACGACCCGAACGGCAAGCTGAAGATCTACGCCGAACCCGGCAGTCGCTACGCGTATTCCGGCGAAGGCATCAATCTGATGCAGTTCGTGCTGGAGAACGGTCAGAACATCGACGTCGGCGCGCTGATGCAGAAGCAGTTGTTCGACCGTTTCGCCATGCGCCATACGTCAATGACCTGGCGCGCCGATTTTGCCGACAACCTGTCCATCGGCTACGACGAGAACGGCAAACCGCTGGGCCACAAGCAGCGCGGCAGCGTGCGCGCGGCGGGTTCCATGGACACCACGCCGCGCGATTACGCGCAGCTGCTGGCCGGCATGGTGCGCGGCGACGGCCTGGGCGCGAAGGCGCGCGCCGAATGGCTGAAGCCGGTGCAGCGCATTGAGTCCGTGCAGCAGTTCCCTACCCTGGACACCGACACCACTCACGACAACGACGGCATCGGCCTGTCCACCGCGCTGGGCGTCACTGTGTACGAATCGCCGCGCGGCACCGTGTGGTTCAAGACCGGACACGACGACGGCACCAATAATCTGGCGCTGTGCCTGCAGAAGTCGCGCGACTGCGTGCTGATCATGAGCAACAGCTCGAACGCCGAAGGCATCTATCGCTATCTGCTCGATGCCACCCTGGGCCCCACTTGTTACCCATGGTTCTGGGAAAGCGATATTCCGTACGATCACCCGCAGTGGCGTTCGCCCGATGCGCGCAAGCAGCCGCGTCCGCCGTGCGCGCCGGTGCGGCAAACCTCGTAAACCCTTTACTCATGCTCAAGGAGCAAGGAACTCAGCATGCTTAAGCAACGCCTGATCCCGCTGTTCGTGCTGTGCGCACTCGCCGCCGGATGCGACAACAGTCACTCCATCAATACGCCCGATGGCCATATCGGAGTGCACGACGGGCGGATCGTCCTCATCGCCGGCCATGCGCCCAAGGCCACCATTGACCAGGCCGGCGCGCTGAGCATCGACGGCAAGGCCATCGCCGTGGACGACCATCAACGCGAACTGCTGCACCGCTACTACGCCAGCGCCGCCGCAATCCGGCAGCACGGCATCGAGACCGGCAAGGCCGGCGCGGCCATGGCCGGCGAAGCGCTCAAGGGCGTGAAGGAAACCATCGGCGGCGACGAGAATGCGGTAGACAAGCGCGTCGAAGCGCAGACCCAGAAAATCACCGACCATGTCCTGAAGATCTGCGACGACTTGGCCGGCATCAAAGCCGCCCAGGACGAACTGGCCGCCAGCCTGCCGGCGTTCCAGCCCTACCGCGGGATCATGTCGGAGAAGTCCGTCAACAATTGCCGTGACGACAACACGCATCAGCGCAAGGACTGACGCGTCCCTGGCGCAGATTGGGGTGAGTTGCCGCGAGGTTGGGGTTCGCCTGCGGCTCACCCCAACCTGCGCCGGTTACACCGGCCGGTAGACATGCGCCGCCGTGCCTGCACGAAACAGCGTCGTCGAGCGCAGCTCCAGATCCAGCGGCTTGGGGAGTTGCGCGAACAGCGCCAGTCCCTTGCCCAGCACCACCGGATGCACCATCAACCGGTATTCGTCGACCAGGCCGGACGCTGCCAGGCTCTGCGCGAACTCCGCACCGCCATGCGCCAGGATGTCCTTCCCGGCCTGCTCTTTCAGCCGCGCGATCTCAGCCGCCAGATCGCCATTCAGCACTTCAGCCTCCGCCCAGCTGCGCGAAGCCGCCGAAGCCGGGTCCGCGACGACCCGCTCCAGCGACTTCTGCCGGGTGAAGACCGCCTTCGGAATCTCGTTCATCGGCACGGCCAGGGAATCGGCCGAGGTCGACCAATACCCCGCCGTGGCGAAGTACGAGCGGCTTCCCATCAGATGCAGGCCCGCATGCCAGAGCGTGTCTTCCACCCAGCGGTGGCCGTCCTCGCCGCGGTGGCGGAACATCCAGTCGGCCTCGCCGTTGGGACCGGCCACGAAACCGTCGAGCGAGATGGACATCTTGAGGATGAGGCGGCGCATGTCGGAGCTCCTGATCAGGCGGGAGGGTCCGGCCTGTTATGGGTACGACGAATGGCTTTGCCGAAAATCGACATGGGTTTTTAAAGCCGTCATTCCGGCGCAGGCCGGAATCCAGTGGCGGGGCGTCGGATAAGAATGCGGAAGCCGGAAAAGCTTGCTTTTGCGCTCTTCGCGATAGTCCAACGGTGACGCCACTGGATTCCGGCCTGCGCCGGAATGACGAGCATGGAGGGCGGCGCTTAACCGCCTCCGCCCCCGCCACCGCCGCCATGGATGCCGCCCTTGGTCAGCGCCATCGGATCGAGCAGCTTCTTCAGCTCTTCCTTCGACAGCCCCGTCGTCTCCAGCGCCACGTCCATGATCGGCCGCTTCTGCTTGTAGGCCTGCTTGGCGGTGGCCGCGCCCTTCTCGTAGCCGATCACCGGATTGAGCGCGGTGACCAGGATCGGATTCTTGTCCAGCGCTTCCTTGACCCGCGCCGTATTCACCTTGAAACCGGCGATGGCCTTGTCCGCCAGCAGCACGCTGACATTGGCCAGCAGGCCGATCGACTGCAGCAGGTTGTGCGCGATCAGCGGCAGCATCACGTTGAGCTGGAAATTGCCGGACTGGCCGCCGATGGTGATCGCGGCGTCGTTGCCGATCACCTGCGCGGCGACCATCGCGGTCGCTTCCGGAATCACCGGATTCACCTTGCCCGGCATGATCGAGGAACCCGGCTGCAGCGCCGGCAGCTCGATCTCGCCCAGGCCGGCCAGCGGGCCGGAATTCATCCAGCGCAGGTCGTTGGCGATCTTCATCAGCGCCACCGCCAGCGCCTTGAGCTGGCCCGACAGCTCCACCGCGGCGTCCTGCGCCGCCATGCCCTCGAAATAGTTCTCCGCTGCCTCGAAGCGCACGCCGGTGAGCTTCTTCAGTTCGCGCGCCACCGAGGCGCCGAACTTCGGGTCGGCATTGATGCCGGTGCCCACCGCGGTGCCGCCCTGCGGCAGGCGGCGCATGCGCTTCAGGCTGTCCTCGATGCGTTCGATCGCCGAGTCGATCTGCGCGGCCCAGCCGGACAGCTCCTGGCCGAAGGTCACCGGCATGGCGTCCATCAGATGGGTGCGGCCGGTCTTGGGCACGTTGCGCAGTTCGCGCGCGCGGCGCTCGATGGTCTTCTTCAAGTGCTTGAGCGCCGGCAGCAGCTGCTCGCCGGCGGTCAGCGTGGCGCTGACGTGGATCGCGGTGGGGATGACGTCGTTGGAGCTCTGCCCGTAATTGACATGGTCGTTCGGATGCACCTTGCCGCCGGCCTTGGCCGCAACGTGCGCGATCACCTCGTTGGCGTTCATATTGGTGCTGGTGCCCGAGCCGGTCTGGAACACGTCGATCGGGAACTGGTCGTCGAACTGCCCGTCGGCCACCGCCAGCGCCGCCTTGCGGATCGCCGCGGCCTGGTTCTTGCGCAGGTGCCCCAGGCCCAGGTTGGCCTCGGCCGCGGCGGCCTTGATCAGGCCCAGCGCGCGGATGAAGGCGCGCGGCAGGCGCAGGCCGGAAATGGGGAAATTGTCCACGGCACGCTGGGTCTGCGCGCCGTACAGCGCATCGGCGGGGACCTTCAGCTCCCCCATGCTGTCGTGTTCGATGCGGTACTGGCTCATGCCTTTGCTTCCTTCACGCTGGAGTGATCGGGCCACTATAGGCCGGCTGCCGTTAGGGCGCCGCCAAGCGGTATGCGGACGGGGATGGCCCCAGCCGTTGTAAAATGCCGTTTTTCCTCTGCCGGATCGCCTCCATGTCTGCCCACGCCCTGACCGCCCTGTCCCCGCTGGACGGCCGCTACGCCAGCAAGGTGCAAGCCCTGCGCCCGATCTTCAGCGAGTACGGCCTGATGCACCGGCGCGTCCACGTGGAGATCGAATGGCTGCTGGCGCTGGCCGCCGACCCGGGCATCGCCGAGCTGCCGGCGTTCTCCGCCGGGCAGATCGCCCAGCTCAAGGACATTGCCGCCAAATTCGGCGTCGAGGACGGCGAGCGCGTCAAGGCGATCGAAGCCACCACCAACCACGACGTGAAGGCGATCGAGTACTTCATCAAGGAGCGCATCGGCAACGATGCCGCCCTGGCCCAGGCCAAGGAGTTCGTGCACTTCGCCTGCACCAGCGAAGACATCAACAACCTCTCCTACGCCTTGATGCTGCGCGACGCGCAACAGCAGGTGCTGCTGCCGGCCTTCGACGCCGTGATCGCCAGGCTGCGCGAGCTGGCCCACGCCAATGCCGCGCTGCCGATGCTGTCGCGCACCCACGGCCAGACCGCCTCGCCCAGCACGCTCGGCAAGGAACTGGCCAACGTGGTCGCCCGCCTGGAGCGCCAGCGCAAGCAGCTGGCCGCGGTGGCGATTCCCGGCAAGATCAACGGCGCGGTGGGCAACTACAACGCGCACGCCATCGCCTATCCGGAGCTGGACTGGCGCAGCTTCTCGCAGCGCTTCGTGCAGAGCCTGGGCCTGGACTACAACCCCTACACCACCCAGATCGAGCCGCACGACGGCGTGGCCGAATACTGCGACGCGGTGCGCCGCGCCAATATCATCCTGATCGACCTGGCGCGCGACGTGTGGGGCTATATCTCGCTGGGCTATTTCAAGCAGGCGCTGAAAGCCGGCGAGGTGGGGTCGTCCACCATGCCGCACAAGGTCAATCCGATCGACTTCGAAAATGCCGAAGGCAATTTCGGCCTGGCCAATGCCTTGCTCGGCCATTTCGCCGAGAAGCTGCCGATCAGCCGCTGGCAGCGCGACCTCACCGACTCCACCGTGCTGCGCGCCCTGGGCACCGCCTTCGGCCACACCCTGGTGGCGCTGGAATCGCTGCAGAAGGGCCTGGGCAAGCTCAATATCAACGCCGACCGCCTCGCCGCCGACCTGGACAACAGCTGGGAAGTGCTGGCCGAAGCCGTACAGACCGTGATGCGCCGCTACGGCCTGCCGGAGCCGTACGAGCAGCTCAAGGCGCTGACGCGCGGCCAGGGCATCACCCGGGATTCGATGCGCGAATTCATCGCCGGGCTGGAATTGCCGGCCGAGGCGAAGCAGCGCCTGCTCGAGCTCACGCCCGGCGGCTATATCGGCCTGGCGGAGCCGTTGGCGCGCGAGATCTGACGCGCGCCCTTGTCAGCGCAGTCCACCCAGCATTTCCCCCCGTATGAGCGGCCTGCCGCTCACGGCATCATGCGTTCATGAATCTTCAAGATAAGAATCAGGCCCTGGAAGGGCTACGCGGCATGGCCGCACTGGTGGTGGTGTTTTCGCATTGCGCGTGGGCATTTTTCCCGTACCTGCAATCTGGCATGCCTGCCGACCTGCTTACCGGCTGGGGGCCGTACATCCAGAACAGTCCGCTGCGGGTGCTCTACAACGGCACGTTTTCCGTCGCCATTTTCTTCGTCATGAGCGGCTATGTGCTGACTCGCCGATTTGTCGCGCAGCCGGGCGCCGCGCGGCTGGACGAGGCGGCGATCAAGCGGTTTCCGCGGCTGGGCATACCGGTGTTCGCTTCGGTGCTGCTCGGCTATGCCGTGATCAAGCTCGGGCTGATTTCGGATGTCGTGCCGAACGCGCGGAATTTTCTTGGCGGCTGGTATCACATCAATGCCCGCACCTATCTCGCGCTGAAAGATGCTTTATTCGGCTCGCTGCTGCTGGGCCATAACGGCTACAACTACATTCTCTGGACGATCAATATCGAGTTCATCGGCTCGATCGCCTTGTTCGCCTTCATGGCGCTGTTCGGCAGTTCGCGTTGGGCCGGTATCTATGCGGCGGTGTGCGCGGCCGCGCTGGTCTGGAAAGGCGAGACGCCTTATCTGCTGGGCGCGCTGTTCCTTGGCGGCGCGTATCTGCATGCCTGGCGCAAACCGCCCTCGTCCGCGGTGATCAGATACCTGCTGCTGGCGGTGGCGCTGGTGCTTGGCGGCTTCCATACGCTGAGTAGCTTCTACGCTCCGCTGCAGAAGCTGGCCACGTGGCTGGCCGCGCACAACTTCCAGGCGGACCCGATGTTTCTGTTTCCGTCGCTGGGCGCGCTGCTGCTGGTCTGGCTGGTGCTGCATTCGCAGACGATGTCCGCGGTGCTTTCCGGCCGAGCGCTCTCCTGGCTCGGCAGCGTCTCGTTCTCGCTGTATCTGATTCACAGCTTCGTGCTGTCCAGCATCGGGCTGGCGTCGTTCGGCCTGCTGCGCGCGCCGCTGGGTTATCCGATGGCCGCCGTGCTGGCCTCGCTGCTCACGGTGATGACGGCGCTCGGCCTGTCGGTAATTTTCAGGAACCTGGTCGATGTGCCGTCGATCCGGCTGGCCAATCGTTTCGCCAAGTGGTCCCTGCCCCGCCCGGCGACCGCTGCGCTCGCGCCCGTGCGCGCGGCTGACCTGAAACCCTCGGATGCCTCTTCCGAGGCATTGGCGAAAAGGGCTTAAAAAAGCGCTCCCGAGAACCGGGAGCGCTGCATTGCCAGCTAGCTGATGCTGCGTTCTCAGGCCACCTTCTTGGCCTGCCGCTCGACTTCGAGCGCTTCCTGCACATGCGGACGCGCCGCGACGCGCTCCTGGAAATTCTGCACGGCCGGGAAATCCGCCAGATCCAGCCCCACGTGCTTGGCCCAGTTGGTCACGGTGAACAGGTAAGCATCGGCGGCGCTGAACTGATCGCCGACCAGCCACGGATGTTCGGCCAGACGCTGCTCCACCAGGCGATAGCGCTTGCGCAGGTATTCCTTGCGCTCCTCGCGCACCACATCCGGCGTTTCCGGCTTGAACAGCGGCGAGTAGCTCTTGTGCAGCTCGGAATTGATATAGCCAAGCATTTCCTGCAGGCGGTAGCGCGCGGTGGTGCCGTTGGCGGGAGCCAGACCGCTTTCCGGCTTCAGGTCGGCCAGGTACTGCACGATGGCCGGGCCTTCGGTCAGCAGCTCGCCGTTGTCCAGCGCCAGCGCGGGCACATAGCCCTTGGGATTGATCTGCCAGTAGTCCTGGTCGCCGGCAGTGCGCTTGGTCTTGGTGTCGACCTTTTCCAGCTCGACCGGAATGCCGGCCTCCAGCGCGACGATATGCGGCGAAAGCGAACAGGCACCGGCGGCGTAATAGAGCTTCATGGCGATCCTCCTTGGATGGAACGGGTGGGGTAAGACGTCCATCCTAGCCAGCCATGGTTACTGTTGGATACCACCTGACCGGGTGTAACCCCTAGAATCCGGTAACTCGTCAGTTACCGGTCTCCGCCCATGGGTCTGCCCGTCCGCAAGAATAAAGTGATGCCGCCGCCGGCGTGTCCGCTCAGCGAAGTACTTGGATTGCTGCGTGGGGCATGGGCGCCGAATGTGGTGTGGTTGTTGAGCGGCGAGCCGCGGCGGTTCGGCGAGCTGCGGCATGACATGCCGAAGATTTCGGCGCGGGTGTTGAGTGCGCGGTTGCGTGAGCTGGAATCGCGGGGCCTGGTGCTGCGCAAGCTGCTGCCTACCTCGCCACCGTCGGCCGAATATGCGTTGACGCCGCTGGGGCGGGAGTTGTTGCCGGCGATTGATGCATTGGTCAATGTAGGTACGCGGTTGATCGCCCAGGGGGGCGGATTACCGCACAGGCGAACTCTTCTCCCCGCCGGGGAGAAGATGCCGGTCCCACGGGGACTCCCTATCGGTCGCAACAGATGAGGGGCGGGTGCTCGCAGTAGCGCTTCTACGCAGTGAGGAAAGAGCTTTTAAGCCTGCGGTGACACTCGGCGCTTCACTCCGCCCGGCCCCTCACCCCAACCCTCTCCCCGGCGGGGAGAGGGGGCAGGTCGCGCCGGAGTGATTACTCGACTTCGTCCGAACCTTCGTTCACACCCTCGAACAGGAACGTCGACAAATACCGTTCGCCCGTATCCGGCAGCATCGCCAGCAGCACCGATCCCTGCGGCGCATCCTTCGCCACCTGCAATGCCGCCGCCAGCGTCGCGCCGGAGGAAATGCCGACGAAGATGCCTTCCTGCTGCGCCAGTTCGCGCGAGGTATCGCGGGCCACCACGTCATCCACCGGCACGATCTGCTGCGCCACCGCGCGATTGAGCACGCCCGGAACGAAATCCGGCGTCCAGCCCTGGATCTTGTGCGGCTGCCATTCCTTGCCGGACAGCAGCGAGGCGCCAGCCGGCTCGCTCGCGATCACCTTCACTTCCGGACGCGCCACTTTCAGCACCTCGCCCACGCCGGTCAGCGTGCCGCCGGTGCCCCAGCCTGTAACGAAATAATCCAGGCGGCGTCCGGCGAAATCGCGCAGGATTTCCGCGGCCGTGGTGCTGCGGTGATACGCCGGGTTCGCCGGATTCTCGAACTGTTGCGCCAGGAACCAGCCGTGCTTGTCCGCCAGCTCCTTGGCCTTGCGCACCATGCCGCTGCCGCGCTCGGCGGCCGGGGTCAGCAGCACCTTGCCGCCGTAGCCGCGGATCAGCTTGCGCCGCTCGATCGAGAAGGTCTCGCTCATCACCGCCACGAAGGGATAGCCGCGCGCCGCGCATACCGCGGCCAGCGCCACACCGGTATTGCCGGAGGTGGCCTCGACCACGGTCTGGCCGGGCTTGAGCGTGCCGCGCTGCTCGGCATCCAGGATGATGGCCAGGGCCAGGCGGTCCTTGACCGAGCCGGCGGGATTGAATGCTTCCACCTTTACGTAGAGCTCGACGTTTTTCGGTGCCAGCCGGTGCAGCTTGACGACAGGCGTATTGCCGATGGTGTCGAGGATGCTGTCGTAGATCATGAAAAGCTCCAGGCTTGAATAGAGCAGGTGGGGATGGGAAGGGCTTGGGCGGCGTCCGCGCATAGTGCGCCCACGCAGGTGAAATTTTGTATCAGGCGCGCCGGGCCAGGGGCGATTCGGCCAGGGATGGTGCATCAATTTCGGAACAGTCGCCTATGGGCGCGGCGCCGAACCAGGCCAGCGTGGATGCCAGGGCCGCCACCTCGCCCAGGATCAGCAGCGCCGGCGAACGCACCGCATGGACCTGCGCCAGTTCGCGCAGGCGCGCCAGCGTGCCGGTAACCACGCGCTGTTCGGCACGCGAGCCGTTCTCCACCAGGGCGAACGGCGTGGCAGGGGCGCGGCCGTGGGCGATCAGCTGCTCCTGCACGGTGCCTAGTTCGCTGACGCCCATGTACACGGCAAGCGTCTGCCGTTCGCGCGCCAGCGCGGGCCAGTCCAGCGTGTCGTGCGAGCCGCGGCAATGCGCGGTGAGCAGGCGCACGGACTGGGCGTGCTCGCGATGGGTCAGCGGCACGCCGGCGTAGGCGGCGCAGGCGAGCGCGGCGGTGATGCCGGGCACCACTTCGTACGGCACGCCATGCGCGCGCAGGTGTTCCAGTTCCTCGCCGCCACGGCCGAACACGAAGGAATCGCCGCCTTTCAGCCGCACCACGCGGCGGCCGGCCTGCGCGTGTTCGAGCAGCAGCGCGTGGATGCGCTCCTGGGTGACGTGATGGTTGCCCGCTTCCTTGCCCACCTCGATGCGTTCGGCATCGCGCCGCGCCAAGGCGAGCACCTCGGCGCTGACCAGCCGGTCGTACAGGATCACGTCGGCTTCCTGCAGTGCGCGCAGGCCGCGCAGGGTGAGCAGGCCCGGATCGCCGGGGCCGGCGCCGACCAGCACCACGCTGCCGATGCTTTGCGTAGCTGCACCCGCCAAGGCGCGCTCGGCCTCGGCTTCAGCCTGCTCCGGTTGCGCGCGGCGCAGCAGCTGCAGCACCGGGCCGGCGAACAGCTGCTCGTAGAAGCGGCGGCGCGCGCCGAGTTCAGGCAGGCGTGTGCGGATTTTCTCGCGCAGGCGCGCGGCCAGCGCGGCGAGCGATCCCAAGGCCGGATCCAGCAGGCTTTCCAGTCGCCCGCGCAGCAGGCGCGCCAGCACCGGCGCGGTGCCGCCGCTGGAAATCGCAATAGTCAGCGGGTTGCGATCGATCACCGCCGGCACATGGAAGCTGCACAGCTGTGCATCGTCCACCACATTGACGAACAGGCGCCGCCGCCCGGCCAGCGTGGCGATGCGGCGATTGAGCAAGGGTTCGCCGGTCGCCGCGACGACCAGCCAGCACTCGTCCAGCCAGGCTTCTTCGAAACCACCCAGGCGCACGTCGAGACGGCCCGCCGCCGCCCATGCATGCAGATGATCGGTAACCGCCGGCGCGCCGACCGTCACCTCGGCGCCGGCATCCAGCAGCGCCGCCGCCTTGCGCTCGGCCACCGCGCCGCCGCCCACCACCAGCACGCGGCGGCCTGCGAGATCGGCGAACAGCGGGTAGAGCTTCATGCGCATGACACCATCGTTGCGGGAAACAACGACGCTAGGCGCGGCCGGCAAGCGGCACAAATGATTTGTCCACGGCCGCTCATGCCGCGGGGTTATGTGGCAGCCCGCGATTCCGGCATGAGAAACCCATCCGGCATTGACGCCATCATTAAACGGATGTATAGACGTCTAAATGTCCACCGCGACCACCAGCATCGACGCCCTGCCCTCCGGCCTCCCGGCCGTCGCCTGTCCGTGTCGCCCCGCCCTTATGCGATGTCCCCCTGCAGCGCCCGCAAGCCAGTCCACCCGACCTGCCCGCTCCAGGATGCCCTCGCATGACCTTGACCCAACTGCGCTATCTCGTCGCCATCGCCGACGCCGGCCTGAATATCACGCTGGCCGCCGAGCGCGTGCACGCCACCCAGCCGGGACTCAGCAAGCTGCTCAAGCAGCTTGAGGACGAACTCGGCTTCCAGCTGTTCCACCGCAAGGGCCGCAGCCTCGACTCGATCACCCACGCCGGCAGCCATGTGCTGGAACGCGCGCGCACGATCCTGGCCGAGGCCACCAATATCCGCTCCATCGCCGCCAATCTGCGCAATGAATCGCGCGGCACCTTGCGCGTGGCCACCACGCATACCCAGGCCCGCTTTGCCCTGCCCGGCGCGGTCGCCGCGCTGACGCGGCAATATCCGCAGGTCAGCGTGCATCTGCTGCCTTCCACCGACTCCGATGTGATCGGCCTGCTCGAGGGCGGCCATGTGGACCTGGCCATCGTCAGCAGTTCCGGCGGCGCGCCGGCCGGCAGCGGCATCGCCTTGCCTGCGTATCGCTGGAATCGGGTGGCGATGGTGCCGCATGAGCATGCGCTGGCGCGGCTGGAGCGGCCGCCGACATTGGACGAACTGGCGGCGTATCCGCTGGTGAGCTACGACTCCTCGCTGAAGCCCGGCTCGTCGCTGGCGCGCGCGTTCCATGCGGCCAATCTGCATCCGCAGATTGCGATGACCGCGAGCGACGCGGACCTGATCAAGACCTATGTGCGCGCCGGGCTGGGGATCGGCATTCTCGCGGAGATGGCGGTGCAGCCGGGCGACAACGATCTGCGCGCCTTGCCGGCAGACCATCTGTTCACGCCCTGCACGACGTGGATCGTGCTGCGCAAGGAAAGCGTGCTGCGCGAGTTTGCGCTGGAATTCATCGGCCTGTTTGCGCCGCATCTGGAACGGCGGGCGGTGAGCCGCGCCTTGACCAGCAGCGGGGCGACGCATTGGCCGGCGGTGCCGCATTGGCGGGAACGAGTCGAGACCTGACATTCTCGTCATCCCGGCGCAGGCCGGGATCCAGTAGCGATAACGCCCGATTGTCGCGTTATCCAACAAAAGCTCTTTAAGGCCTGTACTCGACCCAGCGCTCCTCTACTGGATCCCGGCCTGCGCCGGGATGACGACGCCGGGAGGCCCTGCCACCTTTGCAGGTGGGAGGGCGGCGCGACTGGCATCAATTCGCCAGCAATCCCCGATCCCTCAACAACCCAAGAATGTGACCGGCCAGCACCGCCGGCTCCGCCCCACCGCCATCCACCCGAATCTCCGGCTGCTCCGGCACCTCATACGGATCGCTGATCCCGGTGAACTGCGCGATCTTCCCCGCGCGCGCCTGCGCATACAGCCCCTTCCGGTCCCGCGCCTCGCACACCTCCAGCGGCGTGGACACATGGATCTCGATAAAGTCGCCGTGCGCCTCGACCAGGCCACGCGCATCCGCACGCGCATCCGCATACGGCGCGATCGGAGCGCATACCGCGACGCCGCCATGCCGCACGATCTCGCTGGCCACGTAGGCGATCCGCGTCACATTGGCATCGCGGTCCTCGCGCGAGAAACCCAGGCCGCGCGACAGATGCTTGCGCACCTCGTCGCCATCCAGCACGGTCACCGCGCGGCTGGTGTGTTCCAGCAGCTGCGCCACCACCGCCTGCGCGATGGTCGACTTGCCCGCGCCGGACAAGCCGGTGAAGAACAGCGCGAAACCGCGCGGCGCGCGTGCCGGATGGCGCTCGCGCAGGATGCTCACCACCTCGGGGAAGGTGAACCACGCGGGGATATCGGTGCCTTCATGCAGATGCCGGCGCAGCTGCGTGCCGGAGATATCGCGCACCTCATCGTCCACGGCCACTTCGGTAGCCGGCACATAGGCATCGCGATTCGCCGCGTAAACCATCGCGGGGAACGCCACCACCTGGATGCCCAGCTCGTCCTGATAACGCTCCAGCAGATGCTGCGCATCGAACGGCCCATAGAACGGCTGCCCGTTCGAATCCTTGCCCGGACCCGCATGATCGCGCCCCACGATGAAATGCGTGGCGCCGTAGTTCTTGCGGATGATCGCGTGCCAGATCGCCTCGCGCGGCCCGCCCATGCGCATGGCCAGCGGCAGCAGCGAGAGCTTCGCGCTGTCCGACGGATACTGCGGCAGCAGCGCGCGATAGCAGCGCACGCGGGTGTAATGGTCCACGTCGCCGGGCTTGGTGCGGCCCACCGAAGGCTGGATCAGCAGCTTGGCGCCGACCTTCTGCGCCGCGCGCAAGGTCAGCTCGCGGTGCGCGCGATGCATCGGATTGCGCGTCTGGAATGCCACCACGCGGTTCCAGCCATTGGCCTCGAACCAGGCGCGCAAGGTGCGCGGGCTGTCGCGCAGCTCGGCGAAGTCGTAATGCACCGGCGCCTGGATACCGCGCAGGCGGCCGCCGAGATAAACCGGCTGCGTGCGCTCCAGCAGTTCGGCCACGCCCGGGTGCAGATGATCCAGCGTGCCGAATACCTGCCGCGCCTCATGCTCGCGATCCGGGCGATAGATGTCCTGCACTTCCAGCACCGCCAGCGGCACGCTCTGCGCATCGCGCAGCACCAGTTCCGTACCGAGCGCCAGCGTGGCGGCAAAGCCTTCGCTGACATCCAGCGTGATCGGTATCGGCCACAGCGTACCGTCGTCCAGACGCAGCTCGTCCACCACGCGGCGGTAATCGCGTTCGGTCAGAAAGCCTTCCAGCGGCGAGAACGCGCCATTGAGCAGCAGCTCCAGGTCGCATAGCTGGCGCGTATTCAGATCCAGTGCCGGCAGGCTCGCGCTGCGCTGCTTGAGCGCCTGTGCTTCCGCATACGGCAGGTAAAGGTCCTTGAGCGTGCCGCCGTGCGGGGCGATCAGCGGCTCCAGTTCGGTTTCGAGGGGAAGTGAAGCGAGTGCGCTCTGGCTCATGATGGTTTCTTTCTTGGTTATCGGGGGGTTAGCGGGAATGTCGTCGCAGGGTCAGGCCAGGTCGTGCAGGCCGCACTCGCGCTTGAGGCCGAAGAAACGCGTGTCTTCGGGGTCCATGCCCGGCTCCCATGGCCGGGTCGTGTGCATGTCGCCGATCGACACATAGCCTTGCTCCCACAGCGGGTGGTACGGCAGGTCGTGGCGCTGCAGGTAGCGGCCGACGTCGCGGTCGCTCCAGTCGGCGATGGGATGGAATTTCCAGCGGCCCTGGCTCAGCCGCAGGAAGGGAATGCGTTCGCGGCTGCGCGACTGGCCGCGGCGCAGGCCGGCGAACCAGCTGCCGATGCCCAGCTCGTCCAGCGCGCGCCGCATCGGTTCGACCTTGCGCAGCTCGTTGTACTGCCCCAGCCCTTCCACGCCCTGCTCCCACAGGCGGCCATGGCGCGATTCCATCCAGGCGGTGCCGAGCGGCGAGCGGTAGACGTGCAGGTTCAGCGCCAGGCGTTCGCGCAGTTCGTCGACGAAGCGATAGGTCTCGGGAAACAGATAGCCGGTATCGATCAGGATCACCGGCAGGTTCGCCTGCTGCTGCGTCAGCAGATGCAGCGACACGGCTGCCTGCGCGCCGAAGCTGGACGACAGCGCGTGCGCGCCGGGCGCATGTTGCAGCGCCCAGGCCACACGCTGTCCGGCATCCAGCGTGCCGAGCCAGGCGTCGAGCTCAGCCAGCACGCGCGCATCCTGCCGCGCCGCTTCCAGGGTTGCGCCGTTCATGCGGTCACCTCCAGCGGGATGCGCCGATCCGGCGCCGCGTCGACGGTGCCGCTGCGCTGCAGAAAATCGCCGAAGCCTTCGCCGGGCTGGCGCTCCTGCGCGTAGCCTGCGAACAGCGGATCGAGCGCCGCGAGAATGGCCGCCTCGTCCACGTTCTCCCGGTAGACGCGATTGAGCCGCTGTCCGCTGAAATCCGCGCCCAGGCGCAGGTCATAGCGTCCCGGCCCGCGGCCGACCAGGGCGATCTCACCCAGATAAGGCCGCGAGCAGCCGTTCGGGCAACCGGAAATGCGCAGCAGGATGGGCGCATCGGCGAGGCCATGCTTCGCGAGCAAGGCTTCCACCTTGTCGGTCAGCGCCGGCAGATAGCGTTCGGCTTCCGCCATCGCCAGGCCGCAGGTGGGCAGCGCCACGCAGGCGACCGCGTGGCTGCGGATCGCACCATTGCGCCGGTAGCTGTCCAGGCCGTGCGCTTCGACGATGGCGTCGATACGACCGCGCTCCTGCGCCGGCACATTCGCCACGATCACGTTCTGGTTGCAGGTGAGGCGGAAGTCGCCCTGATGCGCCAGGGCCAGTTCGCGCAGCCCGCTGAGCCAGCGCTGTTCGCCGCGGTCGGCGAGACGGCCCGATTCGATATGCAGGGTGAGATGCCAACGGCCGTCGTGGCCTTCGATCCAGCCGTAGCGGTCGCCGTTGTGCTCGAAGCGATACGGCCGCGCGGTTTCCAGCGCGAAGCCAAGGCGCTTTTCGAGTTCGGCCTTGAAGTTGTCGACGCCGCGATGATCGAGCGTGTACTTCAGGCGCGCATGCTTGCGCTCGACGCGGTTGCCCCAGTCGCGCTGCACCGCTACCACCGCTTCGGCCGTGGCGAACAGCTGTTCCGGCGTGACGAAGCCGAGCACGCTGGCCAGGCGCGGATAGGTCGACGGATCGCCATGGGTGGCGCCCATGCTGCCGCCCACCGCGATATTGAAGCCCCGCAGCACGCCGTCTTCGGCAATCGCGATCAGCCCGAGGTCCTGCGAAAACACATCCACATCGTTCAAGGGCGGAATCGCCAGCCCGATCTTGAATTTGCGCGGCAGGTAGGTGGTGCCGTACAGCGGCTCCACTTCGGGTTCGCCCACCAGCGGCTCGCCGTCCAGCCAGATCTCGTGATACGCCCGCGTGCGCGGCGCCAGCTCGTCGGACAAGCGTGCGGCCCACGCATAGGCTTCGCCATGCGCCTGCGTCTCCACCGGGTTGGCCGTGCTGACCACGTTGCGCACCACGTCGCCGCAGGCCGCGATGGTGCTGGCCAGGCTGGCATGGATGGCGGCGATGGTGGGCTTGAGCCTGCGCTTGATGATGCCGTGCCATTGGAAGGTCTGCCGCGTGGTGATGCGCAGCGTGCCGTTGGCGTACTCGCGCGCCAGGCGGTCGTATTCCAGCCATTGCGCCGGCGTCACCACGCCACCCGGCAGACGCGCGCGCAGCATGAAGCTGTAGGCGGGTTCCAGTTTCTGGCGGCGGCGTTCCTCGCGCAGGTCGCGGTCGTCCTGCTGGTAGCTGCCGTGGAACTTCAGCAGCTTGCCGTCGTCGTCGCTGATGCCGCCGGTGACGGGATCGCGCAGGCCTTCGGCGATGCTGCCGCGCAGCTGGCGGCTGGCGGCCTTGATGCGTTCGAAATCGGACTGTGCTGCGCTCATATCAGTACACGTCGCGCGCGTAGCGCCCTTGTTGCAGAAGCTCGGCCAGCCAGGCGGCGGCATCTTCCCGGGAGAGGCCGCCATGCTCGGCGGCGATATCGATCAGGGCCGCGTGCACGTCCTTGGCCATATGCGTGGCGTCGCCGCAGACATACAGATGCGCGCCGCCGGAAAGCCAGGCGTACAGCTCCTTGCCGTGTTCTCGCAGGCGGTGCTGCACGTAGACCTTGCCGGCGCCGTCGCGCGAGAAGGCCAGGTCCAGCCGGTGCAGCGCGCCCTGCTTCAGCGCTTCCTGCCATTCCACCTGGTAGAGGAAATCCTCGGCGAAATGGCGGTTGCCGAAGAACAGCCAGTTGCGGCCGCCCGCGCCCGTCTCGTGGCGCTCCTGCACGAAGCCGCGGAACGGCGCGACGCCGGTGCCGGGGCCGATCATGATCACGTCGCGCGCAGCGTCGGCCGGCAGGCGGAAGCGTTCGTTCGCTTCGATAAAGACCGGGATGCGGCCATCTTCCGCGCTGGCCGCGAGGAAAGCAGAAGCGGCGCCCCAGTGGCGTTCGCCGAAGGCTTCGTAGTCGACGGTGGAGACGGTGAGGTGCACTTCATCGCCCACCACGGCGGAGCTCGACGCGATGGAATAAAGACGCGGCGTGAGCGGGCGCAGCGCCGCGACCAGCGCGGCCGCATCCCAAGGCGCCGGATAGCGGCGCAGCAGGTCGATCGGCTGGTGCGAGTCGAGCAGCGCGGACAAGGCGACCGGGTCTTCCAGCGCCTGGGTCAGGCCGGCGTCGTTGCTGACCCGCGCATGGGCCAGTGCAAAACCGCGCGCGAGACGGGTCAGCTCGCGCTCTTCGGTCAGCCAGCGCGCCAGCGGCAGCGTGCGGCCGTTGTGGCTGACCTCTGCTTCGCCATCCAGGCGCAGCAGCTCCAGCCACTGCTGCACTAATGCGGGAGGGTTGCGCGGCCAGACGCCCAGCGCGTCGCCGGGGCGATAGCTGAGGCCGGAGCCCTCCAGCGACAGCTCCACATGCAGCACTTCGCGCTCGCTGTCGCGCGAAACGATGCGCTGGTTCGCCAGCACGGTGGCGGCGAACGGGTTTTCGCGATCGTGGACAGCATGGCTGGGCACGGCCTGCAGCAGCGGCGTGCGCACGGTGGCGGCCGGCGCCTTGAGCACTTCGCGGGCGCGCTCCAGGGCGGCAGCCGTCCACGGCGTAGCCACTTCATCCAGATCGACGTCCGCCTCGGCCAGCGCATCCAGCCGCGTCGCGCCCAGTTCGGCCAGCCGCGCATCGAGCTGGCGCCCGATCGCGCAGAACTGCGGATAGCTGGAATCGCCCAGGCCCAGCACCGCATAGCGCAGCGACGGCAGCCGCGGCGCGCGGCGGCTGGCGATAAAGTCGATCAGGCCGCGCGCGTCGTCCGGCGGCTCGCCCTCGCCCTGGGTGCTGATCACCAGGAACAGCTGGCGCTCCTGCGCCAGCTCGCGTTGCACATAGGCATCGGCGCGCACCAGCCGCGCCGGCAGCCCGGCGGCTTCGAGCTTCTTCGCCAGCTGCTCGGCCACGCGCTTGGCATTGCCGGTCTGGCTGCCGTAGAGCACGGTGACCCGCTCCGTCGCCGCGGCGGCGGCCGGCAGCTGGGCCGGCTGCGGCCCGCGCGCCGCCAGCGCCGCGCTGCGCGCCGCCACCCAGTACAGCTCGTGCGGCGCCAGCCCCTCCAGCAGCCGGTGAAGCTGGGCGGCCTTGTCGGCGGCCAGCGGCGAGGCGAGGGATTCGTGGGAAACGACGGCGTTCAAGGCTTGACCTTCTTTGGACGTCTATACGTCTATTCATCGAAGATAGCCCTGCCCGTGCTCATGCCGGAAAGGATGTGTCGACATATGCACATGCCAAATCCATTATTTCCTTGTTAAGCGTGGGATGAATGGCAGCACTGAGCGCCGCCAACAAAACGACGCCGACTCTGCTTTGTTCTCGTCATTCCAGCGAAAGCTGGACGAGCGCGCAGCGCGAAGAACGCCCGCAGGGCGGCCCCGAAGGGGCGAGCGAAGCGAGTCATCCAGTGCCTTCAAGGCCCTGGACCCCAGCTTTCGCTGGGGTGACGCGGGCTCTGGCGCACTAAGTCCCCGTACAATCTCCCGATGACTAACCCCACCCTCCCCCTCGAAGTCCGCGGCTCCGCCCGCCAGCCCCTGGGCATGAGCCCGGCCCAGTTCCTGCGCGACTACTGGCAGAAGCGGCCCCTGCTGATCCGCAACGCCTTCCCGGACTTCACCCCGCCGCTGCAGCCGGACGACCTGGCCGGCCTGGCCTGCGAGGAGGACGCGCTGTCGCGGCTGATCGTCCATGACGAGAAGCGCGACCGCTGGTCGGTCAAGACCGGCCCGCTGAGCGAGGAGGATTTCGCCAAGACCCCCAACGCGAACTGGACCCTGCTGGTGCAGGACGTGGACAAGTGGGACGCCGACGTGGCCGCCCTGCTGGAATCGTTCCGCTTCCTGCCGAGCTGGCGCGTGGACGACATCATGATTTCCTACGCGGAACCGGGCGGCGGCGTCGGCGCCCACGTCGACCAGTACGACGTGTTCCTGCTGCAGGGCCTGGGCCAGCGCCACTGGGGGATCAGCGACGATCCGCAGGCGCCGACCGAATTCCGCGACGACGTGGAGCTGAAGCAGCTCAAGCACTTCGAGCCCACCCACGAATGGCTGCTGGAACCGGGCGACATGCTTTATCTGCCGCCGGGCGTGCCGCACGACGGCGTGGCCTTCGGCGGCCCCTGCATGACCATCTCGGTGGGCATGCGCGCGCCGTCGCGCGCGGAACTGGCCGGCGACCTGGCCGACTACCTGGTCGAGCGCCTGCCGGACGAGGAGCGCTACCGCGACCCGGACCTGGCGCCGGCCAAGGCCTCCGGCGAGATCGACCGCGCCGCCCTCGCGCGCGTCCGCGAGGCCTTGCCCTTCGCCAATCTGGACGACGCCACCCTGACCGACTGGTTCGGCCGCTATATCACCCGCTACCGCATGGCCCGCGCGCCGGCCGGCCCGGACAAGCCGGTGACCGAGGCCGCCCTGGCCAAGCAGCTCGGCGACGGCGGGCAGCTGCTGCGCCATCCGTGGGCGCGCCTGGCCTGGGCCCGCGGCAAGGGCGGCGCCACCCTGTTCGCCAACGGCCAGGCCTATCCGGCATCGGCCGAGCTGGCCGAACGCCTGTGCGCCGAACGCACGCTGGACTTCGCCCGCGCCCCGGCCGCCGCCGAGCGCGCGCTGCTGCTGGCCCTGGTCAACGACGGGCATCTGGTCGCGCGCAAGGCGCGCCGGCGGTGAAATCCGCGCCGGAAACGCTGGCGCTCGACGGCGGCGAGGCGCTGGCCGAAGTCCGCCTGCAACTGCTGCGCGGCGCGCGCCGCCGCGTGGCGATCTACCAGCCGGCGCTGCCGGCCGACGCTTATAACCACGCCGCCGAGCTGGACGAGCTGCGCCGCATCGCCACCGCCGGCCGCGGCGCCGAGATCCGCCTGCTGCTGCACGATCCCGCCGCCGCGCTGCGCGACAGCCACCGCCTGGTCGCCCTGGCCCAGCGCCTGCCCAGCACCGTGCTGGTGCGCGAGCCGATCGAAGAGTCCGATCGCTCCTACGGCTCGGCCTACCTGCTCACCGACAGCGGCGGCTATCTGTTCCTGCCGGACGCCGGACGCCCCAAGGGCCGCGCCGCGCTCGAAGACCGCGCCAGCCAGGCGCCGCTGCAGCAGTACTTCCAGGAAGTATGGGAACGGGCCGCGCGCGCCAGCGTCCTGCAGCCGCTGGATCTATAGCGGCTCGATCCATAGCCGGCGGCTGAACGTCAATCGGCTCATGCGTGCCGGCGAGCCCTGTGCGGCAATCTGCATGAAACCTGCAAAAACCCGCGCCTACGACGATGGTCGGTAGCGTCCGACCTCGAAATAACGCCCCGCGACCCCACCTGGAACCCGTTTCCCGGGTTGCCGCTGTGCAGCAGCCGGGGCCATAATTAACAGGATTTTTCCCCGCCATCCGCCAGGTCGACGGATGGCTTGAGGCCTCCCTTCCCTCACCGGTGGTGACGTGAGTACAAATCTGATTCGCGAGTTCTTCGATTCGTCCCAGCTCGCCGGCGGCAACGCCGATTATGTTGAGCAGTTGTATGAGTCCTGGCTGGCCGACCCCGCGTCGGTCCCCGCCGAATGGAACCAGTATTTCGGGACCTTCAAAGGCCGCGAATCCGGTGACGTTCCGCACTCCGCGGCGATCGCCCGCATCGAAGCCGCGCAGAAACAGCGCGCCGTCGGCATCGCCGCCCCCATGGACGACGAGCACGCGCGCAAGCAGGCCGCGGTGCTGCGCATCCTCACCGCCTACCGCTCGCGCGGCCACCTGGCCGCCGACCTCGATCCGCTGGGCCTGGCCGAGAAGCTGCCGGCGCCGGATCTGGGCCTGGCCTTCCACGGCCTGAGCGACGCCGACCTCGACACCGAATTCGACTGCGGCAACTTCGCCGGCGGCGGCCAGCGCATGAAGCTGCGCGACCTGCTGGCGCGGCTGAAGAAAGTGTATGCCGGCACCATCGGCGCCGAGTTCATGCACATCAGCAACCATGAGCAGCGCAACTGGCTGTACACCCGCATGGAGAAGGCCGGCGGCGGCGCCGGGCTGGACAAGGCCGGCAAGCTGCGCGTGCTGGAAGGGCTGACCGCGGCCGAAGGCCTGGAGCGCTACCTGCACACCAAGTACGTGGGCCAGAAGCGCTTCTCGCTGGAAGGCGGCGACAGCCTGATCCCGATGGTCGACGACGTGGTGCGCACGGCCGGCGACAACGGCATCAAGGAAGTCGTGATCGGCATGGCCCACCGCGGCCGCCTCAACATGCTGGTCAATATCCTGGGCAAGCCGCCGAAGACCCTGTTCAACGAATTCGAAGGCAAGTTCGAGCATCCGGACGACCCGGCGCACTCGGGCGACGTGAAGTACCACATGGGCTTCTCCGCCGACGTCAAGACGCCGAGCGGCGGCGTGCACGTCGCGCTGGCGTTCAACCCGTCGCACCTGGAGATCGTCAACCCGGTGGTGGCAGGTTCCGTGCATTCGCGCCAGCTGCGCCGCCGCGACAGCGAGCGCCAGCAGTCGATGGCCGTGCTTATCCATGGCGACGCCGCGCTGGCGGGCCAGGGCGTGAACATGGAGCTGTTCAACATGTCGCAGGCGCGCGGCTTCCGCATCGGCGGCACGCTGCACATCGTGGTCAACAACCAGGTGGGTTTCACCACCTCCAACCCGCAGGACGCGCGCTCCACGCTGTACTGCACCGACCTGGCCAAGATGGTCAACGCGCCGGTGCTGCACGTGAACGGCGACGATCCGGAAGCGGTGATCCAGGCCACCCGCGTGGTCTACGACTTCCGCAAGCAGTTCCGCAAGGACGTGGTGATCGACCTGGTGTGCTACCGCCGCCACGGCCATAACGAGGCCGACGAGCCGGCCGCGACCCAGCCGGTGATGTACCAGATCATCCGCGCCCGCCCGACCACCCGCGACCTGTACGCGCAGAGCCTGGTCAAGGAAGGCCTGATCGCCGACGGCGACGGCCAGAAGATGTTCGACGCCTACCGCTCGCGCCTCGAGGCCGGCAACCCGATGACCGAGCTGACCCAGGCCCTGGTCAAGGACATCGAGGTGGACTGGAACCAGTTCATCGGCGGCAAGCTGTCCACCCAGACCGACACCGGCGTGCCGAAGGCCAAGCTGGTCGAGCTGGCCAACAAGATCCTGGACATGCCGCAGGACATCACCCTGCAGTCGCGCGTGGCCAAGATCTACGACGACCGCCGCAAGATGGCCGCGGGCGAGCTGCCGGGCGACTGGGGCTTCGCCGAGAACCTGGCCTACGCCACCCTGGTCGAGCAGAACTACAACCTGCGCCTGGTCGGCCAGGACGTCGGCCGCGGCACCTTCTTCCACCGCCACGCGGTGCTGCACGACCAGAAGGACGGCCACACCTTCATGCCGCTGGCCACGCTGCGCGACAACGCCAGCGTCGAGGTGATCGACTCGCTGCTCAGCGAAGAGGCGGTGATGGCCTTCGAATACGGCCACGCCACCACCGATCCCTACACCTTGCACATCTGGGAAGGCCAGTTCGGCGACTTCGCCAACGGCGCCCAGGTGGTGATCGACCAGTTCATCAGCTCGGGCGAGTCCAAGTGGAACCGCCTGTGCGGCCTGGCGCTGTTCCTGCCGCACGGCTACGAAGGCCAGGGTCCGGAGCACTCCTCCGCCCGCCTGGAGCGCTTCCTGCAGCTGTGCGCGCTGGACAATATGCAGGTCTGCGTGCCGACCACGCCGGCGCAGGCCTTCCACATGATCCGCCGCCAGATGGTGCGCCCGACGCGCAAGCCGCTGATCGTGATGACGCCCAAGTCGCTGCTGCGCCACAAGCTGGCCATCTCCAGCCTGGACGAACTGGCCACCGGCGAGTTCCAGCTGGTGATCGGCGAGCACCGCGAGCTGCCGGCCAAGAAGGTCAAGCGCGTGGTGCTGTGCTCGGGCAAGGTCTATTACGACCTGCTGGAAGACGCCGAGAAGCGCGGCCTGACCGACGTGGCGGTGGTGCGCGTCGAGCAGCTGTATCCGTTCCCGCGTCCGCAGGTCATCGCCGAACTGGAAAAGTATCCTTCCGTCAAGGAAGTGATCTGGTGCCAGGAAGAGCCGATGAACCAGGGCGCCTGGTTCCAGATCCGCCATCACCTGCAGGCCTGCGTCAACGCCAAGCAGAGCCTCTCGTACGCCGGCCGCGCCCGCTCGCCGGCGCCGGCCGCCGGCCATCTCAATACCCACGTCGCCGAACAGGCGGCACTCGTCGAGCAGGCGCTGGTCGCGCCGATCGGCACCGACCACGCGGCAGAATAAGAAATCCTGAAAAGTGCGGCCATGGATGGCCGCTTTTTGACTTTAGCGTTCAGGGATGAACGCACTAACTAAGGGAAAACACATGTCTATTGAAGTCAAAGTCCCCGTCCTGCCCGAATCCGTCTCCGACGCCACCATCGCCACCTGGCACAAGAAGGTCGGCGAAGCCATCAAGCGCGACGAGAACCTGGTCGATCTCGAAACCGACAAGGTGGTGCTGGAAGTGCCGGCCCCGGTCGACGGCGTGATCAAGGAGCTGAAGTTCCAGTCCGGCGACACCGTGACCAGCCAGCAGGTCATCGCGGTGATCGAGGAAGGCGCCGTGGCCGCCGCGCCCGCGCCGGCCGCCGCCGCTCCGGCTGCTGCCCCGGCCGCCGCCGCTCCCGCCGCTCCGGCCAAGGGTGCTGCCGACCTGTCCCCGGCCGGCCTGCGCGTCGCTACCGAAGAGAAAATCGACCCGTCCAAGGTCGCCGGCACCGGCCGCGACGGCCGCGTGACCAAGGAAGACCTGGTCAATTACGGCAAGGGCGGCGCCGCTGCTCCGGCCGCTGCCGCGCCGGCCGCGAAGCCGACCCCGGGCGCGCGTCCGGAAGAGCGCGTGCCGATGACGCGCATCCGCGCGCGCATCGCCGAGCGCCTGATGCAGTCGAAGAACTCGATCGCCATGCTCACCTCGTTCAACGAAGTGAACCTGGCCGAGGTGGTGAAGATGCGCAAGACGCTGGGCGAGCAGTTCGAGAAGTCGAACGGCGTGAAGCTCGGCTTCATGAGCTTCTTCGTCAAGGCCGCCGCCGAGGCGCTGAAGCGCCACCCGGTGGTCAACGCCTCGGTCGACGGCAACGACATCGTCTATCACGGCTACCAGGACATCTCGATCGCCGTGTCGACCGACAAGGGCCTGGTGACGCCGGTGCTGCGCGACGTGCAGGACAAGAGCTTCGCCGACATCGAGAAGGGCATCCTCGATTACGCCAAGAAGGCGCGCGACGGCAAGCTGGGCCTGGACGACCTGCAGGGCGGCACCTTCACCATCACCAACGGCGGCACCTTCGGCTCGCTGCTGTCGACCCCGATCGTGAACCCGCCGCAGAGCGCGATCCTGGGCATGCACACGATCAAGGACCGCGCGATCGTCGAGAACGGCCAGGTGATCGCCGCGCCGATGATGTATCTGGCGCTGAGCTACGACCATCGCATCATCGACGGCAAGGATGCGGTGCTGTTCCTGGTCGATATCAAGAACCAGCTCGAGAACCCGCAGCGCATGCTGCTCGGTCTTTGATTTCGCGCTCGAAGACCCCATAGGTATCGAAGCTCCGGCGGCGAGCAGAAGCGAAAGCAACGCTCGCCGCCCACCTCTCCCGCTTCATCCTGGCGCCGCTACGGCGGCGCCACGCAGCCAGGAACAACCATGAGCGACAAATTCGACGTCATCGTCATCGGCGCCGGCCCGGCCGGCTACGTGGCCGCGATCCGCGCCGCGCAGCTGGGCCTGAAGACCGCCTGCATCGACGCCTTCACCGGCAAGGACGGCAAGCAGGCGCTCGGCGGCACCTGCCTCAACGTGGGCTGCATCCCGTCCAAGGCGCTGCTGGATTCCTCCAAGCAGTTCCACAATCTGACGCATAACTTCGCGGTGCACGGCATCAGCGCCGACAACGCCAGGATCGACGTGGCCACCTTCGTCGGCCGCAAGGACAAGATCGTCAAGCAGTTCACCGGCGGTATCGGCCAGCTGTTCAAGGCGAACAAGGTCACTGCGTTTTATGGCACCGGCAAGCTGCTGAAGGGCAACGACGTCGAGATCACCGCGAACGATGGCAGCAAGCAGACCATCAGCGCGACCAACGTGATCCTCGCTTCCGGCTCCGTGCCGATCGAGCTGCCGTTCGCCAAGTTCGACAACAAGTTCATCGTAGACAACGCCGGCGCGCTGGATTTCCCGGAAGTCCCCAAGCGCCTGGGCGTGATCGGCGCCGGCGTGATCGGCCTCGAACTGGGCAGCGTGTGGGGCCGCCTGGGCGCGGACGTCACCATCCTGGAAGCGCTGCCGGACTTCCTGTCCGTGGCCGATGCCGACGTGGCCAAGATCGCCGCCAAGGAATTCGCCAAGCAGGGCCTCAAGATCAAGCTCGGCGCCAAGCTGACCAAGGCCGAGATCAAGGGCAACGAAGTCGCGCTGACCTATGAAGACAAGGACGGCGCGCACGAGCTGACCGTCGACAAGCTGCTGGTCGCCGTGGGCCGCCGCGCCTACACCGCCGGCCTGCTGGCCGACGACGCCGGCGTGAAGCTGGACGAGCGCGGCCGCATCGTGGTCGACGAGCACAACCACACCGGCGTGGACGGCGTGTGGGCCATCGGCGACGCCGTGCGCGGCCCGATGCTGGCGCACAAGGGTTCCGAGGAAGGAGTGGCAGTGGCCGAGTGGATCGCCGGCAAGGCCGGCCACATCAACTTCGACACCATTCCGTGGGTGATCTACACCGAGCCGGAAATCGCCTGGGCCGGCAAGACCGAGAAGGAACTGAAGGACGCCGGCATTCCCTACAAGGTCGGCACCTTCCCGTTCGCCGCCATCGGCCGCGCCGTGGCGATGAACGAGGCCGTCGGCCAGGTGAAGATGCTCGCCCATGCCGAGACCGACCGCCTGCTCGGCGTGCACATGGTCGGCCCGGGCGTGTCCGAGCTGATCGCCGAAGCCGTGGTGACGATGGAGTTCAAGGGCTCCGCCGAGGACCTGGCCCGCATCGTCCACGCTCACCCGACGCTGTCGGAAGCCGTGCACGAGGCCGCCCTGTCGGTGGACAAGCGCGCCATCCACAAGGGCAACTGAGGTCAGGATGACCTCATCCCGGACAGCGCATGGATGCGCGTTGATCCGGGATCCACACAGATCAGGATGACCTCATCCCGGACAGCGCATGGATGCGCGTTGATCCGGGATCCAAAACGCAATACCGGCGTGGCCCGCTCGTGGCGACATGGGCGGGCCCGTCCGTTTCAGGGGACGAGGGCGGCATCGAATCCGCGCCTTCACATCCCCGCGACTTGTCGTCGCTCCCTAATTCCCCTTTTCCCGGAGACGTTCCATGCCCCAGCCCACCGCCATCTGCGTCTATTGCGGCTCGAGCCCGGGCGGCTCGCCGGAATACACCGAGCAGGCGCGCGCCTTCGGCGCTGAGATGGCCCGGCGCGGCATCGCCATGGTCTACGGCGGCGGCAAGGTCGGCCTGATGGGCACGGTGGCCGACGCGGTGCTGACCGGCGGCGGCAAGGTGATCGGCGTGATTCCGCGCCAGCTGGTCGAACGCGAAGTGGCGCACGTGGGCCTGACCGAGCTGGAAGTGGTCGAGACCATGCATCAGCGCAAGACCCGCATGTTCGAGCGCAGCGACGCCTTCGTCGCCCTGCCCGGCGGCTTCGGCACCATGGACGAGATGTTCGAGATGCTGACCTGGGCGCAGCTGGGCCTGCACAGCTTCCCTTGCG